>Ga0310811_10003374_pt1 | contig 20070 bp, 21 predicted proteins | sample YCmetagenome_FD_207642 | JGI IMG/M metagenome (GOLD analysis project Ga0310811, IMG submission 207642) | Soil microbial communities from experimental microcosm in Duke University, North Carolina, United States - YC | ecosystem: Engineered > Artificial ecosystem > Soil microcosm > Unclassified ...
AATCCGTACGCTGTTTCATGGCCTTAACTTTTACGGCGATACCGGTTACGACTGACATAGAACTGTCGCGTGGGGAGCGACCATGTCGGGAATGTCGCGTGAGGGGGCAATCGCGCGCGTATGGCATCACATGCGCTTGGGCCTGTCCGTTGTCGCGACAGGCCTATTGGTTGCCGCCTGCGCTACCCAGCTGGGCGGAGCCGGCCCGGCGCCGCCTGCCGGTGAATCCGCCGCTGCCGGCCAGCCAGCCGACGGCCAGGTTCGTATCGCGCTGGTCCTGCCGTTGACGGCGCAAGGGAATGCCGGCCTCGCGGCGCAGTCGATGAAGAACGCCGCGGAAATGGCGCTCGCCGAATTCAAGGTGAGCAATGTCCAGCTTCTCGTCAAAGACGATGGTGGCTCGCCGCAGGGCGCTCAAGGTGCCGCCCAGCAGGCGATCTCAGAGGGGGCGGAGATCATCGTGGGCCCGCTCTTCGCCCAATCGGTGAGCGCGGCCGGACAGGTTGCGCGGTCGCGCAACATACCGGTCATCGCCTTCTCCACAGATGCGAGCGTCGCTGCGCGAGGTGTCTATCTCCTGAGCTTCCTGCCGGAGACTGACGTCCGCCGGATCGTCTCGTATGCGGCCTCGCGTGGCAAACGGTCGTTTGCCGCGCTGATGCCCGACAATGCCTACGGCACCGTGGTGGAAGCGGCATTCCAGCAGGAAGTGGCGCGTCACGGCGGACGGGTCGTGGTGCTGGAAAAGTATCCACATGACGCCAACCGGACGGCGGAGTCGGTGCGCCGCGTTGCCCAGGCGGCCAGCCAGATTGACAGCATATTCATTCCGGACAGTCCGGACGTGGTACCCCAGGTCGCGCAAGCACTCGCCGCCAACGGCGTCGACCTCAAGCGTGTACAGCTGCTCGGAACCGGACTGTGGGGTGACGATACGCGCATCTCGTCGGAGAAATTGCTCGATGGCGGTTGGTATCCTTCGCCGGAGCAGACCGGATTCCGAAACTTCTCGAGCCGGTACCGCGCCCGTTACGGACAGGATCCAGTGCGCACGGCAACGCTGGCATATGACGCGGTTGCGCTGGTAGCAGCTCTCGTCAAGACGCAGGGGATGCAACGCTTCAGCGAGCAGGTCCTCACAAATCCGTCCGGGTTCGCAGGCATTGATGGTGTTTTCCGCTTCCGCCCCGAGGGAACGAACGAGCGCGGACTTGCGGTTCTGCGCGTAACTCCGTCTGGCGGTCAGGTGGTCAGCCCTGCGCCGAAATCGTTCGCGCCGGGGACATAATCTTCAGGCGGCGAGGTCCGCGACCACTGCATCGAGCAACGGGAAGCCGCGCGGCGTAACGCGCAGGCGACCATCGGCGGTTGTTTCCACAGCACCTTCGTTGCGCAAGAACGAAATGCGTTCAGGGTCCAGTTTACGCCCCGAGAGGGCGTTGTAACGCTCGAGATCAATGCCTTCGACCAGCCGTAGGCCCATCAACAGATATTCGTCGGCGGTTTCGCCTGCGGTGAGTTTCTCCGAAACAGTGACGCCGGCGCCACTCGTTTCCACACGCATGAGCCAGGCTTCGGGGCGCTTTTCAGTCTCTGTCGCGACACGGCGCCCGTCGATCGTTAGCCGACCGTGCGCGCCCGGACCGATACCCGCATAATCGTGTCCTCGCCAGTACACGAGATTGTGCCGGCATTCCGCGCCCGGGCGCGCATGATTTGAGATTTCGTAGGCGGGCAGGCTCGCATCCGCGCAGATTGCTTGCGTAAGATCGTAGAGATCGCGCGCGAGATCCTCATCGGGCACAGGCAATTTTCCGGCTCTATGCAAACCGTAGAAAGGCGTGTCGGGCTCGATCGTCAATTGGTAGAGCGACAGATGCTCGGCAGCTTCCGCGATTGCCCGCTTGAGTTCCGCAGCCCAGGCATCAAGGCTTTGCTGCGGCCGCGCATAAATGAGATCGAAGGAATAACGGCTGAAAATCGAACGGGCGATTGCGACTGCGTCGAGCGCCTCTTGCGCGCTGTGCAGCCGGCCAAGTTCCTTGAGCGCGGCGTCGCTGAGGGACTGCACGCCGAGTGAAACGCGATTGACGCCAGCTGTCCGAAAGCCGCGGAAACGCGTTGCTTCCACGCTGGTCGGATTGGCTTCAAGCGTTACCTCGACGTCCGGCGCGACGCTCCAGTGCCTGGCGATGCAATCCAGGATCGTCTGCACCGATGAGGGTTGCATCAGCGAGGGCGTGCCGCCGCCGAAAAATATCGTCGAAACCGTCCGGTCCGGCACTTGCGCCGAAACCGTGGCGATTTCACTTTCATAGGCCCGTAGAAACCGCCCCTCATCTATGCCGCCGTGCCGAACATGGCTGTTGAAATCGCAGTAAGGGCACTTCGACAGGCAGAAGGGCCAGTGCACGTAGACGCCAAAGGGAGTCGTTAACGACATGTTAAGCATCATAGCCCGTGCCGTTTACGGCAGCCAGCTTGCGACAATTCTTGCCGACAACAGTTGATTAAAATTGTAACGGTCTGGAACCGGTCAAGGCCTCGAAAGGCAGGCTTCCGCAAGTTTCATAAAGGCGCGTGCGCGATGAGATAAGCCGCGCCCTTTCGGAGGCAGTCCATGTTTTTCGCTGGCACTCATCTGGCCGAATGTGATGTCGAATCCATCGGGACGGAATAGTGGATCGTAGCCGAAGCCCTTGTTGCCACGCGGCGGCCACACTGCAACGCCATCGACGCGACCTTCGAAATCCTCGACATGCCCATCTGGCCAGGCGAGGCAGAGAGCGGCAATGAAACTTGCGCGACGCTGTTCCGGAGTCTTGGCACCGCGCGCGATCAGAAGTGTCTGGATACGATTCATCGCCGCGCGAAAATCCTTGTCTGGTCCGGCCCAGCGCGCGGAATGGATACCGGGCTCGCCGCCTAGTGCCTCGACCACCAACCCGGAATCATCGGCGAACGCCGGTTTACCGCTCAAACGCGCTGCAGCAACCGCCTTGATGCGCGCGTTCTCGGCGAATGTCGTTCCGGTTTCTTCCGGTTCGGGAAGTCCTAGCTCGCCGGCGGACTGTGTGGCGATTCCATAGGGCGCGAGCAGTTCTCGCATTTCCCTGAGCTTGCCCGGGTTGTGGGTGGCAATGACCACTAAATCGGTCAGGGGTCTGGCCATTTTTGTATTCCGCCCACGCCACTGCACCTCGCGCTTACGCAACGGCCAATTTCTGCAGCGACACCAATTTTGCAATGCCCTTTCGAGCAAGCGCGAGAAGTGCGGCGAATTGATCTTCGCTGAACGGGATCTTCTCAGCAGTGGCTTGTATTTCGACGATGTCGCCGGATCCGGTCATGACGAAATTGGCGTCGGTGTCGGCTTCTGAGTCCTCGGCATAATCGAGGTCAAGCACCGCGGTTCCCTTGCAGACGCCGCATGAAACAGCGGCAATATGGTCGCGCAAGACTTCGGCCTTGATCATGTCACGCGATTTCATCCAACGAAGACAGTCCGCGAGTGCAACCCAGGCGCCGGTGATCGATGCGGTGCGCGTGCCACCATCGGCCTGAATAACATCGCAATCGATCGTGATCTGGCGCTCGCCCAGCGCCTGCAGATCGACCACCGAACGAAGCGAGCGCCCGATGAGCCGCTGAATCTCGACAGTGCGACCGCCTTGTTTTCCGGCACTTGCCTCGCGCCGCGTGCGCTCCGAGGTGGCGCGCGGAAGCATGCCGTACTCAGCGGTAACCCAACCGCGGCCTTGGCCTTTGAGCCAGGGCGGCAGGCGTTCCTCCAGGCTGGCCGTGACCAGGACATGAGTGTCGCCGAACTTCACGAAACATGAGCCTTCAGCGTATTTCACTACCCCGCGTTCAAGCGAAACAGCACGCAACTCATCGATCTGTCGGCGGCTTGGCCGCATCGGGCTTGCTCCCCTGATGTTGATCGCTCACCATAACCATACGCCCCGCTTGAACAAGACCGCTCCAATGGTCAATTGTTGGTTGGTTTTCGAGGAGTAAGGCCTTGGCGTCTCACGACATCCCCATCTGGGCAACACAAGTGAGCCTGGCGGCGCTCAATGAGCGTTCGCGCGAGATTTTCCGCCAGATCGTCGAAAGCTATCTGGCAACCGGTGAGCCTGTCGGCTCGAGAAATCTGTCGCGATTGCTACCGATTACACTGTCACCGGCCTCGGTGCGCAACGTGATGTCGGACCTGGAGCAGCTCGGCCTAATTTTTGCTCCGCACACGTCTGCTGGCCGGCTGCCGACTGAAATCGGCCTGCGGTTTTTCGTTGACGCGTTGATGCAGGTTGGCGACCTGAGCGAGCAGGATCGCCGCTCGATTGAAGCCCAGGTGGCGGGGGCGCATACGGCAAAATCGATGGAGGCCGTGCTCACCGAGGCATCGCAGATGCTGTCGGGCCTGACCCGTTCGGCCGGCGTTGTATTGACGGCAAAAGCAAACGCCCGACTCAAACACATCGAATTCGTTCGGCTTGAGCCGGAGCGCGCGCTGGCCGTTCTTGTTGCAGAGGATGGGCAGGTCGAAAATCGTGTCCTTAATGTCCCGCCGGGACTGCCCACGTCCTCGCTTACAGAAGCGGCGAACTTTCTGAATGCGCGCATCCGAGGAAAGACGCTGGCAGACCTTCAGGCTGAAATTGAGAAGGCAGTTGCCGAAGGGCAGGCCGAACTCGATCAGCTGACGCAGAAGGTCATTGCAACCGGCCTTGCGAGCTGGTCGGGCGGTGAAAACAACGAGCGACAACTGATCGTGCGCGGCCATGCCAACCTTTTGGAAGATTTGCGCGCGGTTGAAGACCTCGAGCGCGTACGTTCGCTGTTCGACGCCCTCGAAACCAAGCGCGGGGTGATAGACCTGCTGGGACGAGCAGAGCGCGCCGATGGCGTGCGTATCTTTATCGGTTCCGAGAACAAGCTCTTCTCATTATCCGGGTCCTCGACCATTGTCGCGCCGTACCGCGACAGCAAAGGGCGGATTGTCGGCGTCATCGGCGTCATTGGGCCAACCCGGCTCAACTACGCCCGTGTCATCCCCATGGTTGACTACACAGCGCGAGTCGTAGGCCGTTTACTTGCCCCATAAACGCTTGATTTTTGACGCCACAGCCCTGATATCCCGGGCATCCGGATATTGCCGAGGATGGATTGAAAACAATGACGGACCCAACCGCCCGCCAGGCCGAAAGTGCGGCCGCCGAAGCGGAAAACCCGACGCCTTCCGAGCAGGCCGACGCGGCTGCCGAGGCCAAACGCGAGGCCGCCGAATTCAAGGACAAGCTGCTGCGCACGCTTGCAGAAATGGAAAACTTGCGCAAACGCACCGAGCGCGAGGTGCTTGACGCGCGACTCTATGGCATCGCGGGATTTGCGCGCGACGTGCTCGCGGTCGCTGACAACATGCATCGGGCACTGGAAGCGATCGGACCGGAATTGCGCCAAAGCCCGGATGCGAATGTGAAGGCGCTAGTCGAAGGAGTTGAGCTAACGGAACGCGAGCTTCTCAAGACCTTGGAAAAGAATGGCGTGAAGAAGTTTTCACCACAAGGCGAGAAATTTGATCCGAACGTGCATCAGGCAATGTATGAAATTCCGACGTCCGATCTGCCTCCGGGCCAGGTGGCCGAAGTCATCCAGGCTGGCTACATGATCGGTGAACGTGTGCTCCGTCCGGCGATGGTTGCCGTCAGCAAGGCTATTCAGAAAACGCCTGCGTCCGCCAACGACAATTCGTAACCAGCGGCTGCGTCAGCGCATATCGATTCCGTCACGAACCGCCCGGAAGCGTCCGAACATCTGATCCCATTCAGTGCTGGGCCCGGCGCCTACAATGCGCAAATAGCCGCCCGAGCCGAACCGTAACCATTGCACTACCGAAAGTGGTTGCCCGGCCGGATTCTTGCCCTCGGCCCTGATCTCATGGCCGGCCGCGTTATTAATTCGCATCGACTCAGCAGATTTTATCGAGAGTTCGCGGACCGGAGTCGTGGCGACCAGGTCGCGCGCAAATCGGCTGCGGTCGCTCGAATCAGAAGGTCCTCCGCGTCCGACCGATATGATCATGATCGGACGGCCTATGGATTTTTCGTTGGCATTGTCAGCGAGGACGACCGTTCCGGTCGGCATGACCTGCACTACTTCGAATCCGGCCAGGTCGCCAAACCGGAATGGCAAAAGGCCAAGTTGCTCCTTGATTGGCGCGGGCCGGAACGTGACGCTTGCGAGCGCCTTGCGCACGACGGCATCGGAATAGACCGAAAGAGCGCTTTCCGGCACTTCCACGTTGATTAGTGCGGTGAGGTCGTGAACCGTGGGCCCGACGGCCTGAGCCAGGAATGACCACCGGTGAAGCGTGGTCCCGTCTTTTTGCATGATCCCGCTGATCAGAAAGCCAATGCCGCTGCCGAATGGAAAGCTTTCCCGCTTTGCTTGCTGGAGCTCTTGCGGAAGCTTGGTAAACGCCGCGGTCTCAAGCTCAAAGTAGGCGCTGGCCGGCAGGTCAAGGATCGAGATCGATACCTTGCGTTCGGTGTCTTCAAATCCGGGGAATCGCGTGCTCGGCTTGAGATCGTCCGGCACTTCGAGACCGACACGGGAGCCCGGCGGATAGGCCGGTTCTGACCCCGCGGGGCCGACAAAGGTCAGCGACCCGGCCCAAGCCACAAACAGGCACGCAATTAGCCGACGAACCATGGTTCTAAATGCTTTCCTAACGAGAGCGCCGGACCCTCCCTACCCGTCCAAATGCGGTGCAGCAATGACCGATAACCATTGTCGGTGCCCGGCGGACCTTGCCTCGCGATTTCGTGACCAACTGACTTGCGGCCTCGGGGCGCCCTCCTATATGAGCCATTAAGCCGCAAAATGTGGCGAATCGCGTATCCAGGGGGCTGGATAAGGGGGTCTGCGGATGAGCCGCTGACATCCCGTTCGGGCGCCAAGTGGCCCGGCCGGCCTGCCGCAATTTGAGAGGAAAAACCATGGGCAAGGTCATCGGCATCGACCTCGGCACCACCAATTCGTGCGTCGCCGTCATGGAAGGCAAGACGCCGAAAGTTATCGAGAACGCCGAAGGTATGCGCACAACGCCTTCGATTGTCGCCTTCACTGATGATGGCGAGCGTCTCGTTGGCCAGCCGGCAAAGCGCCAGGCGGTCACCAATCCGGAAAAGACCATCTTCGCAGTCAAGCGCCTCATCGGACGGCGCTACGACGATCCGATGGTCGAAAAAGACAAGAAGCTTGTCCCCTACAAGATCAGCAAGGCTTCCAACGGCGACGCATGGGTCGAAGCCGACGGCAAGACCTTTTCACCGTCCCAGATATCGGCCTTCATCCTGCAGAAGATGAAAGAAACGGCCGAAGCCTATCTCGGGCAGAAGGTCGAGCAGGCTGTTATCACCGTCCCTGCTTATTTCAACGACGCGCAACGTCAGGCGACCAAGGATGCCGGCAAAATCGCCGGCCTCGAGGTGCTGCGCATCATCAATGAACCCACCGCTGCCGCGCTCGCTTACGGTCTCGATAAGCAGAAGACCGGCACTATTGCCGTTTACGACCTTGGCGGCGGCACCTTCGACATTTCGATTCTCGAAATCGGGGACGGTGTGTTCGAAGTGAAGTCCACGAACGGCGACACGTTCCTGGGCGGTGAAGACTTCGACATGCGGCTGGTCAACTATCTCGCGGACGAATTCCAGAAAGAGCAGGGCATCGATCTGCGTCGCGACAAGCTCGCGCTGCAGCGGCTAAAGGAATCCGCGGAAAAGGCGAAGATAGAGCTGTCGTCGACGACACAGACTGAAATCAACCTGCCGTTCATCACGGCCGATGCGTCGGGTCCCAAGCACCTGACGATGAAGCTGACCCGCGCCAAATTCGAGGCGCTGGTCGACGACCTCGTCCAAAAGACGATGCAGCCGTGCAAGCAGGCGCTCAAGGATGCCGGCATTTCTGCAGCGCAGATCAACGAGGTTGTCTTGGTCGGCGGCATGACCCGCATGCCGAAGGTGCAGGAGGTTGTGAAGCAGCTGTTCGGCAAGGAGCCGCATAAGGGTGTGAACCCCGACGAAGTCGTTGCAGTCGGCGCCGCCATCCAAGCCGGCGTGCTGCAAGGTGACGTGAAGGATGTGCTGCTGCTTGACGTAACACCACTCTCGCTGGGCATCGAAACGCTGGGCGGTGTATTTACGCGCATCATTGACCGCAACACAACGATCCCGACCAAGAAGAGCCAGGTCTTCTCGACTGCCGAGGACAATCAGAACGCGGTGACGATCCGCGTGTTCCAGGGTGAGCGTGAGATGGCCGCTGACAATAAGATACTCGGCCAATTCGACCTGGTCGGCATTCCACCGGCGCCGCGTGGCGTTCCGCAGATCGAAGTTACCTTCGACATCGACGCCAACGGCATCGTCAATGTGCAGGCTAAGGACAAGGCAACTGGCAAGGAGCAGCAAATCCGCATCCAGGCTTCGGGCGGTCTGTCCGAGGCAGATATCGAAAAGATGGTCAAGGATGCGGAATCTCACGCCGAAGAGGACAAGAAGCGCAAGGCTGCGGTCGAGGCGAAGAATCACGCCGAGGCACTCGTGCACTCGACCGAGAAGGCGCTTTCAGAGCATGGCTCGAAAATCGGCGATGCAGAACGCACCGCGATCGAGAATGCGATTGCCGATCTGAAAGAAGCGCTCAAGGGCGACGATTCTTCGGCAATCCAGGCCAAGACCAACGCGTTGGCGCAGGCATCGATGAAGCTCGGCGAGGCCATGTACAAGCAGCAGCAGGAAGCGCAGAGCGCGTCCGGCGGCGATGGCGCAGCCTCGGGCGAAAAGAAAGAAGACGTGGTCGACGCGGAATTCACCGAGGTCGACGACGACAAGAAGAAATCCGCCTGATCATTGGCCTCGAGCCATGCGCAGGCCGGCCGCGAATGATGTCACCCCCGGGCACATGTCCGGGGGTGCATGTTTGCGGGACGCTAGGATGCCGAATCACGTAGGGCTATCCCGGCGAGACGAATGAGGGCGGAAGGCGGATGTCCAAGCGCGACTTTTACGAAGTTCTCGGCGTTACCCGCACCTGCACTGAGGTTGAGCTCAAGGCTGCGTTCCGCAAGCTCGCCATGCAGCACCACCCGGACCGCAACCCAGGCGACAAGGACTGTGAGCACCGCTTTAAGGAAATCAATGAGGCGTATGACGTCCTGAAGGATGGTGACAAGCGTGCTGCCTATGACCGGTTCGGTCATGCTGCATTTGAACATGGCGGCATGGGGGGCGGGCACGGATTCGGCGCCGATTTCGGCTCGACCTTTGCCGACATTTTTGAAGGCATTTTTGGAATGGGCTCGGCGCGCGGCCGCGGCTCCGGGCGCGAGCGCGGATCCGATCTGCGCTACAATATGGAAATAACCCTGGATGAGGCGTTCAGGGGCAAGACGGCACAAATTCGCATCCCCACTTCAGTCACCTGTGAGGCCTGCTCCGGCAGCGGTGCGAAGGCGGGCACCAAACCAAAGCCCTGCAGTAGCTGCGGCGGCGCGGGCAAAATTCGCCATGCGCAGGGCTTCTTCACGCTCGAACGAACGTGCCCCACCTGCCACGGTCGCGGGCAGGTAATCGACGACCCCTGCAAAGTTTGCGGTGGCGGCGGCCGAGTGACCCGCGAGCGCACACTTTCAGTGAATATTCCGGCCGGGGTCGAAGACGGTACCCGTATCCGGCTCGCCGGAGAAGGCGAGGCAGGTTTACGCGGCGGTCCGCCCGGCGATCTCTATATTTTTCTCGAAGTCGGATCACACGAGTTCTTCCAGCGTGATGGCGCCGATCTGCATTGTCGCGTGCCAATCTCGATGGCGAGCGCCGCACTTGGTGGTGAATTCGAGGTGCCGGCGATCGACGGGAGCAAGGTAAAGGTCAAGGTCCCGGCTGGCACGCAGACCGGCCGCCGCTTCCGGTTGGCAGGCAAAGGAATGCCGGTGCTGCGGGCGAAACAAACCGGAGACATGTACGTTCAAGTAGCGGTGGAAACGCCGCAAAACCTCACCAAACGCCAGCGCGAGCTGCTGGCGGAGTTCGAAAAGATGTCGTCGGAGGTAACTCAGCCAGAATCGGCCAGCTTTTTCGGTCGAGTCAAAGAGTTTTTGGATGGTTTGGGAAGCCGTGGCAGCCAATCAGGGTAACCCATCTTGACCCCCCGCCTTGCGCCCTATACCCGTAAATGTTGCGGCGAGGCCCGCCGCCGGTCCGCGTGAATCTCGCAGCAATGCCCTTACATTCGGTAGCCCGCGTCGAAAAAAAGAGCCTGCGTCTCGATGACGAGATGCAGTTCATTCGTTCCTGGATTGAAAAGCCACTCTCGACCGGCGCAGTGATGCCGTCGAGTCGGGTGCTCGCGCGAGCGATGGCGCGCTACGTCGATCCACATTCGCAGGGCCCTGTGATCGAACTTGGTCCGGGCACCGGCCCCGTGACCGAAGCGCTCGTGCGGCACGGTGTAGATCCGCGCCGGTTGATCCTTGTCGAATTCAATCCTGATTTTTGCCGGCTGCTGCGCACGCGTTATCCGGCGGCAACGGTTGTGCAGGGCGATGCCTATCGTCTGCGAAGGCTGCTCGAAAGCTACGTCGACGAGCCGGCCGCCGCGGTCGTGTCTGGGCTTCCGCTGGTCACCAAGCCTCTGCGCACCAGGTTGCGCCTGATTTCCGACGCGATGACTTTGCTCGCAACAGGTGCTCCGTTCGTGCAGTTCACATACGCGATGTTGCCGCCAATTCCGAAAGAATTGTCCGGTGTGCGAGCCGAATCGTCCGAACTCATCTGGATGAATTTGCCGCCGGCGCGTGTGTGGGTCTATCGCGGCCGCTGATGGTGTGGTGTCATCGCCCGCGAAAGCGGAGCCGCTGATGCCGATCCCCAAAATTCTCGTTTTACCAGGTTCGATACGCACGGGCTCGCACAACGTCCGGCTGGCAGCGCTGGCGACAAAAGAGCTCACGCTTCTCGATGTCGAAGTCACCCGCATTTCCCTTGTCGACTATCCGCTGCCGATTTACGACGCGGACATTGATGCGCGCGCCGGACAGCCCGCCAATGCGCTCAAGCTCAAGCAAATGATCATGGCGCATCACGGTGTATTCATCGCCAGCCCAGAATACAGCGCGTCTGTCACGCCGCTTCTGAAGAACGCCATCGATTGGGTGTCGCGCGTGCGCGAGCGAGGTGACCCGACCTACGCCGCATTCAAGGGACGTGTGTTCGCCATCTCATCGGCTTCGCCCGGACGCGCGGGCGGATTGCGGTCGCTGATGGCTCTGCGGCAAATTCTTGAGCTCGGCTGCGGTGCTCTGGTCATTCCCGAGCAAGTCACCATTCAACGGGCCGATACGGCGTTTGACGAGAGGGATAACATCACCGATACAGCCATCGCCAGCCAACTTCGGACGCAACTCGAACGTCTGGTCGATATGGCACGAATGATGGTACGGGGGGCCTGATTGTGTCGTTGGATGCACGTGAGCGGCTGATCGTTGCACTTGACCTACCGTCGGTCACCGCCGGTGAGGCAATGGTCGCGCATCTCGGCGATGCGGTCTGGTTTTACAAGATCGGATACCAACTTGCTTTTGCCGGCGGCCTGCCCTTTGCCGCCCGGCTGATCGAATCCGGCAAGCAGGTGTTTCTCGACCTCAAGCTGCACGACATCGGCAACACGGTGACTAAAGGGGTGGAAAGCGTCGCGCAAATGGGCGCCACCTTCCTTACGGTTCACGCCTATCCGCAAACCATGAAGGCTGCCGTCGAAGGCAAGCAAGACTCAAAGCTGCGCATTCTCGCAGTGACCGTGCTGACGTCCTATGACGATGCCGACCTTGCCGCTGCCGGTTATGAGATGAACGTCAAAGAGCTCGCGGCCGCTCGTGCCGCGCAGGCGCGGGACACAGGGATCGACGGACTTGTCTGCTCGCCGGAAGAAGCGGCGTCGCTGCGTGACATCGCGGGTCCCGGCATGGTGCTGGTGACACCCGGCATTCGGCCTGCCGGAAGCGCCACCGGCGATCAAAAAAGGATCATGACCCCTGCCCGCGCGATTGAGGCAGGCGCCGACTATCTGGTGGTCGGTCGGCCTGTTCTTGAGGCGCGCGAACCCAAGGCCGTGGCAGATGCAATCGTGGCCGAGATCGAACAGGCGGCCGAATCTTAGGGAGTAGAGGCATGGCGAAGGGCTACTGGATCGGGCGGGTCGATGTGAGAAGCGACGAGGGCTACAAGCCCTACGCCATGGGCAATCAGGCGATATTCAAGAAATATGGAGCGCGTTATGTCGTGCGCGCCGGTAAGTTCGAATGCGTCGAGGGCAACGCGCGCTCCCGCAACGTAGTCATCGAGTTTCCGGACTATGCGACCGCGCTCGCTTGTTACAACTCGCCGGAATATCAGGCGAACATGAAGCTGCGCCAGCCGCATTCCACCGCGGATATCGTGGTTATCGAGGGTTACGACGGCCCCCAGCCGTAGTCGCCTTTTGCTGGCCCTCGCGCTATACCGACGCCACGTTCCGGGAGCTGACCTATGGCCGAGATGCAGCTTGTGGTCGCCGGCGCTGGCGGGCGGATGGGTCGAACGCTGGTCAAGGCGATCGCCGATAGCAAGGAGTTTGCGCTCGCAGGCGCCCTCGAGGACGCGCGTTCGCCGCTGATCGGCTGGGACGCGGGCATACTCGCCGGGCTACCGCAGAACGGCATCAAGCTGACCGGCGACGCTGGGCCGTTGCTTGCCAAGGCTGATGGCATCGTGGACTTCACGGCGCCGAGCGCGACACGCGAATTTGCCGCGCTGGCTGCAAAGGCCGGCAAGGTGCACATCATCGGAACGACCGGACTGAACGCCGCCGATGAGGCAAAAATCAAGGATGCCGCCAAGAGCGCGGTGATCGTCAAGTCGGGCAACATGAGCCTCGGCGTCAATCTGCTCGTGGCGCTCACGAAGCGCGTGGCAAAGACGCTGGACAGTTCGTTCGACATCGAAATTCTGGAGATGCATCACAACCAGAAAGCCGATGCGCCGTCAGGTACCGCGCTTATGCTTGGTCGTGCGGCGGCGGACGGGCGCAGCATCGCCCTCGATAAGCATTCCATCAAAAGCCGCGACGGCCATACCGGCGCGCGCAAGAGCGGTGACATCGGTTTTGCCGCACTGCGTGGTGGAACTGTCGTAGGCGAGCACAGCGTTATCTTCGCCGGCGCGGCCGAGCGCGTGGAACTCACGCACAAGGCCGAGGATCGCATGATCTTTGCACGCGGCGCCCTGCATGCGGCGCGCTGGGCGCGTACGCAAAAGCCGGGACTTTACTCGATGATGGATGTTCTAGGTTTGAGAGACTTCTGAGGAATTGAATGACCGACCGTCTTCTCGTGCTCGTGCGCCACGGCCAAAGCGACTGGAACCTGAAAAATCTGTTCACCGGCTGGCGCGACGTTGACCTCACCGAAAAGGGCGTCGCCGAAGCGCGCGAAGCCGGACGCAAGCTCAAGAAGCAGGGGATCACATTCGACGTCGCGTTTACGTCCGTGCTCAAGCGCGCGCAGCGTACGCTCGACCTGATGTTGACCGAGCTGGACCAGACGACAATCCCTATATTCAAAGATCAGGCGCTAAACGAGCGAGACTACGGCGATCTCGTGGGGCTCAACAAAGACGACGCGCGCAAAAAGTGGGGTGAAGAACAAGTGCACATCTGGCGCCGTTCCTACGACGTGGCGCCGCCCGGCGGCGAAAGTCTGAAAGACACGCTCGCACGCGCTTTGCCATACTACGTGACTGACATTCTGCCGCGCGTGTTGCGTGGCGAGCGCGTGCTGGTCGCTGCGCACGGCAATTCATTGCGTGCGCTTGTCATGGTCCTCGACAAGCACACACCGGACAGCATCACCAAGCTCAATCTGGATACCGGCGTGCCGATGATCTACAGGCTCAACGCCGATTCGACAGTGGCATCGAAACTCGATCTTGCAGCTTGACTAAGCCGCTGCGGCCATCCCCGCCTCCCAGCCGAGCATCGCGCGTTTGCGTGTAAGGCCCCAGTGATAGCCGGTGAGCTCGCCGCTCTTGCCGATGACGCGATGGCACGGCACCACGAAGCAGATCGGATTCTTGCCAACTGCGGCGCCGACCGCGCGCGCCGCTTTCGGTGCACCGGCTTTGGCGGCGAGATCGGAATACGTGGTAAGCTGGCCCATCGGGATGTCGAGCAGTTTCTCCCACACGCGGACCTCGAAGTCGGTACCGATCAACACCACGCGCAGCGGCTGGTCCTTGCGCCAGAGCGCGGCGTCGAAAATGCGGCGGGCTGTCGGCGCTGTAGAGGCGAAGTCCTCGACGTATTTGGCCTTCGGCCACCGTGATTTCATGTCGCGGAGGGCCGCGCGTTCCTTGCCGGTGTCGGCGAGCGCGAGGCCCGCAAGTCCGCGCGGCGTGGTCATCACCAGCGCCATGCCGAACGGGCAGGGATGAAACCCGTAGGTGATGGTGAGGCCTTCACCGCCGGCCTTCCATTCCCCGGGCGACATTGCCTCGTGCGTGACGAACAGATCGTGCAGCCTGCCGGGCCCGGACAAGCCCACTTCATAGGCGGTGTCGAGCACGCTCGCCGATGAGCGCAGAAGCTCGCGCGCATGGTTGAGCGTGAGCGCCTGCAGGAATGCCTTCGGCGTCAGGCCGCACCAGCGGCGGAACAGGTGATGCAGATCGGTCGCGGACACACCAGCGGCATTAGCGATAATGTCGATCTCGGGCTGCGCGCGCCAGTTTCCGCGGATATGGGCGATGGCGCGGCGCACGATGTCGTAATCCGCAGCCGCTGTCGAAAGCGGTGCGAATTCTGTGAAGCGGTCGGTCACGGTGTTTCTTGCCAGGTTCATGTTCATGACCGCTATCTAGGTCTATCCGGACGCCCCGACCACCCGATTTCTGGCTATTCGAACACGGTCCTCGTTGGGCCGCGGCGGGCTTCGATGAGCGCTTTTCCCAGCTCCTTCGCAAAACCGGCCTTTTCGTCGGGTCCGAGAAATGTAGCGATTGCCAATTTCTTGCCGCGCGATACGAGGAAGAGCCGGTCGATGCCGAACTCCTCCAGCTCGACTTTGTCGAGCTGGACCCAGAGCGGATTTAGAACCCATTCTCGCGCGCGGCCAAGATGGCTCACCTTGCGCACCTTCAGCATGGAAGGCGTGACTGTCACCTGCTCATAGGCTTTGGCCTGCCAATAGTTGAGCCGGAAGGCCCAGTACAGCAGCAGCACGTCTAGACCGAAAAAGCCCAGCACTGGCCAGGCCCCGATGACGAGAAAGAGCATTCCGGTCACGAAGCTGACGCCACCGAACAGCAGCATCAAAACCAGAAAGCCGACGCGGCTCAGGGAGCGATGCGGTGTCAGCGTCGCCGAGAAGATGGTGGGATCGTCGTTATCGTCGTGATCGTCGGCATTGTCGTGGGTCATCGCGCTCACTATACCAAAATCATGGCGAGAAAACCCGTCCGAACGTCTCCAGCGAAACACAAGGCAAAGCAGGTTACGCCCAAGCGTGCGAGGGTAAAGCCGGCGCGCAAGCGTGCGAAGGTAAAGCCGGCGTCCAAGCGTGCGAGGGTAAAGCCGACGCGCATGCGTGCGAAGGTAAAGCCGGCGCGCAAGCCTGCGAAAGTAAAGCCGGCGCGCAAGCGTGCGAGGGTAAAGCCGGCGTCCAAGCGTGCCGCGGCCGACGTCGAGGCGGCGCAAGGCACCCTGCCGCAGTGGACAACGGCGCAAATTGCCGAGGCGTTCCGCCGCTTCAAGGCTGCGAACCCGGAGCCGAAAGGCGAATTGCAGCACATCAATCCGTTCACGCTGCTGGTCGCGGTGGTTCTTTCGGCGCAGGCAACCGATGCGGGCGTCAACAAGGCGACGCCGGCGATGTTCGCGCTCGCAGACACGCCCGAGAAAATGGCGGCGCTCGGCGAAGCGCGGGTGCGCGATCTGATCAAGACCATCGGTCTGTTCCGTAACAAGGCCAAAAATGTCGTTGCGTTGTCGCAGAAGCTGATCGCCAAGCATGACAGCCAGGTTCCCCGCTCGCGCGAAGCGCTGGAGGCGCTGCCTGGTGTCGGCCGCAAGACCGCCAACGTTGTCCTCAACATCGCTTTCGGCGAGCCGACGATTGCCGTCGATACACACATCTTCCGCGTCGGAAACCGCACCGGACTGGCGACCGGCAAGACGCCGCTCGAGGTGGAAATGAAATTGGAGCGGGTGGTGCCGGCGGAATACAAGCGGCATGCGCACCATTGGCTTATTCTGCACGGGCGTTACACTTGTGTCGCACGCAAGCCGCTGTGCGAGAAATGCATCATTGCTGACTTGTGCCAGTGGCCCGGCAAGACGGTCGTGTGACGTGTCAGAGTAGGGCGAGTGCGTATGGAAGGCTCCCGGATCGCGAGAACAAGAGAAAGGCGCCCCGATCCCGGTGAAATTCTTCGCCGCGGCGGATTGCCTGCGAAGTCCGCCGGCGCATGGGCCAAAGCGTTGCCGCGCGTGACAGGTTCACTCAAACGGGATGCCGGGGCCGCGACGAAATTTTGGCGCGCAGGCGATGGTCTGTTGGCAAAGTTGCCCAAAAAGCGCCAGCGAACACTGGAACAGCAATTGGCGGCTGACGCCATTCTTTCCACCTGCCGGCGTCTCCGCGAAGATTTCCTGAGAAAGCACGCGGACGCGATTTATCGCAGACTTACGAAAAATTTGTCCGCGTTCCATCGCGTGGACCAACTCGCATACGATGTTGCGAGGTTGGTTCCGGGATTGACGCCGACAAGGAAGCAAGTCGACGCAGACAGCACGCTGATGCAGAGCGAGAAAGATGGCGTCGAGATCGATCAGGGAATTTTCCTGGCGCAGACGCTCGCGCTCCCCGAAGCCGGAATGCACTTGTGCGAGGCAATGCTGCGTCCGAAGCAGGAATCGATCGCGCGGGTGGACGAATTCGTTCGAAACGGCGTGATCGATTTCGGCCCGGCCCGCGTCGAGCGGCAGGGCAAGGCTGCCGTGGTGACGGTACAAAATCCGCGCTTCCTGAATGCCGAGGATGATGACACGCTGGACGATACCGAGACGGCCACCGATATCGCGATCCTCGACCCATTAAGCGAGATCTGCGTGCTGCGCGGCGGCGTCGTCGATCATCCGAAATACAAAGGCCGCAAAATTTTCTCGAGCGGGATCAATCTCACTCATATCTATCGCGGCAAGATTCCCTATCTCTGGTACATCCGCCGCGACATGGGGGTGGTGAACAAGATGTTCCGCGGCGTCGCGATGGGCGCGGCAAGCCCTGACGAAATCTACGGCGGGACACGAGAAAAGCCTTGGGTCGCCACGGTGGATGGCTGGGCGATCGGTGGCGGCTGCCAATATCTTCTGGCGATGGATTATGTGATCGCGGGGAGCGACGCCTACATGACGCTCCCGGCCCGCAAGGAAGGCATCATTCCGGGCGCGGCCAACCTGCGCATGCCGCGTTTTACGGCCGATCGCATCACGCGACAGGCTATCCTGATGGGCCGGCGACTCGATTGCGACACGCCGGAAGGCCGGATGATTTGCGATCTGATCGTGCCGCCAGGCGAAATGGATCAAGCGGTCGCGCGGGTTGTCGATGACTTGACCGGTTCGGGCGTGGTCAGTGCTGCCGGTAACCGGCGCGCCATCCGGGTCGGCGAAGAGCCGCTTGATCTGTTCCGCCGCTACATGGCGGTGTACTGCCGGGAGCAGGCCTATTGCCATTTCAGCCCCGCTCTGATCGCTAATCTGGAAAAGCACTGGAACGCCGCGCAGCGAAAAATCTGATAGGGCGTTGTTTGCTGACGCTGGGGATTTGAATGCCGCATCTACAGCTCAAAGGCATCAATCTGATGCCGGCACGCGAAAGTTTCGATCCGATTGAAACGGCCTCGCGCGATGAGATCGCGGCACTCCAGTTGGAGCGCTTGAAATGGACGCTCAACCACGCTTACAGCAATGTCGCGCACTACAAGAAAGCATTCGACAAAGCCGGCGTTCGTCCCGGCGATCTCAAGACGCTCGACGATCTGCCGAAATTTCCGTTTACCGCCAAAGACGACCTACGCGCGTATTATCCGTTCGGGATGTTTGCGATACCGCGCGATCAGGTTCTGCGCGTTCATGCGTCATCCGGAACGACCGGCAAGCCCACCGTGGTCGGCTACAGTCGGCGCGATCTCGACACCTGGGCCGGCCTGATGGCGCGCTGCATGCGCGCGTCCGGCTGCAAGCCGGGCATGCTGGTGCAGAACTCATACGGTTACGGGCTATTCACCGGCGGCATCGGCTTCCACTACGGCGCCGAACGCCTCGGCATGACCGTCGTGCCGGTGTCGGGCGGAATGACGGAGCGGCAGGTGCATCTGATCGCGGATTTCCGTCCCGACGTCATCTTCGTCACACCCAGCTATATACTTGCGATTCTTGACGAATTTCGTGCCCAGGGCATCGACCCGCGTCAGTGCTCACTCAAGATCGCAATGTGCGGGGCTGAGCCGTGGACCAATGCGATGCGCGCCGAGATCGAAGAGGCGTTCGATCTCCACGCCATCGACAATTACGGGCTGTCGGAAATCATCGGCCCGGGTGTTTCCTGCGAATGCATCGAAAGCAAAGACGGCCCGCATATCTGGGAAGATCATTTCTACCCGGAAGTGATCGATCCGGCCACCGGCAAGGTGTTGCCCGACGGGGAGTTCGGCGAACTGGTGTTCACCACGCTGACCAAAGAGGCAATGCCTATTGTGCGCTATCGCACGCGCGACCTGTCACGCCTGCTGCCCGGCACCGCGCGCTCAATGCGCCGGATGGAGAAAGTTGCAGGCCGTTCCGACGACATGATGATCGTGCGCGGGGTGAACGTGTTTCCGAGCCAGATCGAGGAAATCATCCTCAAAGACGAACGCCTCGCACCTCACTTTGTTATCGAGTTGCGGCGCGCCGAACGTCTGGACGAAATCACCGTCGTCGTCGAATCGCGTCTCGATGCGGAAGGTGTCTATGCCGAGTGCGACCGAGATCTCGCGCATCACATCAAGGCTACTGTCGGCGTGACCGCGGCGGTTCGCACGGTCAAGCCAGGAACGGTCGAACGTTCGCTCGGCAAGGCCAAGCGCGTCATCGATTTGCGTCCGAAAGGCTGACTGTCAGCGCGGTGCTTCGACGAGTTCGATTCGTGCGCCGGCCAGCCTTTTGTGCACGTGGACCATGAAAGCCATCGCAAATATTGGCGTCGTCAGATTGACGAGCGGGATCGATACGAAAGCTGCGACCACTGTGCCAGCCAGGAAAACGTAAGCCGCATTGGCTTTGCGCATTGACTTCGCTTCGTGCGGCGGGTGGAAGCGCATTGCGGCAAGCTCAAAATATTCGCGTCCGAGCAGATATGCGTTTGCAAGAAACAGGATAATGATTCCAAGCCCGGCCAGCAGGACAAACGGCAGCGCGAACAGATAGACAAGGACCGCGAGCGCAGCGATCTTGATACCTTCTACAAGTGCACGCGAAAACGGCAAGGCTCGGCCGGGCGGGTGCGCAGGATAGTATTCCCGCTCGACGGCTTCGGCGACTTCATCGACGAAAAAGCTCCCCACGAAGGCGGTGACTGCAGGCATAAGGAACAATGCGCCAGTAATGATGCCCAGCGCTGCGATCACGGACAGCATCCAGGCAAGCGCAGCCCAGGCTGCGTGCGGCGCCATTCCGGACGCTTGCTCAGCCCAATTTGCACCGGCGTCCGCCCACGCGGCCAACAGCCGCTGCATGGCGATGCCGATGATCACAATGACAACAAGCGCCAACCCCACAGCTTTGAGCAGCACGCGCCGCAGGGCAGGGGTGAACATCTGCGAAAGCGCTTTGACGAATGCGTCAACCATAGCGGCACAGGTAAGTCCGGCCGCAACGTTCGGCAAGCCCGTCGCCTAGGATACCGGAGAAAGCGTGTCGTCTTCG
>Ga0310811_10003376_pt1 | contig 20068 bp, 13 predicted proteins | sample YCmetagenome_FD_207642 | JGI IMG/M metagenome (GOLD analysis project Ga0310811, IMG submission 207642) | Soil microbial communities from experimental microcosm in Duke University, North Carolina, United States - YC | ecosystem: Engineered > Artificial ecosystem > Soil microcosm > Unclassified ...
CGCCGCCGCATCCGCAGGAGCCTGCCGAACTGCGGGGTTCCGGTCAGCCGGCCCGATGCCAGCGGGTACTCGGTGTCCGGGAGCGCCCGGCCGTCCTCGTCGAGCAGCGTGACCAACGGTGGGACCGCACCGACCACCTCGCTCTCGCGCAGGCCCAGGATGCGCAGCGCGGCCGGGTTGGCCGATTCGATGTGGCCGTCCGGCGCCATCACGAGCACGCCCTCCTCGAGCGACGCGACGACCGTGGCGAACCGCCGCTCCGCGCGGCGCTGCGGGGTCTCGTCCGCGCACACCAGGACGTAGCCCCCGTCCATCCGCGCGGCCGAGATCCGCAGGGCCAGCAGCGCGGCGTCGGAGCGCCGGTGGAACATCCGCAGCACACCCCCGCTACGCGTCACCTCCTGGATGTCCAGCGGGGCGCCGAGCAGGTCGGCCAGCGAGCGGCCCACGGCTTCGGCCGCCGACCGGCCGTAGATCGCCTCGGCGGCCGGGTTCCAGCTGGTCACCACCAGATCGCGGTCGGTGGCGATGATCGCGTCGCTGACGTGCGTGACGAGCGCGGCCTGGTAGCGCAGCGCCGCCTCGGCCTCCTTCTGGGCCGTGATGTCCCGCAGGATCACCTGGAAGGCCGGCTCGCCCTCCCATGTCGTGCGGACCGACACGGTCTCCATGATCAGCGTGGTTCCGTCGCGCCGGCGCATCACGACCTCGGTCGGTTCGGAGGTCGTGCCCGGCTCGGTCAGCGACCGGATCCGCTGCTGCATCGCGGGGATCGACTCCGGATGGACGAACTCGGTGATGGGGAGCCCGAGCACGTCGGCGCTCGATCGCGCGCGGAAAAAGCGCAGGAACGCGGCGTTGACGTAGACGACTCGGCCGTTCTGGTGTACCCCGATGCCCTCCGGGGTCAGGTCGACCAGCAGCCGGTACCGGTCCGCGATGTCGGCCAGTGCCTGCCGGGCTTCTTCCTGCTCGGTCACGTCGTGCGCGACGCCGAACAGGCCCGCCGAGGTCCCCGTGTCGTAGGTGCGCGCGCGGAACCGGATCCAGCGCTGCTGCCCGGCGGGATTCCGGCGCTGCTGTTCGAGTTCGAAGTCCTGGCCCGCGGGGGCCGCACGCGCCGCGGGCAGCATCGGGTCGACCGTGTGGCGAAGCAGGTCACCGAGCTCCCGCGCGGGCAGCCCCGGCACGCCGAGCAGATCGTCCATGCCCGGTGTCCAGAACACCGAGTCGTCGGCGAAGTCCCATCGCCAGGCGTGGCTCGCGTCGGCGGAGAGCGCGAGATCGACGATGAACGCCGGGTCGAGGGACAGGCCGCCGGTGAGCTTGCCGGTGTCCTCGATGCCCGGACTCATGGCGTCCTCCGTTCGGCGACGGCTGCCGCTTGCCGGGTCGTGGGTGGAAGGCGACGTGGCGTGCGTGTGGCATGCGTATGGCATGCGACGTGGCACTGCCTTCCACCCACGAGCCCTTACCTGCGTCGGCCAGCAGGCCCACCCACGCTGGCGCAGGTCGCGCTCGCGGTCAGCTCAGCCAACCGGACAAGCACGTCTGGGGTTTGTCCACCGAAGCCTGGATCAGGCCGGTCACGGAGGGGGCGCCGGCGACCACCGCGCACGCCACATCGTTGAGTCTGCGGCGGTTGTGCCGGGCGAAGGCGCGCATCAGCTCGAAGGCGTCGTCCAACGAGGTGCCCTGCCGCTCGGCGAGGATCCCCTTGGCCTGCTCGATGATCACGCGACTGTTGAGGGCGGTCTGCAACTGCCCCGCCAGCTTCTCGGCCTTGGTCACCGACCGCTTGAGCAGCAGGCAGGCCGCCGCGACCTCCGCGAGCGCGGTGGCCACCACGAGGTCGTCCTTGGCCAGTTCCCCCGGCCGCTCCTGGAACAGGCTCAACGCGCCGATGACCTGGCCGTTCTGCTGCAGCGGCAGCGTGTGGACCGAGCCGAACCCGGCGTCGAGCACGGCCGCGCGGAACGCGGCCCAGCGGGTGTCCGCCGCGACGTCGGCCACGCTCAGCATCCGTTGCGTGCGGAGGCTTTCCGCGGCCGGCCCGTCACCGGTCCCCAACTGCGTCACCAGGAGGAACCGCACGGCGTCCGTGGTGCCCCCGGCGGCTTCCGGACACCCGTTGTCGCCGGCCCAGAGCCACCCGGCCGCGTCGACATCGAGCAGGCTCACCGACTGCAGGGCGAGCGTGTGGCCGTAGGCATCCGCGTCGAAGTCCGGGCGGTGCACGTCCGACAGCTCGGTGAACGCGGCGGCCAGCCGCTGGTCGTGGCGCATTACGGTTCCTTCCGAAGGCATTGTGGGCCTTGGGGTCTGCATTCTTGTACTGTGCCTTTGTTTATCGCCGTTGTGCGCTCTGTCAAACAAGCCACGCGCATGTTCACCTGATTTGGGTGAGGGGCGACGTCACGCACACGGGCGGTTACCGGCGCAGTCGGGCGATCGGAATCATCAAAGTGGTAAATACCGTCGTTGTTTTTCGCTATTCGGTCACTGGATCGGTGTAATGTCCTGCTCTGTTCGGGTGGCCTGTGGCCGGTGCGCGCTCCGGTCTCTGGACGGTCGGCGCGAGCGTGTGGTGTTCTCTCGGTGTTCGCCGGGGATCCAGTGTCGCTCCCGCTTCCGGCGGTCTACCTCGCAGTTGCTCTCCGAGTTGAGTGGAAAACATCGGAAGGCGAGCTCCCATGATCGATTCGGTCCGGCAAACCCTGTGTATCACAGGAACTGATCATCTCGAAATCGGCGGTTCGTTACCGGCGATCGCGGCGCATCTCGTTCGCGAGGTGCGGGAACTCCGTGACCGCGGCGAGTTCCCCGAACGAGCTTCGGTGGAGATCGACGTTGGCCCGGAAGAGCGACTGCTCGATATTCTCATAACCGGGCTTTCGCCGGACAACGATCCCGACCGACGGGAAACGGTGTCCGCATTGTGCACGCTGTTCGAGCTCGCCAGTCACGCCAACGTCATCGACATAACCGGAGCCATCGCGCCCATGTTCACCAACCGCATCCTCGCGGTGGACGGTCAGGGCGTGCCCTTCGCCGGGCTGATCGGGGCCGGCATGGGCGATATTCACCCCGGCGAGGTCACCTGCCGGCAACTGCCCTCGGTCTGAGCCGGGTGTTCCGGCAGCCGTGCACTACCCGATCGGAACGAGTACCGGCCGAGTACCGCACGTCCGCGCCGGTCACGGCTGCGTGCCCGGCACAAACGTGGTACCAAGCAACCAAGGCCACGACTCGTGGCGAGGGATGAGTGATGGTGATTTCGGTCTTCCTGGTCGACGATCACGAGGTCGTCCGCACGGGGCTGAAGACGATGCTGTCGGCCGAAGCGGACCTGCGCGTGGTCGGCGAGGCCGCCACCGCGGCCGAGGCGCTCGCCCGGATTCCGGCGCTGCGTCCCGATGTCGCCATCCTCGACGTGCGACTGCCCGACGGTGAAGGCGTGACGGTCTGCCGGGACATCCGGTCTTCGGTCGATCGGCCGCCGGCCTGCCTGATGCTCACCTCCTACGCCGACGACGAGGCGCTGTTCGGCGCGATCATCGCGGGGGCCGCGGGTTACCTGCTGAAGCAGGTTTCGGGCACCAGTTTGGTGGAGGCGGTGCGCACGGTGGCCGCGGGAGGGTCGCTGCTGGACGACCGGCTCACTTCTTCGGTGCTGAACCGGCTGCGCGGGGAGAACGCGCGGGCCGACTCCAACTACGGCCTGCTCAGCCCGCAGGAACGCCGGGTGCTGGACCTGATCGCGGCCGGACTCACCAACCGCCAGATCGCCGCCGATCTTTCCCTGGCGGAGAAGACGGTCAAGAACTACGTTTCGTCCCTGTTGCACAAGCTCGGTTTCGAGCGCAGGACCGAAGCCGCCGTCTACGTGGCCAAGCGTGGCCGGACACCGCACAGCGAGTCGTGACCGTCGCCGGGCGAACGAGCCGGAAGCCGCGATGTCCACTTGAGACAGGCAGGCTCCGGACCCGCGTGGCGGCTCGGCCGAGGTCCCGCCGGGGACGTCGGGGCCGCATCTGTCCACATCGGACAAAGGCCGGTCGCCGAGCCGAAGTCGGCGGCCGCGCCTGGAGGCGGGACGCGACCGCCGATCCGTTTCGCGGAATTACCTGCTACTCCGCGAAAATCACGGCGGACGAGGTCACGAGGTTCGCGCTTCGTCCCTGGCCGGTGACGGCAGCTGGCCGGCGACGGAGGAATCGCCGGGGGCGCGTGTGTTCGGCACACCGGACCAGGACTTCCCGGTCTGCCTGGCCTTGGCCTCCCACTGTTCGGCCTGGTCTTCGAATGCTTCGGCCGCCGACTCCACCGCGGCCAGCGCCCACCACGGCAGCCTGCTGGTGCACGCGATGTCGCGCCAGGCCATGGCGACCGCGCGCGAGGCCGGCGCGACGTTGGCGCCCGCGGCACTGCCATACCGGCGATACGCGTCTTCCCAGGCGCGGATCAGATCCTCCGACACCATTTCCATGACTCCCTCTCCTCGGGATTCTCACCCGTTTCACCGTCCCGGAACGCCCGGAACTGCTTCGCTTCCTCGAACAGGTGCCCGTCGCGCGGCTACAGCAGGCCGCGCTCGCGGGCCGCGATCACCGCGTCCCGGCGTGACGTCACGCCGAGTTTGCGGTACACGTTGCGCAGATGGGTCTTGACCGTGTTGACCGATACGTAGAGGCTTCCGGCGATCTCCTCGATGGTGGCCAGGGACGGAAGTTCCCTGAGCAGCTGGACTTCGCGCGGTGTGAGTTCCGCGGTGACGCCGGCCGGCGCGGGTGGGATGGCTTCCAGGACCTCCTCGACGAAGGGATCCAGGCGCCCCAGTCTGCCCAGCTGAGGCACGAGCAGCTGCCGGATCTCCTGTCCGGCGTCGTAGAACGGGCGCAGGGCGCGGCGCGGCTCGGCGAGCTCGACCGCCGCCCGGATCTCCAGGTTCGCGCTCCGCCCGTCGTGCGCGCGCTCGGCCAGCATGGCGGCCAGCAGGTGCGCCTCGATGCGGGTGGCGGCGACCAGACACTGGTTGCGGCCCTTCGTGATCTTCTCCAGCAAGGCTCGCGCCGCCGTCACCCGCCCGTAGTGCGAGTGCATCCGGGCGCGCAGCAACTGTGCCTCGCCGTGGTCGCCGAGCCAGGCCGAGGCACGCCGCTCGGCCTCGGCGGCCCAGTCCGGTCTGCCGAGGCGAAGCGCCATCCGTTGCTCGATCGGCGCGAGGTGCGCGACCAGCGTCGGCTGGATCGCCTCCTGCCGGTTCGCGGTGGACCAGTGGCGGCGCATGCGCACCAGCGCCGCGTGCGGGTCCTGTCCCCACTCGAAGTCGATGGCCGCATCGAACGAGAGCGCACACAGTTCCACGGTGCGGTCGTTGCTGGAGCCGAGCACCTCGATCGACCGGCGGGCCAGCTCACGCGCCCGGTCCCGCTCCAGGAACTGGTAGGCCACCGCGGCGGCGACGGTGTAGGTGAAGGTGCAGGCCGGACTGTCGGCCAGACCACGCTTTTCGGCGAACCGCAGCGCCTCGTCGGCCATGCGGCGCATCCGCGGGTAGTCGCTGTCCACCGACGCGACACCGGCCAGGTGACTCAGGCAGTGCAGGATCGCGTAGGCGAAGTCGTGGGAGGTGGCCAGCCGAAGCGCGCGGCTGAGGTCCCGGCCCGCCGCCTGGTGCTCACCCAGCCAGAACAGCGCGGTGCCGCGGTTGATCAGCGCGAGCGCGAGCAGGTCCGGTTCGACGATCCGCTCGATCCGCTCGCCGAGTTCGTCCAGTACCGGCGCGACGCGCCCGGCGAGCCGCGCCCAGTGGGTGCGCACGATCAGGTCGAGGTCGCGCACCCGCTCGACGGAGGCGTGCCGGACGGCATCGGCCAGTCCGGACAGCCGCATCTCGGCGGCCGCGCGGTCGCCCGCGGCCAGATCGTTCAGCGTCAGGATCAGCCCGATCTCCGGATCGGTCCGCGCCCGCGCCGGCAGGGTCGCGGCCAGCCGTCTGAGCGCGGGCAGTTTCCCGGCGAGGATCAGTGCCAGGCCGTGCCGGGTGATCAGGCTCGCCGCGAGTTCGCCGTCCTGCGCCTCGGCCGCGTGCTCGACCGCGTCCACCGGGTCGCCGTGCTCGGCGAACCAGCGGGCGGCGACCTGGTGCAGGTCGGTGAGCAGGGTCGGCACGCGCCGCCGGAGGTCGGCGCGCAGGTAGGTCCGCAGGAAGGCGTGCATGCGGTACCGGTCGCCGTCGGAGCCGGTCCGCGTGATCAGTGACCGGGACCTGGCCAGCGATTCCAGCACCGCCGCGGCGTCCTCGCGCCCGGTCAGGGCCATCGCCAGCCCCGGGGTGACCTGACCGGGCGGGCTGGTGCGCAGCAGGAACTCCCGCTGGTCCTCCGGCAGCGGTGAGAGGACCTCGCCGGTGAGGTAGTCGGCTACCGCGTGGTCGGTCTCCACGAAGGTGGCCAGGGTGGCCGCCGGGTCCCGGGAGCCGCGAAGTGCCTGCGCGGCCAGCCTGATCGCCGCGGGCCAGCCTTCGGTCAGCGCCGCCATCCGGTCCAGGTCCGCCTCCGACAGGTGAATTCCGTGCAGCGCGATCGCCTCGGCCGTCTCGGTCCGGGTGAAGGCCAGATCGTCGGCGCGCAATTCGCGCAACCGGCCGGCGATGCGCAGCCGGTGCAGGCCGACCGGCGGGTCGACCCGGCCGCAGAGCACGAGGCGCAGCGTGCGGGGCATCCGCCGGAGCAGGGTGTCCACGATCTGCTCGGCGGTGCCGTCGCGCAACGCGTGGAAGTCGTCGAGCACCAGCCACACCCGGTCCTCGTGCCGCTTGACGGCTTCGGCCAGCAACGCCACGAAGTCCTGTCCGGTCCGGCGTGGCTCGGGCACCCGTCCCGCCGCGCCGGCCTGCACGCGGTTGAACGCCGCCAGTACCCCGGAGAAGAAGACAGGCGGGTCGTTGTCGGCTTCGTCGACGTTCACCCAGACCACGGCGCCGGGGCCGGCGACCCGGCGGCTGGCGTCGGCCCAGCCCGAGACGAGCGTGGTCTTGCCGAATCCCGCGGGCGCGTACACCACGGTGACGACCGGGTCGTCCTCCGTCTCCGCCACGTCGGGCAGCATCGCGCCGGGCCGCGCGCGCCGGATGAGTTCGCGGGGCGGCGGCGGCTGCGTGATCTTGGGCTCGGGCATGGGCGACTTGATTGCGTTCTCCGTTCGATCCGGACTGGCCAAGGCTATGAGAATTCGAGGGTCCGGCCAGAGCCGGGGAACGGGTCCGTCGAAAGATCTCCTGAACGAGTGAGAAAGCGTTCGCCCGTGCGAGACCAAAACGGTTGGCCGATTGTCAAGAAGGGCACCGATGACCGTCGGCGTCACCTACATGGACCAAGTTCTCCCCCCGGTTCTGTCCAGGTTCTTGCTGGTGTCTTTCACCCGGCGCGGATGACGCGACGGCGACGGATCCGGGGTGAGGATGAGTCGCGGTGGTACCGATGGGTTCGGCGCCACCGTGGTGGGAAAAGGGAGCCTTCGCGGATTCTCCCGAATTTCCGCGAAACCGACCGGCGGCCGTCCGAGCCCCCAGTTGCGGCCGCCGGTCCTTGCCGCCGTGGTCGGGCGATCATAACCCAGCCTTGGCCCGATCGGATCGCGGTACCGGCCCTGTCGCTCGGCCGGATTACTCGACCCCGCAAGGACTTGCGTGATCTTCGCGTCGCCGGTACCACGACCGAGGCGCGCGGTAACGCCCTCCCGCGCGCGGCCGATCCCTGGGCGGAGTGCCGGTATTTCCGGCAAATACCGATGATCGCCCGGTTGTTTCCGCGCGCGTCCGAAAAGGTCGGCGAGATTCTCCGGGCGGAACCGGGCGGCCGGAAAGATCAAGTTCGGCCCCACACCTTCAGGTGAAAGCAGAGATCACCAAAGTCGGAGTGTGTAAAATCAGCAGCCACCCGGCCCAGTCCCAGCCGACGGATCTGCTTGAACGAACCCTGGCCGGAGGTGTGGTGTGACCCTGCACGATTATCTGCGGGTAGCCCGTGGACGCTGGAAAATCGTGCTGTTCGGCCTGCTGACCGGCCTGCTGGGCGCGGCTGTCCTGACCTGGTCCACGCCCCGGGAGTACGCGGCCCAGGTCACGATCTACGTCTCCGCGCGCTCCGGCGCGGACGCCGCCTTCGGTGCCTACCAGGAGAACCTGCTTTCGGAGCAGAAGGTCAAGTCCTATACGGAACTGCTGACCAGCACCAGGGTCGCCCGGGACGTCGCCGGCCGGCTCCGGCTCGGGATGTCCCCCGAGGAGATCTCGCAGGAGATCAGCGCGTCGTCGCAGCCCGGCACGGTACTGCTCACCGCCACCGCCACGGACCGTTCCCCGTTGCTGGCCAAGGAGATCGCCGATGCCACCGGCGACGCCTTCACCCGGCTGGTGGCCCAGCTGGAGACGACATCGGACAGTGGTCCCGCAACGGTCACCGCCAGCGTGGTGGAGCCGGCGGCACTGCCGACGGACCCGGTGAGCCCCCGCCCGCCGGTGAACTACGGCATCGGTGTCCTGCTCGGACTGCTCGTGGGGTACGGCCTGGCGCTGCTGCGCCACGCGCTGGACACCAGCGTCAAGTCCGCGGACGAGCTCGAACTCCTTTCCTCGGCACCGAATCTCGGTGCCATCGCGCACGATCCGGACGTGCCCAAGCATCCGCTGACGGTGCAGGAACATCCCCGTTCGCCGCGTGCCGAGACCTTCCGGAAGATCCGCACGAACCTCCAGTTCATCGACGTCGACCGGTGCCGCAAGGCGATCGTGGTGACCAGCGCGGTCCCCGAGGAGGGCAAGACGACGACGTTGTGCAACCTGGCGATCGTGCTCGCCAGGGCGGGTCAGCGGGTCGTCGTAGTGGAAACGGATCTGCGGCGCCCGCGCGCGGTGGACTACCTGGGACTGGAAGGTGCGGTCGGGCTGACCAGCGTGCTGTCCGGCCGGGTCGGCCTCGACGACGCGATGCAGCCCTGGGGTGCCGCGCTGTTCGACGTACTGGCGAGCGGGCCGATTCCGCCCAACCCCAGCGAGTTGCTCTCCTCCCAGCAGATGGCGAATGTGCTCACGGAGCTCAACCAGCGCTACGACATGGTGCTACTGGACGCGCCTCCGCTGCTGCCGGTGACCGACGCCGCGATCATCGGTGCCGCCTGCGACGGCGCGCTTCTGGTGGTACGGCACGGAAAGACGACCAGGAACCAGATCAAGGCGGCGGTGTCGGCGCTGGAAGCGGTGTCGGTGCGGCTGCTCGGCACCGTGCTGTCGATGGCGCCGGGGTCCACCTCCACCCCGTACTACGAGTACTACTCCGCGCTGGAGGAGACCGAACCGGACCTGGAGGGCACCGTGCCGATCGCCAAGATCGCGACCGGTCCGCGCCGGGACCCGAAGCGCAACGGGAAACCGCGCAACACGCTGGCCGGGCGGCTGCCCGCCGAGACCGGGGCTCGCGCGGCGGGCCAACTGCGCTGAGGCAGGAGAACGACGATCGCGATGTCCGTGACCAAGCGGCCGGAACCAGCCGAAACCGGCGCCGGAGCGGGCAGGCCGCGCCGGGTGGCCGGCCGCCGGCTCGTGAAGATCGCCGTCCTGTCGATCACGGTGCTGCTCACGGCCGGCATCAGCGGGGCCTACCTGACCAGTGAACGGCTCGCCGGCCAGGTCCACAGGTACGCGGGGGCGTTCGCCGGACTCGACGAGAAGACCCGCCCGGCGGACACCCCGGCGACGACGGTGCTGCTCGTGGTCAGCGATTCGCTTTCGCCGGCCCGGCCGGCCGGCGTCGGCGACACCGGTACCGGTGACCTGCCCGCCGCGATCATGCTGATCGACATCGCCGCGGACTACACCGGCGCGACCGCGGTGTCGGTGCCGTCCGATTCCTGGGCGAGCCTGCCCGGCCAGGGTACGGACCGGATGAGCGCGAGCTATGCGGCCGGCGGGCCACCGCGGCTGGTGCGGGCCGTCGAAGCACTGACCGGGATCCGGGTGGACCACTTCGCGGTCATCGACTTCGCCGGGTTCCAGGCGCTGACCGATTCGGTCGGCGGCATCGACGTGGACATCGTGGGGCGGGCGACCGGGCAGGGTCCGGACGGGCCGGTGACGTTCCACAGTGGACTCAATCATCTCGGCGGCACACAGGTGCTGGCCTACCTGCGCGGGAACCCCGGCGGCGGGGACGGCCAGGTGAAGCGCCAGCAGAGCGCGCTGCGTGCGCTGCTGGTCAAGGCCGGCTCGGGCGACCTGCTGACCAGCCCGATCCGCGGCTTCGAGTTCCTGGACACGCTGACCCGGTGGATCGGTGTCGACGACACGGTGACCAACGGCGATCTGCGCGCCATGGTCTGGCGGCTGCGTGGGCTCGACCCACGCCGGGTCACCTTCCTGACCGCGCCGCTGCTCGCGCCCGGTGCGCAGACCGCGAAGCCGCCGATGCGCCTGGACACCGTCCGGGGCACCGAACTCTGGCAGGCGGTCGGCGACGGCGACCTCGGCCGTTATCTGCGAAAATATCCCGCCGACTCGTTAGGTGGCGTGACCCCATGACCTCGCACGTTGTCCCGCAGTCCACCTACCGGATTCTTTTCGTCTGCACCGGGGGGATTTGCCGGTCGCCGTTCGCGGAAATACTCGCGAGGCATTTGCTGCGGGAGCGCCTGGGGGTGGTGAGCGCCTCGCGATTCGTCGTGGCCAGCGCCGGCACCGAGGCGATCCCCGGTGCTTCGATGCATCCGTTCAGCCGAGCCGAGCTGGCCAGGTGGGGACTGGCGGGAATCGCCGGAGGCTTCACCGCGCGTCCGCTCGACGCGGCGACCGTGGGCGGCGCGGATCTCGTGCTGACCGCCGAGCGGCAGCACCGGAAGCTGGTCGTCGAGGTGCAGCCTTCCGCGCTGCGCACCACTTTCTGCCTTCGAGAGCTGGCCAGGCTGCTCAAAGGGGTGGGTCCGCGCACGCTTCCCGAGGATCCGGTGGAGCGCGCCAGGGCCGCGGTCGCCGCCGCCCGGCGCCTGCGCGGCACGGCGCAGTACGTTTCGCCGGAAGAGGACGCCATTCCGGACCCGATCACCTTGGGCCCCACCGCGCACCACGATGCCGCGAAGATGATCGCCGAATCGCTGCGCCGTTTTATCACGTTGCTCGGAACGGGGAATGCGCGGCGAACGTTGAGTAACCGTTTTCCGCGGCTTGACTCGATCCGGTGAACCGATTATCGGGCGAACCGGAAAAATGATACACTGATCGTCAGCAAGGTCGAACGAATCCCCGATGTCTCCCCGGACCCCGCGGCATCTTGGGGCGTTGACGGCAAGCATTGCCGGACGCATTCAAGGGAGAACAGCGATCAATGCGACCAACCTCGATCTTCTTCTCGCTGGCGTATCTGGCCGCGCCGCGCTGGCTCGGCCGGGCCGGCACCCCGCTGGTCGACGCCGGCGCGTGGCTGGTCGCGCTGACCGGGGCGGCGTGGTTGCGGTTCGAGTTCGACTTCGCACAGGTCGATGCCGTCGCGTTGGCCCGCGTCGCGTCCGTGACCGTGGCCATGGTGTGGGTCGCCGGGATCGCCACGCACATGTATCTCGGCCGGTACCCGATCGGCAGCCTTGACGAGGCGCTCAACCTGGCCAGGATCACCGGGGTCGTGGTGCTGGCGCTGTTCGGCATGAGCCTGCTGTGCGACAAGCCCGAGGTGCCGCGTTCGGTGCCGTTGATCGCCGCCTTCCTGGCACTGGGCCTTTCCGTGGCGGTACGGGTCGCCGTTCGCCTCCACCGGGCCCGCCAGGTCCGCCCGGACGGTGACTCGGCGCGCCGGGTGATCGTCTACGGCGCGGGCAGCCGAGGCCGGGAACTGGTGCGCGCGATGCTGTCCGGCGCGGCGGGGGACGCCCTTCCGGTCGCCGTGCTCGACGACGATCCGGCGTTGCGCCACAACCGGATTTCGGGTGTGCCCGTGCGCGGCTCGTGGCGCGAGCTGATCACCGTGGCCCGGCAGACCCAGGCGCAGCAGCTCATCGTGGCCTTCGTGAACCCGGCGCCCGCGAAGATCAACGCGGTCAAGTCGCTCGCCCGGCGCGCCCGCCTCGACGTGAAGACCGTGCCGTCGCTGAGCGAACAGTTGCGCCCGTGGACGCGGGTGTCCGATCCGTGCCAGCTGAACTTCGCGGACGTGGTGGGGCGCCAGCCGATCGACCTCGGGCTGCGGGAGGCGGCTTCGACCTGCCTGCGGGGAAAACGGATTCTGGTGACCGGGGCGGGCGGTTCGATCGGCGCGGCCCTGTGCCGCCGGGTCCTGCAGTTCGAGCCGGCGGAACTGCTCATGCTGGACCGGGACGAATCGGCGCTGCACGCCGTCCAACTGTCGATCCACGCCGAACCGCGACTCGACTCGCCCGGCGTGATCCTCGGTGACATCACCGACACCGACGCGATGCACGGGCTGCTGGGCGACCTCGGCCCGGATCTGGTGTTCCACGCGGCGGCGCTGAAACAGCCGGCGCTGCTGGAGCGGTTTCCCGAGCAGGCGTGGCGGACCAACGTGCTCGGCACACTGAACCTGCTGGAGGCGGCCAGGCACGCCGGGGTCCGGCAGTTCGTCAACATCTCCACCGTCGAGGCCGCGAACCCGGCCGGGGTGTACGGCCGCTCGAAGCGCATCGCGGAGCGGCTGGTCGCGGACGCCGCGAAGCGGAGCGGCGCCGCTTTCCTGTCCGTGCGGTTCGCCGACGTGGTCGGCAGCCGGTCCTCCGCACTGGCCACCTTCACCGGGCAACTGACCGCGGGCCGCCCGGTCACGGTGCCCCATCCGGACATGACCCGGTTCCTGATGACCATCCCGGAGGCGGTGCAGCTGGTCATCCAGGCCACCGCCATCGGCTCGCCCGGCGAGACCCTCGTGCTCGACGTGGGCGCGCCCACCCGGATCACGGAGCTGGCCGAGCAGCTCGTCGCGATGTCGGGTTACGACTCGCCGATCGTCTACACCGGACTGGGGCGGGGAGAACCGTTGCACGACGAGCTTTTCGGCGTGGGCGAGCAGGACTGTCGCCCGGTGCACCCGTCGATCGCGCACGTCCGGGTCGCGCCGCTGGCGCCCGGTACCGCGCTGGCGCGCTGCACCCGGCTCGGCAGCGCGTCCGCGATGGCGGAACTGACCGAGTTCCCGCGGATAATCGGCCCGCGCACCGGCAGCCCGGTCGAGGTGGCCCGCGTCCGGGTCGGCGCGGCGAGCCCGGCCGGAAGGGAAGTCGAGCAGCGGTGAAGGTCGTCGTTACCGGCGGCGCCGGCTTCGTCGGCGCCAACCTGTGTCGGGAGTTCCTGCGCCGGCACGACTTCGAGGTGGTCGTGCTGGACGACCTGAGCACGGGCCGGCGGGCCAACCTCGCGACGCTCGATGTCGATCTGCGCATCGGGTCCGTGCTCGATCCCCGCGCGGTCGCCGCCGCGTGCCAGGGCGCGGACACGATCGTCCACCTCGCCTCCGCTCCCGCCGTCCCGTGGTCGGTCGAGCACCCGGACCGCCGCCACGACGCCGATGTCGTCGCCACCCGCACGGTGCTGGCCGTCGCACGGGAGACCGGGGCCCATGTGGTGATCGGGACCGGCACGCCCTGCCATGCCCCGGACCTGGACCTTTGCGTGTTTCGCCTGTTCAACGTCTTCGGGCCGCTGCAGCGGCCGGACCATCCCGGCGCGCCGGTGATCCCTTCGTTCATCGTCGACGCGCTCAACGGCCGGCCGGTCACGATCTACGGCGACGGCGAGCAGCCGCGTGACTTCACCTTCGTCAGCACCGCGGCCGAGGTGATCGCGGAAGCGGTCGGCCGCCGGGTGACCGGTCCGGCTCCGGTGGATCTGGCCTTCGGCGTGCCGACCACGATCAACGAGGTGGTGGCCGTCCTCGCGGAGCTGCTGGGCCGCCGCGTCGACGTGCGCCGCAAGCCGCCCCGCGCGGGAGCGCTCCGGCACGCACCGGTGTGGTCCGGCGGCGTGACCGCGCTGTTCCCCAGGATCCGTCCCGTCTCGCTGCCGCACGGCCTGCTCCGGACGCTGTCCTGGTTGGAAGGGCAGGTCACCACCATGACCGGCCCGTCCGGGGCGCCGGCATGAGCCCCCGGCACCCCGCCGACACCGTCATGATCACGCGCGAACTCGCGGAGGAACACCGATGACCCGCCCGTTGCCCGAGCACACCCGGTTGGTCGTCGTCGGCCAGGGTCAGGTGGGGCTGCCGGTGGCGATGCGCGCGGTCGCCGTGGGTTTCTCCGTCGTCGGGCTGGATCTGGACGCGGTCCGGATCTGGTCGCTCAAGGACGGACATTCCTATCTGGACGATGTCGGCGACGGTGAGCTGTGCCGGGCGCTGTCCACCGGACGCTACCGCCCCACCGTGTGCTACGACGACGTGGAATGTTTCGACGCCGCCATCATCACCGTGCCGGTCCCGACGACGAAGTCGGGTCCCGACCTCGGTGCCGTGGAATCGGCAGCCGAGGGCATCGCGCCCTTCCTTCGCCGCGGCGGCACGGTCGTGCTCGAATCGGCCTGTTTTCCCGGAACCACCGAAGAGATCGTCGTCCCGTTGCTGGAGAAGGGCAGCGGGCTGACCGCGGGTACGGACTTCTGGGCCGGGTACAGCCCGGAGCGGAACAAGCCCGGCGATCCCCACTGGACTCTCGCGAACACGCCGAAACTGGTGTCCGGAGTGGACGCCCGGTCGCTGGCGGCGGTCAAGGCGCTCTACGACACCCTGGTGGGCCGGACCGTGCCGGTGGGCACGACCAGGGAGGCCGAGCTGGCGAAGCTGCTGGAAGACGCGTTCGGGCAGGTCAACGCCGCGCTGGTCAACGAGATCGCGATGTTCGCGCACCAGCTCGGCGTCGATGTGTGGAAGGCCGTCGAGGCCGCCGCGACCCGGCCCTTCGGGTTCCTGCGTGTCGATCCAGGGCCCGGCGTTGGTGGGCACCGCCTGCCCACCGGTACCGGCCTGACGCCCGGATACGCACACCCGCACCACGATTTCCGGTTCGCCGCGCTGGCCAACGAAGTCAACGACCGCATGCCGGATCACCTCGTCGAGCGGCTCGTCGCGATGCTCGATCGGTGGCGGAAAAGCCTGCAGGGCAGCGTGATCGTGCTGCTCGGCCTGTCCGCCCGGGCGAACACCGGCGACCTCGTCGAGGCGCCCGGCCCGCGGGTGGTCGAACTGCTGGCCGAGCGCGGCGCGGTGATCCGGGTGGTGGACTCCCATGTGGAGCCCCAGCGCTGCCCGTCCTCGATGAAGCTGGTCGAGCTGTCCGAGTCGTGTGTGCGCCAGGCGGATGCGGTTCTGCTGCTCACCGACCACGACGACATCGACTACGCACTCGTCGAACGTGAGTCGCGTCTGGTGTTCGACACGCGACACCGCCTGCGCGGAAGCCAGGTGGAATACCTATGAGCATGACGGCCCGGTGCTTGGCCGTTCGGGCGCAGGGGGCCCGGACGGCTTTTCCTGGGGTCTCCCGCCGTCACGAGCGACCGGGTCCGGACGCGAAGTTCGCCGCTCGGTTCCGACAGGTCCCTTTGACCAACGGGAGGCGACAGTGATCGCATTAGCCATCGACGGTGGCCGGCCGGTTCGCACGGCTCCGCTGCCGACCTGGCCCATTTTCGACGGCGAAGAGGTCGCCGCGGTGCGGGAGGTGCTCAATTCCGGCCGGGTGAACTACTGGACCGGTCCGCACGGCCGGGCCTTCGAGCACGAGTTCGCCACGGCGGTCGGCACTCGCTACGCCGTCGCGATGTCGAACGAGACGGTGGCCCTGGAGCTGGCGTTGCGCGCGCTCGGGGTCGGGCCGGGAGACGAGGTCGTGGTGCCCGCGGCGACCTTCTTCGGGGTGCCCAGCGCGGTTGTCCACTGTGGAGCGAAGCCGGTGGTGGCCGATGTCGAGCTGCGCACCCAGTGCCTCACCGCGGAATCGGTGGAGGCGGTGTTGTCGGAACGCACGCGGGCCGTCATCGCGGTGCATTTCTCCGGTCATCCCGCGGAGATCGCCACGCTGCTCCAGCTCACCGAGAAGCGGGGCATTCGCGTGATCGAGGACTGTTCCCAGGCGCACGGGGCGCGGTACTTCGGCCAGCCGGTCGGCAGCTTCGGCGACGTGGCGACGTGGTCGTTCTGCGACGACAAGATCATCACCACCGCCGGTGAGGGCGGTGCCATCACCACCTCCGACCTGAAGCTGTGGCGCCGCTGCTGGGAGCTGAAGGAGCACGGCAAGAACGTCGCGGAAATGCACCGGAGCTCGCACCAGCCGCGGTCGCGCTGGTTGCACGACAGCTTCGGCACCAACGCGCGGATCACCGAGGTGCAGGCCGCCATCGGCAGGCTTCAGCTGGCGAAGTTGCCGAACTGGGTGAAGCAGCGGCAGACGAACGCGAGCCTGTTGCTCGACGTGCTGCGCGGCCAGTCGGGCATCCGGGTCGAGGACCCGCCCGCGCACATCGAGCACTCTTACCACCGGTTCTACGCCTACATCCGTGCCGAGCAGCTCGCGCACGGCTGGAACCGGGACCGGGTGGTCACCGCGATCATGGCCGAAGGGATCCCGGCCGGTTACGGCGGTTGTGCGGAGATCTACCGGGAGCGGGCGTTCGAGGGCGTCGAGGGCTCCCCGGCCAGGTTGCCGGTCGCCGCCGAGCTCGGCCAGACCGCGCTGACGCTGCCCGTCCACCCCGGTCTCAACACCAGCGACATGATGGAAGTGGTGGCGGCCGTGGTCAAAGTGCTCAAGGCGGCCACTCATGAGTAGCCCCGCCGGCGGCCGCGACCACCGAACTCGCCCGCGTCGCGGCTCGGCGATCGCGCGCGAACGCACGGAGCACGCGGTATGAGCATGGGCCTGCGGGTGGCGCTGGTCCCGGAGGCCAACCGGGGCGCGCCGGCCACACTGTCTCATGTGGACGAACTGCGGGCCAGGGGGCACGAGGTGATCGCGGTGCTCCCGGCGCGGGACGACTCGCTGCGCGCCGCGCTGGCCGAGCGCCGTGTCCTGGTCGTGGACAGCCCGTTCGACTTCCGCTTCCGTCCGGCGCGCGCGGTCCCCGGGCTGGTCCGGTTCCGCCGGCTGCTGCGGGAGCTCGCACCGGACGTGCTGCATTACCGGTTCCGGGCCGCCGCGGTCGGCACCCGGCTGGCCGGGGTCCGGCTCGGCGTGCCGTGCGTGCACCAGGTCGCGGCGCCGCCCCGGCTCGAATCGCCGCTGTTCCGGGCGGTGGAGGGCCGGCTGGCCCGGTTGGACACCGTGACGATCGCCCCGAGCGAGTTCACGGCGCGGTGCTACCGGTCCTCCGGCAGGACGGGAGCGCAGACGCCGGTGATCCCCGCGGGCGTCGACCTCGGTCATTTCCGTCCTTTGCATCCCGGTGTGCGCACGCGGGTCCGCGACTCGCTCGGGATCGGCCCCGGCGAGTTCGTCGCGATCATGGTCGCGCGCGTGCACGAGTACCAGCGGTTCGGGCATCCGGGGCACGGCATCAAGGGCCATGACGTGCTCCTCGACGCATGGCGCGGGTTCCACGCCGAATGTCCCGGCAGCCGGCTGGTCCTGCTCGGCGGCGGATGTGGTGACGGTGGGGAACGGCACCGGCGGGAGCTGATCGACCGGTTCCGCACCGAGGACCCGGGAAGCGGGGTCAGCTGGATCGACACCGTGGACGATGTCCGTCCGTACTACGCCGCGGCCGACGTCAGCGTCTTCCCGGCACGTCTGGACCACCACGGCGCGGCCCGCGAAGCCTGCGCGATGGGGGTGCCCACGATCGTCAGTGACGCGGGCGCACTGCCGAGCACCGTGGAACCGCGCTCCGGCTGGATCTTCCGCAGCGGTGACTCCGCCGCGCTCGCCTGTGCGCTGCGCGCGGCCGATGCCGAGCATCGTCGCGGCGAGCTGGCGGCACGCGGAGAACACGCCCGCCGGCTCGCCGTGCGGTGTTTCGACGAGTCCCGCACGGCGGCGGCTGTCGCGGACGTGATCGAACGCGTCGCCAAGCGGGTGCCCACCGTGCCGGACCTGGGGCCACGGGTGATCAGCATGTTCACGGAATCCCATTTCGGCCGGCGACCGGACGGCAGGTGGACCGCGCTCGACCCGACCACGTGGGGCCGGAAGTGGGACCGCTTCGCGCTGGACGGCAACCAGGTCCGCGTGATCGGCCGGGCCGACCAGCGGATGATCGCCGAGTCCGCGCCGGTTCCCGGCGGTATCACGGTCCTTCCCCTGCCCTGGTACACCGGGGCGGCCGGGCTCGTGCGCAGGTTCCCGTCACTGGTGCGGGCAGTGGCTCGGGCCGTCGTGGACGCCGACACCATCGTGCTGCGGGTGCCCGGGGTCGTCGCGTCGATCGCTGCCTACCTGTGTGTCCTGCTCCGCCGCGCCTACGCGGTGGAGGTCGTGGGTGATCCCGCCGACGTGCTGCGCGCCGGTGTCTGTGGCGCGCTGGGCCGCCGGCTCGCGCCGGTCGCGGAGGCCCAGCAGCGGTGGCTCGTCCGCCGGGCCGCCGCGTCCCTGTACGTGACCCACCAGACCTTGCAGCGCCGCTACCCGCGTAGGCCCGGGACTCCCACGGTCGGCATGTCGAACGTGTTGCTGCGGCCGGGAACGCTGGCCACGCACGGCCGGACCTGGCAGCCCGCCCCGTTCCGGATCGTAGCCATGGGCAGCCAGGAGAACCATTACAAGGGGCACGACGTCCTGTTGCGGGCCCTGCGCGAACTCGTCGACGACGGGCTCGACGCGACGGCGACGATCGTGGGTGGCGGTCGCCTGCACGGCGAGCTGATCGAGCTGGCCCATTCCCTGGGCCTGGCCGCCCGGGTGGTGTTCACCGGCGTCGTCGACGACCGCGCCTGCACCCGGGAACTGCTCGACTCCGCGTCGGTGTTCGCGCTGCCCTCGCGTGCGGAGGGCATGCCGCGTGCCCTGATCGAGGCGATGGCCCGCGCGCTGCCCGCGGTCGGCTCCCGGGTCGGCGGTGTGCCCGAGCTGTTGCCGCCGTCGTGTCTGGTGCCGGTCGACGATCAGCACGCGCTGGCCCGGGCCATCGGCGAGTTGCTGACCGACCAGCGAGCGTGGGAAGAGCAGTCCCGGGCCAACCTCAAGATCGCGCAGACCTTCGAGCAGTCCTTGCTGGAACACAGGTTCTCGGCCTGGCTCGATCAGCTTCCCCCCGCCCGGCATGGGCCGTAGCGGCCCCCGCCGGCGTCCCCGCCACCGCGGTGCCGGGGAGGACCCGCCGCGCGCGTTCGACGAGTACGACCGGGGCGGCGTGCGGATGGTGCCCGCCGCGGTGGCGCTGGCCCCGGCGATCGGTTCGCTGCTGGTGGGCGTGCCGGCGGACCCGCGGGCCGCGGCGGCGGTGTTCTTCGTGACCCTGGCGCTGTGCCTGACGCTGGTGACGGGCGGGATGACGGGGGGTTTCCACCGGCCCAGCGCGGCCTATCTGGTCCTGTTCGGCCTGTTCCACGGTGGGCTGCTGCTCGCCGTCGCGGTGCGGGGTGCCGGCGTCTTCCCCGCTCGGGAGGTGCTGTGGCTCTATGCCGGCTACACGCCCGACGCCGTCGGGCTCGCCGTGCTCGGAATGGCGATGTTCACCTTCGCCGCAGGACTCGCGCGTGCCGGTGCGCACCCGGCCGAACGGGCGCCGAGGGTGCGGCCCCGGTTCGTGGTCGTGGGCATGGTCTGCCTGCTCGCCGGTGCGGTCGCCGTCGGGGCGGCACCCGTGATCCGGTCCACCGCTGCTCCGTCCGTGCTCGGCTACGGCATGGTGCTCCTCGGCTGCGGTGCGGTTCTCGCGGTGATCGCGGGTGGCCGCGTACGCGGCGTGGCCTGGCTGGTGTTCGGGGTTTCGGCCGTGGTGGCGTTCCCCTCCGTGGCGCGCGACATCGTGCTGTTCACCGGGGTCGCGCTGCTCATGGTGGAGATCCGGCAGGGCCGGCGGATCAGGCCGTTGCGCACATTCGCGGGCGGCGGGTCGATCATTGTCCTCAGTGGACTGATC
>Ga0310811_10003377_pt1 | contig 20065 bp, 17 predicted proteins | sample YCmetagenome_FD_207642 | JGI IMG/M metagenome (GOLD analysis project Ga0310811, IMG submission 207642) | Soil microbial communities from experimental microcosm in Duke University, North Carolina, United States - YC | ecosystem: Engineered > Artificial ecosystem > Soil microcosm > Unclassified ...
GGAAGGACAGGTCCTTGCGCAGCTTCGCGGAGTTCACCCCGGCGACACCGGCCAGTTCCTCGGAGGAGACGGTCGCGGTACCGCGGTCCTGCAGGGTACGCAGGGCGCGCAGGTAGACGGGCAACCGTGCGACGGTCGCCTCGGGGATGGCGGCCATACCAGGACTGCTCATGCTGGCCATGCTGCTCCCGGTCGCGCTCGCTGAACTGTGAGTGATTGGGTGTATGAGGAAGCGGCAAAGTGAACCAGCAGTTGGGTTGTTGTTACTTCCTCAGCACTCACCCAGCAGCGTAGGACCTTGTGAAGGCGCGCACAAAGTTCCTGTCTGAATTCTTAGCAAAGTCAGGCTTGTCCCATAATAGTCCGATTTGCCCGATCCGACCTGCGTAAATGCGCGCTGCACCGTCCCCCGGCACCCCCCGTGCGACCCAAGTCACAGGCGGTTCCCAGGGTCGGCGGCCCGGAACCGGACGTTCGGGCAGTTTCGAATGTGGCGTGGATCACGAATGCGGACGACCGTAGATGTGGCGCAGGTCACAAAGGGCGCGCGGCCTGGCGTGGCGCAGCCCATCCGGCGGCCGACGCCGGTGTGGCGCGACTCACGCCGCGGCCGACTTTCCGGTGGCGCGCCCGGCACCCCGCGCCCCACGGGACGTGAGACGCCGACAGCGTGCGGTCACTGCTTCGGAGCGACCAGCGCCTGGCGCAGCCGCGCCTCGTCCACCTTCCAGAAGTCGTGCGGACGACCGTCGACCAGCGTGACCGGGATGGTGTCCCAATAGTCCTCCTTGAGCTGCGGGTCGTCGTTGATGTCGTACTCGACCCAGCCCACCCCGAGGTCCGCGGCGACCTTCGCGACGATCTCGCGCGCCGCGTCGCACAGGTGGCAGCCGGCCTTGCCGATCAAGGTGATCCGATTCTCCATGGCACGAGTCTCGCACCCGCGGCGGACGCGTCGCCTTCCGGTGGGCGGAGCTTCCCTTGCGGGAAACTTGGGGGTCGCGATCTCCCGGTAGGGTCTGCAGGGTGACAGTGCGCCCTGCCCCCAGCGCGGCCGCCGAGAAGTCTCGCGTCGTGCCCCCGGCCCTCCCGCCGCGCCCGACCGCCGCCGCCTTCTTCGACCTCGACAACACCCTCATCCGCGGCGCATCGCTGTTCCATCTGGCCCGCGGGCTCGCCGCACACCACTTCCTGAGCTCGCGTGAGATAGCCAGGTTCGCCTGCGGACAGCTCACCTTCCGGCTGCGCGGCGAGCGCAGCGGCCAGGTGGCCAGCACGCGCGCCCGCGCCCTGAGCTTCGTCGAGGGGCATTCGGTCAGTGAGATGCGTGCCCTGTGCCGCCACATCTACGACGACTACTTCGCCGAGAAGATCTGGCCGGGCACCCGGGCCCTGGCGGAGCTGCACCGCCGCTGCGGCCAGCCGGTGTGGCTGGTGACGGCGGCGCCGCAGGAGCTGGCCGCGGTGATCGCCGGACGGCTCGAGCTGGACGGCGCGCTCGGCACCCGGGCCGAGGAGATCGACGGGCGCTACACCGGCCGCCTGGTCGGGGAGATACTGCACGGCCCGGCCAAGGGAGCGGCGGTGCGCGGCCTGGCCGCGGTCGAGGGCTACGACCTGACGGCCTGTCACGCCTACTCGGACTCGGCCAACGACCTGCCGATGCTCACCCTCGTCGGCCACCCGCACGCGGTCAACCCGGACCACCGGCTGCGCGCCAGGGCCGAATGCGAGGGCTGGCCCATCACCGACTACCGCACCGGGGTGCGGCTTCTGCGCGCCGGGCTGAAGGGCCCGGCGCTGACCGGCGCGGCGACCGGAGCCGTCGCGGCGGGGGTGGCGCTGGCCAAACGCGCGAAGACGAAGTCATGACGACGTGCCGTAGCGATCCGGTAACCAAGGGGTATCCTCGTATCTCGTCCTGACGGCTCGTCACGAGAGTCGTCAAAGCCGCACACAGCGGGGTCCGGTCCGCCTACTATGGGTGATCGGACCGTGCGATGCGCGGCGGTCCACCGACCACGAGCGAACGAACCGCCCGGCGGCCGCAGCCCACGCGGACGCCGGGAGCGGAGACGAGGGCAGTGCGCACCGGAACCGCACGGTCCGGACCACCGGACCGTGCCCGAAACGCAGCGCACCCGAGCACCTGGAGCCTTGTGCACCGAGACGTCAGCGCCGACCGTTCGGGCCTGAGCGGCCTGCGCGCGGCCCTGCTCGCGATGACGGCCGGCGCGGTTCCCCAACCGCCCCGGCCGGCCGCCGCGGGCGCGGCGCTCACGCCGCCGGCGCCGCCGGCCCGCGGCGGCGCGTCCCCGCAGCCGAAGCCGCGCCCGTCCGAGGCCCCGCCGCGCCCGGACGCGGAGTCGGCCCGGATGCTCGCGCTCGTGGAACGGGCGCAGGCGGGCGACGGCGAGGCCTTCGGCCGGCTCTACGACGCGTACGTCGACACCGTCTACCGCTACATCTACTACCGGGTCTCCAACCGGGCCCTGGCCGAGGACCTGACCAGCGAGACCTTCCTGCGGGCGCTGCGCCGCATCTCCACGTTCACCTGGCAGGGCCGCGACTTCGGCGCCTGGCTGGTGACGATCGCACGCAACCTGGTGGCCGACCACTTCAAGTCGAGCCGGCACCGGCTCGAGGTGCCGACCGGGGAGATGCTGGACTCGGACCAGACGGAGGCGAGCCCGGAGGAGTCGGTGCTCGCCTATCTGTCCAACCGGGCCCTGCTGGACGCGGTCAAGCAGCTCAACAGCCAGCAGCAGGAGTGTGTGACGCTGCGTTTCCTGCACGGGCTCTCGGTCGCCGAGACGGCCCGGATCATGGGCAAGAACGACGGCGCCATCAAGACCCTGCAGTACCGGGCCATCCGCACGCTCGCCCGCCTGCTTCCGGCGGATCTGCGGTGAGCGCCGTACCGGACCGAATAGCACGGCCCCGTCCGGGGACGGCGCCGTGCACTGGTCCGAACGGGGTAGTACGGCACGCCCGGGGGCGCCGACGCCCGCCCGCCGCCGTAACTCCGCGTACCCCCGGCTCGTTAGTCCGGCTGGCGCCCACCCGCCACGGTCTGCCCGGAGCACCCGATTCCACTCGAACGAGTGAAATACGGGGCCCTGGGACTGCGAGAAGGCGTCCCGGGCACAACCTTTCCCGCCCGGTGGGCGTCGAACGCGGTGGCAGTCGGCCGGTGCGCTCGGGGCACTCCGGGCACGGGCACACGTCGGGTCCGCCGGCACAACGGGAGCAGCGAAGGAGGTGGCAGGCGCGATGAACGACCGGCAGGAGGCCGAGCGGTTCGCGGCGCTGCTGGACGCGCACGCCGCGGGCGGTCGGGAGGGCGCGCAGGCCGGCTCCGGCGCCGGGGCCGGAGCCCTGGTGGCGCTGGCCGAGCGGGTCGGGGCGGCCGGGCGCGAGCTGCCCGGGCCCGACGCGGACTTCCGCGACGCGCTGCGCGCCCGGCTGGTGGCCGAGGCGCCGGCGCTGGTCGCGCAGCCGGCCTCGGAATCCTCCCGTGCGCGCGGCAAGGTGCCCGCGCAGCGCGCCGGACGCGGCTCGCGCACCGGCGCCCGGCACTCCGGCGAGTCCCGCCCCCGGGTGTTCACCGGCATCTCGGCTGCCTGGCGGCGCCGGCTGCTGGCCGCGGGCGTCGGCGTGGCGGTGGCCACCGGCTCCGTCGGCGGCATCGCGGTGGCCTCGGCCGGGGCGCAGCCGGGCGATCCGCTCTACAACGCCAAGCGGATCTTCGAGAGCCTGCAGCTGTCGCTGTCCGGGTCGCCCACCGACCAGGGCAGGGAGTACCTGCACCTGGCGGACATCCGGCTCGGCGAGATCGACACCCTGCTCAGCCGCCCCGACGTGGACATGAACGGTTCGCCCACCCAGGCCTACCTCGAGCAGGTGCTCGGGGAGCTGCGCACCATGATCGGGGACGGCGGGAACCTGCTGATCGGCCAGGTGCGCGCGGACGGCGACCAGACGGCGCTGCACGCGCTCGCCGACTTCCTGCTGACGGAGCGCCAGCGGGTGGCCGACCTGAGCTGGCGGCTGCCGCCGTCGATGCAGTCGCAGCCGCCGCGGATCGTGGCGCTGATGGACCAGCTGGGCCGGCAGCTGCAGCAGGCCGCCCAGGCGGCCGCCGCGCGGCAGAGCGGGCAGCAGGGTTCCGACACCGGCGAGCAGGGCGGCGGCGGTCAGCAGGGCCGGAGCGGCGGCTCGCAGGGCACGCAGACCGGCGCGGCGGGCCCGACCGCTTCCTCCAGCGCCACCCCCGGCGCCTCGGTGAGCGCGAGCGGATCGGCGTCCGCCACCGGGCCGAGCGCCTCGGGCAGCGCCTCGCCGGGCGGCCCGGCGACACCGGGAGCGACCATAGGGATAAGCGTTCCGGTCCCCGGGGTGCCGTCGATAGGAGTGACCCTGCCCGGCCTGCTCGGACTTCCGGGGATAGACCTCGGTCTCGGCGGCGACGAGGACGGCTCGGGCGCCTCGCCCACGAAGTAGCGAGGGCGCGGCGCCCGCGGGCCAGGAGGAGCCGGGCGTGCCGAGCAGCGCCGCGTCCCCGCCGTCCGCGCGGCCGTCTCCGCCACGAAGGCGACGGGCAGTTCCGAGCTGCCCCGCGACGTGACGAAGGCATGGAAGTCCTCGGAGTCCGCAGCCGACGGGCCGCCGTCCGGGTTCGACATGAATCTCACGTCTTCATGACGCGACGGGACGGCGGTGATGTCGCAACCGCTGCGTACACCGGCGTTCTGCGACCCACGCGTGCCCTGCGAAGACGTGCCCTAGAAGAAGACGGAGCGGCGTTGCAGCAGGACCCGGTAGAGCGTGTCCTGGATGGACTCGCGCACCTGGTCGGTGAGGTTGAACACGAGCATCGGGTCGTCGGCCGCGGCAGGGTCGTAGCCGGCGGTCGGGATCGGCTCGCCGAACACGATGTACCACTTGGACGGCAGCGGCACCAGGCCCAGCGGGCCGAGCCAGGGGAACGTCGGGGTGACCGGCACGTAGGGCAGCCCGAGCAGCCGGGCCAGCGGCTTGATGTCCCCGATCTTGGGATAGATCTCCTCCGCGCCGACGATGGCGGTGGGGATGATCGGGGTGCCGGTGCGCAGCGCCGCGGAGACGAAGCCGCCGCGGCCGAACCGCTGCAGCCGGTAGCGCTCGGAGAAGGGCTTGCCGATCCCCTTGAAGCCCTCCGGCCACACGCCCACCACCTCGCCGCCGGCCAGCAGCCGCTGCGCGTCCGGGTTGCAGGCCAGGGTGTGCCCGGCCTTGCGGGCGTACTCGCCCATGTACGGCAGGGTGAACACGACGTCCGCGGCGAGCATCCGCAGGTGCCGGCCGACCGGGTGGTGGTCCCACAGCGCCACCTGGGTCATCAGCGCGTCCAGCGGCAGCGTGCCCGAATGGTTGGCCACGATCAGCGCGCCGCCCTCGTTCGGCACCCGCTCGAGGCCGCGCGCCTCGACCCGGAAGTAGCGCTCGTAGAGCGGGCGCACCAGGTTGAGCAGCACCGCGTCGGTCAGGTCGGGGTCGAAGCCGAACTCGTCGACCTCGTACTCGCCGGTGATCCGCCGGCGCAGGAAGGCCAGGCCGCGCGCGGCCCGCCGCTCCCAGCCCTCGTTCGAGGCCTCACCCACGGCCGCCTCCCCGCTGCGAGAACTGCTCCATCAGGCCGACCAGCCGCTCCTCCGCGCCGCGCACCGCGGCGGGCGGGATCAGCGGCGTGATGCCGAGGGCCTTGGCGTGGTCGGCGAGCGCCTGCGCCGTGGTGTACGCGGGGGCGAAGCCGAACTCTTCGGCCATCCGCGTGATGTCGAGCACCCGTCCGTAGGTGAGCAGCTCGATCTGGTCGCCGGTGAAGTCGGCGGCCCCGAACTGGCGCAGCACCCGGCCGAGCCAGGGCGCGGCGAACCGCGGCACCGGCACTGTGGCGCGCCCGAGCCGGCGCGCGACCTGGGAGAGCGTCAGCGACCCGGCGCCGGCCACGTTGTACACGCCCGGGTGCGCGCCGGACGCGGCCGTGCGCAGCGCCCGCACCACGTCGTCGATGTGCACGAACTGCAGCCGCGGGTCGAAGCCGGCGACGGTGGGCAGCGCGGGCAGCGCGAGGTAGTCCGCGAACGGGCCGGCCACGCCGGGCCCGAGGTGGCCGGCGAAGCGCAGCACGGTCACCGCGACGTCCGGGCGGCGCCGGGCGAAGCCGCGCACGTACTCCTCGACCTCGACGCAGTCCTTGCCGTAGCCCGAGTGCGGCGGCCGGTGCGGCCGGGTGTCCTCGGCGAAGTGGGCGGGGTCGCGCGGCGCGCAGCCGTAGACGGCGGCCGAGGACTTGACCACGAGCCGTTGTACCGAGGGCGCCCGCTGGCAGGCCGCGAGCAGCTGCATGGTGCCGATGACGTTGCGTTCCTTCATCGCCGTGCGCCCGCCCGCCGCCGCGGGCGCGGCCAGCACGTCGAGGTGCAGCACGGTGTCCGGGCGGGTCTTGGCGATCAGCGTGGCGATGGCCGGGGCGCGCAGATCGAGGCGGACGTGTTCGACCCCGTCCACCGCGAGCTCCGGGCCCGGCTCGGCCGGGTCCACCGCCACGATCCGGCCGCCCGCGCCGTGCGCGGCGAGGTCGCGCAGCACCGCCGCGCCGAGCCGCCGGGCGGCCCCGGTCACCAGAAGCGTACGTCCGGCCGTCATCGCGCGCCCGAGGGCCGGGCTACTTCTTGTTGCGACGCTGGATGCGCGTCTTCTTGAGCAGCTTGCGGTGCTTCTTCTTGGCCATACGCTTGCGACGCTTCTTGATGACAGAGCCCACGGGGGTCCCTCGCTCACTTCTTCTCTCAGCAGCCGGTGCTGCGGACATAGAACAGGGAACCAGGGTACCCGTCCGTGGCCGCTGCTGGGAAAACGGGGAGTGGGGCGGGAGCAGGCGTTCGCGGAGCAGTCGGAGGCGCGGCGGCCCGGGTGGAGCGGCCGGAGGCGGTGGAGCGGTCCGAAGTGGAGCGATCGGGGGTGGAGCAATCGGGGGTGGATCGATCTGTGACGGTGGAGCAGTCGGTGACGGTGACGCTGTCGCTGACGGTGGAACGGTCGAGAGGAGGAGCCTGGGGAGAGTCCGTGGGCGGGCGCGCCGACCCGCCGCGGCGGAGAAGGCTCAGGAGGTCTCGACGTACGCGGCCGAGAGGTACTCGCGCACCGCCTTGGCCGGCACCCGGAAGGAGCGGCCCACCCGCACCGCGGGCAGCTCGCCGGAATGGACCATGCGGTAGACCGTCATCTTCGAGACCCGCATCACCCCGGCGACCTCGGCCACGGTGAGGAAGGCCATGTCGCTCAGGTCGATGTCGCCGCCGAGGATCGGACGGTTGGTGCGTGCTGCTTCTGAATCGGTCATAGAGGCTCCACGGTCGTGGCTGAGTGGAGGGCGCCGCACCGGCCGCATACCCGGCGAGGTCCCATCTGAGTGTGCGCGTCGTTCCTAAGCGTAGTTGGGTCAGGTGTGGAAGGGGAGGCCTTAGCGCAGAAAAAGGGAGTTTTCACCGGGCACCGAATCCGCCGGAAACGGTACAACACGGGCGAATCGCTATCACTGAGCCCTGATACACGGGACCCGGGTAAGCGGCCGAGGCGTCAGGATCCTGCTACCGCGTCGGCCGCGGCGTCGAGCCGGGCGAGCACGTAGGCGCCGAGCGGGGCGTAGGCCGCGGGCGCCAGCCCGTCGTCCAGCGGCACCGCGACCCGCACGACGCCCTCGTGTTCGCCCACGAACAGCGCCGGGTCGTTGCAGTCGGCGAACCCGATCGCGTCCGCGCCGGCCTGCGCCGCCCCGCCGCACCAGCCGTGGTCGGCGACCACCAGCTCGGGCAGCGGCTGCCCGGCCGCGGCCAGCGCGGCGAAGGTTGCCCGGATCGGCCGGGCCGCGTGGCTGTGTACGGGCCCGCCGGCGTCCTCGAGCACGGCGACGTCACCGCCCGTGGGCGTGGGACTGTGCGCGCTGAACGAGGCGGAGTACGCGATCGTCAGCCGCTTCGGCCCGGACCTGGTGGACGCGTCGTAGCCCCAGCCCTCGCCCGCGCGCAGGATCCGGCAGCCGCGGGCGCGCAGCGCGTCGGCGAAGGACTGGTAGAGCTGCGCCAGGTTGTTCGGGTGCCCGGTGGCCAGCAGCACCGTCTCCTTGCGCACCGCGGCGCCGGCCAGCCGGTCGGCGTAGCGGTCGAGCGCGGCCAGGGTGAGTTCGGGGTCGATGGTGTCGGCGCCGGAGCGCCGGCGCGGATCCGGGCTCACGCCCACCCGCTCGGCCATCAGCGCGAGCACCGAGGCTGCCGTCCAGTCGGCGGACGGGTCGAGCCCGAGCAGGTAGTACGGGTCCCGGTCGGCCATCAGCCGGTAGTGCAGCAGGTTGTTCTCCCGCGGCGTGGCCACATCGCCCGCGATCCGGGCCGTGCGCAGGTGCTCGAGCAGCGCGGCCCGGTCGGAGTTCATGGTCCCGACTCTAGGGCCTGCATGAGGTTCAGATCTAGGCGGACGGCGCCGTTCAGGACGGCAGCTTCCACATTCCGGCAGGCGGCGGGGGCTACACGTGGCTGTGCGACGCTACACGGCCGCCGTACGGCGCTACGCGGTGGCCGTGCGGCTCTCTCCGAAGCCGTAGGCGAACACGAACATCAGCACCGCGAGACCGGCCGGGATGGCCCAGCCCGGGCGGTAGGGCAGCCCGGCCTGCCAGAGGCTGGTCAGCAGCGGGGCGCCGAGCAGGAAGCCGACGTAGTTGAAGACGTTGAGCCGGGCGACGGCGATGCCGGTCTCGTGCGGGTCGAGCCGTCCCGCGGCGGCGAAGGTGAGCGGGGCCATCACCGAGATTCCGAGGCCCACCACGGCGAATCCGGCCAGCGCGGCCCAGGCGTCCGGCGCGGCGCCGACGAGTACGAAGCCGAACACCGCGCACACCGCCGCGGCGCGCGCGATGAGCACGCCGCCGTACCGGTCGGTGAGCCGGTCGCCGGAGAACCGGCCGATCATCAGCGGCACCGAGTAGACCGCGTACACCGCGGTGTACTGCCAGCCGTGCGCGAGCAGCGCCTTCTCCATGTAGACGCCGCCGGCGCTGGAGACGGTGGAGTCGCCGAGATACGCCAGCGCTATCACGGCGCAGATCGCGCCCATCGGCTTCCACGGGATCCTGATCGTCTTGGCCTCGGCGGTCAGCGTCTCGTCGCCGATGCCGCGCAGCAGCCGCGGCCCGAAGGCGAGCAGCAGCGGGATGACCAGGATCGCAGAGCCCAGATAGAAGTCGCTGTAGACCTTGTCGTCGAAGCGGGCGGTGAGCGAGGCGGCGGCGGAACCGGCGAAGGCGCCGAGGGCCCAGGCGCCGTGGAAGGCGAGGATGATCGAGCGGCCGTAGCGCTTCTGCAGCGCCACGGCCTGCATGTTGGTGGTCGCGTCCACGCCGCCGACGCTCAGCCCGAACAGCGCCAGCACCGGCAGCATCACCGCGAAGCTCGGCGCGTATCCGGCCAGCAGCACCGAGACGAGCACCAGCACCTGGGAGTGGCGCAGCACCAGGCTGGAACTGTGCCTGCCGACGAGGTATCCGGCGGCGAACGAGCCGACGCCGGCGATGACCGGGACGACGGCGAGCAGGATCGAGAGGGTGCCGTCGTCGATCCCCAGCCTGCTCTGGATGTTGGCGACCTCGCTGGTCAGCGCGGCGAAGGCGTAGCCCTGCGCGCCGAAGGCGACGAAGGTGGCGCCGCGCGCGCGGCGCAGGACCCGGTCGACGACGGGACGCTGAGCCGGTTTCGACGCGGACGCGTCGGTCGTGGCCATGTCACCCTCCTCGGTCACCGGTCGCGTCAGCGTATGCGCGAAGTCGGGGCCCGGGAAGTCCCGTCCACCAAAACGTGATCCCGCGCTCATGTTAGTGATCGCGGGGGCCGGCTACCGTGCTCAGCTGCCCGCGGCCAGCTCCTGCGAGCGGTTCCTGGCCGCCTCCAGTGCCTCGAGCAGCGCGGCGCGCACGCCGTGCCGCTCCAGCTCGCGGATCGCCGCGATCGTGGTGCCGGCGGGCGAGGTGACCGCCTCGCGCAGCTTCACCGGGTGCTCCCCGGAGTCGCGCAGCATCACCCCGGCGCCGACCGCGGCCTGCACGATCAGCTCGTGCGCGGTCGCGCGCGGCAGGCCGAGCAGGATCCCGGCGTCCACCATGGCCTCGACCAGGAAGTAGAAGTAGGCGGGCCCGGAGCCGGAGAGCGCGGTCACCGCGTCCTGCTGGGACTCGGGCACCCGCAGCGTCCTGCCCACCGGCCGGAAGATCTCCTCGGTGCGCCGCAGGTGCTCCTCGGTGGCGTGCGCGCCCGGCGAGATCGCCGACATGGCCTCGTCCACCAGCACCGGCGTGTTGGTCATCACCCGAACCACCGGCAGGCCGGCGACGCCGAGCCGTTCGGCGACGAAGCCGGTGGTGATGCCCGCCGCGCCGGAGACCACCAGGCGGTCTGCCGGCACGTGCGGGGCCAGCTCGGCCAGCAGCGTCGCCATGTCCTGTGGTTTGGCCGTGAGGATGAGGGTGTCGGCGCGCTCGGCCGCCTCCGCGTTGCCGACGGCCGCCACGCCGTAGCGCTCGCGCAGCTCCGCGGCCCGCTCCGACCGGCGCGCGGTCACCAGCACCTCGTCCACCGGCTTGCCCGCGCGCAGCATGCCGGAGACCAGCGCCTCGCCCATCTTCCCGGTGCCGAGCACCGCGATCCGCTGACCCATGACCTTCGCCTTCCGTGCCTTCCGCGACGGTGTGCCGCGCCGTGATGCGTCGTGCCGTCGTGCCGTGATGCTTCTGCGCCAGTCCCCGCTGTCTGCCGTCGCGCCGTCCGTGCCGGCGTGCGGCCGCCGTCAGACGGTGATCTGCCTGCTCTCCCCGGCGCGCCCGTCGGTGCCGCCGAGCAGCAGGTGGCGGCGCGCGTACGTGAGCGCCTCGGCCAGGTCGGCGTCCCGCGAGTCCTGGTCGACCGCGCGGCGGGTGTTGACCTCGAGGACCACGTTGCCGTCGAAGCCGTTGCGGCCCAACAGCCCGAGCACCTCGGCGCAGGGCTGGCTGCCGCGGCCGGGCACCAGGTGCTCGTCCGACTTGGAGCCGGAGCCGTCGGCCAGGTGCAGGTGGGCGAGGCGCGAGCCCATCCGCCCGAGCATCCCCATGGTGTCCACCCGGGAGGTCGCCGAGTGCGAGAGGTCCAGGGTGAAGTGCGGGTAGTCCTCCTCGGTCGGGTCCCAGCCCGGCGAGTAGGCCTCCACCCGCCGCTCCCCGAACAGCGGCGCGCTGGCCCGCCACGGGTACATGTTCTCGACCGCGAAGCGGATGTCGGTCTCCTGCTGCATCCGCTCGAGGCCGGCGACGAACTCGGTGGCGTACTTGCCCTGCCAGACGAACGGCGGGTGCACCACCACGGTGGACGCGCCTAGCTCCTCCGCCACCATCCGGGCCTTGACGAGCTTGCCCCACGGGTCCGTGCCCCAGACCCGTTGCAGGTTCAGCCAGAACAGGCACGGCGCGTGCACGGCGAGGATGGGGACCTCGAGCCCGTCGCGCAGCCGGCGCAGCGAGTCGATCGACTGGCTCACCGGGTCGTTGGTGACCATGACCTCGACCCCGTCGTAGCCGAGCCGCTGCGCGGTGGCGAAACCCGTCGCGGTGTTCTCCGGGTAGACCGAGATCGTGGAGAGCGCGACCTTGGGCAGGGAGACCTGTTCCACCGCGCCGCTACCGCTCACTGCCCATGTCACGTGTCTGAGCGTAGCTCAGCGACGCCGCGGCGTCAGAGCCCGTCTCGCGCGGGCACGTCCGGGCGGGCTCACACCCACTCCTCCGGCAGCCCGTCCAGTCGCCGCAGAATGATCCCCTCGCGCAACGCCCACGGCGAGATGTCCGCGACCTCGGCTTCGAACAGGTCGATCGCCGCCTCGGCCACGATCGCCCCGGCCAGCATCTGCTTGGCCCGGCCGGTGGAGATGCCCGGCAGGGTGGCGCGTTCCGAGCTCGACATCCGGGCCAGTTTGCCGATCCACTCGGACAGGTCGGCGCGGAACAGCCGCCGCCCCACGTAGGGGCCCTCCGCGCTCGGCGCCGCCCCGGCCATCCTGGCCAGCTGCTTGAAGGTCTTGGACGAGGCGCACACCCGGTCCGGACGGCCGTAGCGGACCAGATCGCCGACGACCTTGCCGATCTCGGCGCGCACGTGCCGGCGCAGCGCCCGCACCGAGGCCTCGTCCGGCGGGTCCTCGGAGAACCACTCCTTCGTCAGCCGCGCGGCGCCGAACGGCAGCGAGCGGGCCACCTCGGGCATCTCGTCGAAGCCGGAGGCCATCTCCAGGGAGCCGCCGCCGATGTCGAGCACCAGCAGCCGCCCGGCGGACCAGCCGAACCAGCGGCGCACGGCGAGGAAGGTCAGCTGCGCCTCGACCGGCCCGGGCAGCACCCGCAGCTCGACGCCCGTGTTCTCCCTGATCCGGGCGAGCACCTCCTCGCCGTTGACCGCGTCGCGGATGGCCGAGGTGGCGAACGCGATCAGCTGCTCCACACCCTTGTCCTCGGCGATCTGCAGCGAGTCGAGGACGAACGCCTCGAGCCGGTCGCGCCCGTCGTCGACGATGCGGTTGTCCGCGTCGATGAGGTCGACCAGATGCAGGTCGATCTTGTGGGACGAGGCCGGAAGCGGCCGGGCACCCTGGTGCGCGTCCACCACGAGCAGGTGCACGGTGTTCGAGCCGACGTCCAAAACTCCCAGTCGCATGCCCATGAAACTAGTGCACCGCGCGAGAACCCGCCGTACAAACGATTCGTCCGTTTTGGCCGCCCGGCGCTTATGCTTGTGAGTTGTGCCCGAAGTAGCTCTTGATTTTCCGCGCGCCTGGGTCGAGTTCCCCGACCCGGACAACGCCGAGCAGCTCTACCGCTGCGACCTGACCTGGCTGTGCTCCCGCTGGCAGTGCGTGTGGGGCTCGGGATGCCAGGGCATCAGACCGGGCCGGGCGGACGACGGGTGCTGCACGCTGGGCGCGCACTTCTCCGACCCGGACGACGAGAAGCGGGTCAAGGAGGCGGCGCGCCGGCTGACGGCGAAGGACTGGCAGTTCCACGCGCAGGGCGTGCGCCGCGGCGGGAAGCTCGCGGTGGTCGAGGTGGACGAGGACGGGGACCGGCAGACCCGGGTGCACGAGGGGGCGTGCATCTTCCTGAACCGGCCGGGCTTCGCCGGCGGCGCGGGCTGCGCGCTGCACGCGCTGGCGCTGCGGGAGGGCCGCCACCCGCTGGAGACGAAGCCGGACGTGTGCTGGCAGCTGCCGATCCGGCGCACCTACGACTGGGTGGACCGGCCGGACGAGTCCCGGGTGCTGGTGATCAGCATCGGCGAGTACGACCGGCGCGGCTGGGGCCCGGGCGGGCACGAGCTGAACTGGTGGTGCACCGGGAACACCGAGGCGCACACGGCCTTCGAGCCGGTGTTCGTCTCCTACCGCCCCGAGTTGGTCGAGATGCTCGGGCAGGCGGCCTACGACGTCCTGGTGGACCTGTGCGAGGCGCACCTGTCCGCGAAGCGTCCGGCCGCGCCGCACCCGGCCGACCCGGACACCGACTGACCCGGAGGCCCGGCCGACCCGGAGACCGGCCGGCGGCCGCCGGCCTCCTTCGTGTCCTGACATGCCAGGGGCGGCCGGCCGGTCTGGCCGGCCGGCCCGACCGGGAGGAACGCGCCCGGGCGCGCCGGATCCCGGCCGCCTCAGTGGGCGCGCACCGGCCGGCCGGTCTTGACCGGCGGGCCGCCGATCCGGTGGCGCCCGCCGGAGGCCGAGGGCGATGTCGGGTTCTGCGACGCTCCGCCGGCCGACTCGCTCGCGGTCGCGGTCGGCGTGCTCGGTGTGGTCGCCGGATCGGTCGGCGTCGCGGTCGGCTCGGTCTGCGTCGGGGTGGGGCTCGCGCTCGTGGGCGGGCGCGACGGCGTCGTCCCGGTCGCGGTGGACGACGGCGCGGACGGCCCGCCGCCCGCCGGGATCCCGCCGTGCACGGTGACGACGATGCCGCCCGGGCTGAACACGATGTGCGCGCTCCACTGCCCGCTCGGCGCGGCCGCCGTGGCGGTGGCGGTGACCTGCATGCTCTGTCCGGCGGCGAGCGTGCCCGAACTCTGGCTGAGGGTCAGCCAAGGCACGGACGGCGCGGCCGACCAGTGCAACGGCGCGGTGCCCGCGTTGCGCAACAGGATCTGGACGCTGTCCGGATCCGCGGCGCGCTGGTTGGCGCTGACGTAGAAGGCGCCCGACGAGGCCGTGGTCGGCGCCGCCGCCGACGTGGCGTTCTGCCCGCCGCCGGGCAGGCCGAGGCCGGCGGCGCCGGCGAGCAGGGTGCCGGTCTGCGATCCGGTGGTCACCGAGACGGTCAGCCCGCCGCCGGACGCGTCCGCAGACGCGCCGGCCGTGGCCGCGCCGAGTGCCGCGCCGCCGTCGCGCGGGTCCTCGAGCGCGCTGGACGCGTTGGCGTGCGGATGCGGGACCGCGCCGAGCAACGCCGCCACGGCCGCGGCCGCCCCGCCGATCGCGCCGAGCGCCATGGCGGAGACAACGGCCTGCCGCATCGGTCGCGCCTTGTGCCGCGGACGCCCGGGAGGCGCGGCGGAGGCGGCGGCGCCGGAAGCAGCGGAAGCAGTGGAGGGGGCGGACGCGACGGCGGGCGACGATGCCGGGGCCGGCGGCTTGGCCGCGGGCCGGACGGGCCTGCCGTAGTGCGGCAGCCGCGAGGTGGCGGGCAGCCGGGTCGCGAAGCGTCCCGAGGGCGTCTGCACGAACCCGGTCGACCCGCCGGTGGTCTGCGGCTCGGGCCGCCACGGCTCACCATCGGTGTCCACAGTCGTGGCGGCGGCGCCGGCTCCCATGGCCTGCGGCGCCAACACCCGGTCCGCCCAGCTGCCGCTCTGCCGGAACAGCTCATCCACGTTCGACAGGCGTGCCCGCTGCGACGGTCCGGCCGGAGTGCCGTGGCGGCCTGGAGCGGGCGGGACCGACGTTGGCGTCGGAGCAGGAGTGGCCGCAGACACAGACGCAGACGTGGGTGCGGACGGTGTGGACATTGCCGTGGCTGTGGACGTCGACGTGGCTGACGGCATCGGGCGCGGCAGGCTTGCGGCCAGAGCCGATGTCGGCGTCGGGAGGTTCTTGCCCGCGGCGCCGCTGCTAGCGAGACCCGTCGGGTCTGCGGGACCTGCCTCGCCTCGACCCTGCGCGTTCTCAGCACTCTGTCGAATGTCCGGCATCTTCTCGCCGACGAGCCCGGCACCTGCGCCCGAGCCCTCGCCCGAGCTGTCGCCGGTGCCGACCCCGACGGCGCCGCCGTGCACAGCCTGTGGACGCGCGACCGCCCCCGGCGCCGTACGCTGCGGACGCGTCGGACGGCCCGAAGCGGAGCCGGACGTCGTCCGTCGGCGCGGCCCGCGTCCCGCGCCGGCCGGAGCGTTCGCGGACACCTGGCTCGTCGTGGGCTCACCGCGCGACGGGAAGCCGTCCGGCCCGAAGGAACCGCAACGGGCACCGAGCGCGAGCAGGTCGACGCCCGCCTCCGCGGCGCCGTCGATGTCGGCGAGCTCGCCGAGCAGGATGTCGCGCAGCGCGCGCGGCGCGGCCACGAACGGCAGGATCGTCGGCGCGGACGGCGTGCCGATGACCGTGTGAAGGTAATGCTGGCAGCGCGAGCAGCGGTCCACGTGCTCGGTCAGCGGCAGGCGCAGGGTGGCGGTCAGCTTGCCGCTCCAGCCGAAGGTGAGCTCGGCGAGCTGGGCGCAGTTGTCCCGCCCCGCCGCGGCGACGGCGGACGCGGCGAGCGAACGCTCGAGCTCGCGCCACGCGTCGGCCAGCAGCCCGAAACCGCGGCTCGGCGCCAGACCCGCCGCGCCCTCGCGCAGCCCGAGCGCCAGCGCAAGCCCGCGGCTGTCGAGTCCGTGGCGGATCGTCAGCTCCAGCACCTCGCGGTGCGCCGCGGTCAGGCCCTCGGCCTCCGGCCAGGCGAGCGAATGGAACTCGGCGCGCCGCAGGTTGCCCTCGAGCTGCATCAGCGAGGCGCCGACACCCGACTCGCCGAGGGCGTCCTGCTTCGGCCGCAGCCGGGTCGAGACCGGCGACGGCGAGTCCGACTCCGCCGCGCGCTGCCGGCACTCGCGGCGCAGCAGGGCGTAGAGCCAGGGTTGGATCTGCTCGGGCTGCTGCAGGTTCGTGTGGTTGCGGTCCGCCGCGACGAACCCGCAGTAGACGGCATCCGCTGCGGCATCGTGGTCGCGCAGGTACCAGAGCGCGTACGTGTGCAGCCCGTCGGCGTAGGCGTCGTAGGCCGCGGCACGTCCCCAGCCGTCGCCTGCGGTGCCACCGAGCACGGCCCCGGCGAGGGCGTACCCCCCGCCTGAAGTGTCAGCATTCACCCGATCGACGCTAGGCGGACGAATCGGAATACGCCCCCGTATTTACGGTGTATCACTCAGATGGGTGAGGGGGTCACTGCTCCTCCTCACCCGTCTGAGCGATCGGCGCGACTGGCGCGTCATGCCTCGAACGAAATGATCAGTTGCAGGACTGGTAAGTCGTCGGCGACTGAGACGTGATCGTGGTCGGCTTGTAGGACACCGACGGCACGCTCGTCGGAACCGCCGGGTCCGAACCCTGGGCAGGCGGCGTGGTCGGGACCTGCACCGTCACAGGCACCGAAGTGTGAACTCGGACCGGCGTCGACGTCGACTTCGTCACGCACGTCTTCGAGGACGATGTCTGCTGGGTCACCGCCTGCGAAGTCATCGCCGCCGACGGGGAGCTGCTGCTGCTGGGGCTCGTCGACGCACTGGCGCTTCCGGAGGCCGTCAGCTCGGCGAACGTGGCCGCGCTGCTCACCACGGCGGCGCCGCTCGAGGACCCCGCGGACGTCGTCGCGCTCGAGTCGGCGGCGCTGGTCGGGTGGCCGCCGCTCGTCACCAGCATCAGCACCGCCACCGCGCACGCGGCCGCGGCGAGCGCGCCCACGCCGGGCAGGATCCACTTGCGCAGGCCCGAGGGCCCGGACGCCTTGCCGTCGACCGGGAAGCCGCCCTCGTCGAACCGTCCGGCGCGCTCGGCTATCTGCTCGGCGAACGCGGTGCCCGCCGGGTCGCGCAGCGCCTCGAGCACCCGGGAGCGGACGCCGGGCGGCATGAACGCGTGCGGCAGCTCCTCGAACAGGCGCAGCGGACGGCGGTTGCGCACCGCGTCGGTGCATATGGAGCACTTCTCCACGTGCTTGCCGGCGGCCTGCAGCCACACCGGCACGCCCTTGCCGTCGATCTCGTCGAACTGCCGCCCGAACTCCGCGGCCTCCGCGCAGCGCGGGTCGCCGGTGCGCGAGGCGAGCACCACCACCAGCGCCGTCTCCAGGTCCCGCTGCGCCTCGCTGACGCGCGCCGATATCGCCGACTCGTCCTCGCCGAGCACCAGCGCGAGGTCGGAGTCGACCAGGCGGTGCCGGAACGCGAGGTCGAGCAGCTCGCGCTGCTCCGGCTCGAGCATCGAGTAGCAGTCGAGCGCCAGCCGGGCCAGGCGGTCGCCGCGCGCGGCGCCGGCCGCGTCCGCGGGGGCGTCGTCGCTGACGCCGACGCGCACGCACTCGGCGCGGGCGAGGGCGTAGAGCCAGGCGCCGAACTCCTCCGGCTCGCCCAGCTCGCGGATCCGGTTGACCGCGACGATGAACGTGTCGCGCAACGCGTCCGCGGACAGCTTGGGATCGGCGAGGAGTTCATGGCAGTACGCGTAGAGCCGCGTGCCGTAGATGTCGTAGACCTGGCCGGCCGCAAGCCGGTCCCCCGCCCTCAGGGCGGCAACCAAATCCCGGTCGCTCACGGGAGGACGCTAAGCCATCGGCTGATTCGAAATCCACAGCGCGGAGGCAAATGTTACGTACCGTCGGCGGAAACATGCGGATATACCCGAAAGATCCGTCGGGTTCGTCACGGCCGCCGACTGTCGCCGCGTCCGTATACCGTCTTGTCCCATGGCCAACGCGACGAAACCCGCCCGCCCCGGATACCGCTGCGCCGAGTGCGGCACGACGACGGTCAAGTGGCTCGGCCGCTGCCCGGAATGCCAGGCCTGGGGCACGCTCGAGGAGCTCGGCGCACTGCCCAAGCCGCGCACCGTCAAGGCGGGCCCGGTCACCGCGCCCGCCCGGCCGATCGCCCAGGTGGACGCGACCCAGGCCAAGGCGCGCCCGACCGGGGTCGACGAGCTCGACCGGGTGCTCGGCGGCGGCCTGGTGCCGGGCGCGGTGGTGCTGCTGGCGGGCGAGCCGGGCGTGGGCAAGTCGACCCTGCTGCTGGAGGTGGCAGCCGCGTACGCGGCCGGGACCCGGCCGGCGCTGGTGGTCACCGGCGAGGAGTCCACCGCGCAGGTGCGCGCCCGCGCCGACCGGATCGGCGCGCTGCACGACGAGCTCTACCTCGCCGCGGAGACGGACCTGGCGGCCGTGCTCGGGCACGTGGAGGCGGTCGAGCCCGGGCTGCTGATCCTGGACTCGGTGCAGACGGTCGCCTCGGCCGAGGTGGACGGCGTGGCCGGCGGCATCACGCAGGTGCGCGAGGTGTGCGCTTCGCTGATCCGGGTGGCCAAGGAGAAGGACCTCGCGACCATCCTCGTCGGGCACGTGACCAAGGAGGGCAACATCGCGGGCCCTCGGATGCTCGAGCACCTGGTGGACGTGGTGCTGCAGTTCGAGGGCGACCGGCATTCGACGCTGCGTCTGGTGCGCGCGGTGAAGAACCGCTACGGGCCGACGGACGAGATCGGCTGCTTCGAGATGCGCGAGAGCGGTATCAAGGGCCTGCCCGACCCGTCGGGGCTCTTCCTGTCGCAGCGCTCCGACCCGGTCCCCGGCACCTGCGTCACGGTGACGCTGGAGGGGCGGCGGCCGCTGGTGTGCGAGGTGCAGTCGCTGGTCGCCCCGTCGCCGATGCCGCAGCCGCGGCGGGCCACCTCCGGCCTGGACGGCTCCCGGGTCTCGATGGTGATGGCGGTGCTGGAGCGGCGCGGGCGGGTGCCGCTGGCCAAGAGCGACGTGTTCGCGGCGACGGTCGGCGGGGTGCGCCTGGTGGACCCGGCCGCGGACCTCGCGATGGCGCTGGCGATGACCACGGCGGCGATCGACGCGCCGCTGCCGCCGACCGTCGCGGCGTTCGGAGAGCTCGGCCTCGCCGGCGAGGTGCGGCCGGTCTCGGGCCTCTCGCGGCGGCTGTCCGAGGCGGCCAGGCTCGGCTTCCGCACCGCCCTGGTGCCGCGTCCGGCGCCGGGCGGCGAGCGGTCCAAGCCGCCGGCCGGGATGCGCGTCGTCGAGGTCTCCGACATCGCCGACGCGCTCGCGGCCCTCCATACGATGATCAGCCGGTAGAATCGCTCACAGTCATCCAGAAATCCAGTACGGCGGATCGGGGCGGCAGGCCCGATCGAGGATCTCCACCCCCCAGCGGTATCTCGGTACCCGTGAGGAAGCCCGGAAGCAAACGGAGCGTCGCGCATGGCAGCCACCGACCCCGCGGATCAGGATCTGCAGCGCCTCACGCTGGCGGCGCTCGCACCCGGCACCCCCCTGCGGGAGGGACTGGAACGCATCCTGCGCGGACGCACCGGCGCGCTCATCGTGCTGGGCTTCGACCGGACCGTCGAGTCGATCTGCACAGGCGGGTTCGTGCTGGACGTCGAGTTCTCCGCCACGCGGGTGCGCGAGCTGTCCAAGATGGACGGCGCCGTGGTGCTCACCAGGGACGGCTCGCGGATCGTGCGCGCGGGCGTCCAGCTGGTGCCGGACCCGGCGATCTCCACCGTGGAGACCGGCACGCGGCACCGCACCGCCGAACGGGTCAATAAGCAGACCGGCTATCCGGTGGTCTCGGTCAGCCAGTCGATGCAGCTGATCGCGCTCTACCATCAGGGCCGGCGCACCGTGCTCGAGGACTCCAGCGCGATCCTGTCCAAGGCCAACCAGGCGCTGGCCACGCTCGAGCGGTACAAGCTGCGCCTGGACGAGGTGGCC
>Ga0310811_10003378_pt1 | contig 20065 bp, 14 predicted proteins | sample YCmetagenome_FD_207642 | JGI IMG/M metagenome (GOLD analysis project Ga0310811, IMG submission 207642) | Soil microbial communities from experimental microcosm in Duke University, North Carolina, United States - YC | ecosystem: Engineered > Artificial ecosystem > Soil microcosm > Unclassified ...
TTAGGCACAGCGCCGCCGGCGCGCAGCAGCCGGACACCACCACACGCGACACGACGAAGACGGACAGCACGGCTCGGCGCCTCGCACGCGTGGTGGTGACCGGCACGCGCCTGACGGACGTCGACGAGCGCATCCCGTCGCAAGTCGAATCCATGGACCTGCAGCACATCTCGCAGGGCCCGGATGCGGCGTTTCGGTCGCTGCAACAACTGCCAGGCGTGACCTTCTACGATGACCAGGGCACGCGCCTCCAGCCCGAGCTCGAGGTGCGCGGCTTTCAGATCTCGCCGATCGTCGGCACGCCGCAGGGCGTGAGCGTGTTCCTCGACGGAGTGCGCGTCAACGAACCGGACGCACAGGAGATCAACTTCGACCTGCTGCCGATGGCGGCCATCGACCACGCCGAGCTCGTCCGTGGATCGCAGGCGCTCTTCGGCCGCAATTCGTTAGGCGGGGCGCTGCTGTTTTTCACACAGCGCGGTACACCGACGCCGTCGGCCAGCATCGAGGTGACGACCGGGTCGTTCGGCGAGCGGGTCGGCACGGTCTCGGCCGGCGGCGTGAGCCACGGCATCGATGGCTTCGTCATGGGCTCGGCGTCTAACGAGGACGGTTGGCGGCAAGCGACGGCCGCGCGGACGAGGCAGGTGTTCGCGACCGTTGGGCATCGCTCGAGATCGGGCGGCTCCGACACGAGCGACATCGCGTTCAGCGTGCTCTATGCCCGCGATCGGGTCGCCGAGGCTGGCTCGCTGCCCGAGAGTTGGATCGTATCGAATCCGCGGCTCAACTACACGCCTGGCGATTTCTTCAAGCCCGACCTGGTTCACCTCGCGCTCCGAGGATTCCGTGCTGCGTGGGGCGGCACGCTCCGCGGTACGCTGTACTTTCGCCGCAACGACATCGAGCAGTTCAATGTCAACGTGCCGCCGCCCAGTACCGACGCGTTCATCGACAACAAGTCGGCCGGCGGCACGGCCGAATGGACGCGTCCCGTGCTGGTTGGCTCGCTGCCAACGGCGTTGACGCTCGGTGCAGAGTACGCTCGGCAGAATGTGCGATTCCGACTCACGAACACCGGCGCGGGAGCACCGGATTCGATCGCGACGCTTGCGGTCGTGCACGAGGATGACGCGGCCGCGTACGCTCAGGCGGTGGTCGCCATCACGCCAAGACTCTCGGCGACGGCGGCGCTGCGCGAGGACTACGTCCGCATTCCGTTTCGCGATGAAATCAATCCGGCGAACAACGGGACCAACACGTACGATCGGCTGTCACCGTTCGTCGGACTCACACTCGAGGCGTCCGATCACCTGCGCGGGTTCGTCGCCTACAAGAGCGCGTTTCGGGCGCCGGCGCCGCTCGAGCTGGCGTGCGCCAGTCCCGACGCACCGTGCTCGCTGCCCTCCGCGCTCGGCGCCGACCCCGCGCTGGCACCGGTTACCACGCACGACTACGAGGCCGGATTCGACCTGGATCTGCCTAACCGGACGTCGCTCGACGTGGATGGGTTCTGGACCGGTGTCGTGAACGACATCGTGTTCGCCTCACCGAACCTGACGCAGGTGTACTTCGTCAACATCCCGCACTCGCGTCGCGCTGGCGTGGAGATCACGGCACAAACCGCCCTCCCGGCCGGCATGCGGTTGTTCGGCTCGTACAGTTACGTCGCGTCGACGTTCCAGAGCACGATACAGATTTCGACTGCGGACACGAATCCCGTTCCTGCACGGCCGGGTGACCAGATTCCCTCATCGCCGCGACACCGCGGTCGCGTGGGCGCGGGAATCACGCGAGCCATGGGCCCGCTCGCCGTCGACGCCCAACTGGACGTCCGCGCCTACTCGGGCCAATATCTCCGCGGGGACGAGGCAAACCGGCGCACGCCAGTGCCAGGCTACGCGATAGCCGGCCTCCATTTTCGCGCACAGTACGCGCGCTATCAGATCCAGCTCGAGGTCGACAACCTGTTCAACCGGCGATACGACACCTTCGGCATCATCGCCGAGAACAGCCTCGGGGCGCCGCCGGGGAGTCCTTCGCCCAACGAAGGCAGCGATGCGGGCGAATTGGCGAACTTCTTCACGCCCGGCCTGCCACGGCGCATCGTCCTGTCGATCGGCGCCACGTTCTGACGACCCACGCGATCGTGCGCCGAACGGGCGCTACGCGCGCGCCGATCGCCGGCCGCGCCAGTACAGGATGCCACCGAGCAAGAGAAACGCACCGGCGCCACCCAGTACCTTGGCCAGGAAGAGCACCGCCTGCTCGCCTCCCTCCGGCGGGATGCCGGCCAGGATCATCGCGAACGCGGTCATGAGGAATCCGCTCGCGCCGCACGCGAGAGCGACGGGCCGCCCACCCGGCACGCGTCCGCCCACGCGTTCTGGCGACGGCGATCCCGCCGCCGCTCCCCGCCCAACTGCGAACTGCAGGACGAAGGTCGTGAACAGATACAGGTACGGGATGAAGTAGAGCAGGATCTGTGTGTCGAGGAGGATCAGGTACGCGCGCTCGACGGTGGTGCCTTTCCCCAGCAGCGCGATGCCTAACAGAATGCTCGCGAGCACCGCCGGGACGAGCATCGCCACGTAGGGCGTTCCGTATTTTGGGTGCAGCTTGCCGAATGCGCGCGGGAAGTATCGGTCGAGACCAATCACGAACGCGACGCGCGCCGGTCCGACCAGCCACGCGCCGACGCCGCCAATGTTGCCAATGGTGTATAACGCCGCCGCGACCGCGCCAATCCATGCGAACCCGGTCCCGATCCGCGCCGCGCCCACCGAAATTCCCTGAATGAAGCCCGCCGTGAGGTTCACCTGCGCGCTCGGCACCAGCCACAACATCGCGCCCGAGCCAAGCAGATACGCCGCCGCGATCAACGGCGCAGCGATGAGCACCGAGCGCGGCATGGTGCGCGCTGCGTCGTGCACTTCATCGCCCATCGCCGACGAGAGCTCGAGTCCGCTGAACGCGAACGCGATCGATGCCCACAAATTCAGCGACGCGAGGTTGTCGAGGTGCGGCGTGAGCGACGCGCGCGTGAGCGGATTGGCCGGCGGACCGGTGAGCGCCGCAACGACACCGACGATCACGAGCAGCGTCGCCGGAATGTACGTGCCCAACGCGCCGAAATTCTGTAGCCACTTCCCGCGACCCGCCCCGACGACATTCACGGCAACGGCAACCCACAACGCGAGGAGCGTCGCGGTGAGCACGTACGCGCGATTGTCCGCCAATCCGCTCTCGCCTTTCCCGATCACCCACGTGGCGATGACCGCCGTCGAGATCAACAGGTTCGGGTAGTAGAGCACGTTGTTGATCCAGTAGCACCACCCGCACAGAAAGCCGTGGCCTTCGCCTAACGTCTCGCGCGTCCACGTATAAATGCCGCCTTCGCTCGGGAAGCGCGCCGAGAGCGCCAGCACCGCCAAACCCTGCGGAACGAAGAAGAACGCGGCCGCGAGGATCCACAGCGCGAGCGTGCCGGGTCCGGCCTTCGCCGCGGTGGCGAGCCACCGCAGGCCGATCACCGCCACCATGTTGAACAACACCACATCGCGCAGCCCGAGGACGCGCGGCGGACGCACGTAATCGCCGGCTACGGTGTTTGTCATTGCCGACGGGAGCGGGTTCGCGTTCGCCACGTCTTTCTCCATGCCCTACGTCGTCACCCGCCAAGAATCGGTCCTCGGCGCAATAGAACGGTGAGTCACCAATCTGCGGTCCCCCATATCGTGCTCCGTGTTCCCTTGCCTTTTTCTGCCGCCGAGCAAAGCATTATGGCCATGCCACACACGAGTCAGGCCTGGACGGCCGAACGAGTGCGCGCGATTCCGGACGATGGCAATCGCTACGAGCTCATCGATGGCGAGCTCGTTGTGACTCCGGCGCCGCGCTACGTACACCAAGACGCAATCCTGGAACTCATTCGCCTGCTCGACCCGTGGCTTCGCCACGCAGGAACGGCGAAGCTCCTCATGTCGCCGGCCGATATCTCGCTGGGGGAAGACGAGATCCTCCAGCCCGATCTGTTCGTGTACCGAACCGCTGGCGGCAAGTCCCTTCGGGAGTGGAAGGATATCACGTCGTTGCTCCTGGTCATCGAAGTGCTGTCGCCGTCAACAGCGCGCTACGACCGCCAGCTCAAACGCCGACGCTATCAGCGCGCGGGTGTACCGGAATACTGGGTCGTCGACCTCGATGCGCGTCTCATCGAGCGGTGGCGCCCCGCCGATCAGCGCCCGGAGATTCTCGACGACCGCCTGACATGGAGTCTGCAACCGGACGGCAACGCGCTCGACATTGATGTGACACGGTTCTTCGCCGACGTCCACGGCGACGGCTGAAGCAGCTCGGTTAGGCGTCGCCGCCCGCGAGACGCGTCGCCGCCTCGGGCGGAAGCGCCGACGGTGCCGTTTTCCCGAGCTCGCCCTCCCCTTCCCACCGCGCCATCACCGCCGACGCCAGACAGTTTCCCACCACGTTGATCGACGTCCGCGCCATGTCCATGAGCGCATCCACGCCCACGATGACGGCGACACCCTGCAGCGGCAGCCCGAAGGTCGCCAGCGCGCCCGACAGAATCACCAGCCCCGCGCGCGGCACGCCCGCCACGCCTTTGCTCGTCAACATCAACGTCAGCATCATGAGCAGCTGGCTCCCGATGCTCATGGGGACGCCCGCCGCCTGCGCCACGAATACCGACGCCACCGCCAGATAGAGCGTGCTGCCGTCGAGGTTGAACGAGTAGCCCGTGGGCATCACGAACGCGACGATGCGGCGCGGCACGCCGAAGCGCTCCATTTCTTCCATGGCTAACGGAAGCGCCGCCTCGGACGACGCGGTCGAGAACGCGATGAGCCACGGTTCCTTGACCGCACGGATGAAGCGTCGCATCGGCACCCGCGCCAGCGCGGCGACCGGCCACAATACGCCCACGGCGAATACAACGAGTGCGACGTACAGCGTCCCGACCAGCAGACCCAGTCCGCGCAGCACGCCTAACCCGTTCTTGCCCACCGTGTACGCGATCGCACCGCCGATGCCGAACGGCGCGAACGCCATCACCAGGCCCGTGAACTTGAACATCACCTCGGACAGACTCTCGCAGAATGCGACCATCGTCTGCTTGGGTCCCGGGCGCACGCGCGTCACGCCGACACCGAACAGCACCGCGAAGAACACGATCTGCAATACCTCGTTGTTTGCGGCCGACTCGGCGATGCTCTGCGGGACGACGTGCACGAGCACCGTGTCGGCGCTCAGGTGCGTGGCGGCGAGCGCGGTGCCCTGCGCGGTAGACGCCGACGTGATCTGCACGCCGTGACCCGGCTGGATGAGATTCACGGCCAGAAGGCCGACGACCAGAGCGAGCGTCGTCACCACCTCGAAGTACACGATCGACCGGAATGCCAACCGGCCGACGCGCTTGAGATCGTCGCCGTGTCCCGCGATGCCGACCACGAGCATGCCGAAGATCAGCGGCGCGATGAGCGCGCGGATCATCCGCAGGAAAATCGTCGACAGAATCTGGAGATGGACGGCGACGCCCGGGGCGAACCACCCGATCAGCGTCCCCGCGATCATCGAGAACACGATCCATTGCGTCAGGGAGACGCGGCGCAACCGGCGCCAGATCGTGCCCACCGCCGTCACACGCCCGAGCCGGTGGACTCGCCCGTCGGCACGGGCGCCATGCCTAACGATTGGCGCCGGAGCGCGGAGTGGCGATACCCGTAGAAGAAGTAGAACACGAGGCCCAGGATGAGCCACGCCACGAAGCGCATCCACGTGATGCCCGGCAGCTGGTACATGAGGTAGACACACGCGGCGATCGAGATGAGCGGCGTGATGGGCACAAACGGCACCCGGAACGGCCGCGGCCGGTCGGGTTCCTTGCGCCGCAGCACGATCACGCCGGCCGACACGAGCACGAAGGCGAACAACGTCCCGATGTTGGTCAGGTCCACCACCTCCGAGATGTTCGCGAACGCCGAGAACGCGGCGACGAACACGCCGGTGAGAATGGTACCCACGTATGGCGTCTTGTATTTCGGGTGCACTTTTGCCATCACCGGCGGCAGCAGTCCGTCGCGCGCCATCGAGAAAAAGATGCGCGGCTGGCCTAACTGAAACACCAGCAGCACGCTCCCCATGGCGATCACCGCGCCCAACGCAATGATGAATCGCGACGCGTTGAGCAGTCCCGCGGGTCCAGACGCGTACTGCAGGGCGGTGATCATCGGCTCGGCGGTACCCAACGTTTTCCACGGCGCCACGCCCGTCATCACGATCGAAATCGCGATGTACAGCACCGTGCACACGATTAGGCTCATGACGATGCCGAACGGCATGTCCTTCGCGGGATTGCGTGCCTCCTCGGCTGCCGTCGAGACGGCGTCGAACCCGATGTAGCTGAAGAAGATGATGGCCGCCGCGGCGCTGATCCCGGCGAAGCCGTTGGGCGCGAACCCGCCGGTCGACGCGTCCGACCAGTTGTGCGGCTTGATCAGGAACACGCCGACCGCGATGAAGAACAGGATGATGCCGATCTTGAGCAGCACCATCGCGTTGTTCGTGTCCGCGGACTCCTTGATGCCGATCACGAGAATCATCGTGATCACGGCGACGACCGCAACCGCCGGCAGATTGATGATGAACGGCAGCCCGAAGATGTGCGGCGCGTTGGTCCAGGCCGACGCCATGTATTGGGTGACCGGATCGTTAGGCGTCGAGGCCAGCGTCCGGAACGCGTCGTGCGCCGTCCGATAGTCGGTGGCGAGCCAGGCCGGCAGCTGCAACCCGAAGTGGCCGATGAGCTCGCGAAAATATCCCGCCCACCCGATGGCGACCCCGATGTTGCCGACCGCGTACTCGATGATCAGATCCCAGCCGATGATCCAGGCCACGAACTCGCCGATCGACGCGTAGGCGTACGTGTATGCCGATCCCGAGATCGGCACCATCGCGGCAAACTCGGCGTAGCACAGCGCCGCGAATCCGCACGCGACTGCGGTGAGCAGAAACGAGAAGACGATCGCCGGGCCTGCCCCCGGGCGGGACGGATCCCCGACGATCGCCGTCCCGGTGGTGGCGAAAATCCCGGCGCCGATCGTGGCCCCCACGCCTAACGCAGTGAGATGCCACTTGTTGAGCGACCGCTTGAGCCCCCCGCGACGCTCGGCGTCGGCCTCGCAGTCGGCGAGCGACTTCCGCACGAAGAGGGACGACGCCACTAGATCGTCCCTCTGTGTCCGTGCGCCCGCGGCACCACGCGCCGCTCGCTCAGCGGCTCATTGCGCCCACCGCCACTCCGCCAACCTCGGCGGCCGCAGGCTCCTCACGCTGAATGCGCATCCCGTAGAACGACCGCCACACGAAGTAGACCGAGATCAGGAAGAAGATGGCGGCGATCAGATGCACCAGCCCGGCACCCTGGCTCGCCCGCAGCGACACCGCGAGTTCCACCGCGAGCAGACCGAACAACGTCGTGAACTTGATCACCGGGTTGAGCGCCACCGACGACGTATCCTTGAACGGATCGCCGACCGTGTCGCCCACCACCGTCGCCGCGTGCAGGTCCGTGCCTTTCTGCTTCAGCTCGACCTCGACGATTTTCTTCGCGTTGTCCCAGGCGCCGCCGGCGTTGGCCATGAAGATCGCCTGATACAACCCGAACAGGGCGATCGAGATCAGGTAGCCAATGAAGAAGTACGGTTCGACGAACGCGAACGCGAGCGCGGCGAAGAACACGGTGAGGAAGATGTTGAGCATGCCCCGTTGGGCGTACACGGTGCAGATCTCCACCACTTTCTTGCTGTCCGCCACCGACGCCTTGACCACGCCTTCCAGCCGGATGTTGCGCTTGATGAACTCCACCGCGCGGTAGGCGCCCGTGGTCACCGCCTGCGTCGACGCGCCGGTGAACCAGTAGATGATCGCGCCGCCCGTCAACAGCCCGAGCAGAAACGGCGGATGGAGCATGGACAGCTTGTCCAGGTTCTGCGTTAGGCCGTCGGTGAGCGCCACGATGATCGAGAAGATCATCGTCGTCGCGCCCACCACCGCGGTCCCGATGAGCACCGGCTTGGCCGTCGCCTTGAATGTGTTGCCGGCGCCGTCGTTCTCCTCGAGGAGGAGCTTCGAGCGCTCGAACTGCGGCGCGAAACCGAAGTCCTTCTGCAATTCCGCTGAGATATTCGGCTCCTGCTCGATGAGCGACAGCTCGAAGATCGACTGCGCGTTGTCGGTGACCGGACCGTACGAGTCGACCGCGATCGTCACCGGGCCCATGCCGAGGAACCCGAACGCGACGAGGCCGAACGCGAACACCGCCGGCGCCACCATGAGCGCATCCATCCCAAGGCTCGCCACCCACGCGCCAATAGCCATGAGGCCCATGATGACGATGCCCAACCAGTAGGCGCTGAAGTTGCCCGCCACCAGACCGGAGAGAATGTTGAGCGACGCGCCGCCTTCCTTGGACGAGCTCACGATCTCGCGCGTGTGGATCGACTCGACCGACGTGAACACCTTGACCAGCTCGGGGATCAGCGCACCGGCCAACGTACCGCACGTCATCACGGTCGAGATCTTCCACCACATCGTGCCGTCGCCCAACGTGGGCAGCAGCTCGTACGACACGAGATACGTGAGCGCGATCGATACGATCGACGTCAGCCACACCAGCGACGTGAGCGGCGCCTCGAAGTTCATCTTGTCGGCCGCCACGTACCGCGCCTTCGCTACCCACCCGTTGATCAGGTACGACGCGCCGCTCGCGACGATCATGACGACGCGCATCACGAAGATCCACACCAGGAGCTGCACCTGCACCGCCGGCTCCTTCACCGCGAGTACGATGAACGTGATCAGCGCGACGCCTGTCACGCCGTATGTCTCGAAGCCATCGGCGCTCGGTCCAACGGAGTCGCCCGCGTTGTCGCCCGTGCAGTCCGCGATCACGCCCGGATTGCGGGCGTCGTCTTCCTTGATGTTGAACACGATCTTCATCAAGTCCGACCCGATGTCGGCGATCTTGGTGAAGATGCCGCCGGCGATACGCAGCGCGGCCGCGCCTAACGACTCGCCGATCGCGAACCCGATGAAGCACGGCCCCGCGTAGTCGCCCGGAATGAACAACAGAATGCAGAGCATCATCACCAGCTCGACGCTGATGAGTAGCATGCCGATGCTCATGCCGGCGCTCAACGGAATCGCGAAGCACGGATACGGCTTCCCGCGCAAACTGGCAAACGCCGTCCGAGAGTTGGCGAAGGTGTTCACGCGGATGCCGAACCATGCCACGCTGTAGCTGCCGGCAATGCCCAACACGCTGAACAGCAGAATGATGATGACCTTGGCCGCGTTGAAGTGCTGCAGCACGCCGAAGTACAGCACGATCACGGCGCCGATGAACAGTTCAAGCAGGAGCAGGAACTTGCCCTGCTGCACGAGATACGTCTTGCAGGTCTCGTAGATCAGCTCCGACACCTCGCGCATGGACCGGTGTACAGGCAGGCCCTTGAGCTTGCTGTAGATCACGAGACCGAACAGCATGCCCAGCGCACAGAACACGAGGCCGACCATGAGCAGCTTGTGTCCCGGGATGCCGAAGAACGAGACACTCGAGAGGTCGGGTATGCGGAGGTTCGCCTCCCCGCCGGCGTTCTCCGCCGCCTGCGCGGCCAGCGCCGGCGCGGCCAGCGCCAGTGCGCTCAGCGCGAGCAACGGATAGAAAAGCACGCGCGCTGCGCGTCGGATGACAGGTGCCAACCAATTCATCGGGAAACGCCTCCAGAGAGTACGAGCGATACGAAACAAGATGTAGGCCGCCGTTGAGACAGCTGCCACGACAATGATCGATGCTTCGGCCACGCGAGGCAACGGCTCAGGCCGATTCCGAGCGCCGCCACAGGAGAAACACGGGTATGCCCAGTACCACAATCGCGAGTCCGGCCAACGACTGCGCGCGCGTCTTGTCGGCGATGAGCAGGATGATCGCCGTGATCGCAGCGAGCGCGATGTACAACCCGGGAAGCCACGGATACCCAACCGCGCGGTAGGGACGCTCGGCGTCGGGGCGCTTCCGGCGTAGAATGAACAGACCCGTGGTCGTGAGCACGTAGAACACCAGCGCGGCGAAGATCACGTAGTTGAGCAACTGGCTGTACGTGCCAGTTAGGCAGAGCAGCGAGGCCCACACCGCCTGGTAGACGAGGCCCGCGGCAGGCACACGGCGCGCATTCAATGCGCCGACCTTCTTGAAAAACACTCCGTCGCGCGCCATCGCGTAGTACACGCGCGCGCCGGCGAGAATGAGCCCGTTGCTGCAGCCGAACGTGCTGATCAAAATCGCGATCGCCATCACCGTGCCGCCGCTCGCGCCGAAGAACACCTGCGCGGCCGCTGTCCCCACGCGGTCCTGCGTCGCGAACTGTATCCCGCGCCCCATGATCGTGGTCGCGGTAGCCGAGCCGTACATCGGAAGCGTGAACAGGTAGCCGACGTTGGTCAGCACGTACAGCAGCGTGACGAGGCCGGTGCCTAACGCAAGCGCCAGCGGCAGATTCCGCTTCGGATTGTGCACTTCGGCCGCGGCGAACGTCACGTTGTTCCAGGCGTCGCTCGAGAAGAGCGAGCCCACGAGTGAGGCGCCGAACGCCAGCACGAGGGCGTATCCGATGTCCACATGCCCAAAGAAATGTCCGCCGCGGAAGTTCGCCGCGATCGCCGTCGCATTGCGGCCCAGCGTGAGGCAGAGGATCACGAGCAACGCCAGCGCGCCGGTCTTCACGATCGTGAACGTCGTCTGGATGAACTTGCCCTCGCGCACGCCGCGCAGGTTGATCCAGGTGAGGAACCAGACGATGACTAACGCGACGAGACGCTGCGGACTCAGGCCGACGTCGATCGGTCCGCCGGCCGTCGCGAACGAGTGGTGCGGAAACCAGCTATACAGATCCGGCGAGATCGCCGGTACGAGCTCGCCCAGGAATCGCGCGAACGCGACCAGCACCGCCGCGATCGTTCCCGTTTGAATGACGACGAACAGCGTCCACCCATAGAGGAATCCCATGAGTGAACCCATCGCCTCGCGCAAAAACAGGTACTGACCACCGGCCTTCGGGAACATCGCCGCCAGCTCTCCGTATGCGAGAGCGCCGAGCAGCGTCATGATGCCGGTGACGATCCAGACCACCAACAACCAGAAGGGCGAGCCGACCGACCGCGCGATGTCGGCCGAGACGATGAAGATGCCGGACCCGATCATGGCACCGGCGACCAGCATCGTCGCGTCCACCAACGTCAGCGCTTTGACGAACTCGTGCGGTGCCTCGGTGGTCGCTGGGCGATCGGCCACGATGGTGGTCATGCAGCTCCTCAATTGGATGAGCGAACTTTCCGGCTGGCAGGCAAAGCCGGACGCGCCTCACGAGCGCCATGACCCGTGCCGCGGGCGCCCAAAGCGACAGCCGCAGGAAGCTAACAAGCGGCCGAAACACAAGCCAGAGGACGGACAGGGCAGGACAAAGCCGGACGGACCAGGATCGCACTCGCGCTGGCAGGTGCGAGCTCTCCGTGACCTAATTTCTCACGGCTTCACCCTCGCCAACACAGCAGAACGGGTCCGGCCCTGGCCGGCCCTATCCGCCTTACAGAACGAACTGCGTGACGAACACTGAAGCAACCGGCGTCCCGTCCGTCTTGTGCGCGGGCCGAAAATGGTACTCGGCGAGACGTGACTTGAGCTCTCGATCGTACCCGGCGTCCCCGGTCGGATCGAAGTCGAACTTGACCACGCGACCGCTCACGTCGATCGTGAACCGCAGCTCGACCGTCTTCCCGTGCAGACCTTTGGGAACCGGCAACGGCGGAATCACGGCGAAGTCGGGCGTCGCTGGATAGACGGTTCCTTCGCCGCCGCCTGTACCGGGCCCATGACCCGATCCCCGCCCCGGACCATTGCCGGCTCCGACACCGCCTCCGGTACCAGGTCCAGAACCGTCGGTGCCGTCCGTGCCCGCCCCCGCCGACGGCGCGATCGCAATGACAGTAGGAGCTGTAGACGACGGCACCACCGCCTGCTGTGTCGGGGCGACGGTTGGCTGAACGATCGGCTTCTCGATTGGCTTGGGCGGCTTCTTCACGACCGGCGGCGCTATGCGCGGTTGCGGCGTCTTGGGTACCGCCGGCTGCGGAGCCGCCAGGCGCATGAACTTGACCCGCTGTTGCACGACCCGCGCGCCGCCGAGTCCCAGACGACCGCCTCCTCCGCCGCCGGCGGGTCCCGCGCCTCCGGCACCGCGCGCGATCTCCGCCTTGTCGACAGCGAACATCCCGCCCACGAGCAAGAGCACGATCAAGGCGTGGATCCCAAGCGATATGGGAAATCCCCATCGCCCCGACCGCTCGGTCGGCACACCGATCGGTGGTCGGTAAGGCGGCGCGGGCCGCTCAGCCTTGCTCGTCAGAGCACGGTTCGACTTCGAGATTGGCTCCCCTCCACCCACCGTCGTATCCGAGCACGACCTGCAGGTTCCCCAACATAACGAAAAAGAAGCGCTTTGCAGTGTCATCCGTCCGGCAAAGGACGGTCGATTGAGGACACGAAACGGGCTCGCCCGGCAGATGCCGTGGCGAGCCCGTTTTCGTTGCTGCGCTTCCTAACCGATCTACTTCGGCGGGATACCGATGATCTTGACGCCCGCCCCGCGCGCCACGTCCATCGCGTGAATCACGTCCTGGAACGTCACCGCGGTATCGCCCTTGACGAAAATGATCTTGTCCGGGCGCGGATCGTAGATCTCGTGCAGCCGCTTGCTCAGATTGTCCTTCGTCACGTCCTCGCTGTTGATCTTGTAGGCGCCGTGGGGCAGCACCTGCAGCACGATCTGATCCGGATTGTTCTGGATGGGCGTCTGCGGCGGATTGGGATCGGGCAGCTGCGTGTCGATCGCCTTGCGCGCCAACGGCACCGCCACCATGAAGATGACGAGCAGCACGAGCAGCACGTCGATCATCGGGGTGACGTTGATGTCGTTGGTAAGGCCTCGTTCGCCCTGGCCTGACATGGCCATCGTCGCGGTCTCCGTTACGGCTGTTTGTTAGGCGTCGGCGACAGAATGTCACCCGGCACCGTGGACCGTGTTCCCGGCGTCTGGTCCGTGATGGCAGCCATGACGTGCACGCCGTTGTGCTCGATGATGTCGATCGCGTCGAGCACCTTGGAGTACTTCAGGTTCCGGTCCGCCTTGAGATACATGATGAACTCTTGCCGGCCCGGTGCGGTGAAAATTTCCCGCGTACGCGCCGCCAACGTCGAATTCTGGATGGGCTTCTTGTCCAGATAGTACTGTCCGTTCGCGTCGATCCCGAGGACGACGTCGTCGTTCTCTTCGGGATGCGCCTTGATGTTAATGCCGTCCGGCGGTTGCGCCTGGAAGCCGGAATTGATGAGCGGCGTCACGATCATGAAGATGATCAACAACACGAGCATGACGTCGATCAACGGAGTGACGTTCGGCTCCGCTCTGACGCTACCGCCTCCACTGGCCGACATCGCCATGTTTCGACTCCTCGATCAGAGGTGGCGATTACTGGGAGATCGGGCCGCTCTGGGAGCTCGACGCCGACGAGGCGTTGAACTCGCGAGTGAACCGCGACCGGCCAAACTCGCCGGCGACGCCCTTGATCAGATAGTCGATCATCTCCTTCGAGGTGTACGTCATCTCGACGGAGAGGTTGTCGATCTTGGTCGAGAAATAGTTGAAGAACCACACGGCCGGAATGGCGACGATGAGACCGAAGGCCGTCGTGATGAGGGCCTCGGAAATACCGGCCGACACCGAGCCTAACCCGCCGGCGCCCGACACCGCCATGCCCTGGAACGCGTTCACGATGCCCATGACCGTTCCGAGCAGTCCGACGAACGGCGCCGTCGCACCGACCGTCGCGAGCACGGCCAGGCCGCGCTTCAGCTCGGACACGATGATCAACATGTTGCGCTCCACCGCGCGCTCGGCCGAGTTGATGTCGGCGACCGTCACCGACCCGTCCTGCAGCAGCGGCTTGACCTCGCCTAACGCACCGCCCAACACGCGGGCCACGTGCGACTTCTTGTAGCCCTCGGCGAGCTTGATGGCTTCGTTGAGGTTGTCTTCCTCGAGGAACTGCGAAAACTCAGGCGCGAACTTGCGCGTCTCCGACTGCGCCTTGCGCAGGCGCCACCACTTCTGAATGGCGATCGTGAGCGAGAAGATGGACATGATCGCGAGCACGAAGACGATGCCTTTCGCGAACCACCCCATCGTGCCCCACATGGCTACCAGCGACAGACTCATGGAAGGACGTCCTCCGACGGTGTGCGAATGGTGAACCTACGACACAAACCGATCAATGCGGTTTCGCGAACGAGAACGGGAATTGCACCAGCTCTTTCACTTTCCGGCCGCCCGTTTCGGCGGGATAAAATCTCATGCGCGGCAAGACGTTCTTGACCGCATTCGTGAACAGGTCGTTGGTCGACTTGAGCACCTTGAGCTGGCTCATGTCCGCCCGGCCCGTCGTGTCGATCACGAACTGCACGAGCACTTCGCCTTCGACGCCGGCGCTCTCCAGCATGCTCGGATAGACCGGCTTCGGGTTGTCTTCCTTCGCCAAGGCCGGCTTCTCGACCTGGAACTCGAAGTAGGTCTGGTCGGGATTTGCCGTTCCCTTGCCGCCGGCGACACCGCGCGCGACACCGCCTTCCACGCCCTTGCCGGAGAAGTCGGCTTCGTTAGTCACCGCTTTCGAGAGATCGACATCCGGAATCTTGGTCGGGATGTTGATCGGCGCCGTCAGCACCTGGAATCCTTTGGGAGGCGGCGGAGTAACGGTCGCCTGCGGCGGCGGTGGTTTGGGCGGCTCCGGCTTGGGTGGAGGCGCCTTGGTCTGCACGAACTTGACGTCCTCTTCGCGGTGCTCTTTCTCGTTGCGCAATCCCGCGTTCAACGTGACAGCGACCGCGAGTCCGATCAGCCCCGCGTGCAGGATCACGCTCGCGATGACACCACCCGGATTCTTGTCCCGCTTGGGCTTGGATTCGAGCAGCGTGGTGAACATGCTCGATCACACTCCGCTGTGAAGGGTTCCACACCAGTCCGTAACGCTTCGGGAACTTACCGGCGGCAGATGAGCCGGTAATGCAGCCGACATTAAGAAACCGTGAAGGCGTTGTTAGATTTCCAACACGCCGGCGACGACCTCGGTCCGATGTCGAGCCCGCCTACGCGGCGGCAGGACCTTCCGCGCCGTCCCGCAAAAGGTGGTCCGGCTCTTCGTCCGACACCGGAAGCGTCACGGTGAACGTGCTGCCGCGCCCGTAGCGCGATCGAACGGAGATCGTTCCGCCGTGGGCCTCGGCGATCCACTGGCTGATCGCGAGTCCCAAACCGAACCCTGACCGTTCGGTGCCGCGTGAGCGCGCGCGATCCGCGCGATAGAAGCGCTCGAAGATGTGCGGCAGGTCGGATGCGGAAATGCCGATCCCGGTGTCGCGCACCGAGAAAGCGGCCGTGTGCTCGTACATGATGAGGGAGATCTCCACGCTTCCGCCGCGCGGCGTGTACTTGATTGCGTTGGTGGTGAGATTCAAGAACAACTGGCGCAGCCGAGCCCGGTCGCCGAACACCGACGCGCGCGCCGGCTCCGCCATGCTCACCGTTAGGCCGGCGGGCTCGGCGAGAATGGTTGCGGTCTCGAACACCTCGCGCGCCAGGGGCTCGAGCTCCACGCGCTCGCGGTGTAGGTCGAAGCGCCCCTCGTCGGCGCGCGCGAGCGTTAGCAGACTCTCCACCAGGTCGGCCATGCGCGTGGTCTCGTGCAGCGCTTCCTCGAGCGCCACCATGCGCTCGGCGCGTGTCGACGCGCCGCTCATCGAGCGCTCGACGTCCGCGCGGAGCACCGCCAGCGGCGTCTTGAGCTCGTGGCTCGCGTCGGCGGTAAAGCGCCGCAGCGCCGAGAACGATTTCTCGAGCCGCTCCATCATCTCGTTCAGCGTGATGCCGAGGCGCGCCATCTCCTCGTTCGCATCATCGATGGGAAGGCGGCGGTGCAGGCTGCGTCCGTCGGTGATCGCCTTCATTTCGTTGATCATGTGCCCAACGGGACGGAACGCGCGCCCGGCGATCATGTAGGCGAGCCCAACGGAAGCCATGAGCAGCAGCGGCGCGACCGCGAAGCTGGTTCCGATGAGCTCGCGGATCGCGATGTCCGTGGACTTGACCGACTCGGCGGCCACTACGCGCTGCACGTTCGGCACGTCCATGTCTTCGTTCACGGCCACGAGCAGCAACCGGTCGCCGCCGACGTCGAGGAGCTCGCCCTGCCCGCCGGGCTTCACCGAAATCGCCTCGCGCTGCAGTGTCGCGCGGTCGTCTTCCGACAGCTGGCGGAGGGCGAACGAGCCGTACAGCAAACGGCCGCTCGGGTCGAGCACAAGCACGTAGCCTTCCATGCCCTCGAGCAACGTCCGCAGCTCGGGCGAGATCATCGGTCCGTTCAGCGTGTCGCGCGTGACCGTGACCGGACCCGACTTGCTCGCCTGCGAGATGATGGTGGACGCGAGGTTCGCCTGCGCCAGCACGTGCTTCGACAACTCCTCGTAGGAGCTCGCCCGCCGTGCCGTCCACAGCGCGGCGGTGAACGCGATCATCGTCCCGACCATCGCCCCGGCGTACGCGATCGTGAGCCGGGCCCGGATGCTTCTCACCGCGCTCCTCCGCGCATCACTCGCGTATCACGTAACCCACGCCGCGCACGGTGTGGATCAACTTCACGGACTCGTTCGCGTCGACCTTCTTGCGCAGGTGGTTGATCACCACGTCGACGATGTTGGTGCCGGGATCAAAGTGGTAGCCCCACGCGTACTCGGTGATGAGCGTGCGGCTCATCACCCGGCCCGTGTGGCGCATGAGGTACTCGAGCACCGTGTATTCTTTGGGCGTGAGCTCGAGGTCGCGTCCTGCACGCCTAACGGTGCGCGTGTTCTTGTCCAGCTCCAGGTCTTTCACCCGGAGCTGCGGCTCGGCAATCGCGAGCGGCCGGCGGCTCAGGGCCTCGACGCGCGCGAGAAACTCCTCGAACGCGAAAGGCTTGGTGACGTAGTCGTCGGCGCCCGCGCGCAGCGCCTGCACTTTTGCGTCTATGGCGTCCTGTGCCGTGAGCACCAGCACCGGGCGCTGAAAGCCGCGGGCGCGCAGGTTGTGCAGCACTTCCATACCCGATCGGCCCGGCAGCCGCATATCCAACACGATAAGGTCATACGCATCCGAATGGGCCCTCCGTTCGCCCTCTTCTCCGTCGGGCACGAGGTCGACGCCCCAGCGCTGTTCCTCGAGTCCGCGCTTGACATACTGTCCGACCGTCGGATCATCTTCGATCACCAGGATCTTCATTGCATGCGTCGCTCGTTCATCCCGCCGCTGGGCGATGGAATCCGTATTCGCGAATCTTGCGGTACAGCGTCTTCGGCGAAATGCCGAGAATCTCGGCGGCCTTCCCCTGGTGCCAATTGACGTGCGTCAGGACCGATTCGATGTGCCGCCGTTCCACGTCATCGAGCGGCACCATCGGGTCGGCCCGTCCGCCCGCCGATGCCGGCCCGCCTAACGGAAGGTCGGCCGCGTGCACCACGCCGTTCGTCGCCAGCAGCACCGCGCGCTCCATCACGTTGCGCAACTCGCGCACGTTCCCCGGCCACGCGTAGCGCTCCATCGCCTCGAGTGCATCGGGCGCCAACGTGGGCGCCGACGGCCCGCCGAACTGCGTCAGAAAATGATTCGCGAGCAGCGGGACGTCCACTGTCCGCTCGCGCAGCGGCGGCAGCGTGATGCTGATCGTATTGATGCGATAGTACAGATCGCTGCGAAAGGTTCCGTCGGCCACGCGCTGCGCCAGGTCCTGGTTGCTGGCGGCCACCACACGCAGGTCCGTGTGGACCTTCTGCGTTCCGCCTACCCGATAAAAGCTGCCCAACTCGAGCGCTCGCAGCAACTTGCCTTGCAGCCGTTGGTCCAGCGCTCCGATTTCATCCATGAAGATGGTGCCGCCCGACGCCAGCTCGAACAGGCCGAGCTTCCGCGCCACGGCGCCCGGAAACGCGCCGCGTTCGTGCCCGAACAGCTCACTCTCCAACGAGTCGTCGGGTATCGCCGCGCAGTTCACGTCGACTAACGGACCGGCCGCGCGGTGTGACAGCTGGTGCAGCGCGTGCGCGATGAGCTCCTTGCCGGTTCCGCTTTCGCCCGACACGAGCACCGCCGAATCGCTCTTGGCCACGCGCTCCACGAGCGCCAGCACCGCCTGCATCGGCGCGTATTGCGTCACCACCTCCGGCGCGGCATCCGCGCGAGCGAGCCGCGACTGCAACAACGTGTTCTCGATCGACAGCTGGCGCTTCTCCCACGCGCGGCGCACGAGCACCTCGATCTCCGCCATGCGATACGGCTTGCTGAGATAGTCGTACGCGCCAAGCTTCATCGCGCTGATCGCCGTTTCGATCGTGCCGTTGCCGGTAATGATGATGACCTCTGGCGGCGACACATCTTCGCGCACCTGTCGCAGCACCTCGAGCCCATCGAGCTCCGGCATCACGATGTCGAGCAGCGCCACATCGAACGCCTCCGCACGCAGCGCGTCGAGCGCCGCCCGTCCATCGGTGAACGTCCGCACATCGTGACCGCGGCCGGCCAGAAACTTCTCCAAGAGTGCGCCGAGGTTCGGCTCGTCTTCCGCGATCAGAACCTTGATCCGTGCATCGCCTCTCATGTCGTTTTCTCCTTGCCCTGGCCGTCCGTCGTCGGTTTGGCCTGACCCGCGGGCAAGTGCACGCGGAACGTGCTGCCCACACCGAGCTGGCTGTCCACTTCGATCCGCCCTCCGTGATCGGCGACAATGCCGTAGCAGATGGACAATCCGAGACCGGTGCCCCGGCCCGGTGACTTGGTCGTGTAGAACGGTTCGAACAACCTGCCTAACTCACTGCCCGCGATCCCGCGTCCCTGATCCTCCACTTCGATCACCACGCCGGCGTCCGGTGCGTCATTGCGGCTGCGGATCGCCACGCGGCCTGTTCCGTCCATGGCGTCGCTCGCGTTGAGCAGCAACGCCATGAGCACCTGCGCCAACTGCTCGCGGCTGCCGTACACGGGCGGTTCGATGTCCGCCTCGAGCGACGCGTCCACCCGCACGTGCTTGAAGCGCGGATGATGCTTGAGCAGGAACAGCGTGTGCTCGACGACTTCGTTCGGATCCACCGGCTCGCGCGCGTCGCCGCGCGGACGGCTGAAGTCGAGCAGCCCATCCACGATGCGCTTGCTGCGGTGCACCTCGTGATCGATGATGTGCGTGTACTCGGCGATCGCCTCGCGCAGCGGCGTGGGCGCGTCGCTCTCGTTGAGCTGCAGCGCCAGACTCTCGGCACAGGCGGCGATCGTGGCCAGCGGGTTGTTGATCTCGTGCATCACGCCCGCCGACAGCTGGCCTAACGCAGCCAACCGCTGCGCCTGGGCTACCCGCTCGTGGGCGCGCTTCCATTCGGTGATGTCCTCGCCGATGGTGATCACGTGCGTCACCGCCGCGTCGTTGATGCGCATCGGGATCTTCGACACACGATATGTGCGCAGCTCGCCGGCCGCGTTCGACGCCATCTCGAACTGCGTCATCGCGCCGCTGCGGAACACCTCGTCGAACTCCTGGCGCAGCATGTCGGCGGGCTGGCGCCGCAGGATCTCGAAGATCGTCCTGCCTAACGCCTCCTCGCGCAACACACCCTGCAGTCCGGTCTCGCGCTTCCGGTTCCACGCATGTACGCGATACTCGCGGTCCACCACGTAGAGTCCCACCGGCAGCGAGTCGACAATGCGCTCGATGAATCGGCGCTGCTCGTCGATCTGCCGCGTCCGCTCCACGACGGCTTCCGCCGCGCGACGCGCGCTCTCATCGGCGGCGAGCGCCGATCCAACCAGGAATCCGGCGGTCGTGAGGACCGTCCGCTCGAGCGCCGATATCGGTATGCGAC
>Ga0310811_10003382_pt1 | contig 20060 bp, 22 predicted proteins | sample YCmetagenome_FD_207642 | JGI IMG/M metagenome (GOLD analysis project Ga0310811, IMG submission 207642) | Soil microbial communities from experimental microcosm in Duke University, North Carolina, United States - YC | ecosystem: Engineered > Artificial ecosystem > Soil microcosm > Unclassified ...
ATTGTCTCAATGTGTCCGTACATCGAGTAATACAATACTAGTACTTTTGCCATCTCTTGCTCCTAGATGAGCCCCGGCGGCACCGGGGCGAAATCGAAATTACGCTGGCGGCCGTGGTCAGGCCCAAACTTCGAATACGCCAATGTCTGGCAAGTCGAAGGCCGGCACTTCGGCATCTCGACCTTCTGCGAACGTCAACGACCACTCGCCACGCACCCGTGTGCCTTCGCTTTCGCGCAATCGGATGCCGTTGACTGTCGCGTCGCCGCGCCCAACATGCACGTAGTCGTGGTGGTTTGCGTCAATGGCAAGACTTGCACTCCCAGCCCCATTGAACAGCCAGCGCGAACTTGCGCGTCCTATTGGGCACCGAACTAGTCGTTTGCGCCGTCGGGCGAGAGCAACAAGTGCAACGTGCCGCGTTTTTCGTCGACATCCATATGCGTTCGCTGATACCCGTGGCGACGTGCCAGCAAGTGCCGGTGCAATCCAAATCTGTAGGAAGTGCGAAGGCTCGGCGGATGAATGGTTATACTCACTATGCGCGATACCCATGCACGCGCTCGTCGGCCGGACATCAACCGGCCGATTCACCAAGCGGCCCGTTGAATCTCGGTTTTCTGAAGCGCCTTCGATTACGTAGGAAAGGGTCTCCGTGTCTTGATTCGGGTGCGTGCGGGACGACTGGCCCGGCGCGACCCAGCCATCGTTGACGACGAACGAATCGGAAAAGCCGATCTGGTGAGGATCGAAGTAGTCCGTGAACGAGAAGGCATGGCGTGAACTGAGCCAGCCATTTTCGCCGCAGCCACACTCATTTGCTGTTCTCACTTCAAGCATTCTGACCTCAATTAGATCCAGCCGGGCTGGAGAACTCGCCCGCAAAAATGGGACATGCCGATATGCCGAACCACGATGAATTCGAATTTGTGCCAAGCACTGTTGGGTGCAACGATTTTGCCTGGAGTCCGAAAATGTGTCCCGGCGGCCATTGGGGCATGGAAGCTTGCGACGGGCTCTTCGATTTCCGTTAAAGGCGAGAAGCGCGCCTTGTGACGTCAGGATCTGACGCCGCCATGAGCGACGTCAGATTGGAGTGTCTAGATTTGCCATCCGTTTTCTCCAAGTTGTCGGAAAACCTATTCTGGGGGAAAGGCACCTTTCGTGCATAATGGGGTGGATTGCACTAAGAATCCCATACCGATCAATGACTTGCGGACCTAGAATCGTAGGAAGGCGCTCGACCCACTGAGCGTTAGTGCAAATCGGTCCGCGGCCGATTACCGCAGGCTACGCCCTGTTAGGGACAGACCGGTTGCTGACGACCTGCCCCGATCCGGGCGGGCAGCACCGCTTGCTGAATACGCCGCGTTCCGTTGTAGCTCGGAAGTCCCTTTTCCATTATATGCATTCCTAATTACGTTATCGAGCATGTCATGCCGGTAGCTTGCACGATCCCTTGGCGGAACCCGAGCGATATGAATTCCACTTGGCACGCGTTGCGCGAGGCGGACCAAGTTAATCGTTGGTTCATGTCGGCGAGGAGGTCGCGGCTCGTGGGATTGTCACGGTCATAAATGCAGTGGGAGATGCTTTCGACGTACCCCACGCGCGTAGCACCTCCGCGACGCGCGTGAAGTCTCCGTGCCCAGCAACCGCCAAGAAATAACGAATGCGTCGCAGGAGCATTGCGCGCCTCAACTATTGGTCGTTCCTATTGTGGCAATAATAAACCAGTCTTAGACACTATAGCTAGTTGAGTTCATCCTTCGTACATCGAGTCCAGGCCACAGTAAAGGCAAGACATGCAAGGCTCGATATCCAGCAGGTGCCGGATGCGGAGTTTGGTGAGCGTGCGGTCGTCGCGCTCAACGGTAAGCACCTTCTGACCAAAGTAGCTTTGAATCGCATGTCAGTCATTTCATCAACTGTCAGTGACAACTTATTGAGAACATCATGAACACCAAAATCTCTGCTGCATTCATCCTCGCAGGCCTCATCGCCGCTCCCGCCTTTGCTGATGGAGACCTGCACTACCCCGACCAACAGTTGCCTGTCGTTTCGCAGCATTCGACGGTGACCCGCGCGCAGGTCCGCCAGGAACTCGCCCAACTCCGTAAGGCCGGCTATACCCAGTTGGGCGAAGACATCACCTACCCCGCAAAAATCCAGGCGGCAGAAGCACGTGTCCAGGCCGCGCAGGCGCAGCCCCCGGCCGAGTCCGGTTACGGCGGCGTGAAAGACCAGACGTTCGAGTCGGGACCGCAAGTTTCCCAGGCCCAGCAAGTGCCCGGACTCACGCGCAAGCAGGTCTATGACAAGCTGGTTCAGGCGGAAAAGGACGGCTCATTAGCACGCCTGAATGTCACGGTGTACGAGGGATCCTGAGCGTACGTGCGCACTCGCCCGCATCGATGCGCTGCCCTTTCTGATATCGAGGGGTGCATCGGCCCTAGCTTCCCCGCAAGGCTTTGGGATAGGTTGTGCGGCCACAAACCGGGCTGATGCTGGCTCGGCCACGGGTAGCCGGTCACTTGGGTGTCGTATACATCTGCTCATAAGCGGCCATTCCTTGAAGGTAGCGAGCACCCCGCGAAGACATGCGGGGCGGCTTCGTTTTTCTCCCGATCTGGGCGAGCTACGAACTCCTTCGCAAGTCGACACCAGTGAACGTTGCGTTGCTACCTCTAGCCTTTTGCTGTCGAACGAGGAGGCGCTTCGCCAGCGCGGGTAGGACGACCGAGATAATGCACGCCATGTGATAGCAGGAACAACTTCTATCGACACCGCGCTGCCTTGAGGTCTTCCCTGGCGCGTGACCGGGCTCGAGTCGGATCGCGAAACGCGTAGCCGCAGGGGCTCGCCCCACCCTGGCCTAAATAGACTCCAAAGAAGCCGTGGCCCGAACGACTGCTGATCGAAATCTCAGAGCCGCCACACTGAGTTGTACGGTCCTATCTCATTTCATGGGCGCCGCCGACGTCATAGCCCCTTTGCAGTCAGTCGAGGCGGTTCGCCCTATTCGCATTTTATGAAGCAGCCGTTGCCCGCCGGCCACCCGCTTCAGCCGCGCATTCCTCAAGCGCGAGCGCGATGAATGCCCGTGCTGCCGCGCTTCGATATGCACCTTTGCGCAGTAGCAATGCAGCGGTTCGCTGCGGCAGCGCCGGCTTCAGGTCCACCGGACACAGTTCGCTGTGCTCGCGCGCGATCGCGGCGGGCAGCAGCGTTGCGAGCGTGCTGCGGTGCACGATCTCAATGACTGCACTGATCGAATTGACTTCCATTGAAATGCGCGGCGAGACGCCATGCTGCCTGCAATATCGATCGATGTAATGGCGGGTAGCAAACTCTTCGTTGAGCAGCACGAGTGCTTCGCTCTCGAACTCGCGACGCGTCAACGCGGCGCGCTTCTTCGCGTACGGATGGGACTTGCCGACCACCATCGCCAGGGCTTCGACGAACAGGACCTGGGTCTCGATCTCAGGGGAGTGCGTATCGTTGAACGCAATGCCGACGTCGAGTGCATCTTCGTTCAACAACGCCTCCATCCGGTCCTGCGGCATTTCGAAAATGTTCAGCGTGATGTTCGGGTAGCGGCGGTTGTACTTCTCCAGCAGCGGACCAATCAGGTAGGCGGTGAACGTCGGGGTCATCGCGAAACGCAGCGAGCCACGGCTCAATTCCTGCACGTCGTGTATCGCCCGTTTGCCCGCCTCCAGGTCTTGCAGCGCGCACCGCGCGTAGCGCACATAGGCTACGCCGGCGTCGGTCAGCTGGACAGTCCGGCCGGACCGGTCGAGCAATTGCACGCGCAGCGTGTCCTCGAGTTGCCTAATCTGTTGCGACAGCGTCGGCTGCGACACGTGCAGCGCCTCGGCCGCACGCGTGAAATTGCGGTGTTCCGAGACCGCCAAAAAGTAACGGATGTGCCGGAGTAGCATAGGGCCCCTTCAAGCTATTTGCGTTGCCTATAGTGGGGATAATAAACCGATCTTGGACGCTATGGTTTGATCGGCGCATTCTTCGTCCATCGGTTCTCAACGAACACTCAGATGGAGCGAAACATGCAAGAAATTATCGACGGCTTCCTGAAGTTCCAGCGCGACGCGTTTCCGCAGCGCTCTGGGCTTTTCAAGCGGCTGGCCGCGAGCCAGCACCCGCGTACTTTGTTCATCTCGTGCTCGGACAGCCGGCTCGTACCGGAACTCGTCACGCAGCGCGAGCCGGGCGACCTGTTCGTGATCCGCAACGCCGGCAACATCGTGCCGTCGTACGGCCCTGAGCCGGGCGGCGTGGCCGCCACGGTCGAATACGCGGTTGCCGCGCTCGGCGTCACCGATGTGGTGATCTGCGGTCACTCCGATTGCGGCGCGATGACGGCCATCGCCACCTGCAAGTGCATGGACCACATGCCGGCCGTCCGCAATTGGCTGCATTACGCGGATTCCGCAAAGGTCGTCAACGAGGCGCGTGAGCACCAGAGCGAACGCGACCGGATTGACTCGATGGTCCGCGAGAACGTGGTCGCCCAGCTCGCAAACATCAAGACTCATCCTTCTGTGCGGCTCGCGCTCGAACAAGGACGTCTAGCGCTACACGGCTGGGTGTACGACATCGAAAGTGGCTCGATCAATACGCTCGACGGCACGACGAGCCGCTTCGTTTCTCTCGCGGATCATCCCCATGCTTGTGCAACCCCAGCTCGACTCAACCTCGCTGCCTAAACAACTGCTTTCAACTTCATTTCATATTAAGGAGCATCATCATGACGCAATCTCAATATAGCCAAGCCCCCCGTGAAGCCCTGACCGACGTGATTATCGACGCGAAGGTCCGCAAGAGCCTGACGTTCGACCAGATCAACGAAGGCACTGGCCTCAGCCTCGCATTTGTCACCGCCGCGTTGCTTGGCCAGCATCCGCTGCCGGCCGGCGCCGCGAAGGTCGTGGCCGACAAGCTCGAACTCGCCGAAGACGCAGTTCGTCTGCTGCAAACCGTCCCTGTGCGCGGCAGCATCCCGGGCGGCGTGCCGACCGATCCGACGATCTACCGGTTCTACGAGATGGTGCAAATCTACGGTTCGACACTGAAGGCGCTGGTTCATGAGAAGTTTGGTGACGGCATCATCAGCGCAATCAATTTCAAGCTCGACATCAAGAAAGTCGACGATCCGGAAGGCGGCTCGCGTGCCGTGATCACGCTTGACGGAAAATATCTGCCTACCAAGCCGTACTGAGGCGGCGGGCAGTCGATCTTACGAAAGGAACCCAGCAGATTCGTTCGTAATTTATTACGCGATGGATCTGTGTTGGCGTCAGGCGCACTCGCCAAACACTTTCCTGAATGGACGAAGTCATGACGCCCCACATTCTTGCCCCCCTTATCGCTGCAAGCGGTATCGCCGCTCTCCCATCGAAGAGTGCATGCAACACATTTCGCTGGAGGTTCTGGCACTCGTTCGCGGTCTCAAGATCGTAGTTGTGTAGGTTGCCTGCCGCATTGATCAGCGCGACGGAGTGGTCCATTCCGTCGCGCTTCATTTCCGGCTGCCGGTCACACCATCCCGTGCGGGCGTATGTCCTCTTCGACGCAGGCCCCGCGCAAATGCGCTTACCATGCAGCTCCACCACACGCCGCGGCGATCGGCCTACCGTTGACTCGACGTCAACCAGCCCTGATTGCGATTCGCCACCTAGCACTGCCCCAAAAGCATCAGCTCACTGGCTCCGCCGCCATTGTACGCAACCAGCTTTCGATAAAAGCAGTCAGATTCCGAAAGACTTCGCATTGCGGCGCATCTACCCTTGCACCAAGGCGGTGTCGATGATCGTTATTCGGTGCGTCGCGGTATCTGCGACTGCGCGGCGCAAATCGTTAGGCCCGGTACGCACGCTGACTGAGGAACCATTGCTCGATCCGTAGGCGGTACATATTGCCACTGAGTGAGGGATTGTGCCGTTTGCGGGTTGGACACGCCGATAGTCGAAGGAAGGTTCTTGCAACAGGAAAGCGACTGCGGCGCCGGCCTATTGACCGGACAACGGCCCCAGAAAAGGTGCGTCGGAGTCAGCATGGAACTCGTCGGTTGTGCGTGACCCAACATGGGGATGATCGGGGCGTTTGCGTAACAACCGTGGTCCTCGCCGTATGCGCCTCCGGTTAGGAATCTGTTCATGACAGGGGCACAGGCGACCCGCGATCGAGGATGTATGTGAACCGTTTTCACGACGTGCGGGCCGATGAGATCGCATCGTTTGGCCCGTTTCGCTTGCTTGCTGGAGCACGGCTTCTTTATCAGGGAGACGTTCCTATTCGACTGGGAAGCCGCGCGCTCGATATCCTGATCGTACTGGTCGAACGTGCGGGCGAAGTCGTCACCAAGCGTGACCTGATAGCACGCGTCTGGCCGGACGTCGTCGTCGACGAGAGCAGTCTTCGGGTGCAATTGGTCAGCCTTCGCAAGGCGCTTGGCGACGGGCAGGCCGGCGCGAGGTATGTGACTAATGTCCCCGGCAGAGGCTACTGCTTTGTCGCTCCCGTCTCGCGCGCCGTTATACCAGGCCAGCCAGCCATAATGGAGCAGCCCCTCGCAGTCTCAAAGCTTGTTCCCGACCACGGCACCCGCCTTCCTGCTCGGCTGACGAGCATGGTCGGTCGCGAAGATATCGTCCGAACCATTTCAACCCATCTTGCCGACCAGCGCTTTGTCAGTATCGTGGGGCCCGGCGGCATGGGCAAAACGACCGTCGCCGTATGTGTGAGCCATGTCTTCGTCACGGAATTCAACGGTTCGGCATGCTTCGTCGATCTCGGCGCACTTACCAAACCGGAGCTAGTCGTCGGCATGCTCGCGTCGGCGCTTGGTGTCGTGGTTCAGTCTGCCGACCCTCTGCCGAGCCTCATGGCGTTTCTGCTGGACAAGCGGATACTGCTCGTCCTTGATTGTTGCGAGCATGTGGTCGAGGCTACGGCGACGTTGGCGGAGCGAATCTTCAGGGACGCTCCGCAGGTGCACATTCTCGCGACAAGCCGGGAAACGCTGCGTGTCGAGGGCGAACACGTCCATCGATTGATGCCGCTGGAGAGTCCACCCGACGACGAGGGGCTGACGGCCGCAAGGGCGCTGACATTCCCGGCAGTACAGCTTTTCGTGAAACGCGCAGCCGCCGGCGACAATGGCTTCGTGCTGAGCGACGAGGATGCCCCTATCGTCGCGGAGATTTGCCGCAAGCTCGACGGAATCGCTCTTGCGATCGAGCTTGCGGCCGGACGCGTCGATGCATACGGGATACGTGGAACCGCGGAGCTCCTTAATAACCGCTTCGGGCTGCTCTGGCAGAGCCGACGCACAGCGCTGCCCCGTCATCAGACGCTGAATGCGATGCTCGACTGGAGCCACCGCCTGCTCACCGACGTCGAACGGACAATCCTTTCCAGGCTCTCCATATTCGTCGGCCCGTTTTCGCTCGTGTCAGCGCGGGCGATCGCAGCGGATGTAGATGTCGAAGAAGCCCACGTCGTGGACGCCGTGGGGAGTCTCGTTACGAAATCACTTGCGTCGGCAGAGAAAGCTGGCGACGCGACGATGCGTTACCGACTACTCGACACCACGCGCGCGTACGTTACCCAGAAGCTCCTGAAAAGCGGTGAGTTGGACGCAATAGCGCGACGTCACGCAATCTATTTCTGCGGGTTGCTCGAAGGCAATGATGCGGCTGATCCAACGCGTCGCAAGACGCACGCGTTGATGGAGTGTGCCGAGCAGTTCGGTAATGTGCGCGCGGCGCTGGACTGGAGTTTCTCGGACCAGGGGGATTCGTCCGTCGGCACGGCGCTGGCCGCGGCGTCGGCCCCTCTCTTTCTCGAACACTCACTGCTGTGCGAGTGTCAGTGCTGGACGCAGCGTGCCCTGGCAGCACTAGATAGCGCCAATCGCGGGGGCCGTCGCGAGATGGAATTGCAGGCGTCGCTCGGACTGTCGTCGATGTTCACCACGGGCAACTGTGAGGAGGTCCGCTCAGCATTCACTCGTGGACTCGAACTCGCGGAATCGCTTGATGAACCGTACCATAAACTCAGGCTGCTCGGCGGTCTCAACATCTTTCTGATACGAATTGGGGATCTCAGGGGCGCACTGGAGGCCGCACAGCAGAGCGAGGTCGTGGCCAAGGCATTGGCTAACCCAGCTGACGTCGCATTTGCAGAAGGGATGCTAGGCGTCGCCCATCACGCCCTCGGAAACCAGGCGAACGCGAGGAGACACTGTGAAACCGCCGTGAATCGTGCGTTGCCGTCCCGACACAACAACATGATTCAGTTCGGCTACGATCACCGCATCCGTGCGCTGGGCACTCTTGCACGAACGCTATGGCTTCAAGGCTACCCCGACCGGGCGGTGAAGGTCGCACGTCAAACGATCCACGAGACCGATGACTTAAAGCATCCCGTCACCCGCTGCATTGCACTGATCCGGACCTCACCGGTGTTCATCTGGAGTGGAGACTGGACGACGGCGGAAGCAATCGTCGAGCGGCTTGTCGCGCACGCCACACGGCATTCGCTCGGGCCATATCACGCTGTAAGCTTGGGTTTGACGGCTGACTTGCTGATCAAGCGCGGCGATGCGCAACGCGGCGTCCGATTGATCGGTGATTGTCTGGGCGAACTGGGTGCCAAGCGCCATCACATCCTTACACCAGTTTTCGCAGGCACCATGGCGGAAGGTTTGGCGGCGCTGGGACAGTTCGAAGACGCTCATGCCGCAATTGATCACGCGCTGGCGACGGTCGCGGAGAACGAAAATTCGAGCGATATGCCGGAGATCCTGCGCATTAAGGGACACCTCCTCGCGTCGGTGTCGCGGTCGGATCCGTCGGAAGCTAAGGACTGGCTTCTACGGTCCCTCGAATTGGCGCGCCAGCAATCGGCGCTGGGCTGGGAACTACGGACAACGATGACGCTCGCGCGATTGCTGTCCGATGAAGGCCGCCGAATGGAAGCGCATGACATGCTTGCCGGGATTTATGGCCGGTTCACGGAAGGATTCGATACGTCCGATCTCAAAACAGCGAGACGCCTGCTGGACACTATCTAAGTCTTCCTACCGATTGACCGTAAAGCAAGGCGTGTGGTCAGACCTTTTGCGGCGCGCAGCGCGCCCGCCCGTTGTGCAAACTTCGCAGCCTTGGCATGCCGGTTTACATGTCTTCACAACGTATAACGCACCAATTCCAGCATTTCATAATAGTGTCCTCTAGAATGACCTGCAGCGAGTGGCACTTCCAGAGCCACACTACTATGACTTACTCAAATCTGCCCGTACCGATCGCGGCCTTTCTCAACGCAGTGCAGAGGCGCGATTTCGATGCCCTGCTCGCAGTTTTCGCCGACGACGCCGTCGTGAGCGACCGCCACGGGGAACGTCGGGGGGATGCTCTCAAAGGTTGGAGCGGCCGTTATCTGCTATGCGCCGGCATTCGTCCTGTCAACGTGGAGAGGCGCGATGGAAAGACCATCGTCACGGTGATCGTCTGGGACGACATTCGTACCAACTCCTCTGACCCACTTCAGCTCGACTGGTGTTTCACAGTCGCGGGCGGTCGAATCGCCGCGTTGACTGTAAGCCATGAGCCAGCTCTGGAACTTCCAGTTCCGGTCTCCTCCTTTATCTGTGCGACCAACACCCTGGACCTCGACATGTTGTTAGCTAGTTTCGCTGATGATGCGCTCGTCAACGATCAGTTACACGATCTGTGGGGCATCCAAGCCATAGGGAAATGGGCCGCCCGCGACCTCATTGGCGTTAGGATGACGATGCACGTCGTCAAGGTTGTCGAACATTACGGGCATACCATCGTTACCGCCAACGTCGATGGAGACTACGACAAAAGGGGGCTACCCGAGCCCTTGGTGGTCACTTTTTACTTCTCGATATCTGACAACAAGATCGTCAAGCTCATCATTCTCCCCAACCGGCAGGATATGTAGGTGCAAGGGTGGTCGTGGATCGAACTGCTGGTTTTCTGAGCCGCGCAGAATGCCGAAAGGAAACGAGAAGATGGACCGGAGGACCCGGCGCGCGCGCTCGTCGTTGTTTAAGGTCGAGTTGTTCGATGCCTGCCAGGCGACACAGTCTGCGCCGGCGATACGTGTTGTCGAAGCCGTCGTCGCGCCATCTGCTGGTGAGTTCGGCAATTCGTCGCGCTTCAGTCGAGCCGCAGGTCCAGACTCACATTATCGCTCGTGGTAGCACCGTCTCCACGAAATTCTTGAACTAAGAAAAGAAAAACGCATGCCTCTATCTCGCCGAAAATTCTTATTGACCTCAGTCGTTGCCGCGACTACATCGCTTGGAGATCCTGATGCATTTGGCGTCAGTAACTTCCCAGAAACGGGACGCGCAAATAGCGGCGGCGTCCGGCGTCGCCTGCTCGTCGAGACACGTTCAATCGCCGTCAACGGCCGGTCCACCACGATGTTCGGACTGCGTCAGCCTGACGGCACCCGTGGCCTTTGGCTCGATCCGGGTGAGCGCTTTGTGGTAGACCTGGACAACGGTCTAAACGAACCCACCATCGTCCACTGGCACGGGCAATCGCCACCATCCAACCAGGACGGCGTGAGCGAGTTCGGCGTACCAATGCTTCTGCCAGCTGAGCGACGCTATTATGATTTTGCTTCACGCCCCGGCACTCACTGGATGCATTCTCATAGTGGTTTACAGTCCCAAAGACTGCTCGCGGCCCCTTTGATCGTTCGCACTATAGATGACATGCGCGCCGACGCTCAAGAGGTGACGATCTTCCTCGAAGACTTCCTTTTTCGCGATCCGGCCGAGGTGATGGCCGCGCTGCGAAAGCCCGAACTGTCCGAGGCCACCATAGCGCGTCGGGGCAAGGATTCGAAACCTCAAAGCATGCCCGACAAAGCGGAAATGACGGAGATGAACATGTCCGGCCCAATGCCCGGCATGACAATGGACCTCAACGATGTCGATTTCGATGCCTATCTCGCCAACGATCGAACGCTGCACGACCCAGAAGTCATCCGCGTCGAGCGAGGTGGTAGGGTTCGCTTGCGCATCATCAACGGCGCTGCGTCCACGAACTTCCACGTTGACCTCGGAACGTTGCAAGGTACGGTCGCCGCGGTCGACGGCGACGCCGTCCAACCGCTAACAGGTAGCCGTTTTGGCTTAGCCATGGCCCAGCGAATCGATATCCTGGTAGATCTTCCTAAGGATGCGGGGGTGTGGCCAGTCCTCGCGGTCCGGGAAGGCGAGAGGCAACAAACAGGAGTGATTCTCGCCACTGCCGGCACAAACGTACGCAAGGTTTCGGAGACGGCGGTCGAACAGGCTGGCGCCGTGACTTTCGATCAGGAACTGCGCCTGTCGGCGCTAGAGCCCTTGACGCCCCGCGCCGTGGATGCGGAATTCATGCTGATGCTGACGGGGTCGATGCACCCGTATGCCTGGGGAATCAACGGTAAGGATTGGGACAACCGCGACACGGTAAAAGTCCGCGCTGGTCAACGGGTAGCCATTACTTTTCACAATACCACCATGATGTCACACCCGATGCACTTGCATGGTCACCATTTTCAAGTCGTTGCGTTCAACGGCAAAACGTTCCGGGGTGCCTTGCGCGACACCGTTCTCGTGCCGCCGATGGCAAAGGTCACGGTGGCATTCGACGCGGACAACGCTGGTCGCTGGCTGATGCATTGTCACAACGAGTATCACCAGGCGGCGGGCATGATGACCGAAGTGGCTTACGTTTGACAACGACGAGTCGGTAAGCACGAGCTAACCCCTTCGCTGTGGCGCCCGTAGGGTATGCGGATGGCTTACTCCATGCTTCTCTCGGCTGCGGTTCACGGCCCAACTCATACCGTGTGAGGTGCGGCGGGGGCAGGGGCCTCGCCGGACTCATATTTCTGAAACGGGTATTCAAAGGGCTGCAAAGGTCGCTGGCGCGAGAAAGGGAAAACGGCGCTGATGGACTGGCCCACCCGACCACGGAACACGCTAACATCCCAGCCGACAGGACCGTCTCGCCGTCACGCTTTTGCTGGCCGGCATGTCCATGGTCAACGCATATTTTTGCGTCACTCCGGAAGTGACCATCGAGGCCAGACCCACTCCCCGGCTGGGCGTAAATATCAACATGTTGCATGACCCGGTCACGCACACTTCGGCGCATCACGAACGCGAACGCTTGCTGCGGATGCTCACAGTCGCCACGTTCATGATTTTTTTCCAGGCCTACATGGTCGCGCCGATCATCCCGAAGCTCTCGGCGCTGTCGGGATCTCGGCGCAAACGGTCGGCCTGGTGGTACCGGCCTACCTGATTCCCTGTGGGATCGCAACGCCTAGTCTACGGCCTGCTGGCGGACCGGCTTAGCATGCAGCGGGTCATGCTTGCCTCCCAAACGGCATTCGCGGCGCCCACGACGAGGACCGCAACGTCCATCGCACAGATCGAGCTGTGGCGCGTCCTGACGGGGCTGGGCGCCAGCGGCGTTGTGCCGCTCGCGCTCGTGTTCGTCGACAAGCTGTTTCCTTATAAACAACGAGGCCGTCCGCTCGGCTGGCTGGTTGGCGCCGTGGCCGGAGGAATGGCGTTTGGCTCGCAGTTGGGGACGGTGCTGGTGCTCGCCAACGGCTAGCGAGGGCTTTTCCTGCTGGTCGGCGCGGCAGGAGGCATGCGCTGCTGCTGTTTCTGCCCTATCGCCGCATCGTTGCGGCAGCAATGCAGCCTATCGGCGGCACACAAGCGCGCGCCTTGGCGCACGGCGCGATGCGACCGGGAAAGTGGCCGTGCCGTGGATGCGCAGGGCAAGTTGCTCTATGAATGCTGCAACCAGCATCGGCGTCAATGCGCCGGCAGAGGCAAGAAACGGCAGCACAAGAGTTTCTTCGCATTCTCGCCGACTGAAAACTTGCTGAATTTTGATCGTCTCTTTTTCGTTTGTTATAAGATCGCCAACTTATTATGGCGCCAAGGGCGGCAAAGCTCGAATGCATGTTCACACGTGCGACTTGCCAATCACAGCGCCACGTACCGTAACGAACCCCACCGCAGAGCGAATGCGAGCCTCCAAATATGTCGAGTCGCCGGGACCTAGAGTAATTCTTTCATCGCGCGACAATCCACAGTGGCATGGTTTTTCCCTCCAAGTGACCTCCACTCCTGAATCGTATGAATCGTTCGCCACCCGCTTCGATCACTACTGGATGGCAGTGATCGTGTCAGGCCAAAACGCTGCACGCCTCCGTAGAGGTCGCGAGGAACGTGTGGTGACATTTTCAGCTGGGTCGTTCTGCGCATACCCAGCGGGACAGCACTGGGACCATGTACGTTGGGACGGGCAGCCGGTGGAGTCGATCGGCATCTATCTCGACTTAAATCAGTTGAAGTTCATCGATGTGCTGTATGAACAACGGCCGCGCCTCGAAGCCACTTTCTGCTCCAGCACCGATCCGGGCATCATTGCTATCGCCGCGAGCATGAGACATGAACTCGAGACGGGGTGCCTCTCCGGACGCGTGTTCGCGGAGTCGTTGAGCCTAGCGCTGGCTGCACGCGTCGATGCTCTCGGTGGAGGCAGTGCGCGTATGCAGTATCAAGGCAGGCATCGCCTCTCTGCGGCATCCGCCAGGCGGACCACCGAGTACATCGAGACGTTCCTGGACGACGAAATCAGCATCGGCGATCTGGCTAGACTGATGCAGCTGAGCGCAAGCCGATTCGCGGTCTGTTTCAGACACACGTTTGGTATGCCGGTCCATCGATACATCCTATCAAGAAGGATCGCACGTGCTGTTGTCATGCTTCGGACGCGAAGTGCCGGAATTGCGGAGATTGCGCAATGTTGCGGTTTTTCCAGCCAGAGCCATTTCACCGAGACGTTCCGACGATTCCTCGGAATAACACCGCGCCGATACCGCGATCGCGTAGAGTGAGAGTCATCGACATCATTTCGGTATGAGCGTCGACGCGCCACGATGCGAAGCCTCTTAGACTGACTGACTTTATCGGATTATGCCCGCGTACGAAGGCGGTACAAGCAACGTTGGCGGTCGATTGTTACGGCGTTGAGTGTCGCCCGGGCTCGAGATAACGGTGCCGCGCCAGACAATGTTACCGGCGCTGTCGACTACGCAGACCATCGTTGAATTCTGCGACATATCCATTCCCACATACGTTTCCATGTCCGCCGCCACTGTTCAACCGGAGCAATTACGGCATGTGGTTAGTGTGAATTCCTACGCGCTCAGCCAGAGCGTGCAATCGCCGATAACCAAAGCGGGGACGCTCATGGGCCAGCTCCACTAGGCGTACTGTGCGCACCTCGTTCTCATGGTCTGCTGCGCTTCATAAGGCAGCAGAGGCGAGAAAGCGCGGTTGTTGGAATCGCAACGGCGAAAAATAGACCCATTCTGCGCGTCCGTGACTACCAAAATATACTGAGCCAACTGCTTTTTTTGAAGGTGTTATGGGCATCAGAGGTGTGGCTTTGGGAATACAGACATCGGGATAAGTGGAACTTCTGGAATCTAAGCCGGACATAATGCCAGCAATGAAACCAGAAGATGACAAAAAGAGAACCCGGCGGACGCACTCAGCAGCGTTCAAGGCGAAGGTAGAAGCGGGGCGAGCGCACGCTGACCGAATTGGCGCAGCAGTTCGATGTGCTCCGAATCATGCTCACGGAATGAGAGCGCCAGTTGCGGCGCCCAACTTTGAAACGTCTCACGATACAGGAGTAGAGCGCGGCGACACAAACCGTCGACGGAATTTTGCGCCATCGTGAAGGGTGCTGGAATATTCGCGTTGCGCGTAGAAGACTCTAATGTGCTAGCGAGTTCTCTTAAACAGGCTTTCGCGCACCCCGGACCGGCGCTTTGTGACGGCCAATCACGGGCTCGCTATGCCACCAAAGGTCGAAATGGCCCACGTCAACGGGTTCAGTCTTTACATGCTCAGAGCTGTCTCGAGCGGTCGTGGGGACGAACTCATCGAAATAGCGAAGACCAGTTTGAGATAAGGCTAGTCTGAACAAGCTGCGTAATTTTCGGGCATCCTCGGCGTGTGCGAGTTGATCAGTCGTCAATCCGCACTTCAGTCCTGAGTTTCCTGCCCTTTCGGGCGGGCCATTTGCCCGCCTTTCGCCGTTTATGGGCGTATGGATTCCATCAATCGCCGGTGCGACAGGTACCGTCCGTTTCTCGTAGCGACACTGCGTCGGCGATGGGTCACGCGCTCGCCATCACGCTGACGTGTCTCGGCTCGGTGGCCAATCTCATACCGCCGCCCGACGAAAGCGACCTGCTCTACACACGCCGACGGCGCTGCCTTGCATCTCGGCAGACAAAGCCGCTGAATTGCTGCAGCAGACGGATCGCCTGAAGACGGATCCCGAAGTGAAGACCGTGTTCGGCAAATCGGGCCGGGCCGATGCCGGACATCTCTCGTCTCACTGGGGTAGATGGACCACATCGCCTGCCGCTCAGGGAGCGGGCGTCCATTCCATTACCTCTCACCTAATAACTGCCGCTTCTTTTGTCGCGATAAGAATTCGCATCGATTTACGCCGCTTAACTTGTCGGCGGAATATCGTGTGAACACAATCGTTCCAATCAAGCGAATCGCGACGACGCGAAAGTGCAGGATCCATCGCCCACCAGGAAGCGAAGATGTTAAGTCTTTGAATTTAATGCTGATCAAAAAAACAGTCCGGACCAAGTCAACCTGAGTTATCCTGAATTCGACGGCCTTATGGGACGCCGGCTCGTCGAACTTGAACAGCTTGCGTCGGAATGCGGCGCTGTTGCATAGATCGAATTTTAAGGCAAAGCGAATCCCATGATCCTGAATTCACGCGATGCGAACGGACTGCGGGGGTGCAAGGGTGGTCACGCGGTTGATGAACCCCACGCCGATTGCAACCTCCGTTGCCTGCGAGCCGATGCGACATGCCCACGAGCGGCTGCCGGTGAGCGTCTTGATTCGGTACATCAGATTTTTGACGAGGGAGCGCCGGTGATAACCGCTGCGCTTCTTCCATTGCGAGCGACCTCTCTGTGTAATGACATCGATGGAGTTGTGGCGCCAGCCAAGCGTGTTCTCCGGACAAGGCGTCGCTCCTTCGCGCGGCGGAATCGACGGTTTAGCATCGCGCGCGACGAGCGCAGCATGGCACTGCTTCATGTCGGACGCGCCACCACCTCCGGTCGTATCGATCGGCGCGTCCGCTACCATCTACTCGACCAGCTCGGGCAACATTCTGGCATCGTCGACGTCCTGATGTGTCATCAGCGCTGCACATACCTGAGTGGTCTTGGCGTCCAGCGCCCGGTGGACTTTGCGCCAGGTTCGGCGCTTCGAATAGCCGTGCTTGCGCACCTTCCATTCGCCTTCGCCGTGAAGCTTCACATCTGTACTGTCTACGATCAGATGCAGCGACTCGCCACGCTGCAAAGTGGGCAACGTCACATTCAGCTTTTGCGCACGGCGGGTCAGCGTCGAGTAGCGGGACACCGGCAAATCGGCGAATACGAGCTTGCGCAGACTTTGAGCGAAATTCTGGAGCGCTCGCAAGTGCAAGCGGGAAACCTGCTTGAGCCCGAGCAGCATCTGGATTGCCCCGTCCGCGTAGGCGTCAGGTCGACCGCGTCCGGACAGTTCCGGGCCGGCCGCCTGCATCAGTACGTTTGCATCGATTGCCATCGTCACATCGCCTCTCGCGACCTAGCCCGCGTTGTATTCCGACCAGTTCCTGACGCGGTAGACCACCTTGCGTTCGCACATCTTGCGTTCGTCCTTGCCCATCTTCTCGGCAAAAATCGAGAACCTACGCAGTTCCACGAAGAGTTACCAATGGTGCCGCCTCAACCGTTGCGTGTAAGTTCGCGTGTGGCATCCTGATTTATGTAACAACGCCGCACTCAATCGACGAACGCCAATGAAAGGTCGGAAATGAACGTCCACGGATACCAAATTGCGCGAAGTGCCGTCGAAACGTTGGAGCGCCGCATGCTAGCGGGCACGTTCGACGAATGCGAGGTGCGGCGCGTATTACTCAACTGTGGCCACTTCCGATTCCTACGCTGTGTCCCGCGCCGCGGCCTCTCGACTTATCCGCAAAGACGCTATCAACAGGAAGATCAAAAGGTTGTGGGCACGCGCATGTGGTCCGCTCGCCCGGCCACTGCAGCGCGCGTGTCGCACCATAAGCCGAACGTGCACTCTCGCAACAACAGGAGATGTATGAACATCGATCTTGAGAAGTTGGCTCAGGTACCGTCGCCGCTAGCAGCGCAGGATGGGCGCGCAGAACCTGCATGCGCACGAGCCGCTCAGCACGTAATCCCTGCTCCGGCCGATGAAATCGAGACCCAGCGCGACGCCATTGCAGAGTGCATTACTGATCTGCTGCGTTACAAGAATCGGGCGGCATTTTCTGCGGAGGTTGCGCTCGCCATGATCGAGCAAAATAGTGCTGAAGATGTCGTCTCGCTCGCGACCGTCGACTATGTACTAGTCAAACCGGCCGAATGGGAAATCATCAAGACCGCGCTAAGGACGATCAACGCGGGGAGCGCGCGGAAATTCGCTGAGATGATGGCAAAGCTGCACGACCACGAAAAGCTTGGCAGCAGGGACATTGTTGTTCGTCAGCCGCAACCGCCCGCGAGCGGTAACGGCCGGGCGCCAAATCGATAAATTGGAAGGTAATGAGCAAGACATTTTCGCCCGTAAGGAATACGATTTCGCGCATTCGAAACGTCAATTCCCAAGCAAGAACCGGCAGCATGGGAAGCTCGGGCAACCCGCGCGAGCAGACGGTCCGCGCCCCTACTCGGCTTCCTGCAGTTCGCCTGGGAACAAGCGAGTCTGCACAAGTGGTATGGCGACCGACGGAACAACTTGGGCGCGTGCTTCTCGCGACTACCGCGCAATTTGCCGGCGGGGTGATGAACGGAGCACCATTGGCCGAAATTCTCCAAGTCATTGAGCGCTACGACGCGGACCAGAATGCGCCGAGATCGACGATCGCTTCCAACGATTCCTTGACGGTATACAGACGAAGTCAGGGATGTGGGCGCACTTACCCCGTACACGGGTCAACGCCATATAACGCGGAGGATTCTTGTGCTGAAGAGAAAGGCGGGTCAGTGGCAGGCAACGCAAAGTGCACCTTTCGACAAAAGAACAAAACGTTATCCGTTTTCCCGCCTCTTGTCGCACATCTTTAAGGAGCATCGACCATGAATCGTCGTAGCACCAAAGCCGACCCTTGGCCGAAAATTCTCGACTTGCTGGGCCAACGTTGCGCGCGCGAATATGCGGAGAGCCATCCGCTGCCGACGACGACGTCGGTCGCACGCACAGAGGTAGACCGCACCAGAATGCCGTGCAATCCAGCCTTTCTGGATATGCAAGGATTCCGGACCTGTGTAAGGATCAACGTGCTGGAGCTGACGGAATCGTTCGCGACCATTGGATGGTACGACCCTACTCGTTGCCGCTACGGGGACCAGCGCTGGGGTCGCTTCAAGACGCTTCACGCCGGCGTTTGTGCCATAAGCGGCGCCCGGATCGCGGCCGGCACCGACGTCTTTCGTCCAGTCCCCACCCGTAGCGGCGCAGCCAACGCCGACGCAATGATTCTTGCGCGTGCGCTGCAATGCGTCTTTGCCACCGATTCGGCTTGAAGTGCAGGATGAATAGTTACTTTAGGCAGCGAAGCTTCAGCGAACGTACTGGCAGTAGCACCGCAGGGGCCTCGTCTGTGACGTTTGGCGCTCCGATCAGCTGAAGACACCGCATATGGCCTAGTCTCGTCGGTTGGCTGGTGTTTTGGTGTCCGCTGATCGAGCCATGTGTGGAACTTGCGGTGCCGACAACATGGCGAGTAGCTGCGGCCTTGTCGTGCGCGAAGGTGTGAAATTTTGTGGTGATGTGTGCATTTACGCGCGGCTCGAGGTGGGAAAAGGCCGTATGTCTCGGTATATATGCGATGAGCGTGGTGGCTATCACGCCACGCTGTCGGGCGAATTTCAATTTCCAATTGTGCTTCTTTATCGGCCGGTGAACGTGGCGGAAGTCGTGGTCCCGAACATCTGACCGCATCTGATGACCTCGCCCACGAGGCGCTCCGGGTCTCCGAACACCAGAGCTTGTAGATAAGTCAGTACGCGGCTATCACCACGGCACGTTTGACTTGTGTGTCTGGCGCATCCAATTCCTGCCAAAATTAACAGCTTTTAACTGGACGTGCCCACCGATTTCGCGCCTAATATCTTTCAGGAATCTAAACAAGGGGTTTCTGGTATCAAACTGCAAAACAGGCGCGTTCCTCCATTTCTAGAGGTGCGAGTACTTTGAGTTTGAGAATTCCTTATATTGCAATCAACCTTTTAACAAAGGTTAAGGACCGGACCATGCAGCAATTGTCCCGGCGTCAGTTCATGAAGGTCACCGCCAGCACTCTGGCCGGATCGAGCCTAGCCCTGATGGGCTTCTCGCCGGCCGATGCACTGGCGGAAGTCCGTCAATACAAGCTGGCGCGTACCACTGAAACACGCAACACGTGCACTTACTGCTCCGTTGGCTGTGGCGTTCTGATGTACGGACTCGGCGATGGCGCGAAGAACGCCAAGGCCAGTATCATTCACATCGAGGGCGATCCGGATCATCCGGTCAATCGCGGCACGCTGTGTCCGAAGGGCGCCAGCCTTCTGGACATCATTCATAGCGAAAGCCGTCTCCAGTACCCCGAATATCGCGCGCCGGGCTCCAACACATGGCAGCGCATGTCTTGGGAAGACGCACTCGACCGCATCACGAAGCTGATGAAGGCCGACCGCGATGCCAATTTTGTCGAGAAAACGGGCGACGGCAAGACCGTGAACCGTTGGCTGACCACCGGCATGCTGGCGGCATCGGCTGCCAGCAACGAAGTCGGTTACCTGACGCACAAGGTGGCCCGCAGTATGGGGATGCTCGCATTCGACAACCAGGCGCGTGTCTGACACGGCCCGACGGT
>Ga0310811_10003383_pt1 | contig 20059 bp, 17 predicted proteins | sample YCmetagenome_FD_207642 | JGI IMG/M metagenome (GOLD analysis project Ga0310811, IMG submission 207642) | Soil microbial communities from experimental microcosm in Duke University, North Carolina, United States - YC | ecosystem: Engineered > Artificial ecosystem > Soil microcosm > Unclassified ...
GAGCGTGCGATCCGCCTAACCGGCGCCCGCACTCAACACCCGGAGCTGGACCGCGAGAGCCGCGCGCTCCCGAGCCTGCGCGGCGGCGACCAAGTCTCGGTGCGACGCCCGCAGCAACTCCTTGTTGACGCTCAGCGCGTCGGCTCGGAACCGGCCGAGTCGCTCGGCGTGGCCCAGCGCCGCTGCCACCACCGCGTCCCGGTCGCCGTCCACAAGGTGGCTGACCAGGCCGTGCGCCAATGCCTCCCGGGCAACGAGTGTCTCCCCGAGCAGCAGCAAACGCGATGCCACTCGGGATCCCGCGATCGCCGGCAGCAGGTAACTGCTTCCAGCCTCCGTCGGGACGCCCATCCGCGCGAACGGCGCCGAGAACGTCGCGCCCGGGCCCGCGACCACCAGGTCGGCGTGCAGCAACATCGTGAAGCCGAAACCCACCGCGGGGCCGTGTACCGCCGCGACGAGGGGCTTCCCGAACTCCGCCAGGCGGGCGGACAACTCGTGAACGGGATGGCCGGCGAGGTCCTCCGACCCGATGGGTCCCGTCTCCTTGACGTCGCCCCCGGCGCAGAAGGTGGGTCCCTCGGCGGCGAGCATCAGCACGCGCACGCCGCGGTCCTCGGACGCATCAGCCAGCGCGCTTATCAGGTCCATGAACTCCGACCGGCGCAGCGCATTGCGCGCCTCCGGACGGGCCAGGGTCACGCAGCGGATGCCGTCGTCAGGGCGATCGTCGACGCGGACTGTGCTCATGGGGAGCTCCTTCGAGCCACGGCCTGGCCGCCTTGAAGTATACGCAAACTTCGCTACCGGAGGAGGACGGCCGGGGCCCCTCTTGACCGCGTCCGGTAGTGAACTTAGTGTTTACTTGTCACGTTTGAAGCTGGTAGCCGGTAGCTGGTAGCCCCAGCCGGTGTCCCATCTAGGAGGGCTCGATGCGCGGATGGCCGTACCAGAACTTTCCGACCGGATGGTTCCAGGTCGCCTGGAGCGATGAGGTCCCGGCGGGCGAGGTGCGGCCGATGCGCTACTTCGCCCGCGACCTGGTCTGTTACCGCTCCGACGAGGGCGCGGTCCGCGTGTTCGACGCCTTCTGCCCGCATCTGGGCGCGCACCTGGGGTACGGGGGCACCCTGGACGGTGACGCGATCGTCTGCCCGTTCCACGGTTGGCGGTTCGACGGCGCTGGCAACAACACCGACATCCCCTACGCCGACCGCCCGAACCGGGCCAAGACGCTCACCGCGTGGCCGGTACGCGAGGTCAACGGTGCCATCGTCGTGTGGCACGACGCCCTCGATCGGGGGCCGCTGTGGGAACCGAGCCGGCTGCCGGAATGGGGGCGCGACGACTACTGGACCTCCCCTCAGCTGCGCAAGCGGCACGACAAGGTTCGGCTGGTGCCGCAGTGGGTCGCGGAGAACCTCGTCGACCCCGCGCACCAGAAGTTCGTGCACGGCGCGCACGACCCCACGGTCATCACCCGGTTCGAGGTCGACGGCCCGATGTTCCGGATCTTCAACCTGGTCGAGCTCGGCGCCGGCAAGAAGAGCACCTGGCTGACCCCGGACGGCGCCCGCGAGTCGGAGATGAACACCGAGGCGTGGGGAGTGGGGATCATCCTGGGACGCTTCCCCGACCAGGACGGCGCGATCCACTACCAGGCCATGACACCGATCGACAACGAATACTCCGAGCTCAACATGGGGCTGCTCGTGCCGCGTACCTCGGTCGACACCTCCACCGGTGAAGCCCGGCCCGACCGGCGCGCGAGCCGCCGCTTCGCCTTCCTCGTCTCCCAGCTCGAGGCGGACTTCCTGATCTGGGAGCACATGCGCTACAACCCGAAGGCACCGCTGACCAGGACCGAGGCCAAGCCCTACGGCTCGTTCCGGCGGTGGGCGCAGCAGTTCTACCCCGAGGCCGCCGGCGGTGACTGGAGCCCCGCGACCGGCGAGGAGCTGGCCCGGACCTCGGCCGGAGCATGACCGGCGCCGCCGATCCGACGGCGATGCCGAGCTATGCCGACATCGGGATCCGGCCCCTGCTGGAGCGCAACGCCGCCGAGGCACCGGACGAAGTGTTCGTCACCTTCGCCGACGGCAGCACCTGGACCAGGCAACAGGCCTTGTACGAGGCCTACCGGGCGGCGAACGTGCTGCGAGAGCGCGGTGTACGCCAGCAACAGGTGGTCGCGGTGCTGCTGGGCAACGGCCCGGACTTCCTGCGCTGCTGGTGGGGGCTCGCCGCACTGGGGGCCACCTGCGCGATGTTCAACCCGGCCTACCGCGGCCGCATCCTGGACAACCTGCTGGAACTCACCGGCCCGGTCCTCGCCGTGACCGACCAGCAGCTGAAGATCGAACGGCCGCTCCCCGTGGTCGACCCGACCGAACTCCGGAACGGGCCGGCCACCCCTCCCGAGCTGGAGCGGCCGATCGAGCTGTGGGACCTGCACGGCATCCTGTGCACCTCCGGCACCACCGGGCGATCGAAAGCCGTACTCCAGTCCAACTACCACCTGCACACCACGGGCAGGTGGGCCACGATCGACGTCGGACTCGGACCCGACGACACCCTGCTCGTGGACCTGCCGCTGTTCCACGCCGGGCTGAACTCCTTCACGGTCGGCTGTCTCGCCACGCGCTCTCGGCTGGCCATCCGCTCGCGGCCGGAGGTCTCCCGGTACTGGGAGGTCATCCGGGAGACCGGGTCCACCATCGCGGTCGGGCTCAGCGCCACCGCCGCCATCCTGCAGGGCCGCCCCGCCACACCGGACGAGCGCGACCACCGGCTGCGGTACTGGATCGGAGTGCCCCTGCCCGACCGTGCCTCCGAGTTCGCCGAACGGTTCGGCATCAGTGGTGGGCTGCTCGGCGCCTACGGCTGCACCGAGATCGGGGTCGGCGTGATCGCCCGGCCGGGCCTCGACCATCCCGACGGCAGCTGCGGCACCTCCCGCGACGGCTTCGAGCTGCGGCTGGTCGACGGCAACGACATCGAGGTGCCGACGGGTCAGGTGGGGGAGCTGATCCTGCGCACCGACCGGCCATGGGCGATCTCGCACGGCTACCTCGGCGACCACGAGGCCACCGCCCGCGCCTGGCGCAACGGCTGGTTCCACACCGGCGACGCGCTCTCCCGGGACGAACAAGGCAACTACTACTTCCGAGACCGGATCAAGGACGTCATCCGACGGCGCGGAGAGAACATCTCCAGCTTCGAGATCGAAGCCGAGATCGCCTCGCACCCCCACGTTCGGGAGGCCGCCTGCATCGCGGTGCCGAGTCCCACCGGAATCGAGGACGAGATCAAGACCTTCCTGGTCCCCGAACCCGATTTCGACCCGGCCGAACTCGTCGGCTGGCTCTACGACCGGCTGCCCTACTTCATGATCCCGCGCTACATCGAGTGCGCCGACGAACTGCCCAGGACCCCGACCGGGAGGGTGCGGAAATTCGAGCTGCGGGACCGTGATCCAGGCCCGGTTTGGGACCGCGAACAGCACCTCCGCATCAGCCGAGACGGCATCCGCGCCGAGCCCACCGCGCCCCGCCCCGCCTAACCGAGCCAGCGCGCTGAAAGGCAACCCATGGACCGCACCGGACCTGCCGGCCGTTTCCTGCACGTCAACCTCAACACCCGCGACGTCGACCGGGCCACCGCGTTCTACGAGGCCGTCGCCGGGCTGGACACCGTCATGCGGACAAAGCCGGTACCCACCCGGGGTGAGGTGTTCGGGGTCGAGGGCATCGTCCTGGCCCGCGCGCACTTCCTCTATGACCACCGGGGCCCCCGGGTCTCACCGGCTCTCGAACTCGTCCAGTGGGACGACCCACCGACCTACGGCGACACCTATCCGGACCCCTGCCGCCCAGGCCTGCACGCACTGTGCCTCACCGCGCCCGACCCCGGGGCCGCAGCCAAGATCGCCGCCGACACAGGCGGAACCATCGTGTCCGACGCGCCGATGACGATCCGCTCCGGCGACGGTGTTGTGGTACTCGACCCGGACGGGGTGCAGGTCGAGATCGCACCGGCGGAGGGCCCGAGCGCGTTCGCCGGAGTCCGGTTGCACTGCACCGAGCTCGACAGGACCCTCAACTGGTACCGCAAAGTCGGCTTCGTGCAGCTCAGCGAGCCAACGGAGGTCGAGCTGCCGGGTGCTGGATTTCGGGTCTCCGGGGTCGTCCGCGCGCGGATGGCGGTGCTCGCGCTCCCAGAGGACGAGCAGTTCACCGTCTGTGTCCTGCAGCTACTCACCCCTGAACCCGCCGGCGAGAGCTACCCGGCCGGCCCGCACGTCGGGATGTTCCGCTCGGCGCTGCGAGTGGAGGAGATCGACACGGATTGCGCGAACCTGCGTGCCTCCGGAGTCGAGGTCGTCGGGCCGAAGGCCTACAACCTCGCCGGTACCAAGGTCGGAGACATGAAGATCGCGTTCGTCACGGATCCGGACGGTGTGCTCGCCGAACTCATCGAGCGCCCGGCAAAGCTGTTCCGGAGGCCCTAGCTCGGGCGATCTCCGCCCGTCCGGGTCCGCCCTGACGTACCGGCCGCGCAACCTCGAACCCCACACCGGGCCCCACGATCCGGCCGTCCCGGTGATCGACGCCGGAGCGGCTGAGCTCGCGGGTTCCGTGCGGAGCCCGGGTACGGTTCTGGCATGGCGTCGGCGATCGAGGAGGGGCGCGCGCCCCGGTCGCGTCGGCGCGGGGTGCCGGCGGCGGAGCGGCGGCGCCAGATCCTGGATGCGGCGGTGCGGGTGTTCCTGTCCGAGGGGCTGGACGGGGCGTCGACGCGGCGGCTGGCGCAGGCGGCGGGGACGACGGACGCGGTGCTCTACCGGCATTTCCCCTCGAAGCGGGCGTTGTTCGAGGAGACGGTGCGGGCACCGCTGGCGGGGCTGCTGGCCGAGTTGCGGGACCTGACCGGGAGTGGCGGTCTCGACGCGGCCGCGCTGCGGCGGCACCTGGAGCTGATGGGTCGGGTGACGCCGCTGCTGGGGGTGGCGGTGTTCGGTGATCTGGACGAGGGCCGGGAGTTCTACGGCGAGCACATCGCCCCGCTGCTCGACCAGGCCGGAGCGCGGGTGCAGCGGCGCCTGGACCGGGCCGGGCTCGGCGAGCTGGACGGCCGGCTGGTCTACACGGCTGTGTTCGGGATGCACATGGGGTTGTCGTTCGACGCCGCGCTGCGCGGGATCGACGTCGATCTGGATGCCGCCTCGGCGGGCGTCGGTGACCTGCTCGTCCGAGGGCTGTCGGTGCCCGATGGCGATCGGGGTGCGGCGCCCACATTCGAGGCGGGAGCGGCCCCGGCCTGGGAGCTGGTCGGGTCCGGCGGCGATCGGCCGGCTCGGATGTCGCCGGAGCTGCGCCGGGCGGCGATCATCGCGGACGCGCTGCCGGTGTACCGGGCCAAGGGTCCGGCGCGGACCCGCACCGGGGATGTGGCCGAGGCGGCGGGGGTCACCGAGGCACTGATCTACCAGTACTTCTCCTCGAAGGAGCGGTTGTTCGCCGAGGTGCTGTCGGCGGCCTCGGAGGACATGGTGTGGCGGTTCCGGGACGCTGTGGCCCGGTTGCTCGCGGCCGCCGACCCTGGCGCACCGGGCACTTTGCGGGAGTTCCACGAGGCGACGCTGCGCGTGATGGTGGACATGGCGCCGCTGCTGGGGATCGCGGTGTTCTCCGGGTCGGCCGAGGGCCGGGCGGCGTACGCCGAGCGGTTCTACCCGGCGCTGGCCGAGGCGGCTGCGGAGTTGTCGGGGCGGGTGTACAGCTCGTCGGCGGACAACGTGGTGCTGGTGGCCACCACGACGATGCACTTCGCGGTCGCGCTCGATGCCGAGGTCACGGGTCGCGCGCTGGATGTGCCCGGGGTGGCGGCGCAGCTGTCCCGGCTGGTGTCCGACGGGTTGGGGCCGGCGTTCGCCGGATGAAGGACGCCGGCCCCGAGCCGACCGGTCAGACGGTGACGGCGTTGCGTTCGCGCCAGGCGGCGGCCAGCGCGGCGTTCTCGATCGGGTCACTGCCGTAGATCGCCAGCTCGGTGGCTCCGGCGTCGCGGAAGCGTTGCAGGGTGGCCACGCAGTCGTCGATGGAGCCGACGGCGGCGGTCTGCTCGACCCACTCCCACGGGACCAGCCGGGCCGGTTCGGACAGCTGGGACAGGTGGAAGCTCTGGTCGACGTTGGCCCGGGGCAGGTCGCGGAACTGCTTGTGCTCGATGATCTTCTGGATGGGGCCGTCGTCCCAGTGGTTGAGCTTGCGGAAGATCTTCGCCAGGTCCGGTAGCTGCAGGTAGGTGACCAGTCTGGCCGCCGTGTAGCGCAGCGTGGTGTCCTCGTCGAGGTCCGGCGCGGTGACGATCGGGTGGCAGATCGGGATGTCCGGGTCCAGGTCCATCCGTTCGCGGTGGGCCCGGATGGTCGTGACGGTGTTGTGCACCGCTTCGGGGGTCATGAACGGTGAGAGCAGCACCGCGTCGCCGATCTCGGCGGCGTGGCGGCAGCCGACCGGGCCGCCGAAGATGAGCACCCACACCGGCGGTGGGGGTCCCTGCAGCGAGTCGACCAGCTTGAGGGACTCGTAGCTGCCGGCGGGGCCGTCGTAGGTGACGGTCTCCCCGGCCCACAGCCGGCGCAGGATGGCGACGTAGTCGCGGTAGGCGTCCCACTTAGTCTCGCCGATGCCCTGGCCCTTGAGGAACAGGTCGTTGCCCCGGCCCAGGCCGAGGTTGAACCGGTGGCCGTAGGCGGTCTGCATGGTCGCCCCGAGCGCGGCGGTCATCAGCGGGGTGCGGGAGGCGGCGATGATCGCGCCGGTGCCGATCTCGATGCGGGAGGTGCGGGCGGCGACCCCGCCCAGCAGGGCCCCGGCCTCCTTGAGGTCGAACCGTTCGGACATGAACAGCCGCTTGAACCCCAGCCGTTCGGCATCCACGCCGTCGGTGATGGCCTTGCCGGTGTTCGAGACCCGCCCGGTGAGGATGTAGGCGTTGAGGTCGTCGATCACGGGCGCCAGCTCGGTGCTGGTCACGAGCCCTCCTCGAGGGTGACGGTGCCGGCGTCGCCGTCGACGGTGATGGTGGCGCCGTCCGGAATGGCGGTCATGGCGCCGGCGAGCTGGACGGCGGGCAGGCCGTACTCCCGGGACAGCAGCGCGCCGTGCGCGAGCAGCCCGCCGGTCTCCAGGACCAGGCCCTTGATGACCAGGAACACCGCGGTCCAGCCGGGGTCGGTGGCGTGGGTGATCAGGATGTCGCCCTCGGCGACCCGGCCGACGTCGTCGAGGGTCTTGACCACCCGGGCGGTGCCGGTGACCACGCCCCGGCTGGTGCCCGCGCCCTGCAGCCGGCCCTCGATCGCGGGACCGGTGTCCAGATCGAGGTTGACCTGCCGGCCGTGCTGGATCAGGTGCGGCAGGGCCGCGTCCTTGGCGTCGAGCCTGTCGAAGTCGCGCATCCGGCCGGCGACCTTCGCCCGGGTGAGCACCGGGTTGGCCCGGCCGGCGAGGGTGTCGTAGAGCTCCTCCTTGGTGAGGAAGTAGAAGTCCCGAGGGCCGTCCAGCATGCCGCGTTCGACGCAGCGTCGGCCGACCTCGGTGAACGCCCTCTTGTGCAGGAAGGTGGAACGGTCGATGAAGTAGCGCTCGTCGTCGCGGGCCTTCAGGCAGCGGTGGATGTACTCGACCAGCCACTTGAACGCCTCGGCCTTGAGTCCGCCGAACGGGGTGCGGCGGATGACTCTCTCGACCTCGTCGGCCACGGCCTCGCGCCTGGCGTTGACCTCGGCTTCGCGCTGCTGCGGGCTTGCGGCGTCGCGGACGCTGAGCAGTGACTGCAGCGCCCGGTAGTCCACGCCCGGGTCCTCGGCGCGGCGGGTGTAGTAGATGTCCCGGTCGGCGTGGCCGCGGTGGCCGTGGGTGGCGATGAACCCGGCGTAGCGATCGCGGAAAGCGCGACCGGCCTCGGTGTCGGGCAGCTCATCGAAGAACCTCCGGCCCGGGTGGGTACGGAAGTGCTCGGTCAGCTCCGGTGAGGTGCGCACGGCCTCGGCCAGCGCCCACAGGTCGCGGTTCTCTCTCGCGGTCATGCCGGTCTTGCGGGTGCCGGTGACCAGGTCGGTCAGGGTGGCGACCGGGTCGCCGTCGTACCACTGGGCCAGCATCAGCCCGAGCACGTTGAGCGCGTCACGGAACATGAACAGCGTGCCCCAGCCGAGCAGGTGGTAGAACTCGCCCTCGGTGACGACCATCTTGTCGATGTAGTCGGTCAGCGCGCCGTCGGGCAGCCGGCGCAGCTCCTCGACGCTCATGCCGTCGAACTCGGCGATGTTGGCCGGGTCGGTGACGAACCGTTCGATCGAGCGGTACCAGGTGAGGCCCTCCTTCGGGGCCACGACCTGGTGCTTGACGTGCATCTTCAGGTAGTGCAGCCAGTCGAACGGCGCGGCCAGGGTGTCGGCGTGCCAGGAGGTGGGCAGCTTGAACAGCATGCCCGGGCGGAACATCGGCGGGCAGGTGTACTCGATGACCGCGCGGTCCTGCTCGGCGTTGTAGTACGCCGCGCCCTTGTGGAAGATGAAGTGCCGCATCGTGGGGGCGTCGAACTTCTCGAGCCCGGAGCGGTCGTACATGTGCGACAGGCAGTTGGAGTTGCACCAGCCCCGGATGGAGAACATCAGCGGGGTGACCGCCCCGGTCCAGATCTCGTTGGCCCAGGCCCGCGAGTACACCGGGTCGTCGTCGTTGTTCCCCACCAGCGAGCGGGTCACCTCGTCGTCCCAGGCGAACTCGACCCCGGTGATCGGCCGGGCCTGCAGCAGCGCGAACCGCCCGTCGGCCAGCGCCCACTCGATGTCCTGCGGGATGCCGTCGTAGAGCTGCTGCACCCGCAGGCCCAGCGAGGTCAGCTCGACGACCTGCTCGTCGGTCAGCGACCACACGGCGCGCAGGTCCTCGGCCGTGTCCGTGGTGACGGTGCCCTGGCCGTCCGGGGCCCGGTCGACCCGAGTCTCCTTGGCGCCGAGGGTGCGCTCGCGGATGCGGGCGGTGCGGGCGCGCACCACGAAGTGGTCCGGGGTGGTGATCCCGCCGACCACGGCCTCGCCCAGACCCCAGCTGGCGTCGATGACCACCTCGTCGTTGGCGGCGGTCAACGGGTTGCCGGTGAACATCACCCCGGAGGTCTCGGAGTCGACCATCCGCTGCACGACCACCGCGATCGCCAGATCGGTGCTGGTGAATCCCTGGTCGCGGCGGTAGGACACCGCCCGCGCGGTCCACAGTGACGCCCAGCAGCGGCGGATCGCGTCGAGCACGGCATCGGTGCCGCGCACGTCGAGGTAGGTGTCGTGCAGGCCGGCGAACGACGACCCCGCCAGGTCCTCGGCGGTGCCGGATGAGCGCACGGCGACGAAGCAGTCCTGCCCCAGCTCGGCGTAGGCCTGCTCGATCTCCGCGCGCAGCTCGGCCGGCAGCTCCATGGCACGGACGGCGTCGGCCACCGCGTCCGCCGCTGTGGTGACACCGGCGGCGTCCGCGCCCGGGTCGGCCACCACCCGGTCCAGCTCGGCGATGCGCGTCGCCACCGCCGAGCCGTCGACCGCGCCCAGGTAGGCAGCCGTGGTCACGGTGAAGCCCGGTGGTACCGGGAACCCGCCCCGGGCCAGCCGCGCCAGGTTCACCCCCTTGCCGCCCAGCACCTCGGTCGGCACCGACTCGTCGGCGAACCAGGCCACCCGTCGCGTCGTCTCCCGCGTCAGCACACTCACTTGGCACTCCCGATCAGGGTCTCGTCGGCACCGCGTCCAGCGGTCTCGTCAGCGGTCTCGGCGCCCAGCGAGCGCAGTGCGGCGACGGTGATCCCGACGATCCACACCGCCAGGATCCCGAAGGGGATGTAGAAAGCGATCACACCGTCCCAGGCCAGCGGCCCGGACTTGAACCAGAAGATCGCGCAGGCCGGGACGAACAGCAGCGCGGTCCACGCGCACAGGTAGGCGCACCAGCGCGGTAGTCCGGCCGGCTTCCGGCGGTCGGTGAAGATCGCCACGGTCAGCGCGGCGCACCACACCGTGAACGGCGGCCACGGCGCCAGGAAGAAGAACCAGCCCACGTCGTGCAGCGCCCGCACGATCTGCGGGTCGGTGTCCTCCAGCCGGTAGGCGCACACCTCGAACATCAGCGCTCCGAGCTGCACCGCCAACGACCCGGCCGTCAGCGACCCGAGCTGGATGTAGCCCAGCAGCGGCAGCCCCGCCTCGGCCGCATGCACCCGCGCCGCCACCCCGAGCCCCCACGGGATCAGCAGCGCCGCACCCACCAGCGTCAGCGCCATGCCGAGCCGGAAGTTGAACAGGTTGGCCCGGAGGGAGTCGACCAGCTCCTGGGGGGACAAGGTCGGTGGGGGCGGCGGGATGTAGCGGGCCAGTACCACGAACCCCAGACCCATCACCACCAGCAGGCCGGGACCGGTCCACAGGGCCGCCCGCTGTACCGCCGGGCCGGCCGACTTCATCGTCGACATCGACAACCTCCACCACCGTTATTTGAGAGAGCGCCAACAAAAGTTAGCGCGCGATGGTCCGCCCGTCAACGAAGGCCCCGAGAGAGGTACCGGACGCACGCCCGGCCCGGTTCACGCAGGACCCAGTCCGGCCTACCCCGCCACCAGGCACGCCGTGCCCTGTAGAGGGCTGACGGCGGCCCTCGAGGCAGTAAATGATCACCGTCACATCTCAGCCCTGCGCAAACCAGCCTGAGCCATCACGCCACAACGTCGGCGGCGGGCCCCGTCCGCCGCCGAGCGTCTTACCCACAGCCAGGCAGTCGCCAACAGGCGGCCGGCGGCGTCACCGGCCCGCTCGGATCGCGCAACCCGCCTCCGGCCCGTGCGCAACCGGCGGGCCAAGTCGGCCACGCCATGAGACGACACCTGCTCACCTGGTCAGGCTGGTGCTCTCGACTGTTCCAACAGGCAGAACTTCCATTCGCTGTATGCCCGGGATAGCTCGATGCTCACGCATGGCATGGCATGGCTCACAGCTCGACGCTGAGCTAAAGGAGACGGGATGAACACTCGCTCACAGATGATGTGCCTCTGGTGCGGGCCCATCGCCATCGTCATCTGGCTTGCCGGATTCGGGTTCTGCGCCGGCTTCCTGCCGCCGCTCAGCCCATCGTCCACAGCCGCCGAGATCACGGCCTACTACACGCAGCACTCGGTCCTGGTGAAGCTCGGCCTCATCCTCACCATGATCGGCGGCTCGGTCACCGGTCCCTGGGTCGCTGCCATCACGACCCAGATGAAGCGCATCGAGGGCCGCTACTCCCCGATGGCCTACACCCAGCTCGGAATGGGCATGGGCGGCATCCTGCTGTTCATCATCCCGGTGATGAACCTGCAGACCGCCGCGTTCCGACCCGAGCGCAACCCGGACCTCATCCAGCTGGCCAACGATCTCGGCTGGATCCCGTTCGTCGGCGTGTGGTCCATGGCCTTCGTGCAGAACATCGCCATCGGGGCCTGCATCCTGCAAGACACCAAACGAGTCTTCCCACGTTGGGTCGGCTACTTCAACATCTACACCGCGCTGCTCTTCCCACCCGGAACACTCATCTACTACTTCCGCAACGGCCCCTTCGCCTGGGACGGCCTGCTCTCCTGGTGGCTCGTCGTCATCGACTTCGTCATCTGGTTCGCCGTCATGTTCTTCGTCATGCGCAAAGCCATCCGCGAACAAGCAGCCGAGACACCCCAAGGCGAACCCGCCCTCACGGCCTGAACGCCCCTGGGCTCCGCCCAGACCCTGCACATCGGGCGGTCTGTGTCGCTTGGCGGCGGGCTGTCTAGGGGGTGAGGGCGGGCTCCGCGGCCGTGGTCACCGATGCTCGCCGTTGGGCGTTGACGGCTCGTAGCAGCAGGGTGGCGGCGACGGGGATCCAGAGTCCGAAGAACAGGAACGGGAGCCAGAACGGGAACAGGCCTTCCCAGGCGAACGGGCCGGTCTTGGTCAGCCAGGCGACCGCCCCGAGCTCCGCCGTGAGGACGAAGCAGATGTTGAAGTAGCCGAACCAGCGGGGGAACGGTGAGTTCGTCATCGGCTGAGGGCCCAGGCAGGTGACGATGAGCGCCACCCAGCAGAGGATGTAGGCCTGGTCGGTGGTGACCAGGAGCAGCACACCGACGTCGTGCAGGGCCGAGGTGATCTCCGGTGCCCGGTCGAGGTTCCACGCGGCGGCGCCCCAGAAGATCGGCGGGAACACCAGCAGCAGGCAGGTCATCCCGCCGCCGACGCCGGCCATCACGCTCCACAGCCCGAACCCGCGGTGCTGGCGGGCGATCTGGACGGCGATCACCGCCCACATGGGGAAGATGGATGCGCTGGTCCAGGAGGCGATCATGGCGCCGAACTTGATCTCACCCGCCCGTTCGGCGTACCAGCGGGCGATCTCGGCCGGGGCTAGGCCGGCGGCGGGTGGGGGGAGCATGTGCATGAGGAAGATCAGGGACAGGCCGAAGACGGTGACCATGGCCAACGCCCACCACACGGCCGCGATCTGGCTGCGTTCCGACATCGTTTCTGGCTCCTTCTGCGAGTAGTGCGGGGTCAGTGGGCGAGCGCGACAGCGTCGTCGCTGGATCGCGTGACGTACTTCTGGAATTGGCGGAACAGCAGGTAGTCCTGTGCTTCGCCCCAGACCTCCCGGCCGTCGAAGCGCCATCTGGTGAGGGAGAAGATGTCGAGCCAGTCGCTGTAGAGGGTGAACTTGAACCAGGTGGTCAGTTCACCTTCGGCATGCAGGATGCGACCGAGGTGGTCGGTAGCGTCGATGACCTCGCGCAGCGGTCGGCCGTCGGGGGCGCGTTCGATGCAGCGGCGGGTGCCGGACACCAGGTCGCCCTTGACGCCGTCCTTGACGTACCAGCCGGAGACGATCTGTTCGGTGGTTCCGGTGATGGGGTCGTCGTCGCAGGGCAGCATGCTCATGGCGTAGAGGTGGAAGTGGTTCTGGTCGTCGGCGACGCAGAACGGGTAGGCGCCGCGCATGCGTTCCATGGTGGTGAGGGTGGGGCGCGGTCCCCAGGTGTGGTCGCGCAGCGATCCGCAGGCGATCTCGATGATCTTGCCGTGCAGGTTGATGGTTCCGCGAAGCCGTCCGGCCTGCTCGTAATGACCGACGGTCAGTTCCTCGGCATCGGTGAGGAAGTCGGAGATCCCTCGGTTGATCTTCTGCCGTTCGAGCTTCATCAGGTGAGGTTCCATGATGCAGGTCCAGGTCAGGTCCATCTCGACGCCGAGCGCGCGGTAGGTGAAGTGGTACTCCCGCAGCGGTGTACCGGTGCGCGCGGAGAAGCCGTTGGCCAGGTCGAAGTGGTACATGTCGGCGCCGTCGGGGATGGGCATGGTCTGGTCCCAGGCGTAGTGCAGGCAGTCGTAGACGTCCTGGCCGGTGTGGTCCCAGATCATCGGGCCGCCGACGGCGAGGTTCATGTTCGGCCGGAAGTAGAAGTACAGCATCCCCTGCAGGTTGTGCTCGGGGGCGATGAACGAGACGTAGGAGCTCTCGTTCCAGTAGGGGTCGTCGTTGCGGACGTGGAACCGGTCGTCGGTGGGCATGACCTTCTCGGTGTACGTCACGGGTGATCCCTTCGGCGCGGCTCAGGCGGTCTCGGCACGGGCGGGTGATGCGGTGGTGCGGGAGAGGACCCGGACGGTCCCGGTTCCGCCGTCGACCCGCACGTGGTCGCCGGTGCGTAGCACGAGGGTGCCGTTGCCGGTGCCCATCACGCAGGGGATGCCGAGTTCGCGCCCGACGATCGCGGCGTGGCTGAGCGATCCGCCGATGTCGACGACCAGGGCCGCGGACAGGAACATCAGTGACGCCCAGCTGGGGTCGGTGGTGCGGGCGACGAGGATGTCGCCCTCGTCGATGTCGACGTCGTTCGGGTCGTCCACCACCCGCACGGTGCCTTCCACGATGCCGGGGCTGCCGGGCGTGCCGGTGAGCACGACCGGCGTCCCGGACCCGTCAGCGGTGAGTGTCGGGTCGGCCATGGCGAGGGGGACCGGGTCAGGCTCGCCTTGCCAGGCCGATGGCAGGTCCAAGGTGCGGTAGTGCTCCCAGCGGGCGCGGCGGGCCTCGACCAGCTCGGCGGCATCCGGTGGTAGGGCGCCGGTGACTTCCTGGCGGGTCAGGAAGAAGACGTCGTCAGGGACGGCGAGTACGCCGCCGGTGGTCAGGTGCTGGCCGTAGCGGCGGGCGGTGGCGCGGCACACGTCGAGGGCCTGCAGGAACGCCACCTTGCCCACGCCTCGCAACGGTAGGTAGCGGTGGGCGAGCGCCAGGATGGCGCGGGCCTTCGCACGATGGGCGAACGGGAGGCCGGCGAGGAGTTCGGCCTCGAGGCGCCGACGTTCGGGTACCTGGGCTCGCTCACCGAGGGTGGGGTCCTGGTCGTCGCGCAACCGCCGGTAGCTCTCGATCAGCTTGACCAGGGCCTTGGGGTCCTCGCGCCACACGGTCGCGGCGAGCTCGCCGGAGCCGGGGCCGTGGTAGCCGTGGCGGCTCTGGAACCGCTCGAGGGTCATCCGGTCGCGCGAGCAGGCCCACAGATCGGCGACCACGCGGGTCTCCTCGTGCGAGCCGTACCCGCGCAACAGCCCGCTGGCCGGCCCGCCTTCGGTGACGATCAACCGTTCGAGCTGGTCGAACACCGGCTGCACGCCGCAGAGCACGGTGGTCGCCTGCTGGCGCATGGTGTCCATCAGCATCTGCGTGGCGGCGTTGAACGCCTGCCGGGAGCCCTCGGTATCCAAGCCGTGGACCCGGCTCATCTCGCGGTCGTACCAACGTTGGGTGGCGGCCCGGATGGCCCGGGTCCGGGCCGGTAGCCGGGAGAACGTCACCGGCATCCGGGCGGCGATCACCGGGTAGCGGCGCCGCGACGGGGTGGCGGTGAACTCCGGTGGCACGAAGTCCAGCCACTGCTTGACCACCGCCGCGCCGTCGGTTCCGGGGACCCGGTTGCCGATGGTGAAGAAGAAGTCCACCTGCAGCACCGCGCGGCCGTAGAAGATGTTGTAGGTGCGGTCCTGCGGGCGGGCCGGGACGACCACCTCGGCGCGGGGCAGCGCTCCGGTGGCGGCGAACGCGGTGCGGATCCCCAGCTCGCAGATCGGCGCCCACACCGTCCAACCCAGCGGGGTCTGCACCCCGGGCATCGCCTCGGCGACGTTTGTGGTGCTCCAGTACGTCGCCGGGTCCGAGAGCCCGTGCAGCGGATCGGTCCGGTTCACGCTGTACCCGGACGTGATGTCGCCGCACACGGCCATGGGGCTCCGCCTTGAGATCGTCGAGCAGTGGTTCGACACTAGGCGAATTGATACTCCAGTATCAACAGATGTTCGCGTATCCACCGGTCGGCGGCCGTAGCATCGGCAGCATGCCTGAGCTGACGCCGACGGCGACCCGCCGCGAGCGCAAGCGCGAGCAGACCCGCGTGGACCTGGTCCGTGCGGCGGTCAAGCTGTTCGAGGCTCGAGGCTACGAGGCCACCACGGTCGACGACATCGCCGAGGAAGCCGACTACGGCCGCGCCACGTTCTTCCGACACTTCCCCACCAAGGAAGACGTCGCGTTCCTTGATCTGCCCAGTCGGGTCAGCGCATTGCAGGAAGTCGACCTCGCTCCACCCGAGGCTGACCTGTGGCAGGCCGCTCGCGCGGTCGTCACCGCGCAGGTACTGGGCTTCACCGCCGACGCACCCGAACTCGAGGCGGCGTGCCTGCGGCTGTGGTTCACCGAACCCGCCTTGCACCGCCGCTACCTCGAACTCGTCGTCCAAGCCGAAGAACACCTCGCCCGGTTCTTCATGCAACGTGCCGGAGACGACCCCGAGACCACCGTCCTGTGCCGGGCTCTGGCCACCGCCGTCATCGGTGTCGGCCGGGCCATCGTCCGCGGCGAGCTCACCGACGAAGCCACCGTCCGCAAAGCCCTCGACGCCGGCTTCGCCATGATCGAACGCGGCACCCTGATCGACAGCCTCCGTGCCACACCCCAGGTCTAGCCGGCGCTCATCATCACGACGGAGTCCATGCGCATCACCGGCTCCTCGCCGCGGTGCATGCTGCCCCGAATCCCGACCAGTCCCAGGTTCGGCCGCGACTTCGAGGCGCGGGCGGTGAGCACCTCGGCGCGGGCGACCAGGACGTCACCGGGGAATACCGGCGCTCCCCAGCGCAGGTCGGAGACGCCGGGAGAGCCCTCGGCCGCCGTACGCCCGACGACCTCGTCGACCCACAACCGCATCCACAGTGCACAGGTGTGCCAGCCCGAGGCGCACAGCCCGCCGAGCAGCGACTCCTTCGCCGCTACCGGGTCGAGATGAAACCGCTGCGGGTCGTACCGGCGGCTGAACTCCAGCATCTCGTCCTGGTCGACGGTGACGGTCCCGAGTTCGAACACTCGCCCGACCGGAAAGTCGGCGTAGGTCAGTAATGCGGTCAATGGATGCGCACCCATGATTGTCGAGGATAGGAGACCGGGTCAGCGTAACCGCGCCCGTGACGCTCGACTTCGACCTGGCCCCACCAACAGCGGTGCTCACCCGAAAGGGCCGGACCCCTTGCCCTGGAAATGGCTTCGGCTACCGACACGAGGTGCCGACTTCCATTAGCGCGGCAGAACGGAGACCATGCGCTGATGACGGAGAAGGAGAAGGGGCGGACTCTGGTTGCGCTGGCCGCTTCGAGTGACCGGCTCGCTGCCCTCGTGGAGTCTCTCAGCGCGAGGGATGGAGCGCAGGAGATTCCGTACCTGGGTTGGACCGTTGCTGACACGGCGGCCCACGTCGTCACCGTGGCCCAGAGGCTGCTCGGTGACCGCAGAAGGAGCGCGCTGCCCGAAGAGACGGGGCGGTTGAACGAGATCTGCCTGGACGAGTTCGCGGACCGGGAGCCGATCAGCCTCGCCGCGCGCCTTCGCTCGGACATGGGTGTCGTCGTCGAGCGCGTGTACCCGAAGGTCGATTTCGACCGCATCTATCCCTTCCACGCCGGCACCACGATCTCCGCCGGCGGAGGTGCGGCCTTCGTCCTCTGTGAGCTGCTCGTCCATGGATATGACATCGCGTCGAGTACCCAACGCGAGTGGGAGATCCCTGCTCAGGAAGCCGCCGTAGCGGTCCGTGGACCGGTCGAGTTCTGGAACCGCTTCCTCGACGCGGAAGGCTTACCGACGCTCGTGGTCGAGTTCGGTGAAGACGATGCAGCGCATTTCCCTGTCCGGGGAGGAACCGTCGGCGACGTGGACGGCCCGATAAAGGCGGATGCGGTCGAACTTCTCCTTGCGATGTTCGGCAGGACAGTCCCCGCCGATGAACGGATCGCCACAGTGCTCGCGGGATTGCCTCAGCTGTAGATCGGCCGTGGCGCGGTCATCCGGCGTCACGGCTGGTGCTGGGCGCGGCGTCGAACGGTCCGGGTGCGCGCGGATCGGTCGGTGTCAGTTCGAGGGAGTGCGGTGAGTTGTGTTCGAGCATGCGCAGGGTGCCGCCGAGATCGGCTGATTCGACGGACACCACCAGCTGGTCCACCCCGGCGTCCGCGTCTCGCGGACGAGTTCCGAGAACAACCGAACCGTCCGGGTCACGCTGACCTCAAAACAGTGAGGTCCCGGCCCAGCCCCTGTGAGCCTGGCGTCCTTCCCGGGAGACGTCGAGTGCGTCCATCTCGGTCCGAGGCGGATGCCGCAGGTGGGTGCGACCCGTGCGATCTCTGGACTCGGAAGAAGTCGACTGTTATCTTCACCGCCAGGATCGAGTCGAAGGTGCTGCCATGACGGATGCGGAGTTCAACCGGCGGGTGACCAAGGCGTGCGCTTGGTGCGGTCCGACGATGGTGGTGCTGTTCCTGATCGGCGTGGTGCCGTTGGCGGGGTTCTTCGCGCCGCCGACGTCGGCGCTGCTGAGCGCCCAGGAGATCGCCGCGGACTACAACGAGCACCTGTTCGTCATCCGGCTCGGATGCTTTGTGATGTTCCTGGCCGCCGCGCTGTTCCTGCCGTTCGGGATTGCGATCACCGAGGTCACGCGCCGGGACAATCTGGGCGGTCCGATACTCGGCCGCGTGCAGACGGCGTCGGTTGCGGTCTGCACGTTCGACATCGTTCTGATTCCGATCTTCTTCGGAGTCGCCACCTACCATGCGGACACCACGTCGCCGGAGGTTCTCCAGTCGTGGAATGACGCCGCCTGGATGGGCATCCTGTTTGGTGTCCCGCCGTTCAGTGTCTGGTGCTTGGCGATTGCCGTGGCGATCCTCCGCGACTCTGCCCGTGATGATGCGGCGATGCCTCGCTGGTCGGCGTACCTCAACATCTGGTGCGCGATCTTCTACGTGCCGGCGATGATGATGATCTTCTTCCGGAGCGGGCCGTTCAGCCAGGACGGCATCTTCGCCTTCTGGATCCCGGTCGGCGTCTTCTTCTTCTGGATCATGTCGATGACGGTGCTGGCCAGCCGCGCGATCGACAGGCATGCGGCTCTCGATCGCGCCGCCACCGGGGTGGACGCGGTCCGTCCCGCGGCATCGGTCACCTGAGCCGGTCGCCGCCGAGGGGCGGAGCTACCGGCTGCGCTCAGGGTGCGCGACGGTGGACCCGGTGATCGCCCGCACCTCGTAGCGGGTGAGCTCGGTGAGGATGCGGTCCCGGGAGGGTTTGCGGGTGCCGCGGTCGAACAGCCAGTCGTCGAGCAGCGCGGTCGAGATGATCATGGCCATCGTGGCGGGCGTGGCGACCTCGGCGTCGATGTCGTTCCAGCCCCGGGCCTCGCGCTCGGCCATGACCTGGGCGACCACGTTGTCGATGGTCTGGGTGAAGGAGCTGCGTACGTTGCCGAGGCTGTCGTCGTCGAATGCGTCGGCTGCGATGAGGGCCAGCATGAGGCCGCGGTGGGTGGCGGTGAAGTCGTAGAGCTGGCGGGTGAAGCCGGCGATGAGCTCGGGAGTGGAGAGCGTGGAGAGCGAGGCGTTGCGCCAGTCCTTGACCAGCTCGTCGACGAACTCCTCGAACGGCCGCAGCACAGACGCCTCGAACAGCTCCGCCTTGGTGGGGAAGTAGCGGTAGAGCATCGCCATGGTCGTACCGGCTTGCAGGGAGATCTGGCGCAGCGATGCCCCGTGATACCCGAGCCTGATGAACGCCTCGCGGGCTGCGGCGACAACCTCTTCGCGTGCCTGGCCGACAGGCCGGCGGGCACGTCGAGGGGTCGTCACGCCAGTCGGGTCGGAGGCCACCCGGCCAGGATACCCGGGATCTGGACCTCAATAGAGGTCGACTTGTATCTAGGACGCCCGGCGGCCGCAGGAGGCGGCCGCCGCCGCGGACGCCGCGGCCGCGGATGACATGAAGACGTTGTTCATGCCGGGCCCGAACCGGGTCCACTGTCCACAGAGGTAGAGCCCCCCGACCCCGGTGATGGTGTCGGGCAGCGGTGATCGGTTCGCCAGGCGCTCCACCTGGGCGGGCAGCAGCCGGGTCGCCGCCCGGGCCAGTGTGTTGACCAGCGGATTACGCAAACCGCGCACCACCCGCTCGCCGCCGAGGAGTCCTGCCGGGTCGGGTGCCCAGCCGAGCGCGCCGCCGGTGTTCGGGGTGTAGATGTCGCGCATCGCGGTGGCGCTGGTGGTGATCGAGGTGATCCGTTCGGACAGGCCGGGCAGCGCGCGGTCGGCGACACCGACCAGGCGGCGGGCGAATGCCTCGGCCTGCTCCGGGTCAGCGAGCAGGCCGTCCAGCGTCGCTCGGGGCAGGAAGGTGTAGAGCAGGGCGATGTCCTGGCCGGCCGGGGCGAGCCCGGGGTTCATCAGGGTGGGGATGCCCAGCGAGAGCGGCGCGTGCTCGACGTCGCCGGCGAGCTGGGCGCGGTCCTGCGCGTCGGTGTCGTCGCCGGGGAACACGACCTTGACCGGTGAGCCGGTCAGCGGGTGCGCCTCGTCGGAGCGCAGGCCCAGGTGGACGCTGAACGGGGAGCGGAAAGTGGCCAGGGA
>Ga0310811_10003384_pt1 | contig 20058 bp, 17 predicted proteins | sample YCmetagenome_FD_207642 | JGI IMG/M metagenome (GOLD analysis project Ga0310811, IMG submission 207642) | Soil microbial communities from experimental microcosm in Duke University, North Carolina, United States - YC | ecosystem: Engineered > Artificial ecosystem > Soil microcosm > Unclassified ...
GGCCACGCGATGAAAACGGTCGCCGTCGTCTCCACCGCGGGCGGCACGGGCCGCACCACGCTGAGTGCCGCGCTCGCGGTGTTGCTCGCGCGGCGCGGCCGCCAGGTGGTCGCGCTCGATCTCGATCCCCAAAACATGCTCGGCGCGCATCTCGGCATCGACGGGCTCGCGCCGGCGGGCATCGCGCAAGCGCTGCTCGACGACACCGTCGCGTGGCACACGCATACGTGGCGCAATGCCGAGGGCGTGCTGTTCGTGCCTTACGGCGCGGTGTCGCTCGCGCAGGACGCGCGCTGCGATGCGCGCCTTGCCGCCGAGCCGCAATGGCTCGCGAATGCGCTCGCGCAGCTCGATCTGCCGTCCGACGGCGTCGTGCTGATCGACACGGCGCGCTATCCGTCGCAGCAAGCCGCGCAGGCGGTGCGCTGCGCCGACCTGGTGTTGTGCGTGACGCCGCCCGAACCGGCCGCGTGTGCGACGCTGGTCGCGCGGCTCGATGGCTTGCGGCGCGACGGCGCGAATCTGCGGATCATCGTGAACCGGCTGAACCCAGCGCGCGATATGCAGCGCGACGTGCTCGCGATGCTCGCGGCGGCGCTCGGCGACGGTGTGCCGCTCGCGCAGCGCGTGCATCTGGACGTGGCGCTGCCGGAGTCGTTCGCGCGCGGCACGTGGCTCTTCGACGATGCGCCGCATTCGCAGGCCTCGCACGATCTGCATGGTCTGGCGAACTGGGTCGACGCGTGGGTCGCCGGCGCGCCGTTGACGGCCGCGCGCCGTCATGGTGAACCGACATGAGCGAGCCGATGCGCGAAGCGCCTGGTAGCGAGCCGATGAGTGGGCGTGATAGTGGGCAACGTCGCGAGCCTACGAGGGTGCCCACGAGCGGCCCCAGAAGCGAGCCTGCAGGCGAACTCACCACTGAGCCCGCGCGCGAACCGGGAACCCCCGCGCACGCCTCCCGCACGCCGCGCCAGCGCATGCTCGACTGGCTCGCTCACGGCCTCGGCGTACCCGCGAGCCGCACGCCGCTCGACTGGTTCGTGCGCCTGTTCTTCCAGCCTCCGCGTCCCGGCAAGCCCGACTACGCGCGTCGCTGGATCCGGGCCGCCGTGCTGCATCTGGCGCTGCAATGGGGCGTGCTCGAACCGCATCGTTTGCGCGCGTGGCTGTGGCGCGCGTTCGTTCGTGCGCCGCGCTTGCCCGAGCAGAGCGGCGCGGCGCAAGTGCGCGCGGTGCTGGGCTGGATCGACCGCTGGCTGGTGCCGCTGCTATTGCGCTGGCGACGCCTGCGCCGCCGCGTAGAGGCGCTGCTGCCGACCCTGCCGTGGCAACGCTGGGGCATGCGACTCGAAGCGGGCGCGCAGCACCTCGGCCACATTCGCTGGCTGCTGCCCATTCTCGTGGCGGCGGGCGCGGGCTTGTGGACGCTGATCGGCACGTCGCCGCTGGCCCCGGAAGGTCAGTTCGAATTCTTCGCGGTGCTGGTGGCCGTCGCGCTTTTCATACGGCGCTTTCCCGGCCGCATGCCGGTGCTGATCCTCACGACGATCGCGCTGCTCGCGATGGCGCGCTATGTATGGTGGCGCGTGACGCAGACGCTGTCGTTCGAGACGCCCGGCGAGGCGATCCTCGGTTATCTGCTGTTCGGCGCCGAAGCCTATACGTGGATCATTCTGCTGCTCGGCTTCGTGCAGACCGCATGGCCGCTCGATCGCGCGGTCGCCGAACTGCCCGCCGACACCGCGAGCTGGCCGAGCGTCGACATCTATATTCCGACCTACAACGAGCCGCTGTCGGTGGTGCGCCCGACCGTGTTCGCCGCGCAAGGCATCGACTGGCCGGCCGACAGGCTGCGCGTGTATCTGCTCGACGACGGCCATCGCGAGGAGTTCAGACAGTTCGCGCGCGAGGCCGGCATCGGCTACATCACGCGCGACGACAATCGTCATGCGAAGGCGGGCAACATCAACCGCGCGCTGGAAAAGACGCATGGCGAGTACATCGCGATCTTCGACTGCGATCACGTGCCGACGCGCTCGTTCCTGCAAACCACGATGGGCACTTTCCTGCGCGACGCCCGGTGCGCGATGGTGCAGACCCCGCATCATTTCTTCTCGCCCGATCCGTTCGAGCGCAACCTCGGCACGTTCCGCCGCGTGCCCAACGAAGGCAACCTGTTCTACGGGCTCGTGCAGTCCGGCAACGATCTGTGGAACGCGTCGTTCTTCTGCGGCTCGTGCGCGGTGATCAAGCGCACGGCGCTCGAGGAAGTGGGCGGCGTCGCGGTGGAGACCGTCACCGAAGACGCGCACACCGCGCTCAAGCTGCACCGGCGCGGCTATAAGACCGCCTATCTGCCGACCGTGCAGGCCGCCGGCCTCGCCACCGAAAGCCTCGCCAGCCACATCAAACAGCGCACGCGCTGGGCGCGCGGCATGGCGCAGATTTTCCGCATCGATAATCCGTTTCTCGGCCGCGGCCTCAGCTTCTTCCAGCGGCTGTGCTACGGCAACGCAATGCTGCATTTCTTCTACGGCGTGCCGCGGCTCATCTTCCTGACCATGCCGATGGCGTACCTGTTCTTCCAGATGTATTTCATCAACGCATCGGCGACCACCATAGCCGGCTTCGTGCTGCCGTACATCGTGCTCGCCAACATCGCGAACTCGCGGATGCAGGGCAGATTCCGCCACTCGTTCTGGGCCGAAGTGTATGAATCGGTGCTCGCGTGGTACATCGCGCTGCCGACCACCATCGCCTTTTTCAGCCCGAAGCACGGCAAATTCAACGTGACCGACAAAGGCGGGCGCATCGACGAAGGCTACTTCGACTGGGCGGTGTCGAAACCGTATCTGGTGCTGCTCGGCCTGAACGCGTGCGCGCTGATGGCCGGCGTGTACCGGCTGACGTTCGGGCAGGGTGGCGAAACCCCGACGATCCTGATGAACGTGTTCTGGACGCTCTATAACCTCGTGATGCTCGGCGCGGCGGCGAGCGTGGCGCGCGAGGCGAAGCAGGTGCGCGTCACGCACCGCATCGCAATGCGCGCGGCGGCCACCTTGCTGCTCGCGGACGGCACCACGGTCGCGTGCACCACCAGCGACTATTCGACCGGCGGTCTCGGTCTCGAAGTCGACCCGGAACTAAAGCTCGCGCCAGGCGACAGCCTTGGCGTGTGCTTAAGCCGTGGCGATCGGCAATTCCATTTCCCGGTGCACGTGAGCCGTTTTGTCGGCAAGCACCTGGGCGTGCGTTTCGACGGGCTGACGCTCGAACAGGAACGGCAGATGGTGCAATGCACGTTCGGCCGCGCCGACGCGTGGCTCGACTGGGGCGAGCAAACCGTCGAGGACACGCCGCTGCGCGGCCTGAAGGGCGTGGTGACGATGGGCATCGAAGGTTATTCGAGGCTGCTGAGCGGTGTGCTGCGCGCGTGCCAGTCGCTGTTCGCGCTGGACCGTACCCGCTATTAACGCCGGTGGCGCGCGCGCCCGGCCAATGAGAGAACTTCGTTCATGACTGTGTGGAACCTGTACTTCATCATCAAGCTGTACCTGTACGCGGGCGGGCATCTGCAGCCGCTGTGGCTGGCCAATCTCGGCTTTGCGCTGATGTTGGCGGCGAGCGCGACGCTGCGTCATCGCGTGCTGCGCGTGTTGCGCAACCTGCTCGGACTCGCGATCGGCGTCCCGTTGATGTACCACGAAGCGAACGTCCCGCCGTTCTCGCGTCTGACCGAGGAGTTCGGCAATCTCACGACGTTCAGCTTCGGCTACTGGCTCGAACTCGCGCAGCGTTTCTTGCCGCCGATGCTGCTGCTCGGCGCGCTCGGCGGACTGGTCGCTTATCTGATCGTGAACCGCTGGTTGCGCGTCGCGACGTTCGTGCTGCTCGCGCTGATCGCGATTCCGCTGTGGCATGAGGGCAGCACGGTGCTCGCGCAACTGCGCAGCGCGCCTGACGCGGCCGCGGCCGGATCGGGCAATGCGCTGGCCGCGCAGCCGCTCGACCATAACGCGGCGCTCGCCGCATTTCGCACCCAGGAGTCGCAGCGTCAGGTGACGTTCGGTCACCTCGGCACCGATCCGAACACGCAGTTCGACGTGATCGTGCTGCATATCTGCTCGCTGTCGTGGGACGACCTCGACGCGGTGAAAGCGCGCAATCATCCGATGCTGAGCCATTTCGACTATCTGTTCACGAACTTCAGCACGGCGGCGAGCTATAGCGGACCGGCTGCGATTCGCGTGCTGCGCGCGAGCTGCGGGCAGGAGGCGCACGCGGACCTCTACAAGGACGCGCCGCAGCAGTGCCATTTGCTGGCCGATCTCGCGCAGGCCGGCTACACGCCGCAGACGATGCTGAACCACGACGGCCACTTCGACAACTTCCTGCAACTGGTGCACGACAACGCCGGTGTGCCGAACGTGCCGATGATTTCCAATACCAGCGTGCCGGTCGCGATGCATGCGTTCGACGGCTCGGCGATTCGCGATGACTACGCGACCCTCGCCAACTGGTATGCGCAGCGCGCCGGCACGCCGGGGCCGGTCGCGCTGTACTACAACACGATCAGCCTGCACGACGGCAATCGGCTGCCGAACAGCAATCTGTCGAGCATCGATTCGTACCCGCAGCGCGTGAACAAGCTGATGAGCGACTTCGACCGCTTTGCGGATCTGATCGCGGCATCGGGCCGGCGCGCGGTGATCGTGTTCGTGCCGGAACACGGCGCGGCCTTGCGAGGTGACGCGAACCAGGTGGCGGGCTTGCGCGAAATTCCGACGCCGCGCATCGTGCACGGACCGGTGGGTGTGCGGCTGGTCGGCTTCCAGGGCAATCATGGGCCGACCACGGTGATCGACAATCCGACCAGCTTCCTCGCGATCGCGCAATTGCTGTCGAACCTCGTGTCGAACAGTCCGTTCAAGCCGGGCGTGACCTTGTCGCAGTACGCAACGAATTTGCCGCAAACGCAGATGGTCGGCGAAAACGAAGGGACGGTGACGATGAAGACCGCGTCCGGCTATGTGGTGAAGACGCCGGATGGCGTGTGGGTGGACGGCAGATGACGCAGACTGAATTGACCCAGGCAGCCGTGAAGGCCGACGCAGGGACCGCAGCAGACGTGGCTTCGATAGCGGCATCGAAAGCGACTGCGAAAGCGGTGGGAAAAACTGCCGCGAATATCGCTCCGAGCGCGGGCGGCTGGCCGGTGGACGACATCACCGGCCTCGCGCGCCGTTTGCCCGAGGTCGATCCCGCGAACTATTTCGACGGTCAGGCGAAGGAGTCGTTTCAGCAGTCGCTGATCAAGTGGCCGGTGCTAGCACGGCTGATGAATCTCCTGCCGGCGGATGAAGCTAGCGTGCCCGTCGAGCGCAATCCGGCGCAGAAGCAGGAAGTCGAATAAGGGCTGTTTGACCAACAAAGCGAACGCAGCGGAAGGCAACGGCTTCATCCGCGCCTTCGCCGCAACGCGTCGCCATCAGCGCAACTGCGTGACCGCGAGCAGCAGCACCATGCTGCCGATCGCGCCATCGAGCACACGCCACGCGCTCGCACGGCGAAACAGCGGCGCCAGCATGCGCGCCCCGTAACCCAAACCGACAAACCAGATCCCGCTGACCGCCATCGCGCCGAGCGCGAACGCGACCCGTGCGCCTTGCGGCTCGCGTGCGCCCGCCGTGCCGATCAGCAGGAAGGTGTCGAGATACACGTGCGGATTGAGCCATGTGAAGGCAAGCGTCATCAGGATGATCGGCAGCGCGCGCTGGGTGGGCGCCACGCCGCTCGCGGTAGCGTCCAGCACCGCGTGCCCCGGACGCACCGCGCGGCGCAGCGCATTGATGCCGAACCATGCGAGATACGCGAGCCCGACATACAGCATTGCATGGACGAACACCGGGTAGCGTTCCACCAGCACCGACGCGCCGCCGACGCCCGCGCCGATCAGAATGAAGTCCGACAGCGCGCATAGCGCGACGATCTTGCCGACATGCGAGCGCATGATGCCCTGGCGCAGCACGAAGGCGTTTTGCGCGCCGATGGTCACGATCAGCGATGCGCACAGGGCTGCGCCGTGGGAAAAAGACAGCCAGTTCATAAACGGTCCAGTAGACGGAAGAAGCGAACGGGTCTAGTCTGCGGTTTTGCGGCTCATAAGAGAAGCTAATTTACTTAATGCCGATTAAGGAACGCTAATGCTCGACTACGCCTTGCTCGACGCGCTGGCCGCCGTGGTGCGCCACGGCTCGTTCGACCGCGCGGCCAGCGAACTGAATGTTACGCCGTCGGCGGTGTCGCAACGGGTCAAACTGCTGGAGGAGCGGGTCGGCAGCGTGCTCGTGAAACGCGGCCAGCCGTGCGTCGCGACCACCTCGGGCGCGCTGCTGTGCCGCCATACCGAACGCGTGCAACTGCTCGAAGCCGAGCTGAACGGCCGCCTGCCGGCGCTGCCGGGCGCACTCGTCGAGCCGTGGCCGGCGCTGCGCGTGGCGATCAACGACGACAGCGTCGGCACCTGGTTCATCGACGCGGTGGCGCCATTTTGCGTCGAGCGCGAGATGCTGCTCGATCTGGTGATCGACGATCAGGACTACACCGCGGAGCGGATCCGCGACGGCAGCGTGCAAGGCGCGGTCACCACGCAGGCCGAACCGGTGCAGGGTTGCCGCTCCACGCGGCTCGGCAGGATGCGCTATCTGGCGGTTTGCTCGCCGGCGTTTCGTGAGCGTTACTTCGCCGACGGGGTCACGCGCGAGAATTTGCGGCACACGCCGTGCGTCGACTTCAATCCGAAGGATCAGTTGCAAAAGCGCTTCATGCGCCGCATCACGCGAGCCGAGGTCGATCCGCCGCTGCACTGGATTCCGCATGTCGCCGGTTTCTTGCGGGCCTGCGTGACGGGGCTCGGCTGGGGCATGTGTCCCGAACGGATGGTCGCCGCGCATCTGGCGAGCGGCGAACTGGTGGAGATGGCGCCGGGCAAGCCTATCGATGTCGATCTGTATTGGCAGAGCTGGCGTTTGTCGATCGGCTGGCTCGACGACTTCGGCGCGGTGCTGCGCAAGCGGGCGGCGGACTTTCTCGACTGAAGCCGCGCGGGCGCTGGCGATCGGTTTTCCGGTCCGCGCGCGCCGTTATTAAAGCAGCAACTCGATCGAATGAAACAGCCGGCGCTGCTCCGGATCTTGCGAGCGCGCCCCTTCGTCGATCGCTTCCCGCAGACAGTCGAGAAAGCACGCGGCCGCCGGACTGGTCGGCGCGCCACGCCGTGACGTGATGCTGACGATGGTTTCATCGACCGTCTCGCGCAGCGGCAGCGCCCACAGGTTCTCCTTCGCGAGCGTCACTTCGACGAGCGGCCACGGAAAGATGCTCAACATGTCCGTATGCGCGAGCAGCCCCAGCACGACCGCCAGCGAATGCGCGAGATGAATCGTGTGCGGCACGCGCATGCCGCGCTTGCGGAACAGGTTGTCGGAGATCGACTCGCGGCTCGCCGGGTCCCAGTTCAGCACCCATTCCGCGTCTTCCAGTTCGAGCAGCGTGCGGCAACCGGCCTTCGGATGATCGCGCCGCGCGACCACCGCCGAATGCGTTGAAAAGAGCGGCACGTTGTGAAACTCCGATTGCGGCGACGCGGGCGGCGGCCGGCCAATCGAAAAATCGAGGCTGCCGTCGCGCAGGCGCGGCTGCACGACGCCGAGCAGGCCTTCGAAGAATTCCAGTTGCACTTCCGGCATGTGCTGCCGGAACCGCTGCACGGTGGGCGGCAAAAAGGTCAGCGCGACCCACGGCGTGACGCCGATCGACAGCTTGCCGGCGGCCGCGCCGCGCAGCGCTTCGATCTCGGCTTGCGCGCGCTGCAATTGCCCCAGCACCAGCCGCGCATGCACGACCAGCGCGCGGCCGAACTCGGTGAACGCGACACCGCTCGCGCTGCGCACCACCAGCGGCGCGTGCAGATCGGCTTCCAGTTCGCGCATCGCCTTGGTCACGGCGGCCGGCGAGAGTCCCAGGGTGCGGGCCGCAGCCCGGATACTTCCGGTATCCGCGATGGCCGCCAAGGTGCTGAGTTGATGCAGTTTCATCGGATGAGGCGGGAGTGGGGTGGCAACCAGGAGTTGCTGCCGCAACGATTCTACGCCTGCCGCTGGAAAATCGGCGTCGTTATGCTGGGTTCACGCTTTCATAGACGGAGACGATACGTGAACACCATGGCCATTCCGGCGGGCATCGCCGAACTCGAAGACGAAATGATCGCGCTGCGCCGCCGCATCCATGCGCAGCCGGAGCTGGCTTACGAGGAGTTCGCCACCGGCGACCTGGTCGCCGAATGCCTGCAAAAGTGGGGCTACACGGTGCATCGCGGTCTCGGGCAAACGGGCGTGGTCGGTCAGTTGAAGGTGGGCAACGGCACGCGCAAGCTGGGCTTGCGCGCCGACATGGACGCGCTGCCGATTCACGAAACCACCGGCTTGCCGTACGCGAGCAAGGTGCCCGGCAAGATGCACGCATGCGGCCACGACGGCCATACCGCGATGCTGCTGGCCGCCGCCAAACATCTCGCGCAGGAAAAGGGCTTTGACGGCACGCTGAATCTGATTTTTCAGCCCGCCGAAGAAGGCGAGGCCGGCGCGAAACAAATGCTCGAAGACGGCCTGTTCGAACAGTTTCCGTGCGACGCCGTATTCGCGATGCACAACATGCCGGGCTTCCCGACTGGCAAGTTCGGCTTCCTGCCGGGCTCGTTCATGGCTTCGTCGGATACGGTGATCATCAAGGTGACCGGACGCGGCGGCCACGGCGCGGTGCCGCACAAGGCCATCGATCCGGTGGTGGTGTGCGCGCAGATCGTGCTGGCCTTGCAGTCGATCGTGTCGCGCAACATCGCGCCGCTCGACATGGCGATCATCACCGTCGGCGCGATCCACGCGGGCGAAGCGCCCAACGTGATTCCGGAGACCGCCGAGATGCGCCTGTCGGTGCGCGCGCTGAAACCCGAGGTGCGCGACTACCTGCAGGAGCGCATCACGGCCGTGGCCACCGGCCAGGCGGCGGTGTACGGCGCGCGGGCCGAGGTGGATTATCAGCGCCGCTATCCAGTGCTCGTCAACGATGCGCAGATGACCGGCCTCGCGCGCGAGGTCGCGCTCGACTGGCTCGGTGAAGACGGGCTGATCGCGGACATGCAGCCGCTCACCGGCAGCGAGGACTTCGCGTTCCTGCTCGAACGTTGTCCCGGCAGTTATCTGATCATCGGCAATGGCGACGGCGAGGGCGGCTGCATGGTCCACAACCCGGGCTACGACTTCAACGACGATTGCCTCGCGACCGGCGCGGCCTATTGGGTGAGACTCGCGCAGACGTTTCTGGTCTGACGCGCAGCAGAGCATGCGATAGCGAGCGGCACCGCGCGCCGCGCCGCGCCGCGTCAGCAGCCAGCACATCACGGAGAGAGACAAATGGACTATTCCGCCACACCGCAACCCGCGGGCGCCGACGCGCTCGGCAGGCAGAGCGTAGCGAACGCACCGCAGACCGCCCAGCCGGCCGCGCGCATGCACCACGCGAAAGCGATTGCCGCGATCACGCTCGGCAACGGTCTGGAGTTTTTCGACTTCACGATCTACAGCTTCTTCGCGACGATCATCGGCAAGCTGTATTTCCCGGTGGAAGGCCAGCTCGCGCAATTGATGCTGGCGGTCGGCACGTTCGGCGTCGGTTTCATCATGCGTCCGGTGGGCGGCGTGGTGCTCGGCGCGTATGCCGATCGCGCGGGCCGCAAGGCCGCGATGAGTCTGACGCTGTGGCTGATGACGCTCGGCTCGGCGCTGATCGCGTTCGCGCCGACCTATGCGACGATCGGCCTCGCCGCGCCGCTGCTGGTGATTCTCGCGCGGCTGGTTCAGGGTTTCGCGCTGGGCGGCGAAGTCGGCGCGTCGACCTCGCTGTTGCTGGAGTACGGCAGCGACAGAACGCGCGGGTTCTATGGCAGCTGGCAGTTCGTGAGCCAGGGCTTGAACACGGTGTGCGGGTCGCTGCTCGGGGTCGTGCTGGCGGCGTCGCTGTCGAGCGCCGCGCTGGAAAGCTGGGGCTGGCGCGTGCCGTTTGTGATCGGCATGGCGATGGGGCCGATCGGGATTTATATCCGGCGTCATCTGGACGAAACGCTGCCGGGCATCGAGGACGGCGGGACGTCTCAAGCGGCGGCCGATGTGCCCGTTTCGCAGCCGGTGCGCCGACTGTTTCGCGACCATGCCCGCGTCATCACGATGGGTGTGCTGACGACGATCGGCGGCACCGCGGCGAACTACATCGTGCTGTTTTATCTGTCCACCTACGCGATCCGTATCCTGCATCTGCCGATGTCGTCGGCGTTGTGGGCGGCGTGGACCGCGGCGGTGGTGACGGTGATCTGCTCGCCGTTCGCGGGGACTCTGTCCGATCGCGTCGGACGCAAACGCGTGTTGTGGGTGTCGCGGGTGTTGCTGATCGTCGCGGTGTATCCCGCTTTCATGATCATCAATGCCGTGCCGACCGTGCCGGTTTTGTTGTCGGTGGTGGCGGCGCTCGGGGTGCTGGTCGCGTTTACCGCCGTGCCTAATATCGTCATGCTGCCGGAGATGTTTCCGCGCGCGATTCGCGCGACCGGCATGTCGATTGTCTATTGCCTCGGGGTGTCGATTTTCGGTGGATTCGCGCAGTTCTTCGCGACGTGGTTGATCCAGATTTCGGGCAGCAATCTCGCGCCGGCCTGGTATCTGATCGGCTGCGGGCTGGTGTCGTTGCTGCCGTTGCCGTGGATGCGCGAGACGGCGGGGCGGCCGATTGATTGAGGTGCAGGCAGGCGAGGGCGGCGCAAGGTTCGCGCTGCTGCTCGCGCTGTTCGTACTGACGGACCGGCCACAATGGAAAAGAGGCGCGATAAGTTTTTATCGCGCCTCTTTGCATGTGCGGCGACGAGCCGTTGCGGTTACTTGCCCGCGCTCACCTCGCCGCCGATTTCCCGCCATCGGCCACCGGCGCATCACCGCCCGCCGCCGCCGCATCGCGCGTCTCGGGCATTGCCGCCCACACCAGCAGCACAGCCAGCGCACCCGCGGCAGCCAGGCCGAAGAAGCTGATTGCATTGCCGAAATGATCCGCGACGAAGCCCGCGGCGGTTGTGCTCAACGTGGCCCCGATCCCCGCCGCCAGGCCGAACAGTCCGATACACAGGTTGTAGCGGCCCTTGTCGCCGGCGACGTCGGCGGCGATCAGCGGCAGCATCACGCCGAACACGGCGGCGCTCAAACCGTCCAGCATCTGCACCGGCACCAGCAAGTAAGGGCTGCTGATTCCGGCGAACAGCAACGCGCGGATCGGCAACGCCGAAAATCCGAGCAGCAGGATCGGCCGTCGGCCCCAGCGTTCCGCCGAGCGTCCGACCCACGGCGACATCATCGCGACGATCGCTTGCGGCACGATGATGCACGCCGCGATTACGAGCTGAACGTTGTCGCCCATGCCGGCTGTCACTTCGCCCGCCGCCAGGTTCAGCATCGCCGCGTTCGACAGGTGGAACAGCACGATGCACGCCGCGAACAGCAGCATCCGCTTGTCGCGCAGCAGCTCGCGCAGGCTCTCGCGCCGTTCGAGCTGCTGCGGCGTCGGCGCGGTTTTCGGCAACTCCACGGTGTCGGTGCGCTGGATCATCGTCAGCGCGATCAGTGCGGGCACCGCGAGTCCGGCGGTCAGCCAGAACACGGCGCGCGGCGAATAGTATTCGCCGAACAGACCCATCAGGCCGGCCGCCACCGCGCTGCCGATCGACGCCCAGCGCGCGTTGCGACCTAGCCGGTCGCCGAGATTCGCGCGTCCCACCAGCGCGAACGAGATCGCGGCGAGCGCCGGCGTCAGCATGCAACTGGCGAAGCCGTGGAACACCTCGGCGGCGATCACCGGCAGCACGGTCGGACTGGCGGCCAGCAGCACCGCGCTCAGGATGATCGCGATGATCGCCCACGCGGCCGCGGCCTTCTTGTTGCGCAACGCGTCGACGGCGGCGCCGCCGGGCACCTGGCTCACCATCGCGCTGATGGTGCCGACCGACAGCGCCATGCCGATCTCGCCCTGGGTCCACTTATGCGACGCGAGATACGACGCGATGAACGGCCCGAAGCCAGTCTGCACGTTGGCAACGAAGAAATTCAGCCAATCGAGCGCGCGCAGACTGCGTGCCGTGACCAGAGTGCGGCCGATCATCGGGCCGCCCGTGCGTTGGAGACCGCGATGGCCGTCGACGGGCCGCCAGGCGCCGAAGCGGCGGCTGGCGCGGACGCGGGAGCCGCCGCGGGAGCGGGCGGCGGCGCCGGCGACACCGCGCGGATCGGTTTGTCGCTGGCGTAGAGCGGCGTGGCGTTGATCTGCGCGTCGCTCAGTTCGAGCAGCGGATGCAGCTCCTTGTCGCGCGTGACGAAGTGCAGCGCCGACCAGTTCGCGGCGATCGTGCGCCGTTCGGTGCTGACCATGCCGTTGACGTCGAGCACGACCGCCTGCGGCTGCGCATTGGCGTCGATCAGCACGTCGATCACGCGGCCGACCTTGGCGCCGTTCGAACGCTCGACGGTGGCGTCGATCAGCGGCAACTGCACGGCATTGGACTTGACCGCGCTGGCCGGCACGGCCCCGGCGTTGAGCATGATCGGCGCGGTCTTCGCGGTCGGCGTGAAGCGGAACGCGCTCCACGGGAAATTCACCTTGCGGTCGCCGACGCCGAGGAAGCCCTGCAGATTGACGACCATCTCGCGCGGCTTGCCGAGCGCGTCGGCGATCACGTCGACCGCGCGTCCGACCACTTTGCCGTCGGGCTTCTGCACTTCGCTATCGAGCAGCGCGCGCGCCTCGTTGCGCTCGATCGTGCGCAGCACGATCAGCGGCGGCGGCGGGGGTGGGGGCGGCGGCGGCGCGGGCGTGGCGACGGGCGGCGGAGGCTCGACCTTGTGCGGCTTCTCGACTGGCTTCTTCGGTTTCTTCGGCTGCTCGGGTTCATTCGCTTCGGCCTCGACCGGCTCGGGCGCGGAAGCCGCCACCGGCGCGCTGGCGGGTTCGACGGGCATGACCGTCGCGTCGACGATCGGCGCCTGCTGCGGGCCCCATAACAGGCTGCAGCCGGACAGCGCGAAGAGCGCGAACACAGCGAGAATCAGCACGCGCCAGGCAGGACGCGAAAAGCCGCCAGTCATCGGGAAAAACTCCATGGGCCGGTGCGGACGGGCGCAGAGTGCCGCCGCGGTTATCGAGGTACGGGCCAGAGTTTAACCCGCGACGTCGGGCGGCCCCGGTTTTCGCGGGCGATCCGGCTGCGCTCTGCAAGCACGCTTCATGCCCCGCGCGGGGTATGCGCCACGCGTTCGCCGCGCTTTGGGGCCCCTTTGCCTTCGCAGACAGTATGCCGCCCGCGAAACCGTCAGAAGCCTTTCACGTCTGCATGACAAACCGTAGGTGTAAACACGCGGCGCGCCGACGCGGTTTGCCGCCCCTGAACGATATAAGCGTCGCGACATGTCCGGCATGCCATCCATGCGATTGGAGCCATATCTGTGTTGCCCTACATTTCGAGGCAACAAGAAGAGATGCACCACACATTAAACCAACCCAACGAGACGAACCCTGACGACGGCCGAATCGACGGCCGTTTCAGCATGCTGATAAAGGAGGCACTCATCATGATGGAACCCCACGCCCAGGCGATTTCCGAAGTCGCGAACGAATCGTTCGACGCAAAGGGCTTACTCGACCGCTATTTCGACATCTCGTCGCGCGGCAGCACGCAGCGTCAGGAGATCGTCGCGGGCATCACGACCTTCCTTGCGATGGTCTACTCCGTGTTCGTGGTGCCGGGCATGTTCGGCAAAGCGGGCTTCGACACCAGCGCGGTATTCGTTGCCGTGTGCCTGACCACCGCGTTTGGCTCGCTGCTGATGGGCGTGTGGGCGCGCCTGCCGATCGCGATCGGCTGCGCGATTTCGCTGACCGCGTTCACCGCGTTCGGCCTCGTGCTCGGCAAGGGGCTGCATCCGAACGTCGCGCTCGGCGCGGTGTTCCTGATGGGCGTGGTGTTCACCGCGATCTCGGTGACAGGCGTGCGTTCCTGGATCCTGCGCAATCTGCCGACCGGCATCGCGCACGGCACGGGGATCGGCATCGGGCTGTTTCTGCTGTTGATCGCCGCCAACGACGTGGGGCTGGTCGTGAAGAATCCGGGCGCCGGACTGCCGGTGTCGCTCGGTCATATCACGGCGTTGCCGGCGCTGATGTCGGTAGCGGGACTCGGGGCGATTTTCGGGCTGGTGCGCCGCCGCGTGCCGGGCTCGATTCTGATCGTGATCGTCGCGATTTCGGCGATCGCGCTGGCGATCGATCCGGCTGTGTCGTTCCACGGCGTGTTCGCGGTGCCGTCGCTCAGCGCGCCGGGCCATGCGTCGCTGATCGGCGCGATGGACATCAAGGGCGCGCTGTCGATGGCGGTGCTGCCCAGCGTGCTCGCGCTCGTGATGACCGCCGTGTTCGACGCCACCGGCACGATTCGCGCGGTGGCCGGTCAAGCGGGCCAGCTCGATGAAAACGGCCGCATCATCAACGGCGGCCGGGCGCTGACGGCCGATTCGCTCAGCTCGATCTTCTCGGGACTGCTCGGCGGCGCGCCGGCGGCGGCGTATATCGAGTCGACGGTCGGCGTCGCGGCCGGCGCGAAGACCGGGCTGGCGGCGGCGGTGGTCGGGCTGCTGTTTCTCGTGGTGATGTTCTTCTCGCCGCTGGCCGGTCTCGTGCCTTCGTACGCGACGGCGCCGGCGCTGATGTACGTGGGGCTGCTGATGTTGTCGAACGTCAGCAAGCTCCATATGGACGACATGGTCGACGCGATGTCCGGGCTGATGTGCGCGGTGTTCATCGTGCTGACCGCGAACATCGTGACGGGCATCATGCTCGGCTTCGCGACGCTCGTGATCGGCCGTGTGGTGAGCGGCGAATATCGCAAGCTGAACGTGGGCACGGTCGTGATCGCTGTCGTGCTGGTGGGTTTCTATCTCGGCGGCTGGGCGATCTGATTTGCCGCTGAGGCTGCCCGGTTTGTGTCCGGGTATTGCTGAAACCTTGCTGGAATGCGGAGCGGGGCGGCGCGATGTTGGCCGCTTCGCGTGGCCGACGAGATGTCCTTGACATCCACCCGGACGGTTCTATACTTAACCTTATGGTTAAGTATAACGATGCGGTACTCGATCGCACCTTCGCCGCACTGTCGGACCCGACGCGGCGCGCGTTGCTCGCGCGGCTGTCGGAGCGCGAGCTGTCGGTCAGCGAACTCGCCGAGCCGTTTGCAATGTCGTTGCCCGCCGTGATGAAGCATCTCGACGTGCTGTGCGGGGCCGGTCTCATCACGCGCAACAAAACCGGCCGCACGGTCGCGTGCCGGCTGTGCGCCGGACCGATGGAGGAAGCCATGGAGTGGCTCGGCCGCTATCAGCGCTTCTGGTCCGAATCGTTCGACCGTCTTGCTGCGTTCGTCGAACAGGAGCCCGAGCCAGGTCTGCCGAGCCCAACCGCACCCGCCGGTGACATCCACGCGCCACCTCCGCCGGAGTCTCCGGCGCGCGGACGGCGACGCCGCAATGGATGACGCGGATGCATCCGCGCGGCGTCGAACCGGTCCGCAGGCAACGGATGTGCGGTGGCGATCGCCTCGGCTTAACCGACAAGTTCGATCCGCTGGAAGCGTGAGGTAGTCCGAGATCGTTCGAACTGCTTCGGATTCTTTCGAGTGCGCCTGATCGAGGCTGCACGATTGATCTTACGTCGCAGAAAAGGAGACGGATATGGACCCGCAACACCGCGTTGGTACGAGACAGGAATGGCTGGGCGCGAGCCGTGCGCTATTGGTCGAAGAGAAAGCGCACATGCGCGCAGGCGACGAACTCGCCCGCAAACGCCGTGCGCTGCCGTGGGTCAAGGTCGACAAGACCTACTGGTTTGATACGCCGCAGGGCCGCAAGACGCTTGCCGATCTGTTCGACGGCCGCAGCCAGCTGATCATCTATCACTTCATGATGGGCCCGGATTGGGAAGAGGGCTGTGTCGGCTGCTCGTTCCTGTCGGATCACATGAGCGGGATCGTCACGCATCTGGAGCATCACGACGTGTCGTACGTGACGGTATCGCACGCGCCGCTCGCGAAAATCGAGGCGTTCCGAAAGCGCATGGGGTGGGGCTTTCCATGGGTGTCGTCGAGCGGCAGCGATTTCAATTTCGACTACCACGTGTCGTTCACGCCGGAGCAGCTGGCCAGCAAGAAAGGCTTCTACAACTTCACCGAGCAGGATGTCGGCATCGACGAGCAACACGGCCACAGCGTGTTCTACAAGGACGGCAACGGCGACGTGTTCCACACGTATTCGTGCTATGGACGCGGCGACGAACGGTTCATCAACACGTACGCGCATCTGGACGTCACGCCGAAAGGCCGCAACGAGACCAGCAATCTGACCGACTGGGTCAAGCATCACGACCGGTACGAGGAGCAGAAGGGCGGCGCTTGCGCCGCGTGCGGTTCCTGAGCGATGCGGGGCGGCCTGACGTAAGGCGCAAGCGCAGAGGTTCTGGCAGGTGCTGGCGCCTCGTTGCGCCGCGCGTCGTGCGCTTCGCGTCAGAGCGCCATGTCGAAAGCGGGCTTGAGGAAAAATTCCATCGCCATCACGGCGAGGCCCATCGCGGCCGCGGCTAGCGTCAACACGCCGTACTCGTCGTAGCGTGAGTCGTACAGGCACGCCACAACGAACAGAATCGCCAGCAGGTTGGTCAGCCAATCGAAGTTCAGCGCGAAATCCATCGATAAATCCGGGCTCATGTGCGATCCGGAAGGTCGGATCGCACGGTCAGTTGAGCGGGATTTTATCGAGATGAGCTTACGGATCCGCAACGGCGGGGCTTACAGCGATTACGCCCCGAAGGAAGTCCCCTTGGGGGACGCCCCGAAGGAAGTCCCCTTGGGGGGCGCCCCGAAGGAAGCCGTCTCCGGCGTCATCATTTCCCGCTCGATCCACTCGATCACAGACGTGCGCCGCGGCTGCCACCCGAGCAGCTTGCGCGCTCGTTCGCCCCGCACACGGCTATTCGACCCGAGACCATACGACGCCATTTCATAGCCCCATTCCTTCTGCGCTTCATCGAGCGGCCAGTCTTGCGGCTCGCCGAGTTTCATCACGTGCGCGATGGCGGTGCTCATGTCGCGGAACGACGCCTCGCCGCTTTCGACGAAGTAGAACGTTGCTGCCGGCGTCTTTTCCAATGCGAGGCGATACAGTTCGGCGACGTCGTCGATGTGCACGTTCGACCAGATGTTGCCGCCGCTGCCGACATGGCGCACCACGCCGCTCTTTTGCGCCTGGCGCACGAGCCGCGGCAACTGCACGCTGGCGCTGCCCGCCACCGCGCCGTGACCGTAGATCAGCGTGTTGCACAGCACTGCCGCACGAATGTTCTGCTGCGCCGATTCGAGCACGAGCTGGTCGATCGCGACGCGCGCCGCCTTGTCGGCAGTCGGCGTCGGCAGCGCGTCCTCGTGGTAGATGCGGGCGTCGCCCGCCTCGCCGCCCGACGCATCGCCGACGATGCTCGAACCGCTCGTATGCAGGAACGGCTTGCCGGAGCCGGCGAGTCCTTCGATCAGCGCCTTCACGGCGCCTTCATGGTCGCTGCTCGCGGCGTTGATGACCGCGTCGGCGGCGTGTGCTTCGGTGATCAGCAATGCCCGGTCGTCCAGGGTGCCGATTACCGGCTCGATGCCGAGCTGTTGTAACTCGGCGCTTTGTTCGGGTTTGCGGATCAGGCCGCGCACCTGATGGCCGGCGCGCACGAGATGCGCCGCGATCGAACCGCCGATGAAACCGCTCGCGCCTGTGATGAAAATCTTCAAGACATACTCCTTAAGGGAAATAGCAACCATCCTTCATGGGACCGGAGTAAGTGCTTTGCATGGGCCCGGAGTAAGTGCTGAAGCACTAACTCCGGCCGACAGCTAACGAGCTAACTCTGGTCGACCGCGATAGGAGACAGGCATGCAGTATCCGCCGTCTTGATTCTCGCAAAAAGCGTGTTAGTCTCAAATCAGTCTTGATTTGAAGTCAACAATGAGAACGTCCACCGATGAGCTGCTGGTGTTCGTCACCGTGATCGACAGCGGCTCGATTACAGCGGCGGCCGAAAAGCTGGGGCAGACCGTGTCCGGCGTGAGCCGCGCGCTCACGCGCCTCGAAGAGAAACTCGACACCACGCTGGTGCGGCGCACGACCCGCCGCCTGCAACTGACCGAAGAGGGCGAGGCGTTCCTGCAGCGCGCGAGGGCGATTCTCGACGCGATGGAAGAGGCCGAGGAATCCGTCGCCCGCGGACGCGAGCGGCCGTCGGGGCGCTTGCGGGTCGATGCGGCGTCGCCGTTCATGCTCCATTGCGTGGCGCCGCACATGACCGCGTTTTCGGCGCTGTATCCGGAGATTCGCCTGGAGCTGACCAGCAACGAACGGATCGTCGATCTGCTCGAACAGAAGGTGGACATCGCGATCCGGATCGGCGCGTTGCAGGATTCGACCTTGCATGCGCGCGCGCTGGGCAGCAGCAGGCTGCGGGTGCTCGCGAGCCCGGCGTATCTGGCTGAATATGGCGAGCCCAGAACGGTGGACGCGTTGCGCGCTCATCGCCTGATCGGCTTCACGGCGCCGGAGCATCTGAACCGCTGGCCGCTGCGCGAGGGCCGCAAGGGCAAGGCCGCGCCAATGAAGATCGAACCGGCAATCACCGCGTCGAGCGGCGAGACGCTGCGGCAGCTGGCGCTGTCGGGCTGGGGCATCGCCTGTCTCGCGGATTTCATGACCGCCGCCGACGTGCGCGACGAGCGCCTCGTGCCGATTCTCGGCAACGTGTTGATCGACGAGCGACAGCCGGTGAGCGCGGTGTATTACCAGAGCGCGTCGCTGGCGGGGCGCGTGCAGTGCTTTCTGGATTTCATCGCGGCGCGCGTGGAGCTTTAGCGGCGCGTGTCTCCTCGCGCTTCCCTTTTTGCGCTGCCGACATAGGCCCGCTGCCCGCACAGGCAGGCGGGTTTTTTTTGTCCGCAAGCGGCTCTCATGGCTCGCTTGAACCCGTGGGTCACCGGCCTCGCTCGCATGCGAGATGTTTTTGTCCACATAGCGCCGCGTGTTGTTAACGTGTATATACAACTTCACGAGCCGAACACAGCAAGCCCCTTCGCTTCGAACTGCTGTTCAAAACCGGAATTCACGGGATGAACAAGCGTGCTACGCCTTCATGTAATGGAAAATCCCTAGCCCGGAAGCTCTAAAAACAAGTTGTATATACAAGCCGGCGCCGCTAGACTTCATTGAAATTGTATAGACAGGACAACGACACCATGATTCTGACACCCGGCTACCTGACTCTCCCGCAACTGCGCCAGATCGCACGCAACCACGTCACACTGCAACTCGATCCCGCCAGCCACGCCGCCATCGACGCCTGCGCGCAAGCCGTTGCCGACATCGCCGCGAAGGGCGAGCCGGCCTACGGCATCAACACTGGCTTCGGGCGGCTCGCCAGCACGCACATCCCGCGCGACCAGCTCGAACTGCTGCAACGCAATCTGGTGCTGTCGCACGCGGTCGGCGTGGGCGAGCCGATGTCGCGTCCGGTCGTGCGTCTCTTGATCGCGCTGAAGCTGTCGAGCCTCGGCCGCGGCCACTCGGGCATCCGCCGCGAAGTGATGGAAGCGCTGATCACGCTGTACAACGCCGACGTGCTGCCGGTGATCCCGGTCAAGGGTTCGGTCGGCGCATCGGGCGACCTCGCGCCGCTCGCGCATATGTCGGCGGCGCTGCTCGGTGTCGGCGAAGTGTTCGCGAAGGGCGAGCGCATGCCCGCCACCGAAGGTCTTGCGTTGGTCGGCCTCAAGCCGCTCACGCTGCAAGCGAAGGAAGGCCTCGCGCTGCTCAACGGTACCCAGGCATCGACCGCGCTCGC
>Ga0310811_10003385_pt1 | contig 20054 bp, 23 predicted proteins | sample YCmetagenome_FD_207642 | JGI IMG/M metagenome (GOLD analysis project Ga0310811, IMG submission 207642) | Soil microbial communities from experimental microcosm in Duke University, North Carolina, United States - YC | ecosystem: Engineered > Artificial ecosystem > Soil microcosm > Unclassified ...
GATCGACGCGCCACCATCGGCACCACGACGTAACCGTCGAAGATCTGGACCAGCACATAGACGCCGATCGCGAGGAAGCCTGTCGTGCTCCCCGCCGAGAAACCGACAAGCACAGTCAGCACGCCCGATACGATCGCGCCGATATTGGGCAGGAAGGCGAGGATGCCGGTGATGAGGCCCAGCAGCAGCGCGAAGGGCACGCCGACGATCGACAATGCGATCCAGATGAAGAAGCCCTCCGCCGCCATGCCGATCAGGCGGCCCGCCATCAGGCGGCGCAGCGTGTGGGCCATGTCGGCGCTGGTCTCGAAGAAACCCTCGCGCTTGTCGGCGGGGATCAGCCAGGCGAGGCCGCGCTCGTAGATCTTGGGTTCGGCCGCGAAGAACAGGCCCAGCACCACGATCATCGCGACGCTGGAGATTCCGCCGAGCGCCACGCCGACCGCGCTGGTCAGTTGGCCGAGCGAACCCATCAACTGCTTGCCGAGCGCACCGACGTCCGGTCCGCCCTTGGGCACCACGCCATATTGCGCGGCCCAGCCCTCGATCCGCTGGAACTGGCCCATCACCAGCTCCTTCAGTGCCTGGAACTGGTTCACGAGGCTGTAGCCGGCATAGAAGAACACGCCGATCAGGAAAGCGAGCGCCAGCACCGCCACCAGCGCCACGCGCCAGCCGCGCGGTATCGGCAGGACGCGGCCGAGCAGGCGCGCGCCGCCATCCAGCATCGAGGCGAACACCAGCCCGCCGACGATCAGCAGCAGCGGCTGTGCCAGCACGTAGACCAGCACCACCGACAGCACGACCGAGACCCAGATGATCGCCTTTACCAGCTCGAAGCGGGTGCGCGGATCCTTGAGCTCGACCGGCGAGGGCGCGTTCATCGACGCCTCCGCCTCCTCATGCGGGGTGGGGTGGCTCACTGTTTCGGCGGCGCGACGCGCGCCGGGTGGAGGTTGATGCCGGTGCGGCTCGGGCGCAGCGCGGTGAACCAGCTGATCGGGTTCCAGATCTCGCCGGTGCCGTCATAGCTGTGAGTGATGAATTCGGCGCGGCCGCCCAGATTCTCCCACGGCACCGGGCCGCCCAGGCCCAGTTCTTCGACCGGGTAGCGGCTGTCCGCCGATTCGTCGCGATTGTCGCCCATCACGAAGACCGTGTTGGCGGGCACCGTGATCGGGCCATATTCGTCGCCGGGGCTGGCATCGACGCCGAGATCGATCGTGTCGTAGGTGCGGCCTGACGGCAGGGTCTCGCGGAAGACGGGCAGCTCGCAATAGAGCTTGCCGTCCGGCCCGGTGGTGCGGTGCGCCGCCTCCAGACCGCGATCGCAGGGCACGTTGGCGTCCACCGGGATCATGGCGGGTTTCTCGGCGACGCGCGGAATGGGCTTGCCGTTCAGCCACACCACGCCGCCGCGCACCTCGATCGTGTCGCCGGGCAGGCCGATCACGCGCTTGATGTAATCGCTGCTCTCGCCGGTGGGCGTGAGGATCACGACGTCGCCGCGCTCGGGCATGTGGCCGAACAGCCGGCCGTGGATGAAGGGGATGACGTGCCAGAAGGAGGAGGCGTAGCTCCAGCCATAGGGATATTTGCTGACGACGAGGCGATCGCCCTTGATCAGCGTCGGCATCATCGATTCGGACGGGATGTAGAAGGGCTTGGCGATGAACGTCCAGAAGCCGAGCACCGCCAGGATCAGCCAGGCGAGGCCGCGCGCCTCGGTCTTCCAGTCGACCTTGTCCTTCGCCTTGGGAGCTTCCGCCGGGGTCGTGGTGGCGGTGTCGGTCTCGCTCAACTCTCTATCCTCAGTCTGCGCCTGCCGGGATCGGCAGCGCCTCGATGATGACGAACGCCTGCGCCCATGGCAGGTCGTCGGTCATCGTCAGATGCACGATTCCGGCGTGGCCCGCCGGGATCAACGCGTCAAGCCTCGCCTTGGCCCCGCCGGTCAGCGCGAGCGTGGGCGCGCCGCTCGGCAGGTTCACGACGCCGATGTCCTTCATGAACACGCCGCGTTTGAAGCCGGTGCCGACCGCCTTGGAGAAAGCCTCCTTGGCGGCGAAGCGCTTGGCGTAGGTTGCGGCGCGGGTGAGGGTACGTCGTTCGGATTTGGCGCGCTCGATATCGGTGAAGACGCGCTGGATGAAGCGCTCGCCGAAGCGATCCAGTGAATTCTGGATCCGGTCGATGTTGCAGAGGTCGGATCCGATGCCGATGATCACCGCGCCTCGTCCATCAGTTCGCGCATCCGGCGGACGCTGGCCTCCAGCCCGGTGAAGATCGCCTCGCCGATCAGGAAGTGGCCGATATTGAGTTCGGCGATCTGCGGGATGGCGGCCACCGGCACGACATTGTCGTAGGTGAGGCCGTGGCCGGCGTGCGGTTCGATGCCGTTCTTGGCGGCGAGCGCGGCGGCATCGGTAAGGCGCTTGAGTTCGGCCACCTGTTTCTCGCCCTCGGCATGGGCGTAGGCGCCGGTGTGGAACTCCACCACCGGCGCGCCGAGCGACATCGCCGCCTCGATCTGGCGCGGATCCGGCTCGATGAACAGCGAAACGCGGATGCCGGCCTCGCCCAGCCGCGCGATCAGCGGTTTCAGGTGATTGTGCTGGCGCGCGGCGTCGAGGCCGCCTTCTGTCGTCACCTCCTCGCGCCGCTCGGGTACGATGCAGGCGGCGTGCGGACGATGGCGGAGCGCGATCGCCACCATCTCCTCGGTCGCGGCCATCTCGAAATTGAGCGGCAGCGAGATCGCGCCGATCAGGTGGGCGATGTCCTCATCCATGATGTGGCGGCGATCCTCGCGCAGGTGCGCGGTGATGCCGTCGGCACCGGCCGCCTGCGCCACCTGCGCGGCGCGGATCGGATCGGGATGCAGCCCGCCCCGCGCATTGCGGATCGTCGCGACGTGATCGATGTTGACGCCTAACCTCAGCTTGCCACTCATGAAGCACATCCTACGGCCGATAGCGCCCTATAGGCGAAGCCCTTGCCCTGCCAAACCTCGCCGAAGGTAAAATCGCCCCGCCGGGTGAACATGACCAGCGCCTTGCCCATCGCGGGCAGTATGAAGTTGCGAATCTGAACGCCGCCGATCTCGCCCCGCCGCTCGATGATCGAGGTGGGGGCGGTGCAGCCCGCCAGCGTCGCGTCATATTGCCACTGGCCGAGCGCCGCCTGGCCCCATTTGGGCTCACCCTTCCACATCTCGGCGGTCGCGGCGTCGCCGAGCAGCGTGTGGGCGAGCAGCGCGCGATCGAAGGCGTAGAGCGCCATCGGCGGCCCATAGACCGACCCCGCCGCGCCATAAGTGCCGAGATTGCCGATGTCCTCACGCACGCCGGGTTTCGCGATACCACGGACATGCGGCGCGGGCGGCCGATCGGGGGAGAAGAGGTTGATCTTCAACCCCAACGGCCCGGCGATCCGTTCCCGCAGCAACTGCGCATAGGGCTTGCCGGTCGTCCGTTCGAGAAGCGCGCCTAGCACGATGAAGTCGCAATTGTCGTAGTGGAAAACGAGGCCCGGCTTGGCGCGGGGATGCTCCGCGCAATAATGGGTCGCCTCGTATTGCATCGTGCCCTGACCGGGTGGCGGACGATAGAAGAGCGGCATTCCGCTCCTGTCGTTCGGCCCGTCCTCGTTGGGATCGGCGAGGCCGCTGGTGTGCTGGAGCAGCTGGCGGATCGTGATCAGATCCGAAAAGACATGCGGCCATTCGGGCCACCAGTCGGTGATCGGCCGGTCGAGCGACAGGCGGCCCGCCTGCACCTCCTGCATCACGATCGTCGCCGTGAGTTGCTTGGAAACCGACGCCCAGCGCCACGTCGCGTCCGCATCGCCACGGACGTAGCGGGGCTTGTCCGAATCGCCCGCGATCACCACGCCATCGAACTTCGCGGAGGTGACGATCCGGTCGAGCGGGACGGGCGCCGGTGCGGCGGCGGTCAGCGCGAGCGCCGCAAGGACGCTCGCGAGACGCTTCAAGCGGCCTTGGCCCGGCTGCCGGGCTTGATAGCCGGGATCGAGGCCAGCTCCGGCGGAACCTCGTCCGGCGCGTAGGTCGGCACGTTCATGGTCAGCAGCGCGGTCAGCGGCACGCCGACGTCCGCCGTGCCGTTGGAGCGATCGACCAGGCAGCCCGCCGCGATCACGCGGCCCCCGGCCTCCTCGATCGCCTTGATCGCCTCGCGCGAAGACAGGCCCGTCGTCACGACGTCCTCCATCATCAGCACCTTCTGGCCCGGCTCGAGGCTGAAGCCCCGGCGCAGCTCGAACGTGCCGGACGGGCGCTCGACGAACATCGCCTCGACGCCCAGCGCGCGCGCCATCTCGTAGCCGACGATCACACCGCCCATCGCCGGCGACACCACCGCCGTGACGCCGGCGTGTACCGCCGGCGTGAAGCGCGAGGCCAGCTCCGCGCACAGCCGCGCGGCGCGTTTGGGGTCCATCAGCACGCGTGCGCACTGCAGATAGGTGGGGCTGCGCAGGCCGGAGGACAGGATGAAATGCCCGTCCAGCAGGGCTTCGGCCGCGCGGAATTCCGCCAGCACCTCGTCGTCGGTCATGTCAGCCTTCCGAAAACCTTGGGTTCCGAGTCCCCCGGATCGCGCGCTGATAGGCGTGCCGGGCGCCACAGGCAATCCGCTGGCGTGCTGCGCCGCGGTTATCGGCGCTTGAGGCTTTGCGTTCGCTTGCTATAAAGCCGCCCAATGGTCGATGATGGGCAAGAGCCTGCGACACGGCCATGTGGGAAGAGGGGTGACATGAAGAGTTTGAAGTCACTGGGTTTTGCGGGCCTGATCGCCACCATGGCGCTGGGTGGCGCGCTCCATGCGCAAGCCCCCGCGGCGACGCCTGCGACGGCTTCCCCCACCGCGACCGCGACGACTCCGGCCTCCGGCCAAGCCGCCGCCACCGCGACCACCAAGGATGCAGCCGCGCCCGCCGCCGCCGCGCCGGCCGACAGCGCCGCCGCGACGCCGGCCCCCGCGGCTTCCAAGATCCCCGAATTCTACCAGCCGACGCCGGGCATCGGCCAGCCGACCGACAAGATCTCGCTCCAGCCGCAGGTCACCGATCTCGGCCTCTTCGCCCAGCATTTCGACACCGCTTTGATCTGGGTGATTACGGCCATCAGCCTGTTCGTGCTGCTGCTGCTGGCGATCGTCATCGTCCGCTACAATCGCCGCGCCAACCCGACGCCGTCGCGCACCAGCCACAACACCGCGATCGAGATCGTGTGGACGGTGGCGCCGGTGCTGATCCTGCTCTGCATCGCGGTGCCGTCGATCAAGCTGCTCGCGCGCCAGTATGCGACGCCGAAGCCCGATCTGACGGTGAAGGTGATCGGCCACCAATGGTATTGGTCGTACCAGTATCCGGACAATGGCGACTTCGAGGTCGTCTCCAACATCCTGACCGACGCGCAGGACAAGGCGAAGGGCGAGCCCCGCCAGCTCGGCGTCGATGCGCGCATGGTCGTCCCGGTCGATTCGGTGATCAAGATCATCACCACCTCGGACGACGTGATCCACTCCTTCGCGGTGCCGGCCTTCTGGACCAAGATGGACGCGGTCCCCGGCCGCCTCAACGAAACCTGGTTCAAGGTGAACCGCCCCGGCCTCTATTACGGCCAGTGCTCGGAATTGTGCGGCGCGCGTCACGGCTACATGCCGATCGCGGTCGAGGTCGTTTCCAAGCAGCAGTTCGCCCAGTGGGTCGCCGCCAATGGCGGCACGATGCCGGGCGCCGCGAAGCCGGCCTCCAGCGACGCGACGGCCAACTCGCCGATCAGCAATCCGCCGGCGGGCACCGCCAATCCTGAACCCGGCGCCGGTGCCCCCACCACCGCGACCGAGAACAGCACCGCCGCCGCGACGCCCGCGTCGCAGGCCGCCACGACCAACTGAGGCCCGGACCGATGACCGACACCACGGCCACCCCGCATTTCTTCGAAGCGCATGGCGACGCCCACGGGCATCATCACGACGCGGATCACAAGCCGGGCTTCTTCGCACGCTGGTTCATGTCCACCAACCACAAGGACATCGGCACGCTCTACCTGATCTTCGCGATCACCGCCGGTATCATCGGCGGCGCGATCTCGGGCATGATGCGCGCCGAACTGATGGAGCCGGGCATCCAGTATCTGCCCACCTGGGCGCATATGTGGGGCCAGCCCGCCGGCAACGACGCGGCGCTGCACCTGTGGAACGTGCTGATCACCGCGCACGGCCTGATCATGGTGTTCTTCATGGTCATGCCGGCGATGATTGGCGGCTTCGGCAACTGGTTCGTGCCGATCATGATCGGCGCGCCGGACATGGCCTTCCCGCGCATGAACAATATCAGCTTCTGGCTGATCATCCCGGCGTTCATGCTGCTGCTGGGATCGACCTTCGTGCCTGGCGGCACGGGGGACGGCGCCGGCACCGGCTGGACGGTGTACGCGCCGCTCTCGACCAGCGGCTCGGCAGGTCCGGCCGTGGACATGGCGATCCTCGCGCTGCACCTCGCGGGCGCCTCGTCGATCCTTGGTGCTGTGAACTTCATCACCACCATCTTCAACATGCGCGCGCCGGGCATGACGCTGCACAAGATGCCGCTGTTCGTCTGGTCGGTGCTGGTCACCGCCTTCCTGCTGCTGCTGTCGCTGCCGGTTCTCGCCGCGGCGATCACCATGCTGCTGACCGACCGCAATTTCGGCACGACCTTCTTCGATGCGTCCGGCGGCGGCGACCCGATCCTCTACCAGCACCTTTTCTGGTTCTTCGGCCACCCGGAGGTCTACATCATGATCCTGCCGGGCTTCGGCATGATCAGCCACATCATCGCCACCTTCTCGAAGAAGCCGGTGTTCGGCTATCTCGGCATGGCTTACGCGATGGTCGCGATCGGCGTGGTCGGCTTCGTCGTGTGGGCGCACCACATGTATACGACCGGCCTCGATGTGAACACGAAGATGTACTTCACCGCCGCGACGATGGTGATCGCGGTGCCGACCGGCATCAAGATCTTCTCCTGGATCGCGACGATGTGGGGTGGATCGATCTCGTTCAAGACCCCGATGGTCTGGGCGATCGGCTTCATCTTCATGTTCACCGTCGGCGGCGTGACCGGCGTGGTGCTGTCCAACGGTGGCATCGACAACTATTACCAGGACACCTACTATGTCGTCGCGCACTTCCACTACGTGCTGTCGCTCGGCGCGGTATTCTCGCTGTTCGCCGGCTTCTATTACTGGTTTCCGAAGATGTCGGGTAAGATGTATTCCGAAACGCTCGGCCAGCTTCACTTCTGGCTGTTCTTCATCGGCGTGAACCTGCTGTTCTTCCCGATGCACTTTCTCGGCCGGCAGGGGATGCCGCGCCGTTATCCGGATTATCCGGACGCCTTCGAGAAGTGGAACCACCTGGCGACCATCGGCTACATGGTGATGGCGTTCAGCATGATCTTCTTCTTCGTGAACGTGTTCTACACGCTGTTCGCGGGCAAGAAGGCGCCGAACAATCCTTGGGGCGAGGGGGCCACGACGCTCGAGTGGACCCTGTCGTCCCCGCCGCCCTACCACCAGTTCGAGACGCTGCCCGTCATCGACGGCGCCGATCACCACTGATTCACGGCACTGATCCGGGTCGCATTTTCTGCTAGGGCCGCGCCCGGAGCGACGTTTCCGCTCCGGGCTTCGGTTCGAGTGAGATGAAGGACAGAATGGCGAGCGCGCCGATCGTTACCTCGAATATGCCGGCGGAATGGCGCGACTTCTGGGCGCTGACCAAGCCGCGCGTGATGACGTTGGTGGTGTTCACGGGTCTGTGCGGCCTGCTGATCGCGCCGGGCCATATCCATCCGGTGCTGGGCTTCACCGCGATCCTGTGCATCGCGCTGGGTGCCGGCGCGGCAGCCGCGCTCAACCAGTGGTACGAGGCCGATCTCGATTCGAAGATGAAGCGGACGGCCAACCGCCCGCTGCCCGCCGGGCGCATGAACCGCCAGTCCGCGCTCCATTTCGGCGTGGGCCTCGCGGCCTTCTCGGTGATCCTGATGGGCCTCGCGGTGAACGCGCTCGCCGCCGCCATCCTCACCGTCTCGATCCTCTTCTACGTGCTGATCTACACCGTCTGGCTGAAGCGCCGGACGCCGCAGAACATCGTCATCGGCGGTGCGGCCGGCGCCTTCCCCGCGCTGATCGGCTGGGCGGCGGTGACGGGGCGGGTGGACGTTCTGCCCGTCCTGCTCTTCTTCCTCGTCTTCCTGTGGACGCCCCCGCATTTCTGGGCGCTCTCGCTGTTCGTCAATTCAGACTATGCCGCCGCTGGCGTGCCGATGATGAGTGTGGTGGCCGGCACGAAGGCGACCCGCCTGCAGGCCTTCCTCTACAGCTGGCCGATGGCGGCGGTAGCGATCGCGCCCTGGCCGCTGGGCCTCGCCGGGCCGATCTACGGCATCGCCGCGATCGCGCTGAACCTCGTCTTCCTCGCGCTCGCCGCCCGCGTCGGCTTCAGCCGCGAGGCGGACCCGGCGCTGATGAAGGCCGAACGGCGCCTGTTCGGATATTCCATCCTCTATCTCTTCGCGACCTTCGGCGTGCTGGTCGTGGACAAGCTGTGGTTCGCCTGATGGCCCTCGATCCCGATACCGAAACCGAAGTCCGCCGCCGCCAGCGCAGCCGGGCGATCGTCACCGCCCTCCTGCTGGGCGCCTTCGTCGTGCTGGTCTACGCGATCAGCATCGCCAAGATGATCAAGTGAGCGCCGCCTCCCGCAACCTGCGCACCGGCATCATCGCGGGCCTCGTCGCCTGTTTCATGGTCGGCATGGGCTTCGCCGCCGTGCCGCTCTACCGCATCTTCTGCCAGCAGACTGGCTTCGGCGGCACCGCGCGGATCGAAGAGGGGGCGAAGGCGCCGGGCGACACCGGCAAGATCGTCACCGTCCGGTTCGACGCCAACGTCTCCGACAAGCTGCACTGGACGTTCGAGCCCGAACAGAAGACCGAGCGCGTGGCGATCGGTGCCCGGCAGCTCGCCTTCTTCGACGCGACCAACCTGTCCGACAAGCCGATCACGGGATCGGCCGCCTTCAACATCTCGCCGGACCAGAGCGCGCAATATTTCGTGAAGGTGCAATGCTTCTGCTTCACCCGGCAGACGCTCCAGCCCGGCGAGACGCAGCGCATGCCAGTGGTGTTCTACGTCGATCCCGCCTTCCTGAAAGACCCGGACAATGCCGGGGTCAGCGAGATCACGCTCAGCTATACATTCTATCCTGTGGACCAGGCGCCCACCCAAGGCTAAGGTCCACGCCGAACGCGGCCTCAAGAGCCGACAGACAGGGACGAGAGAGACGATGGCCGGTGCGAAGAACCACGACTACCACATCCTTCCGCCGAGCCCCTGGCCGCTGCTGACGGCCTTCTCCGCGCTGGCGCTCGCATCCGGCCTGATCATGTTCATGCACTCGGTTCCCTACGGCAAGCTGCTGCTGCCGGTTGGCCTGCTGCTCACCGTCTCGATGATGGGCTTCTGGTGGGCGGACGTGATCAAGGAGGCGCATGCCGGCGATCACACGCCGGTGGTGCAGCTCCACCTGCGCTACGGCATGATCCTGTTCATCGCGTCCGAAGTGATGTTCTTCGTCGGCTGGTTCTGGGCCTTCTTCGACGCCTCGCTCTTCCCCAAGGCGGTGGAGGCGGTCGGCGGGGTGTGGCCGCCCAAGGGGATCGAGCCGCTCAACCCCTTCAAGTTCCCGCTGCTCAACACGCTGATCCTGCTCTGCTCGGGCACGACCGTCACCTGGGCGCACCATTCGCTGATCCATGGCGACCGCAAGGGGCTGAAGCAGGGCCTGTGGTGCACCATCCTGCTCGGCCTGCTGTTCAGCTCGATCCAGGCGTGGGAGTACATCCACGCGCCGTTCGCGTTCAAAGGCAACATCTTCGGTGCCACCTTCTTCATGGCGACCGGCTTCCACGGCTTCCATGTGATCGTCGGCACGATCTTCCTGATCGTGTGCCTGATCCGCGCCTACAAGGGCGACTTCACGCCGCGCCAGCATTTCGGGTTCGAGGCGGCGGCCTGGTACTGGCACTTCGTCGACGTGGTGTGGCTGTTCCTGTTCCTCTCCATCTATGTGTGGGGCGGCTGGGGCGCGACCTACGCGGGCTGACGGAACGACCGCGGAGATGCGAGACTTGAGGGCGGGGGCGCGAGCTTCCGCCCTTCGTCTTTGGTGGCCGCGCGGTTATGGGTGGGGCATGACCGACGCACAGACCGCAGGGTGACCGTGATCAAGCGCATCCCGATCCTGCCGACCCTGCTGGTCGCCGCCGCCGCCGGCATCATGATCTGGCTCGGCATCTGGCAGTTGCACCGGCTCCATTGGAAGGAGGGGCTGCTCGCCGAATATCGCGCCGCCGCCGGCAAGCCGCCGGTCGCCTTCCCGCGCGACCTGACCGACCAGTCGCTGCTGTTCCGCAAGTCGGAGGCCTTCTGCCTCCAGCCCGTCGGCTGGCGGGCGAGCGCCGGGCGCAACGACGCCGGCCAGTCCGGCTGGAAGCACATCGCCGATTGCCGCACCGGCGCCGAGGGGCCGGGCTTCGCCGCCGACATGGGCTGGTCCGAAAAACCCGACGCGCCGGCCGGCTGGAAGGGCGGCGAGGTCTCCGGCGTGATCGGGCCGGACCATGACGGCCAGATCCTGATCGTCTCGGCCGTCGCAGCACCCGGCCTGCAGCCGAGCCAGCCGCCCAGCCTCGACGACGTGCCCAACAACCACCTCGCCTACGCGGTCCAGTGGTTCATCTTCGCCGCGCTGGCGGTGCTGATCTATGCGATCGCGTTGTGGCGGCGGGGGAAGGCGTCGGCCGGCTGACGGCTCCGTCGCCCGAAATTGACAAAGTTGACAGCTGTGAAGGCGAAAAGAAGACATTCCTGCGCGGCGATCGACGGTGAGAAAGAGCCGGCCGGCCACTCCGACCGGCGCGAGCGTGACAGACGAAATCCTACATTGGAAGGGCAGGCAATTCCGACCGTGGGCAAGATCATTCCCTTCCCGCAACGATGGCGCTAGGCTGCGCGCGATCAGGGGGGCACATGCACGTTCATCTTCCGAAGCCGATCCATGGTTGGCGTCAGTTTTTCGGCGAAGTCGGGATCATCGTGATCGGCGTGCTGATCGCGCTGGCGTTCGAGCAGGTGGTCGAGTGGGCGCACTGGCGCCACGTCGTCCATCAGGACGAGGAAGTGCTCAACGGGCAGGTGGAGGGCTATTACGGCGCGATGCTGGCGCGGGTCGATCAGCAGGCCTGTATCGATCAGCGCCTGTCCGATCTGGGTGTCATCCTCGCGCGGCACGATGCGGGCGAACCGCTCGGCGTCACGGGGCCGATCGGTCGCCCGAGTGCCTTCGGTGGAGACGACAGCGCGTTCGAGATGGCGATCGCCGATCAGTCGCTCGCGCACATGAGCCTCGCGTCGAAGCAGCGATTCTATGATGCCAGGGGATCCTACAAGACCTTCATCGTGAGCCAGGATATCGAGATGGAGGCATGGCGCACGCTGCGCACGGTCGATCGGCAGGCGCGTCTGTCGCCGTCGGACTGGAGCGACATCGCGAAAGCCTACGATCGGGCAGTCGATCTGAACGGAGTGATGAAGGCCAATCTCGCGACGAGCAGTGACGGTACGTGGCTGACGCCGTTCCGATCGTTCGAGAAACCGACCGGCGCGAGCCTGCGGTCGCTACCCTGGGTCAAGCAATTGTGTGCGGGAACGGTGATCGGGAAAACGGCAGGCAACGGCAAGGCAGGCGGCTGATCGTCTCCGCCGATTGTCGCGGTGCGCCGATCCGGCTCGCGCCCTTGTGAAGCCGTGCCGGAACGGACGGCCTGCTTCGTCCTCTTCGCTTGCCCCCCGTTGCCCCTGCGTCTAAGCCGCGCGGCCATATGCGCTATATCTCCACCCGTGGGCAGGCCGATGCGCTCGGCTTCCAGGCTGCCACCCTTGCCGGTCTCGCCTCCGACGGCGGCCTCTACGTGCCCGAGGCGTGGCCGACGCTGAGCACGGCCGAGATCGAGGCGCTGGCGGGACTCTCCTACGCCGAGACGGCGGTGCGCATCCTCGCCCCCTTCGTCGGCGATGCGCTGGGCGAAGCCGATCTGCGCGCGCTGTGCGAGGCCGCCTACGGCCGCTTCAGCCACGCGGCGGTGACTCCGCTCGCGCAGCTCGATCACAAGCATTTCCTGCTCGAGCTGTTCCACGGGCCGACTTTGGCCTTCAAGGATGTCGCGCTGCAAATGCTCGGCCTGCTGTTCGAGCGGTTCCTGTCGGGCGGCGATCAGCACCTTACCATCGTCGGCGCGACCTCGGGCGACACCGGATCGGCGGCGATCGAGGCGGTGGCCAATCGTGCGCACATCGACATCTTCATGCTGCACCCGAAGGGGCGCGTCTCCGACGTGCAGCGGCGGCAGATGACGACGGTGCTGGCGCCCAACGTCCACAATATCGCGATCGAGGGCGATTTCGACCAGGCGCAGGCGCTGGTGAAGCGCATGTTCGGTGACAGGGACTTCGCCGGCCGCTTCCAGCTGTCGGCGGTGAATTCGATCAACTGGGCGCGGCTGGCGGCGCAGATCGTCTATTATTTCTATGCGGGCGTGCGGCTCGGCGCTCCGCATCGCGCGATCGCCTTCTCGGTGCCGACGGGCAATTTCGGTGACGTGTTCGCGGGCTATGTCGCGAAGAACATGGGCTTGCCGGTGGCACGGCTGATCGTCGCGACCAACGTCAACGACATCCTCCACCGCGCGCTGTCGGCCGGCGACTATTCGACCGGCACGGTGACGCCGACCGCGACGCCCTCGATGGATATCCAGGTCAGCTCCAATTTCGAGCGGTTGCTGTTCGATCTCCACGGCCGCAATGCGGGTGCGCTGGCGGGTGCGATGAAGGAGTTCGAGAGCAATAAGGTCATGGCGCTGTCGCAGGCGCAGCGTGATCTGGCCGCCGCCGACTTCACCAGCGCCCGCGTCGATCACGAGGGCATGGTGGATGCGATGCGCTGGGCGCACGCCTCGGGCCAGGTGATCGATCCGCACACCGCCATCGGCCTCGCGGCGGCGCGCGCGGCGGACCTGCCGGCCGACGTGCCCGTGGTGACGCTCGCCACCGCGCATCCGGCCAAGTTCGGCGATGCGGTCGAGGCGGCGATTGGCACGCGCGCGGCGCTGCCGGAGCGGATCGGCGGCCTCATGGAAAAGGAGGAGCGTTACGCGACGCTCCCCGCCACCTTCGAGGCGATCACCGGCTACATCGCCGAGCGCGCGAGGCCGAAGGCTTGAACCCGCGCCTCCATCGCCTGCCCAATGGGCTGACCGTCGCCATCGACCCGATGCCCGGCGTCGAGACGCTGGCGGTCGGCCTCTACGCCGATGTCGGCAGCCGCTCGGAAGCGGCGCACCTCACCGGCCTCGCCCACATGGTCGAGCATATGGTGTTCAAGGGCGCGGGCGAGCGGGATGCGCGGCAGATCGCCGAAGCGGCCGAGGATGTCGGCGGCCAGCTCAACGCCTGGACCTCGCGCGACACCACCGTCTTCCACGCGCGCCTGCTGCCGAACGATCTCGCGCTGGGCGTCGACCTGATCGCCGATCTCGTCCGTGCGCCGCACTTCTCCGCCGAGGAACTGGAGCGCGAGAAGCAGGTGGTGCTGGCCGAGCTCGGCGAATCGCGCGACACGCCCGACGACATCATCTTCGATCACCTCGCCGCCGCCTCCTATCCGGGCCAGACCTACGGCCGCCCGGTGCTCGGCGACGCGCAGACCATCGCCGCGATCGACGTGGCGGCTCTTAAGCGCTGGCTGGAGGAGCAGTATCGCCCGGCCGGGCTGGTGCTCGCCGCCGCCGGCAAGGTGGACGAGGATGCGCTGCTGAAGCTGGCCGAGGCGCGCTTCGGCGATCTCGCCGCTGGCGCGCCGCCCGCCTTCGAGCCGGCGCGCTTCGCCTCCGGCGTGGTGACCGATGCCCGCCGCTTCGATCAGGTCCATGTCGCCTTCGCCCATCCCGGCGTCGATCAGCGGCATGGCGATGCCTATGCGCTCAACCTGTTCGCCAGCGCTGCGGGCGGCGGCATGTCCTCGCGGCTGTTTCAGGAAGTGCGCGAGCAGCGCGGCCTCGCTTATTCGGTCTATGCGTGGAGCAGCGCGGCGGCGGACACCGGGCAGCTCGGCGTCTATTGCGCCTCGGCCAAGGCGGACGCGCCGCGCGCCTTCGCACTCGCCCGCGAGGTGCTGGCGCGCACGGCGGAGGACTTGTCCGAAGCCGAGCTGGCGCGCGCGCAGGCGCAGGCCAAGGCGGGGCTGCTGATGGGCCTCGAATCGGTGCAGGCGCGCTGCGACCATCTCGCCCGCCAGATCCAGGTCCATGGCCGCATCGTGCCGGTCGCGGAGACGGTCGCCCAAATCGATGCGGTGGACGTCGCCCATGCCCGCCGCGCCGCGAACGACGCGATCGGCGGCGGCATCGCGACCGCCAGCGTCGGCGGCAAGCTGGCCCGTGTCGCCTGATCCTCGCGCTCCGTTCGTCCTGAGCCTGTCGAAGGACGTGCTGCAGGCGCTGCGTTTGGGGCACGCACTTCGACAGGCTCAGTGCGAACGGGTTTTCTGGTCATGAAACTCGACACCCTCATCACCGAGCCTTGGGCCGATTACGGCCTCGTCGACTCCGGCCACGGCCGCAAGCTGGAGCGCTATGGCCGCTTCCGCTTCGTGCGGCCCGAGCCGCAGGCGATGTGGGCGCCGGCCGCCCCGGAGTGGAAGCATGACGGCGAGTTCCTCGGCGCGTCGGACGAGGATGGCGGCGGACGCTGGCATCTGAACGGCAACGTCCCGCGCGACTGGCCGCTCGGCTGGCAGGACGTGAAGTTCCAGGCCGCCAACACCCCCTTCCGCCACCTGCAATTCTTCCCCGACATGGCGCCGCAATGGGCGTGGATGCGCGATCGCGTCGCCCCGGACGACGAGGTGATGAACCTGTTCGGCTATACCGGCGTCGGTTCCCTCGCGCTCGCCGCGAAGGGCGCGAAGGTCACGCACGTCGATGCGTCGAAGAAGTCGGTCGAGCAGGGCAAGGCCAATGCGTTGCTCTCAGGCATGGCCGACAGGCCGATCCGCTGGATGATCGATGACGCCACCAAGTTCACCGCGCGCGAGGTGCGGCGCGGGCGGCGCTATGCCGGCATCATGCTCGATCCGCCCAAGTTCGGGCGCGGCCCGACCGGCGAGACCTGGCGGCTGGAAGAGGGCCTGCCCGGCCTGATCGCCGATTGCGTGAAGCTGCTGGACCGCGAATCAAAATTCCTCGTCCTCACGGTCTATGCGGTCCGCATGTCGGCGCTCGCCATCGCCGAACTGCTGCGGCAGGCCACCGCCGAACTGGGTGGCACGGTCGAGGCCGGCGAGATGGCGGTGCGCGAGGAGGCGCGCGGCCTGCTCCTCCCCACCGCCATCTTCGCGCGCTGGTCCGGGGATCAATAGACCAGGATCTGCCCCTGCATGCCGGACGCGACGTCGAGCGCGACCGACGAGGTGAGATCGAACGGCCCGCGCACGCGCGGCGTCACCACGAAGCTGCGGGTCGATTGCGAGGGGACGGAGATGATGCCCTCGCGGATCGCCTGCGCACCGCCGCGCGCATCGCGGATGTCGGCGCGCGCGAAGAAGCCCTTGGCCGAGAAATTGTGGCCGCTCACGTCGCGGTTCACCAGCACGATGCGGGTCGGCACGTTGATCCTCAGCCGGATCACCTGCGGACGGAACTTGCGGTCCTGCATCACCACGGTGCGCGTCGGGATGGGCTGCGCGGCGGGCGCGGCCTCGACCGGTGTCGCCGCGATGGGCGCCAGCAGCGGGAAAGCGGCGGCGAGGGCAAGGGCGATACGCTTCATCTTGGGCTCCGTTGGTCAGTCTCGAAGGCTTCGTAACGCCGCACCGGCGGCAAAGGGTGCGCCGAAAGTGAGGAGCAGTGCGGTTGCGGCCAGCAGCTTGAGCGCCTGCGCGTTCGCCGGTTCAAGCGCGCCCGCGCCGAAGATCAGCAGCGGCACGGCGAGCGGCAGCAGCACGAGGCCGGCGAGCGCGCCGCTGCCGCGCAGGCCGACGGTGAGCGCCGCCACCGTCACGCCCAGCGCAGCGAGCGCAGGGGTGCCGATCGCGAGGCTCGCCTCCAGCCGGCCGAGCGTCGGCGCGTCCAGCCCGAGCAGCGCCGCGCCGGGCAGCGCCGCCAGCATCAGCGGCGGGCCGAAACTCAGCCAGTGGGCGGCGATCTTGGCGGCGGCGATGCCCTCGTCGGCGATGCCGCGCGCCGCGAACTGATCGAGCACGCCGGCGTCGGCATCCGGCGCGACCAGACGCTCGATCGGCAGCAGCGAGGCGAGCAATGCCGCCAGCCACAGCATCCCGCCACCGGCCTTCGCCAGCAGCCGCGCGTCCGGCCCCACCGCGAAGGGGAAGAGCGTCGCCGCGATCAGGAAGAAGGCAACCGGCAGGCCGGCGGCGCGCAGGCCGCGCAGCGTGTCGCGCAGGATGAGGGGGGAGATCATGCGAGGATCCCGTCGAGCACGAGGTTCTCCGCATCGTCGATCGGCAGCGGCAGGTGCGTGGCGGTAACTATGCTGCCGCCCGCCTTCCGATGCGCGCGGATCGCGTCGCCGAGCCGATCGATCCCCTCGGTGTCCAGCCCGTTGGCCGGCTCGTCGAGCAACCACAGCGGCGCGCCGCTCGCCACCGTGCGCGCGATCGCTGAGCGGCGGCGTTGGCCGGTCGAGAGATAGCGCACCGGCACGCGGGCGAGGTGCGCAATGCCCATCGCCTCCGTCGCGACCTCCGGCCGGGTGCCGTCGAGCTTCGCCCAGAAGCGAAGTGCCTCACCCAGCGTACGATCACCGTCGAGCGCCGCCGCCTCGCCCAGCCACGCCACCCGGCCCGCGCGCTCGACGGTGCCGGCCGACGGGCGCAGCAGCCCGGCGGCGATCCGCAGCAGGCTCGATTTGCCGACGCCGTTGGGGCCGGTGACGACCAGCGCCTCGCCCGCCGCGACCGTCAGCGACAGCCCCTCGAACAGCAGCCGGTCGCCGCGCAGGCAGGCGACGTCGCGTAATGCCAGCATCACGCCTCGCGATCCTCCAGCGCATGCATGTCGTCGTCCGACAGGCCGAAATGGTGGCCGATCTCGTGGATGATCACATGGGTGACGAGCGCCTCCAGCGTCACTTCGCCCTCGGCCCATTCGTCCAGCAGCGGGCGGCGATAGAGGTGGATGACGTCGGGCATTGTGCCGCTGTCGTCCACGCTCTTCATGCCGATGGGGCGGCCGGTGTAGAGGCCGGAGAGCGCGAAGGGATCGTCGATTCCCATCTCCTCCAGCACTTCTTCGTCGGCAAATTCCTCGACCTGCAGCACAACGCCGTCGAGATGCGCGCGGAAGGCGTCTGGCAGGCGCGCCATGGCGGCGCGGGCGATCGCCTCGATCGCATCGGCGTCGGGCGCTTGGCCCCAGAGGGTTTGACGGGCGTTCATCGCATCGCGACAGTAGAACGCCCTAGCGGAGGTGCAATGGAAGACAGCGGCCCGGAGGTGCGGTTCGAACAGGTGACCAAGCGCTTCGGCGGTCTGGCGGTCGATCATGTCGATTGCACGGTCGCGGCGGGCAGCTTCGTGGCGCTGGTCGGCGGATCGGGGGCGGGCAAGTCGACGCTGCTCAGGATGGTCAACCGGCTGGTCGAGCCGGACGAGGGGCGTATCACGATCGGCGGGCGCGATGTCGGCGAGGGGCCGGCGCCGCTGCTGAGACGGCGGATCGGATATGTCTTCCAGTCGATCGGGCTGATGCCGCATATGGATGTCGCCGAGAATATCGCGCTGCCGGCGCGCGTAGCCGGTGGCGTCGCGCCCGATGTCGCGGACCTGCTGGCGATGGTCGAGCTTCCCGCCGATTATGCCGTGCGCCGGCCCGATGCCCTTTCCGGCGGCGAGCGGCAGCGTGTCGGCGTCGCGCGCGCTCTGGCGACGGGGGCGAAGCTGATGCTGCTGGACGAGCCGTTCGGCGCGCTCGATCCGGTGACGCGCGATGCGATCGGGCGGCGCTATCGCGATCTGCACGATCGGCTCGGCCTCACCAGCATCATGGTGACGCACGACATGGCCGAGGCCTTGTTGCTCGCCGATCGTGTGCTGGTGATGGCGAAGGGACGGATCGTGGCGGATGCGACGCCGGCCGAGATGCTCTCCGGCAAGGCGGGGCCGGAGGCGGACGCGCTGGTCGCGGTGCCGGCGCGGCAGGCGCAAGCGATCGAGGCGTTGCGGGGGTGACCGAGATCGCTTCCCTCGCGGCGCATCACATCCTGCTCTCGGCCGCCGCGCTGGGGCTGGCGCTGCTGATCGCGCTCCCGCTCGGCCTCGCCGCCGTGCGCCGGCCGACGCTGGCGGGCGTGGTGCTGGGCGTGGCGGGGGCGATCCAGACGATCCCCGGTCTCGCCCTGCTGGCGCTCTTCTATCCGCTGCTGCTGATGGTCGGGCATGGCGTGCCGGCTTTGGGCTTCCTGCCGGCATGGCTGGCGCTGACGCTCTATGCGCTGCTGCCGATCCTGCGGAATGTGGTGGCCGGCATACGCGGCCTCGATCCGGCGGCGATCGAGGCGGCGGACGGCATCGGCATGACGGCCATGCAGCGCCTGCGGCTGGTCGAGGCGCCGCTCGCCGCGCCGGTGGTGATGGCCGGCATCCGCACCGCCACCGTCTGGACGATCGGCGCGGCAACTCTGGCCACCACCGTCGGTGCGGCGAGCCTCGGCAACCTGATCTTCGCCGGCCTTCAGACCGAGGATTGGGGGCAGGTGCTGAAAGGGTGCCTCGCTTCGGCGGCGCTGGCGCTGGCGGCGGACGGGCTGCTCGCTTTGGTCGAGCGCGGGCTGGCGCGGCGCGAGCGCTGGTCGCTGTGGCTCGGCGCGGCGGGCGTCGCGATCGGGCTGCTCGCGGCGTGCGCGCCGTTGGCCGGGGGCGGACAGAAGACGGTGGTCGTCGGTGCCAAGAACTTCTCCGAACAATATATCCTCGCCCGGCTGATCGGCGACCGGCTGGAGAAGGCGGGCTATACGGTGAGCTATCGCGAGGGCCTGGGGTCGGCGGTGGCGCTGCGCGCGCTCAGGCAGGGCGATATCGACGTCTATGTCGATTATTCGGGCACCATCTGGGCGGATTCGATGCACCGCGACAAGCCCGCGCCTCGCGCCGAAACGCTCGCGGGGATCGCCGATTTCCTGAAGCCTGCCGCGCTGGTCGGCCCGTTGGGGTTCGAGAACGCCTACGCGCTGGCGATGAAGAAGGGGCGGGGGATCGGCAATCTGCAGGCGCTCGCCGCGTCCGCGCCGTCGCTTCGGCTCGGCACCGACCTCGAATTCCTCTCCCGCCCCGAATGGCGCGCGGTGCAGTCCGCCTATGGGCTGCACTTCGCCGCGCAGCGCGCTTACTCGCCCACCTTCATGTATCGCGCGCTGGAGAGCGGGCAGGCGGACGTGATCTCGGCCTTCTCGTCCGATGGGCGGATCGCCGCGGACGATCTGGCGGTGCTCGCCGATCCGAAGCACGCGCTGCCGGGCTACGATGCGATCCTGCTGGTCTCGCCAGCGCACGCACACGATGCGCGCTTCCTCGCGGCCGTGAAGCCGCTGGTCGGCGCGATCCCGGTGGCGGCGATGCGGCAGGCGAACTACATGGTCGATCGCGACAGCGGCAAGGTGCCGCCCGATCGGGCGGCGCAGTGGCTGGCCGCGCATCTGGCCAAGAAGCCGGGGAGCAAGTGATGGCCGAGATCGTCAACCTCAACCGGGCGCGGAAAGCGCGTGCCAAGGCGGAGGCGGGCAAGCAGGCCGAGACCAACCGCGCGAAGTTCGGTCGCAGCAAGGCGGAAAAGGATCGCGACGCCGCCGAGCAGGCGCGCCGAGACGCGCTGCTCGACGGGGCGAAGCGGGAGGACTAACTTTCCCCGTT
>Ga0310811_10003386_pt1 | contig 20038 bp, 15 predicted proteins | sample YCmetagenome_FD_207642 | JGI IMG/M metagenome (GOLD analysis project Ga0310811, IMG submission 207642) | Soil microbial communities from experimental microcosm in Duke University, North Carolina, United States - YC | ecosystem: Engineered > Artificial ecosystem > Soil microcosm > Unclassified ...
ATGTGAGCGCTGTCTTCCAGACCGGGAAGTGCAACCTGATCATCGGCACGAGCGGCAGCGGGAAGACGGTGTTGATGAAATGCCTGGTCGGGCTTTTTGAGCCGGATGCGGGTGAGATCGTCTATGACGGGATGAATTTCTCCGAAATGACCGAGGAGCACCGGAAGGACCTGCGGCAGAATATCGGGATGCTGTTCCAGGGTTCGGCGCTGTTCGACAGTATGACGGTAGAGCAGAATATCCTGTTCCCGTTGGATATGTTCACGAAGAATACCCCGGCCGAGAAGCTGAAGCGGGTAGACGAGGTGCTCGAGCGGGTGAATCTGCAGGGCGCCAACAGCAAGTTCCCGGCCGAGATCTCGGGTGGGATGAAGAAGCGGGTAGGTATTGCCCGGGCGATCGTGCTGAATCCCAAATATCTTTTCTGTGACGAGCCCAATTCGGGTCTGGATCCGCAGACCTCGCTGCTGATCGACCAGTTGATCAAGGAGATCACATTGGAATACAATATCACGACGGTGATCAATACCCACGATATGAACAGCGTCATGGAGATCGGAAATCATATCATGTATATGTACCAGGGACACAAGGAGTGGGAGGGGACGAACAAGGAGATCATCTTCAGCAAGAACAAGCTGTTGAATGACTTTATCTTTGCCTCGGAATTTCTGCGGGATGCCAAGGATATGCGGATGCTGGAAGTGAAGGGGAAGATCGACAACAACCGCGATATGGATGAATTGCTCAAATAAAAAATATCAAATCTACTCTCATGGCAATCTTAGTTAACAAACAGTCCAAAATTATCGTACAGGGATTTACGGGTACAGAAGGGACGTTTCATGCTACGCAAATGATCGAATATGGAACGCAGGTGGTGGGCGGTGTTACCCCGGGTAAGGGAGGCAGCAAGCACCTGGAGCGGCCGGTGTTCAATACGGTGGCTGACGCGGTAAAGGAGACGGGCGCGAATGTATCGATCATCTTCGTTCCGCCGGCATTTGCGGCCGATGCGATCATGGAGGCGGCCGAGGCGGGTATCGGACTGGTGATCTGTATAACCGAGGGGATCCCGGTACAGGATATGGTGAAGGCTAAGAATTATCTGCAGGGTAAGAATACGCGGCTGATCGGCCCCAACTGTCCGGGCGTTATCACGGCCGGGGAGTGCAAGGTGGGGATCATGCCGGGGTTTGTCTTCAAGAAGGGGAAGATCGGGATCGTGAGCAAGTCGGGTACGCTGACCTATGAGGCTGCGGACCAGGTGGCGAAGGCGGGGTTGGGGATTTCTACGGCTGTTGGGATCGGCGGAGATCCGATCATCGGGACGCCGACGAAAGAGGCGGTAGAGCTGTTGATGAATGACCCCGAGACAGAGGGCATCGTGATGATCGGGGAGATCGGTGGGAGCATGGAAGCTGAGGCGGCCCGGTGGATCAAGGAGAATAATCGCAAGCCCGTGGTTGGGTTCATCGCCGGGCAAACGGCGCCTCCCGGACGGCGGATGGGTCATGCCGGTGCGATCATCGGTGGTGCGGATGATACGGCGGCGGCGAAGATGAAGATCATGGCGGAGTGTGGGATCACGGTGGTGCAGACGCCTGCGGAGATCGGTTCGACGATGGCGAAGGTGTTGAAGAAATAATCTTCTTATACCAATAGTGGAACGGCCCCCATCTCTGGGGGCCGTTCTCATTGATGGCCTATGTGTAGTTAGAAACAGTGACGATCACGGTAGAGGTCGCGCCGGTCGAACCGGAGGTTGCGGCGATCGTGGTAGAGACCACGGCGATCGTGGGCCAGGTCGCGCCGGTCGAAGTACCGGTCGTGGCGCATTTCGGAGCGGTCATAACGGAGGTCGTTGCGGTCGTGACGAACTTCCATGCGGTCGTGGTTGATATCGCGACGATTGTCAAATCGGCCCTGGGCCTGGGTGCCAACGGCGAAGAAGAGGCCGGCTGCGAGGAGTATTGTCAATTTCGTTTTCATCTTTGTCAATTTTAAGTTTTTGTTGAACTCAATAGCGGGTTCATATATAAGATTCCGGATAAGCCTTTGTGTTTAAGGCTAAATAGTTAGGGTCCTGTTAAAAGGGCCCAACTTTGTGTAACCGGTTCAGCGAACGCATCTTACCTTTAAATAAATATCTCCTATGCGCCTTAAACGGAACTTATTTTTTGCTTGTTTTTGTTTGTTGGCCTTTATCGTTAAGGCACAGCCGGGTGGGGGTGGCTATGATGCGAGGTGGAAGACGATCGATTCATTGATCCAGCGACGGGGATTGACGCAGTCGGCTCTTTCCGATGTAAACAAGCTGGCTACTATCGCCCGGAAGGAGAAGAACGATCCGCAGTTGATCAAGGCGTTGGTATATCGATTGAACCTTGATCAGATGCGTACGGACAGTGGGTTATTGGCGTCGATAGTGGATATGGAAAAGGAGCTCGAGGCCCGGAGAGACCAGCAACCGGCGCGATCCATCCTGGAATGCATCCTGGCGAAATTATATTCTGACTATCTGCAGCAGAACCAGTATATGATCCGAAACCGGACCACTACCGTAACTTCATCCAAGACGGATGTCGCTACCTGGTCGGTGCAGGATCTCGAACAAAAGATCAGCAGCCTTTTCCGGTTGGCGCTGGCCAAAGAGGATCTGCTTTGGCAAACACCGGTGACCGCCTATTCGCCCATCGTTATCAAGGGGAACGCACCCGGTCTGCGTCCTACCCTTTTCGATCTGCTGGCTCATGTCGCATTGGACTATTTCAAGGCCAGCGAAGGGATGGATAAAAAGCCGGATGAAGATTCTCTTTCGGGCCGTCGCCAGGCCCGGTTGTTGTTCGATCGGCTTGTGCGGCGGCATCGTGCCGACAAGACCCCGGAGGCATTGATCGATGTGGAGATCGAGCAAATCGTTTTTGAGCACGTATATGGGGATGCGGCCGATAAGGAGCACCGGTATATGGATGCCCTGCGACGCATGACGGACCGGTATGGAATGCTGCCGGCTGCGGCGGAGGCGTGGTATCTGCAGGCGCAGCAATATGCCGATCAACCCGGCCAGCCAAAGGATCAACGGGATACGCTGGGAAACGGAAAAGCGGTAGAGCTCTGTCAGAAGGTGATCGCGCAGCCCAATGAAAGCGAAGGAAAGCAGCATTGTTCGTTCCTCCTGGACGCGCTACAACGAAAGGATCTCACGTTGACGATGGAGCGGGTGAATATTCCCGGAAAACCGTTTCGTGCGCTGGTGCACTGGAATAATTTATCGCGATTTTATCTGCGGATCATCCGGTTGGACGGGAATAGCGAGGAACGAAACAATGTCTATGACAGTATTTTCTGGGTAAAGCTGTTGCAGCAGCCGGCCGTCCGTAGCTGGTCGCAGGACCTGCCCGATACAAAGGACTATAATCCGCATCAGGCAGAGATCGCCGTGGGCTCCCTACCGCCGGGCCACTATGGGATCGTTGCCGGTACGAATGCCGACTGGAGCCTGAGGGAATCGACGATGAGTCTGCTGGATCTGTATGTCACGCGGATCAGTTGGATCAGCCAGGACGAGGATTATTTCGTGCTGGACCGGCAGACGGGTCAACCGCTGGCCGGCGCATCGGTAAAGGTGTCGTACCGGCCTGGCGCGAACCGGAAACAGGACTCAAAGCCGGAATCGTTTACGACCGACGAACATGGACATTTCCGGCTGGATAAAAGGACGAAACCGGATACCTGGGGTTCGACCCTAATGGAAGTGACGATCCCAGGGGACCGTTATTCGACTACGGAGCCCCTCTACCAGGTTTATTCTTCCATTCGGCAGGGTACGGGCAAGCCGGAAGATGGGCGCGATTATGAGGTGCGACATGCCCGGTGTTTCCTGTTCACGGATCGGAGTATCTACCGGCCGGGGCAGACCGTTTATTTCAAGGGCATCGAGGTGACGGAGGACGCCGGTAGTCACAAGGACAAACCAATGACCGGGGACTCGGTGAAGTTATTCTTACAGGATGCAAACGGCCAGGTCGTAGACAGCCTCGCATTGACGATGAATGAATTTGGAAGCTATCATGGCGCATTCAGGCTACCGGAGAACCGGCTCAATGGTTTATTCACCATCCGGAAAGACGATAACAAGAGTAGTGTGGCCTTTTCGGTGGAGGAGTACAAGCGGCCGAAATTCCATGTCGATTACGATACGCTGAAAGGCAGCTACCGGGTAGGAGACAGCATCCGGGTGACAGGAATTGCGATGGCCTATGCGGGGAATGGGATCGATGGGGCAAAGGTCATTTATCGCGTGACGCGCAGGGCTCGTTTCCCGTATTCCTGGATGTTCTGGCGCCGGGTGCTGCCCAACTCCTTTATGGAGATCCAGCATGGCGAGATAAGGACCGATGGGCAAGGCAGGTTTTCCATCCCCTTCTTTGCATTGCCGGACCCGACCGTGCCTCCCGATACCAAACCGGAATACGATTATGAGGTCAGTGCCGATGTGACGGATATCAATGGCGAGACGCGGAGCGGGCATACGGGTATTGTAGCCGGTTATACCGTCCTCCGATTGGGCATCAGCCTGCCGGCGGGATCTGAAATACCGGCCGACAGCCTGCGGAAGATCGCGGTGAATGTTACTAACCTTGCGGGGCAGCCGGTGGATGCTCGTGTCGAGTTGACGATGACGCCTTTACAGGCTCCACAACGGTTGATCCGGGAGCGGCTTTGGGAGACGCCTGACCGTTTTGTACTGAGTGAGAGGGCTTTTTTGGATTCTTTCCCGCAGGACGAATACCATGAGGAAAACAAGAAGGAGAGCTGGGAGAAGGGCGCGGCGGCCTGGTCGGGTGCTTTGGCCGTGCCGGCATCCGGGAAGATGGATGCGGTGGTGCCTGCCGGGGTATCGGTTCCAGGCTGGTATGTGCTGGAGGCCCGGACCGTGGATAAATATGGCCAGGCGGTGGTCGACAAGCGATATGTGCAGTTGTACGACGGGAAGACGGGGCGGCCTGCGAGTCCGCAATACTTGTGGCCGGCCGAGAATGTCGTTACTGCAGAACCGGGGATGCGGGTGAGTACGGCAACGGGGTCATCGGAGGCCAACCTGTATGTAGTACGGATGGTGGAGCGACCCGGTAAGAAAGAATGGAGCCAGTATACCTTGAATAAAGACAGAAAAGGTACGGAATGGGCGATTGCCGAGGCGGACCGGGGCGGGTTCGGCGTGTTGGATGTCTTTGTCCGTGACAACCGGATATATACCCATGCGACGACCGTGAAGGTCCCCTGGACAAATAAGCAATTGAACATCCATTATGCGAGCTTCCGGGATAAGACCGAGCCCGGCAGCAAGGAGCAGTGGCGGCTGACCATCGATGGCAGCAAGGGGGAGAAGGTTTCGGCGGAGGTGTTGACGGCGATGTATGATGCTTCGCTCGATGCGTTTCGGGCGCATGGATGGAGCGAGCCTGATCTCTACCCGAATTTTGGGGGACCGTCGGCCTGGTCGACAGGTTCCATGTTTACCAGCGTCCGGTCGCAGGGGCGGCCGTTCTTTGGAACCCTCCGGATGCAGTATCATTATAAATCGTATGATGAGTTGTTATTGCCGGGTAATGCCCTGACGCAGCGATATGCGTTCCGGCATGATATGAATCCGGATATCAGATACAAGGCGGCTGCGCCGCTACTATTGAGGGGCCGGGAGCCGGGATTGGCGATGATGAATGTGGTAGCGGACAACACAGCGGTTGCAGATAGTGTTGTGTTTAGTCTAAACGCACCTGCGTCGGCTCCGCCGCCGGCACTGCCGCGAAAGGATTTCCGCGAGACGGCCTTCTTCTTCCCGGACCTGTACACCGACAGCGCGGGGAATGTCAGCTTCAGCTTTACAATGCCGGAGGCGCTGACCAGCTGGAAGTGGATGACGCTGGCGCACACGCGCGACCTCGCCTTTGGGTATGTAGAAAAGACGGTGATCACGCAGAAGGAGCTGATGGTGCAGCCAAATGCGCCGAGGTTCCTGCGGGAAGGGGACCGGATGGAGCTGCCGGTGAAGGTGGTGAACCTGACCGATTCGGAGATGACGGGGCAGATCCATTTGGCGCTGACCGATCCGACGACGGGGCAGACGGCGGATGGGTGGTTTGTCAACCGCCAGGCTAATCAATATTTCACCGTGCCTGCGCGGCAGAGCGTGGTTGTCGGCTTTCCGCTGGATATTCCTTACCAATACAACCGGCCGCTGACCTACGCCGTGACGGCGGAAGCGCGTAACTATAGCGATGGTGAGGAGGCGACGTTGCCGGTAGTGAGCAACCGGATGCTGGTGACCGAAAGCCTCCCGTTGAATATGCCGGGGGATGGGACGAAACAATTCCGGTTTGAGAAATTGTTGAAGAGCGGGAGCAGCGAGACGCTGAACCATCATGCGCTGACGGTGGAGTTTACGGCCAACCCGGCCTGGTATGCGGTGCAGGCCCTCCCCTACCTGATGGAGTATCCCTATGAATGCGCCGAGCAGGTCTTTAACCGGGCTTATGCCAATGCGCTGGCGACGAGGATCGTCAGCAATACGCCAAAGTTGCGACAGGTGTTTGATCAATGGCGGACGGTCGATACGGCGGCGTTGTTGAGCAACCTGCAAAAGAACCCCGAATTGAAGAGCATATTGTTGGAGGAAACGCCGTGGGTGCTGGAAGGGAAGAGCGAGGAGCAGCAGAAGAAGAACATTGCGATGCTGTTCGACCTGGACCGGATGAGCCGGGAGCTGGGATCGGCAATCGACAAGCTGAGTGGGATGCAATCGCCGGGTGGAGGATTTCCCTGGTTCAAGGGAGGACTGGACGACCGGTATATCACGCAATATATCCTGACGGGGATCGGGCGGCTGCGGCAGCTAAAGGCCATTCCGGTTTCGATGGACGACAAGCTAAAGACTATCGTTGCCGTTGCGTTGCCCTGGGTGGATGCGCAACTGAAGAAGGAATATGACGACCTGCTGGCCGCACAGAAGCGCGGAAAAGGCGCCCGGCCGCTGGCCGACGATTGGGTCAGTCCAACAGCGATAGAATATCTGTATATGCGCAGCTTCTTCAATGACCAGGGCATCCCCGGGAACGTATTGCCCGCGGTGAGCTTTTACCGTAAGCAGGCGCAGAAGAGCTGGGTGGGTCTTGGGAACTATCTTCGGGGCCTGACAGCGCTGGCGCTATTCCGGACCGGCGATGTGCAGACGGCAAAGGATATCCTGGCTTCGTTGAAGCAGAATGCCATCCGTGACGAGGAGAAGGGAATGTACTGGAAGGGGATGGAGACGGGCGGGTACTATTGGCACCAGGCGCCGGTGGAGACCGAGGCCTTGCTGATCGAGGCATTCCGGGAGATCGGCGGGGATGCTGTCGCCGACCGGGGGATGAAGACCTGGCTGTTGCGGCAGAAGCAGACCCATCACTGGGCGACTACCAAGGCGACTGCCGATGCCTGTTATGCGTTGATGCTGGGCGGGCAGGAGTGGTTGAATGCGGAGCGGGATGTGGAGATCAGGTTAGGGGATAAGACCATCGATTGGCCGGCGGGTAGCGGGGATGCGGGGACGGGCTATAATAAGAAGGTGTTTGACGGGCCGTTTGTCAATCCATCGATGGGGAATATCACGGTCAAGGTGGAGACGAAGGGTGCGAAGGCTGCTGCCGGGGGTTCGGGTTCGCCGGCCTGGGGGGCGGCGTACTGGCAGTATTTCGATATGCTGGACCGGATCACGCCGCCGGGGCAGGATAAGGCTGCGCTGAGCGTCGAAAAGAAGCTGTTCCTATCGCGCAATACCGACCGTGGGCCAGTGTTGGATCCTGTGGCTGAGAACGGGTCGTTGAAGCCGGGCGATAAGGTGGTGGTGCGGATCGTGATCCGGGCCGACCGCAGCATGGAGTATGTGCATCTGAAAGATATGCGGGGAGCGTGCTTCGAGCCGGTGGATGTGATCAGCCAATACAGGTGGCAGGATGGGTTGGGGTATTATCAAAGCACCCGGGATGCGAGCACTGACTTTTTCTTTAGCTGGCTGCCGAAAGGGACGCATGTGTTCGAGTATACGCTCTTTGCCGGGCAGGCGGGAAATTTCAGCAATGGGGTGACGACTTTAGAGTGTATGTATGCGCCGGAGTTTAGTTTTCACAGTGAGGGAATAAGGGTGAATGTGGAACATTAAAGGGGGATCCTTTTAACCGAGGCGCCGACGCTTTTTATGAAGAGATAGTTGGTCGTTCCGCCGACTACGGCGCCGATGAAGGGGACGAGACGGCCGCCGGCTTTTGCGCCCATGCGGAGGAGCAGTTTTTCCGCGATGTTCTCGAGGATCTCGCGGGTAAGGATGAGGCCGGCTTCGAGGCCGAGGGAGACGCCGACGACGGACATCAGCTCTTCGAAGGTGACGGTGTATTTGCCGCGGCGGGCATAGATGACGCCGAGGGTGACGCGGAACTGTTGAGCGAGATTGTTGAAGAGGTCGGCGGGGATGCCGACAAGGACGGTTATGGCTCCGCCCATCCCGGTGATGGCGCCGGTGGAGGCTGCCAGGCGGGCGCAGTGTTCGATGAAGCCGTCGAGGCCCATGCGGTCGACTCCTTTTTGGATGCCATGCTGGTTGATGCTGTCGAAGGTCTTTCGAAAACCATAGAAAGCGAGACGTCTGGACAAGCGGTTTGCTTCCATATCTTATCTTCATGCAAACTTCAAACCAAGGATGGGACAGGCGGTTGAATTTCTTATTATCGGTCAGGGCATTTCGGGTAGCTTTTTGCATCTCGAGCTGGAGCGCGCGGGAGTGTCACATAGGGTGATCGACGAGGGGTCCCCTTATTCCGCATCGCGGATCGCGGCGGGGTTGATCAACCCGGTAACGGGTCGAAGGCTGGTCACGACCTGGATGATCGACGAGCTGCTGGATTTTGCTCGCGAGGCCTATGGGCGGTTGGGCGAGGTATTGGGCAGCAACTTTTTCTCCCCGGTGAGGGTGGTGGATTTTTTTCCCACTGCACAAATGCGGCTGGCGTTTTGGGACCGGTTTGCGGAGGGCGGGCCCTACCTGCGGCTGCCGGAGGACGAGCGCGACCAGCTCGATCGTTTTCACTACGAATTTGGATATGGAATGATCGGTCCCTGTTATCTTGTTGATGTTCCGGGCTTACTGGATAGCGTGCGGGCGCGGATGCGGCGATTGGGGTTGTTGCGCGAGGAGCGGTTCCTGCCTGCGGAGCTGGTGGTGAACGGGGATGGGGTGCAATATGGGGATATCGAAGCGCGACGCCTCGTGTTTTGTGATGGGGCAGCCGGCTTTGACAGTCCTTATTTTTCGCGGCTTCCTTTTGCGCCGAACAAGGGAGAGGCCCTGATCGTGGAGGTGCCAAACCTCGGGATGAAAGATATGGTTGCCAAGAAGGGGATCAGTCTTGTGCCCTGGCGTGACGATCTATACTGGGCAGGTTCGTCGTATGAATGGTCGTTTGACCATTCGCAGCCGACGGAGCTTTTTCGGAAGCGGACGGAGGCGGTGTTGGGGGGTTGGCTGAAGCTGCCCTTCCGGACACTCGAGCATCTTGCCGCGGTGCGGCCGGCGACCTTGGAGCGCCGACCGTTTGTAGGCTTTCACCCGGCATACCCGGTAATAGGTATCCTTAACGGGATGGGAACGAAGGGGTGTTCGCTTGCTCCTTATTTTGCGCATGAGCTGGTACAGCATGTTTTGACCGGCAGGCCGATCCGGGCGGATGCCGACGTTGGGAGATTTACGAAGATTCTTTTAAGGTAGTCCTACACTGCGGTGGCTGTTTCCGGACGCAGGAGGATCGTCGTGCTGCCGGTGATACAATCCAAAGGATCCTGGTTAAGGACGCGGGACATGGCTTTATAGAGCTCGGGAAGCTCGTGCCGGAAGGGGACAGCGCTTTCGAAGAAGACCTCGACGGCCACGGCCCAGAACTCGTGGTAGTTGGTGGCGGCATAGTCGCCCAGGAGATTGCGGATGCCGTGCTCGCCCTGCATGGCGGTGAAGATGGGGCGGGCAACCTTGGAGAAATTGGGGAATTCCTTTTTAAAGTGTTTGTCCTCCTCGGTCTGGGTGATAAAGTTGACATAGGCGAGGGCGTGAGCCATCTCGTGAAGGCCGACATTGCAGTTGGCTGTCTGCCCGGTGATGCCGCGCATAAAGTTATCCCAGGAGAGATAAATACCGGTTTGGTCCACATGGCCCATAAAGGGACGGGAATAGAAGCCGTAGTGATAGTCATCCCGAAGGATGAAGATGTCGTCGAAATAGTTGAGCTTGAACTTTTCCAGGCCGAACGTGAGCTGGACCGCGGCGGCGCTGACCAGGATCGGCATTTCGGCTGACTGTTCCACCTCTATATAATGGAAGTTCTTCGAATGCTGGAAGAGCCAGGTGCGGAAGAGGAATTTCCGCTGATCTTCCAGGCCCAGGCGATTATAGTAGCGGAAGTGGCGGGCTACCACGGAATGGTAGAACGTCTCCTTGCCGAGGAATCTTTTGAACTGATGTTTTGTGTAAAGTCGTTGAAAAAGGGATGTGACCGGACGATTTAGAAGTAGAATCCCCAGCACCAATGAAAAGATGACAATGATTTCCATAAGGTTCATTTTCTGTAGTTCTAAGAAGTGATAAATAAACCAGGTCTTACATTGGCTATGGATACGGAACCAAGGTTCTCAGATTGGATGGGAAAACCTATAGTGGGGTTTAATCAAGAGGAATGAATCGTACGGATGCCAACAAAATAGAAATAATTCCTGAAAAAGAGAAGCGTTGTGGAAATTTTTCATCTTCAGGACGCGGTGGGGGCGAGGTCCCCATCCAGGCCTTCAGGAGGTAATTCATTGATCGTTAGAACTTTATTTGGAGTCAGCGGGTCCTGGTTCAGGAGGATGCAAAGAGAGGAGTAGAGTTCGGGCAGCCCGCGTTTGAAGGGGGTTGGGCGTTCGAAGAAGGTTTCGATGGAGACAGCCCAGAATTCCTGGTAGTTGGTGGCGGCGTAGGGGTCGAGGAGGGTGCTTTCGCCGGCCTGCATCCTTTCGAAGATGGGGCGGGCTACGGCCGAGAATTCCACGAACCGGTCATGAAAAGAGTTATCGCGGCCGTCCTGGACCGTGAAGTTCACATAGGTGAGCGCATGAGCCATTTCATGAAGCCCGACGTTCTGTCCGTCGGAGTAGTTGGTGAATTCCCGGACAAAATGGGCCCAGGAGAGATAGATGCCGTCCTCGCTGACATGACCTTCGAAGGGCATATTATATAGCCCGAAGCGGTATTTGTCCTTTAAGATATGGATGGTGCGGAAATAGTCGAGCCGGAAGTGGTCGAGGCCAAAGGTGAGCTGGACGGCGGCGGCGCTGATCAGCAGGGGCATGGTCTCTTCGGGTTCGAGGTCGATATATTCGAATTTTTTTGCCTCCATGAAGAGCAGCACGCGGCGGAGGAATCGTTCGCGGGCAGACGCGCTCAGGCTGCGGTAGTAGGGATTAAAGCGGGAAAGAACGGCATTGAAGCTGTCCTGCCGCGCCGTGAAGAGGCGGTTACGTCTTCTATTCCTCGCTCTTTCGAGCAAGCGGCTGATACCGATAGCTACCAGCAGGGATAGCCCGATGAAGACGATGGAGAAGAAGGCAGCCGGAGTCATTGTCTGGAAAAATAGCAATTTTTCCCGCATCCTGCATACCTTTGGCGCTCAAAAATGGGCAATGTATAGGACTCACACCTGTGGAGAATTAAGAAACGCCCAGATCGGCCAGACCGTAACCCTGGCAGGCTGGGTGCAGACGCTTCGGAAATTTGGCAGTATTACTTTTATCGATCTGCGTGACCGTTATGGGATCACCCAGCTTTTGTTCGGCGAGGACCTGAATAAGCAACTGTCGGACCAGCCGTTGGGCCGGGAATATGTTCTGCAGGTGAAGGGCATGGTGACCGAACGGACCAGCAAGAACCCGCAGCTACCCACCGGCGATATCGAGATCACGGTTCAGTCCTATACGATCCTGAACAAGTCCGTGACGCCGCCGTTCACCATCCAGGACGATACGGATGGGGGCGATGATCTGCGGATGAAATACCGGTTCCTCGACCTGCGGCGCCCGGCCGTTCGGAAGAACCTCGAGCTCCGGTATGCCGTGAACCGGGCGGCCCGCAACTATCTCCATGAGAATCATTTTATGGACCTGGAGACCCCCTTCCTGATCAAGTCGACGCCGGAGGGGGCGAGGGACTTCGTGGTGCCGTCGCGGATGAACGCCGGCCAGTTCTACGCGCTGCCGCAGTCGCCGCAGACCTTCAAGCAATTGCTGATGGTGAGCGGTTATGACCGGTATTTCCAGGTCGTGAAGTGTTTTCGCGACGAGGACCTGCGGGCAGACCGGCAGCCTGAATTCACACAGATCGACTGTGAGATGAGCTTTGTCGAGCAGGAAGACATCCTTGCGATGTTCGAGGGCATGGTGAAGTATATCTTCAAGACCGTAAAGAATATCGATTATACGGAAAAGATCGGGCGAATGACCTGGGAGGAAGCGATGTGGCAGTATGGTAACGATAAGCCCGATATCCGGTTTGGCATGAAAGTGCTGAACCTGAAGTCCGCTTTTACGAAGGGCGGCGTCATTACGGCCACCGGTGAGCTGATCAATGGCGCCGGGTTTGGCGTTTTCGACAATGCCGAGACCGTGCTTGCTATTGCGGCGCCGGGTTGCAATGAATATACGCGTAAGCAGATCGATGAGCTGACGGATTGGGTGAAGCGGCCGCAGATCGGTATGCAAGGGCTGGTGTATATCCGCTGCGCCGAGGATGGGTTCAAGAGCAGTGTCGACAAATTCTACGGGGCCGACAAGCTGAAGGCCATAGCGGATGCCGTGGGAGCGAAACCCGGGGACCTGATCCTTGTATTGGCGGGCCGTGAGGAGCGGACTCGGAAGGCGATGAGCGAGCTGCGGCTGGAGATGGGCAAGCGGCTGGGTCTGCGGCGGGAGGATGAGTTCAAGCTGTTGTGGGTGCTGGATTTCCCGTTGTTCGAATATGCCGAGGACGACAACCGGTGGGTGGCGCGGCATCATCCGTTCACTTCGCCGAAGCCATCCGATATCCCGGTGATGATCAACAACAGCCCGGTGATCGAACATGCGGAGAGGTACCTGGAGCATCCTTACAATCATATCAAGGCGAATGCCTATGACATGGTCCTCAACGGCAATGAGATCGGGGGCGGGTCGATCCGTATTTATCAGCGGGAGCTGCAGGAGAAGATGTTCACGGCGTTGGGGATGAGCAAGGAGGAAGCGCTTCACAAATTTGGTTTCCTGCTGGGGGCCTTTGAATATGGTGCGCCGCCGCATGGAGGTATCGCGTTCGGCTTTGACCGGCTGTGTGCGATCCTGGGCGGCAGCGAGAGCATCCGGGATTTCATCGCGTTCCCGAAGAACAATGCCGGCAGAGACGTGATGCTGGATGCACCGAGCACGATCGATGAGAAGCAGCTGAAGGAGCTGTCGATCCAGCTGGATACTAGTGGGAGGGATAGCTTATGAAAGGAGTATTGAAAGTGGCCAGCATACTGACCTGGTTCAACCTGATCTTTTGGGGAATTATAATTTTATTCCTGCTTTTGGCAGCGGGGATCATCGGCCCGGTAATGCTGGTGGGCGCTGTATTGTTGAGCGCTATTCCGCTGAATTGCTATGCGGCTTTGCAGCTGCATAAAAGCATCCGCCGGCCGGCCATCAAGCTAAGTCATCAGACACCGGTCGGCATCCGGTTTATCGGATTCGTGGCCCTGTTCTTCGGCCTCATGACGGTGATGGACTCCCTTGGCAATCTTCAAAACCCGGGGAGGTCGCTTCAATTGATGAAAGAATCATTTTCCGGCATGAAGGGAACGGAATTCATGACCCTGAACTATATCAGGGGCATATCAGTCGTGGGGCTGATCCTCGGCTTGGCTGTGGTCGTGAATGTGATCCTTAATTTCCGGCTTTTGCGGTGGTATTACCTGGTGCATCAGAGTGATGCTTCATAGTTTTGAGCGGCGGCGGATGGCATAGCTGGCCAGGACGGCCAGCAGTGCGGCCGCGATCGTTGCGATAAAGAGCATGCGTTCGACCGAACCCAGGGTTCTTCCTTTTCCTTTCTGGATATTTCCGCGGCAGTCGGCAATATAGCTGTAGATGCCGGGGTAGTGGGGATTCAGCCGGAGCACGGCTTCGAAGTCCTGCAGTGCCGCGCCGTACTGGTGCCGGTCATATTCTTCCAATGCCTGCGCGAAGCGGTGGGTGGCGTTGCCGGGTCTGGCGTCGATGCCGGCGCTGTCGAGGTATTCGTTCAGGATGGTGATGGGTACGGCGAAGTTGAGCCCCGCGGCCAGGATCCCATTGTTCTCGAGACTGCCGAAGGTGGTGAGTCCTACTACTTCGCCCCGTTGGTTGCAAACGGGGCCGCCGCTGCTGCCGTGATTGATGTTGGCGTCCATCTGGACCAGGGGCCAGCCGCCCACGGAGCGTTTTATAGCGCTGACGATGCCGGTGGTGAGCGTCGGCTCGATGGCCGAGGCGGCGGAGACAAAATCATTATTTGTTACGGGGCCGGGATAGCCGTATACGAACAGCTGCTCGCCCACCTGGGGGAGGTCTTCGGATGCCAGCGTGAGCACCGGCATTTCTTCCCTGGCGTCGATCTTGAGGATCGCGATATCCTTGCCCGGCATCGGCTGGCCCTTGATGACGACGGTCGCGTGGCGTTTGACCGTGTCGGAGTGCTGGCTGCCGCTGTCGCTGCGGTAGACGATATAGATATTCTTCCGGAGATCGTACAGGATCATCGAGAAAAGGCGGGAATATACGGAGGCGTAGGTGTTGTAGAGAAGGCTGCGCTGTTGTTCGGTAAAATGAGTGGCCCAGGAGGTCTCGAGGGCGGCGATGGACGCCTCGGTGATCTGGCGGAAGGCGGAGAGGATGAACTGGCGGCGGATAAAGGCATCGTCCCGGTCGATGAGGTGACAGTTGGTGGCCACATAGCCATCCCCGGTGATGAAGAAGCCGGTGCCGGTGGAGGTGATCTCTTCGGGCTGCTTGATGTAATCGAAGGTCGTTTGGAAGAACCGGGTCGGGCGATTGTTCATTTCCCGGAGGACGATGTCGAGCTTTTGCTCGGCGGTGACGCCGCCGCTATGGTCCAGGTTTTGAATGGAGTCCAGCAGGGCGTTGAATGCCCTGTTATCCATTTTCATGCTATTGACATAGACGTTGGCCGTATACTCGGTCCGGATCATGACCACGCCCGGACGGTTGAGGGCATAGTTCTCGACCCCCGATAGCTTCGGGTCCTGACCGGCGGCGGAAGCCATGGCTACCAGGCCGGAGAAAAGAATGGACAAGATGGATCGGCAATGCATCGGCGGGGCTGTCTTTCCTTTAAACAGCAAAACGGATAACTTGTTGTACTATTGTTGTTTAAATTTTGTTATGGTAGCTCCACAGGCCCCGTTGGCCGAGCGGCTCCGGCCGCAGACGCTGGATCAGCTGGTCGGTCAGCAGCATCTGACCGGGAAGAAGAGTGTATTACGGACCGCTATCGAGCATGGGAAACCCCCTTCCATGATCCTTTGGGGTCCGCCGGGGACGGGTAAGACGACTATCGCCGGGATCATCGCCAACACCCTGCAGGTGCCTTTCTATACGCTCAGCGCAATCGCAGCGGGGGTAAAGGAGGTGCGGGAGGTGATCGCGGAAGCCAAAGATAAGGAGAAGGCCATCCTGTTCATCGACGAGATCCACCGGTTCAACAAGGGTCAGCAGGATGCGCTATTGGGAGCCGTTGAAAAGGGGATCGTGACCCTGATCGGCGCCACCACGGAGAATCCTTCCTTTGAGGTAAACAGCGCCTTACTGAGCCGCTGCCAGGTGTATGTGCTGAAGCCGCTGACCGATGAGGACCTGAACAAGCTGATCGATCATGCCCTTCGGTCCGATCGCTGGCTGCGGGAATTGGGTATCGAGGTGCGCGACCGGGAAGCCCTGATCAATATCTCCGGCGGCGATGCGCGGAAATTGCTGAACCTGCTGGAGGTGGTTGGCGATGCGGTCGGCAAAGGCGCCGTTGTCACGGACGCCATCGTGATGGATATCGCGCAGCAGCGGATCGCGCTTTACGATAAGAAGGGAGAGCAGCACTACGATATCATCTCCGCCTTTATCAAATGCATCCGCGGCAGTGATCCTAACGCTGCCGTATATTGGCTGGCGAGGATGATCGAGGGCGGCGAGGATGTGAAGTTCATCGCGAGGCGGATGCTGATCCTGGCCAGCGAGGATATCGGTAACGCCAATCCCAATGCTTTGCTGCTTGCCAACGCCTGTTTCGACGCCGTGAACAAGATCGGCTATCCCGAATCCAATCTCATCCTGTCGCAATGCGCCATCTACCTGGCGACCTCGCCCAAGAGCAATTCGGCGACCACGGCCATCGGCGCTGCGCAGGCGGCAGTGCGCAACAACGGTGATCTGCCGGTGCCGTTGCATATCCGCAATGCGCCGACGCGGCTGATGAAGAACCTGGATTACGGCAAGGGGTACGAGTATAGTCACAGCTATGCGGGCAATTTCTCTCTGCAGGAATACCTGCCGAAGGAGCTGGAGGGAACAAAGTTCTATGAGCCGGGGAAGAATGCGCGGGAAGAAGAGCTGCGTAAGTTCCTGAAGGGTCTTTGGGGTGACAAATATGGATATTGAACATTTTTTATGATAAGCTGGAGCTTTAAACCGTTCGGTCAATTGACTTCGCCCGAATTATATGCTATCCTACGACTGAGGAGTGAAGTTTTCGTCGTCGAGCAGAACTGCGTCTTTCTCGACATGGATAACAAGGATGAGTATTGTGTGCATATTATGGCGTGGCAGGGACCCCTGCTTGCCGCCTATTCGCGTATCGTGCCCGCGGGGATTTCCTATGTGGAATCTTCGATAGGAAGGATCGTAACATCCCCTGCTGCAAGAGGCAGCGGCATCGGCAGAGAATTGCTTGTGAAGAGCATCGACTGTCTGTATACGTTGTATGGAAGATGCGATATTCGTATCGGTGCGCAATACTATTTGAAAAAATTTTATACCTCTTTTGGATTTGTCCAAAAAGGGGAAATATATCTCGAAGACGGAATCGAACATATAGAGATGCTGTTATCCAATCACTAATGCAGTTCCCTCATTGGGAATGAGTTGGGAATAATTTTCGAATGTCCTTTGTGGATAAAATAGTTACTTCTATGTACACAATTTGATTCCCGATTTTCGTTTCTTACATACAGCCCCCTTTACAATTTCGATTGTGAGGAGGAATCCAAACCATCGGAAAACTAAATCTAATATCAATGAAACAGAGTTTACACTCCTTGAAATGGCAGTGTTTGTTTGTGGCCGTAACCTTATGCTTTTCTTCTTCCGTTTTCGCCCAGGAAGATGCTCAAAAAACAACCGAGGCCGGTATCACAGTTGGACCCATGGTCTTCCTAGGCGACCTGGGTGGTCACGCGGGGAAGGGTACGACCTTCATCAAGGACTATAACATGAACACCACGAAGCTGGCATTTGGCGCCTTTTACGCCGCCTATCCCACGCAGTGGTTGGGTTTTAGACTCTCAGCAACTTTTGGAAGTATCGAAGGAGATGACGGGAATATCACGCCGAAGGGTGGTGATGAGGAGACCCGTCTGGCCCGTCACCTCGATTTCCGCAGCAAGATAATAGAAGGAACGATCATGGCCGAAGTCTATCCGACGGTGTTCCTGGAGGAGGAGCCCGATGATGTGACTGCGCGTCTTCGTCCTTATGGAGTGATCGGTTTGGGATTGTTCCATTTCAATCCACAGGGCAGCTACCGCAATCAATATGGCGATGTGTCCTGGGTCGATCTGCAGCCTCTGCATACGGAGGGTGAAGGTTTCCCGGAATATCCCGACCGCAAGCCTTATAAGCTGACGCAGATGAATATCCCGATCGGTGTAGGTATCAAGTACTTCCTGTCCGAGAACCTGAACCTTTCGTTCGAGATCGTGCATCGCAAGACGTTCACGGACTATATCGATGACGTGAGCACCCGGTATGTCGATCCGACCCTGTTCGCGAAGTATCTGTCCCCTTCGCAGGCGGCCATCGCCCTGGCGATGTCCAACAAATCTGCCCAGGGTTACAATACGCCCGGGTATGGCAAGAATGCGAAGAGAGGTGACCCTACCCAGAACGACGCATATTTCACAGCGCAGTTCAGACTGGGGATCCGCATCGGGGGACGTACCGAGACCCGCTGGAGGAACTCCACTCACTGTCCGCTGTTAAGGTTCTAAATAGTAGCATTAGTTGTTGATCGTACTCATATTTTCGCAGATCGTTGTTTTACCTGTTTGTTTTAAGTTGTTGTTTAATCCGTACCCTTTTTTTTCATCTATCGATTGATCTATGAACCATTTTGTACCCCTGAAGAAAACTAACCCATCTATGAGCGCCGTATGCAGGCTGGCCGTCATCGGTCTGGCCCTTGGCGTTCAATGTTCCTCCGCTCTTGCGGCCGGCGTGGACCCGAGCTCGCCGCAAGTCACTTCTTCACCGGGGTCCTATGATACTATCCACAGTATCCAGATCAATAAAGCCCAGACCAGCAAGAAGCACAAGATCAAGCTGTACTCCGATGCGAGACAGCAGGTGTTGTTCTTTTCTGCGAATGGGGACGAGGGTAAGGTCTATCAGCTGTACCTGTTCGATATGGATGGGCGGCTGGTGAGTCAAACCCGTATCCGCAGCCGTGAGACCACGGTGCTAACAAATATTTCAGAAGGAAACTTTCTTTTCGAGGTTTTCACCGATGACGAGCGTATTGAGAATGGGCAATTGACGGTGAGGTGATCGTCTCATTAATGTCTAACCAATAAGCAAGCAGGGAAATTGGTAAAATCCGAATATCCGAAGGTTTAGTAAAACCTGATCCGTTCCCTATTTAGGTACCCTTTACAAACACAAAGATTTTATTAATCACTCCCTGCTCTCGCTTATTGGTATTACTATGGGAGAAAAATTGCCGCGGCCTCTTTCCAGTTATTGATACGATCATACCCGGTGACATCGAGATTGTGCTGGGATGTGAACAAATAGGGCTTCCCTTTGAAGCCCTTTAAGTTTTTTACATGGTCGTCGATCATATAATCGCCGAAGACCAGGTCTTTGCTACCGGTGAGGGCGATCTGCTTCCAGGTGAAGAAGGGGAAGTGTTCCATCAGCCATTCATATTTATCTTTCAGGGAATTGGGGAACTCCATGGCTGCGGAGACGATGAACACCTCATAGCGTTTATTCAGCTCGCGAAGAACGTCCACGCTGTCGTCCATGACGGGAAGGTGGCGGAAGAAGCCGGGGGACCTCAGCCGGTCGAGGATCAGCTGCTGGTGATGTTCGGGGAAACCGGTCAACCAGCTGCCGATCATTTTGCTTTTATCGGGTTCGACGCCGTATTCTTTCTTATACCATTCTATCATTTCGCCCATCGGGTCGGCGATGACCTCGTCCATATCAATTATGATGCGTTCGCTCATAGTTCGTCTTTCAGGAATTTTGCGGTGTGACTTTCTTTGTTCTTTATCAATTCTTCGGGAGTGCCTTCGAAGAGGATCCTGCCGCCGCCGTCGCCGCCTTCGGGTCCGAGGTCGATGATATGGTCGGCGACCTTTATCACGTCGAGGTTGTGCTCGATGACCAGCACGGTGTTGCCGCGATCGACGAGCTTGTTGAGGACGTCGAGCAGGTGCCGGATGTCCTCGAAGTGAAGACCGGTGGTGGGTTCATCGAGGATGTAGAAAGTTTTGCCAGTGTCCTTCTTGCCGAGCTCGGTGCCTAGTTTCACCCGTTGTGCTTCGCCGCCGCTGAGGGTGACGGCGGACTGACCGAGGGTGATATAGCCCAGGCCCACTTCTTGTAGTACCTTTATCTTACGATAAAGGTAGGG
>Ga0310811_10003387_pt1 | contig 20035 bp, 13 predicted proteins | sample YCmetagenome_FD_207642 | JGI IMG/M metagenome (GOLD analysis project Ga0310811, IMG submission 207642) | Soil microbial communities from experimental microcosm in Duke University, North Carolina, United States - YC | ecosystem: Engineered > Artificial ecosystem > Soil microcosm > Unclassified ...
CCTGGTCAAGCTGATGACCGACGGCATCCTGCTGGCCGAGATCCAGGCCGACCGGATGCTGCGCCGCTACGACACGATCATCATCGACGAGGCGCACGAGCGCAGCCTCAACATCGACTTCCTGCTGGGCTACCTCAAGCAGCTGCTGCCCCGCCGCCCGGACCTCAAGGTGATCATCACCTCGGCGACGATCGATCCGGAACGCTTCGCCGACCACTTCGGCGACGGCGACGGCCGGCGCGCGCCGATCGTGGAGGTGTCCGGCCGGACCTATCCGGTCGAGGTCCGGTACCGGCCGATCGTCGACCCCGACGACCCGGCCGGCGACACCGACCGCGACCAGGTCCAGGCGATCGGCGACGCGGTCGACGAGCTGTGCGCCGAGGGCCCCGGCGACATCCTCGTGTTCCTCTCCGGGGAGCGCGAGATCCGCGACACCGCCGATGCCCTGTCCAAACAGGACCTTCGGGACACCGAGATCCTTCCGCTGTATGCGCGGTTGTCGGCGGCCGACCAGCACCGGGTGTTCGCCCGCCACGCCGGCAGGCGGATCGTGCTGGCCACCAACGTGGCCGAAACCTCGCTGACGGTGCCCGGGATCAAGTACGTGATCGACCCGGGCACGGCCCGGGTTTCCCGGTACAGCCACCGCACGAAGGTGCAGCGGTTGCCGATCGAGCCGGTCTCGCAGGCCTCGGCCAACCAGCGCAAGGGCCGCTGTGGCCGCACCTCGGACGGGATCTGTGTCCGGCTCTACACCGAAGAGGACTTCCTGTCCCGGCCGGAGTTCACCGAACCGGAGATCCTGCGCACCAACCTCGCTTCGGTGATCCTGCAGATGACCTCGCTCGGGCTGGGCGACATCGCCGCGTTCCCGTTCGTGGAGCCGCCGGACCGGCGCCAGGTGGCCGACGGCGTCCAACTGCTGCGCGAACTCGGTGCGCTCGATGAGTCCACAAAGGACAATCTGACGCCGGTGGGGCGGCAGCTCGCGCAGTTGCCGGTCGACCCCCGGCTGGGCCGGATGGTGCTGGAAGCCGCCCGGAACGGCTGCGTGCGCGAGGTCATGATCATCGCGTCGGGACTGTCCATCCAGGATCCGCGCGAGCGTCCCGCCGACAAGCAGGAGGCCGCGGCCCAGCAGCATGCCCGCTTCGCCGACAAGAGCTCCGACTTCCTGGCCTACCTGAACCTGTGGGAGTACCTGCGGGAGCGGCAGAAGGCGCTGTCCACCAACCAGTTCCGCCGGCTCTGCCGTACCGAGTACCTCAATTACCTGCGGGTGCGCGAATGGCAGGACATCTACAGTCAGCTGCGTCAGCTCGCCAAATCGGTCGGGGTCACGCTCAACACCGTGCCCGCCGACCCGCAACGGGTGCACGCCGCGCTGATCGCCGGACTGCTTTCGCACATCGGCCTCAAGGACCCGGAGAAGGGCGACTATCTCGGCGCACGGGGTGCGCGGTTCTCGGTGTTCCCCGGCTCGTCGCTGTTCAAGAAGCAGCCGCGCTGGGTGATGGCCGCCGAACTGGTGGAAACCTCCCGCCTGTGGGCGCGGGTGAACGCGCGGATCGAGCCGGAATGGGTCGAACCACTCGCCGGTCACCTGGTGAAACGGAACTATTCGGAACCGCACTGGGAGCGCAGACGCGGCGCGGTGATGGCGAACGAGCGCGTCACCCTCTACGGGGTGCCGCTGGTGGCGAACCGCAAGGTGAACTACGGCCGCATCGACCCGGAGTTGTGTCGTGCGCTGTTCATCCGGCACGCCCTGGTCGAGGGCGACTGGGACACGAATCACCGGTTCTTCGGGGAAAACCGTGCCCTGCTCGACGAAGTCGAGGATCTGGAGAACCGCGCGCGCCGTCGTGATCTGCTGGTGGACGACCAGACGCTGTTCGAGTTCTACGATCAGCGCGTCGGCGAAGAGGTCGTGTCGGCACGGCATTTCGACGCGTGGTGGAAGAAAACCCGCCCGGACCAGCCCGACCTGCTCAACTTCGAAAAGGCGATGCTGATCAACCAGGGCGCCGACGGGATCCGGGAGTCGGACTACCCGGACACCTGGACCCAGGGTTCCCTGCGCTTCGCGCTGACCTACCAGTTCGAGCCGGGCGCGGACGCCGACGGGGTGACCGTGCACCTTCCCCTGCCGGTGCTCAACCAGGTCCGCGAGGACGGCTTCGACTGGCAGGTGCCCGGCCTGCGCGAAGAACTGGTGACCGCGCTGATCAAGTCGTTGCCCAAGCAGCTGCGGCGCAATTTCGTCCCCGCGCCCGACCACGCGAAACTGGTGCTCTCGCGGGTGAGCCCGGCCGACGGCCCGCTGCTCGACGTGCTCGCCGCCGAGCTGGAAGCCCTGCGCGGCGTCGCCGTTCCGCCCGCGGAATGGCAGCCTTCGGCCGTTCCCGACCACCTGCGGATCACCTTCCGGGTGCTCGACGAGCGGGGCCGGAAACTCGGCGAGGGCAAGGATCTGGCGGCGCTCAAGCACCGGCTGAGCGGTCGGGTGCGGGAGACGATCTCCCAGGCCGCCGACGGCATCGAGCGCACCGGGCTGACCAAGCCGGTGTTCGGGGAACTGCCCCAGGTCTGGCGCGGGGACCAGATGCGGGCCTACCCGGCGCTGGTCGACGAAGGCGACACGGTGGCCGTGCGGATGCTGGACACGGCGGTCGAGCAGCGGCAGCAGATGTGGTCGGGCACCCGGAAGATGCTGCGGCTCAACCTGCCCTCGCCGATGAAGTTCATCACCCGCAGCCTGAGCAACCAGTCCAAGCTGGCGCTCGGCCGCAATCCGCACGGTGGCGTGGGCGCGCTGCTGGAGGACTGCGTGAACTGCGCGGTGGACAAGCTCGTGGCCGACAACGGCGGGCCGGTCTGGGACGAGGCCGATTTCGGTGTGCTGCTGGAAAAGGTCCGGGTCGGGCTCAACCCGACCGTGCTGGACGTACTGTCCGAAGTGGAGCCGATCCTGCGTGCGGCGAACGAGGTCGAGGCCAGGCTGGCCGACACCCGTGGCCCGGCGGAATCCCTCGCCGACATCCGTCAGCAGCTGAACGAGTTGGTATATCCGGGTTTCGTCACCGCGACCGGATTGACCAGGCTGCCGAACCTGGTGCGCTACCTGCGTGCGATCGACCGCAGGCTGGAGAAGCTGCGGACCGCCGCGGACCGCGATCTCGAGCTGTTGCGGGACATCCAGTGGCTCACCGGGGAGTACCAGCGAGCCGTCCAGGAACTCCGACCGGGCGTCGCACCCGGCCCGGAGTTGCTGGAGGTCCGGTGGATGATCGAGGAACTGCGGGTCAGTTACTTCGCGCAGACCCTCGGCACCGCATTTCCGGTTTCCCCGAAACGGGTTCTGCGCGCGCTGGACGCGGCCGCCTGACTTGCGGTTCTGAATGATTTCGGCGGGCCGGAACGTCGTCGCGTCATATTGCGGCTAATCGCGTCCCACCTGGTGGGTGAATTACTTCAAGTGGTGGAGGGTATCCGGTCGGCTCTTCCCTAAACTGGGGAAAGACACCAGCCGGGCCTCCTCGAATCGAGTGAACCATGAATGCTCGTGACGCGTCCGAGTCGGACGAGGAGTCCCGCCACGGCCACCGTTCGGAGGTGTCCGGCTCGGCCGCGGACGTGGTGCAGGCCAGGGATGTCCATGGCGGCGTGCATTTCCACGCAGCGGAACCGCCGGCGCATCCGGTTCCGCGGCAGCTGCCCGGGGACATCGGCGGCTTCGTCAACCGCGCGGCGGAACTGAAGCGGCTCGACGAGGTTCTAGACGGCGACGACGCACCATTGTCGGCCGGCGTTTATGTCATCACCGGTACCGCCGGAGTGGGCAAGACCTCGCTTGCCCTGCATTGGGCGCACAGTGTCCGAAGGCGCTTTCCGGACGGGCAGTTGTACGTGAACCTGCGCGGTTACGATCCCGGACCACCGGTGTCGGCGGAGCAGGCACTGGAACGGTTTCTGCGGGCCTTGGGCATGCGGCCGGATTCCCTGCCCACCGAACTGGAGGACATGGCGGCCTCGTACCGGTCGTTGCTGGCCGACCGGCGGGTTCTCGTGCTGCTGGACAATGCCGCGAGCGTGGGGCAGGTTCGCCCGCTGCTGCCGGGCAACGGCGAATGCCTGGTGCTGGTGACGAGCCGGAGCCGCCTGTCGGGACTGGTCGCGCGGGACGGTGCGCGAAGGCTTGCCCTCGACATGCTGACCGAGGAAGACGCCGTGCTCCTGCTGCGAAAGATCACCGCCGGCTACCGGGTTTCCGACGATCCGGTGGAGCTGATCGAACTGGCCAGGTTGTGTGCGCGGCTTCCCCTCGCCCTGCGGATCGCGGCTGAGCGCGCGTCGAGCCGACCGCTGATGCTGCTGAGCGAACTGATCGGAGATCTTCGCGACGAGTCCGCGCTGTGGGACGCGCTCACCGCCGAGGACGACGAGGAGGCGGACGCGGTCCGTACCGTCTTCGCCTGGTCGTACCGGGCGCTCGCGCAGGATGCCGCCAGACTGTTCCGGCTGCTGGGCTTGCATCCCGGGCCCGAGTTCGGGATCCCGGCCGCGGCCGCGTTGGCGGGTCTGACCGCGGGCGACACGCGGCACCGGCTGGATGTGCTGGTCGGGGCGCACATGCTGGAACAACACGCACCCGGGCGCTACGAGTTCCATGATCTTCTGCGCGCCTACGCGAGCGACCAGGCGGCCGAACAGGAGTCCACGGAAAGCCGGCGTGTCGTGCTCGGCCGGGCGCTGGCCTGGTACCTGCACACCGCTGACGCCGCGGTCGCCCACATCAATCCCCTCAACCGTCGAATCCCCCTCGATCCGCTTGAAAGCGGTGTCACACCACTACGTTTCGACGACTCCGTGGCGGCGTTCCGGTGGTACGAGCAGGAGCGTGCCAACCTGCTCGCGATGACCCGGGCGGCCGCCGAGGCTGGTCTGCACCGCGGCGCCTGGCAACTCGCCGCCACGCTGCGCGGCGTTTACGCGCGCCAGAACGCTTTCCCGGACTGGCTCGCGACCGCGCGCATCGGCCTTGATTCGGCGCGGCGGGCCGGGGACCGCGCCGGCGAGGCCGAGATCTTCGAAAGCTTGGGAAAGGTCCATCTCCAGTCACACCGGCTCGATCCGGCCGAGGACTGCCACGAGCGCGCCCTGGCCATCCGCCGGGAGATCGGCGACGTGCTCGGTGCAGGGGGCTCGATCAACGCGTTGGGGCTGTTGCACGTGCGGCGGCGTGAGCTGGCGCGGGCCGCGGCGCGGTTCGAGGAGGGCATCGCGGTTTTCCGGCGGCTCGGCAGCCGTCGCTGGGAAGCCGTGGCGCGCAACAATCTCGGATTGGTCTACTACGAGCTGACCAGGCTCGCCGAGGCGTCGGAAATCCTGCCCGGCACGGCGGCGATCTTCCGTGAACTCGGTGACCGCGCGGCCGAGGGCGACGCGCTGTACAACCTCGCCATGACACAGCGGGAATCGGGCCGGGTGAGCGAGGCGATGGCGTCGATCCAGCGGGCGCTGGAACTGGCCCGAGCGGAGAGCCTGCTCGCCTGGGAGGCCCACTGGCTCCTGGAGCTGGCGAGAATCCAGCGTGCCGGAGGCGGCGCAGCCGACGCGCTGACGTCATACCAGCGTGCCGCCGTGATCCAGCGGCAGGTCGGGGACCGCAGCCGGGAGGCGGCGGCGCTCGACGGCGCCGGCGAGGCCTATCGCGAACTCGGCATGCCCGACGAGGCGGCGAAGTTCCACCGCCGCGCGGTCGTGGCCCACCGCGAACTCGGCGACCCGTGGCAGCTGGCGGTCGCGCTCACCAACCTTGCCCTCAGCCTTGACCGGACCGGCGGCGCGGACGAAGCGCGACGCCACCGGGAAGAGGCGCTGAACCTGCTGGCGCCGTTCGACGACCCGAGAGCGAGGAACCTGCGTGAGCGGATTCGCGCGATCGGCGAGCCGGAGAGCGGATAGTGCTGGCGCCGATCGCAAGCGGGCCCGATCATTTGGCGTCGGCATAGCAGTCGACGACGGCGGTGTGCATCGGAAAACGCACCGGACAGGACGAGCCGAACAGCAGCGCCGCGGTTTCGGCCACCGCGGACTCGATCAGCGCCGGCACGGCGTCCGCGACCTCCTCGGGCGCGTGCACGATGACCTCGTCGTGCTGGAAGAAGACCAGCCGGGCGGCGCCGGGCAGGCGCTGGCGCAGAGTGGCCAGCAGCACCGCGGTGAAGTCGGCGGCCGAGGCCTGCACGACGAAGTTGCGGGTGAACCGGCCCCAGTTGCGTGCGGCCTGTCGGGCCCGACCCTCGGCGGCCTCGTCCTCGGCGGTGCCCCCGGTCAGCGCCCGCCAGCTCGCCGAGGGCGGGGGCGAGGTCCGGCCGAGCCGGGACCGCACCCGCTCGCCGCGCTCGCCCGCCTGCGCGGCACGCTCCACATAGGACACGGCAGCCGGGAAACGCTGGCGCAGCAAGGCGAGCAGCGGGGCCGCCTCACCTGCGGTGCCACCGTACATCGCGGAGAGCATCGCGACCTTCGCGCGCTTGCGGGAATCGTCGTCGACCTTCGCGAACATCGCTTCGGACAGGCGCGCGTACAGATCGGCGGAGGCGGACGCCTCGGCGAGGCGCCGGTCGCCGGACAGTGCGGTGAGAATCCGCGGCTCCAACTGGGCGGCGTCCGCGACGACCAGTTTCCAGCCCGGGTCCGCGCGCACGCACACCCGCAACGTCCGGGGGATCTGCAGCGCACCGCCGCCCTGGCTCGCCCAGCGGCCGGACACCACGCCGCCGACGACCCAGGCAGGCCGGAACCGGCCGCCGGACACCCATTCGTCCAGCCAGCCCCAGCCGTTGGCCGAGTACAGCCGGGAAAGCTCGCGGTACTCCCGCAACAACGGCACCGCGGGGTGATCGACATCGCGCAGCACATGGGCGCGCGCCGAGGGGACCGAAATGCCTTCCCGGCCCAGCGCGCGGACGATCGAGGACGGGCTGTCCGGGTTGACCGGCTTGCCGCCGAAGGCCGCGGTGATCCGCGCTGCCAGCTCCACCAGTTTCTTGGGCCGCTGGCCGGCGGGCACCCGCGGCCCCAGCAGGTCGGTGAGCAGCCCGTCGTGCACGTCGGCGCGCCAGGGCAGCCCGTCCACCGACATCTCGGCCGCGACCAGCGCGCTCGCCGACTCGGCCGCGATCAGCAGCCGCAGCCGCGCCGGCTGGTCGAGGCCGCGGATCCGGCGGTCCTGCTCGGCCAGCACGGTTTCCATCGCTTCGGTGACCGAAACCCCGGGCGGCAGCCCGCCGCCGCGCGGGGTGAACAGGGCGGGCTGGGCATCGGTGTGCGCCGGCTCGTCCGGCGGTGGTTCGCGCCCGGTGGCGCGGGCGAAGGCCGCGGCGAGCCCCTTCGGCTGTTCGCCGCGGCCTTCGCGGGCCAGGAGCAGGCCCTCGGCGAGCAGGAGGTCGTGGCACCGGTCGACCCGCAGCCCGGCCCGTACCAGCGGCGGATAGGCCCGCTCGACCGAGGCGAACACCCAGCGTGGCCGCTGCTGGTCTTCGAGCTCGCGCAGCCGCGCGACGAGCCCGGCTCCGGGCGGGCCGGAGCGCCCGGAGACCGTGTAGGTGCCGTCGTCTTCCCGGCCGACAATGATGTGCACGCCTTGATTCTGCGCCTTGCCACCGACAGATTCCCCGCATCGGATTACCTCGTGGCGGATCGCTGGATCGCCGTCCGCCGACTGGGCTACTGTCGGGTAGGTTTGTCCCGGTTCACTGGAGGTCCTTCCCCATGCTCGTCGGCAAGGTGACGGAGACAGCGCGCAGCATCGAGGTGATGTGGAAGGCCGGGCTGATCCCGTTTCCGCGCATCGACGAGGGCATCGGCGCCGTGCTCGCGATGCGCAGGCTCGGCCCGTTCGCGGCGGCCGCGCGCAACGCCGCGCGCCGCGATCCGCTCGCCGTCGGCCTGGTGGACGAGCGCGGCCCGCTCACCTTCCGCGAACTGGACCTGCGCTCCAACGCGCTGGCCCGCGCGCTGTCGGATCGGGGGGCGAAGGCCGGCACCGTGCTCGCCACGCTGTGTCGCGATCACCGTGGGCTGGTCACCGCGATGCTCGCCGCCGGCAAGCTCGGCGTGCGGCTGGTGCTGATGAACACCGGGTTCGGCAAGGCGCAACTCGCCGACGTCGCGCGGCGAGAAGGCGTCGAAATCCTGGTGTACGACGAGGAGTTCACCGATCTGGTCGCCGATGTCCCGGACAACGTCCGCCGGTACCTGGCATGGGTCGAGGCCGGCGTGCCCGGTCGGGTCCCGGTGCTGGACGAGCTGATCGCGAGCACCGACGACCGGCCGGTGCCGCCACCGGCCCGGCACGGCGGTTTCGTGCTGCTGACCAGCGGCACCACCGGCACCCCCAAGGGTGCGCCGCGCGAGCACACCTCGCCGCTGCTCACCGCGCAGTTCCTGGACCGCATCCCGTTGCGCGCGGGCGAATGCACCTACCTCGCGGCGCCGATCTTCCACGGCACCGGGCTCTCGCAGTTCATGCTCTCCTACGCGCTCGCCTGCAAAGTCGTGGTGCGCCGGCGGTTCGATCCGCTGGCCACGCTGGCCGGCGTGGCACACCACCGGTGCACCGCGCTGGTGCTGGTACCCACGATGCTGCAACGGATCATCGACCTCGGGCCGGAGGTGCTCGGCCGGTACGACACCTCGTCACTGCGGATCGTCTTCGTGGCCGGTTCGGCGCTTTCGCCCGATCTCGGCAACCGCGCGACCGAGGCGTTCGGCGAGGTGATCCACAACCTGTACGGGTCCACGGAGGTCGCGGTGGCCACCGTGGCCACGCCGGAGGACTGGCGCAGGGCGCCCGGCACGGTCGGCAGGCCACCGGTCGGCTGCCGGGTCGCGCTCTACGACGAGCAGGGCGGCCGGATCGTCGAGCCCGGCGTGACGGGGCGGGTGTTCGTCGGCAGCGGGCTCAGTTTCGGCGGGTACACCGACGGTGGACGCAAGGAGATGATCGACGGGCTCCTCGCCACCGGCGACGTCGGGCATTTCGACGGCGACGGACTGCTCTTCATCGACGGCCGCGACGACGAGATGATCTCCTCCGGCGGTGAGAACGTGTTCCCGATCGAGGTGGAGAACCTGCTCGTGGCACGTCCCGACGTGCTGGAGGCCGCGGTGATCGGCGTGCCCGACGACGAGTTCGGCCAGCGCCTCAAGGCGTTCGTGGTCCCGGCGGAGGGTGCCGCGCTTTCCGCCGAGGAGATCCGATCACACGTCAAGGCGTCCTTGGCCCGCTACAAGGTTCCCCGCGACGTCGAGTTCATCGATGCGTTGCCCCGCAACGCCACCGGCAAGGTCCTGCGGTCCCGCCTGGCCTGACCTGACGCGGGGAACACGTTCTAGCACCACGAGATGCCGAAGACACCGGGGCCGAAGCCGAGTGCGACGGAATGCACGCCGCCGGTGGTGTCCAGTTGCCGGTCGTGCCGTTCCTCCGGGCCGTCTCCGGCGCGGGCGTACTGCCAGCAGCGGGCCGGCGGGATGTCGAAGGAAATCTCCAGCAGGTACTCCCGCACGGCACGGCGGAACTCGCGGTAATAGGTGTTCCGGCAGTCGGGATAGGGCGGGCCGGGGTTGGTCAGCGTGTATTCGATCAGCTGCGTTTCGCCGCGGTGGATCGGGCGGTCGAAGAGCAGTTCCGCCGCCGTCAGGCCGTGTTCGACGTCGACCTCGACGCGGCCGGCCTGGCAGTTCCGCAGCGCGTGCAGCGCCGGTGGACCGGCGTCGGTGCCGCCGTGGTCGTAGACCAGCAGCCAGCGGTCCTGGTCGTCCGCGGTCGCCTGGAACACCGCGCGGGTGGTCATCGACCGCTGCCCGCCGTCCGCCGCGATCTCACCGCGGTCGTGCAGGCTGACCAGGTCGAGGCGGTGCTGCTGTTCGAGGGCGTGGGGTGCGCCGACGCGTTCGAGCAGCGCCCGTAGCGCCGGCAGGGGGAAGTTGACGGTGCCGGCGGTGGTCCGGCGCCGCGAACCGGTGCCGCGCGGCCGCGGTCGCGGGAGCAGGATGAACAGTTCTCCCGGGGTGAGGCCGAGTACTTCTTCCAACCCGCGAACGGCCGACATCGAACTTCGCCGTTCGGGCCGCCGTTTGCCGGACTGCCAGTAACTCAGCGCGGTCACGCTCACCGGAATTCCCTGGTCCCGCAGTCGCGCCCGGATGCGATCCAGGCTGAGTCCGCTGGCTGTGATGGCGGCTCGCAGCGCGAGCGAGAACGCACTGTCAGGCGCGTGTTCTGAAGTCGACACCGGCTACCGTCCCGACCGTGGTCTTCACTACAAGTGACCCTACCGTACCGCTCAAACGGAGTAGTAATGGTAACTGTGAATCATTGATTATCGGGCTGATTCACGGTTGCATGACCAAGGGGAATGTGGATGAGGTGATGTGGGTCATGGGAAAGGCGCGAAGACTGGTGGTGGTGAGACCGGGCTTGGGCCCGGCAGGGGCTCGAACGCGCACGCCCGGTACTCCGGATTCCCGGATCGGATAGCGCGATGGGTGCGATCTACCTGGTCCGGCACGGGCAGGCTTCCTTCGGAGCCGCCGACTACGACCGACTTTCCGTCAACGGCGTCGAACAGGGCGCCATCGTCGGCGCCGAACTGCTCCGCCGCAAGATCGGGTTCACCGCCGCCCGCACCGGATCGTTGAACCGCCAGATCAGGACCGCGGAGATCGTACTCGACTGGCTCGGCGGTATCGCGCTGGTCAAGGAGGACCCGCGATGGAACGAGTACGACCACATCGACATCGTGGCCAGGCACGGCGGCGGGGTGCCCCAGCGGGCCGAGGACCCACGCGCGTACCAGGCGGCGCTCGACGGCGCACTCGCGGCGTGGGTCGCCGCCGGTGCCACCGGACCCTGCGCCGAGACCTGGCCGGCCTTTCTCGCCCGGGTGTGCGGCGCGCTCGACGAACTGGTCGCCGGCCTGGGCAAGGGGGAAAACGCCGTGGTCTTCACCTCGGGCGGCGTGATCGCCACGGTGGCCGGGGCCCTGCTCGGTACCCCGGAGGTGGGACTGCTCAGGCTGAACCGGGTCACCGTCAACTGTGGCATCACCAAGTTGGCCTCGGGTCGAAGCGGTGTCACACTGCTTTCGTTCAACGAACACGCGCATCTGGAGGGTCGGGCAAGCCGGCTTGTGACCTATCGCTAGGAGCGCCATGGGATTCGGCGAGGTGCGGGTCATCCCGGTCAACGGGCGTGGGCCCGAGGACGTGCTCGTCGACGGCGAGGGTCGCATCTACACCGGGGTCGCCGACGGCCGGATCCTGCGGATCAGCCAGGACGGGGCGCGGATCGACACCATCGCCGACACCGAGGGGCGTCCGCTGGGGCTGGAATTCTTCGGCGACGAGGGGTTGCTGGTCTGCGACGCGTACCGCGGGCTGCTCGTCGTGGAACCGGCCAAGGGCCGGGTGCGGGTGCTGGCCGACGAGGTGCTGGGGCGCCGGATGTTGTTGTGCAACAACGCGGCGGTCGGCGCGGACGGCACGATCTACTTCACCGACTCGTCCAGCCGGTTCCCGCTTTCCCGCTGGCGCGACGACCTGATCGAGCAGACCCGCACCGGACGGCTGCTGCGCCGGGCGTCCGACGGCTCGTTCGATCTGCTCGCCGACGGGCTCGCCTTCGCCAACGGCGTGGCACTCGCGCCGGACGAATCCTTTGTGGCCGTCGCGGAGAGCGGTGCCTACCAGGTGCGCCGGATCGGGCTCACCGAGCACACCGGCGATCTGCTCATCGGCGGGCTGCCCGGTTTCCCGGACAACATCTCCACCGGCTCCGACGGGCTGATCTGGGTCTCCCAGGCCAGCCCGCGGGTGCGCGCGCTCGCGCTGATCCATCGGCTGCCCGCCATCGCGCGCGCGATGGTGCGTGCGCTGCCGCGGTGGGCACAGCCCGGGCCGGGCCGGCAGGTCGGTGTCCTCGGGGTCGGCACCGATGGCAAGGTGGTGCACGAGCTCAGTGGCGTGATCGGCGGTTTCCGCATGCTCACCGGTGTCCGGGAACGTGGCGGAACGGTCTGTTTCGGGAGTGTGCGGGGAAACTCGATCGCGGTCACCGAACTGCCCCCGATCCCGCGCGGCTGAGCGCCGGCGTTTCCGTTCGGTGCGGCCTTCGCGCGCGATCGCGCGAGACGAAGGTGCCGACGGCGAAGCCGATCCGGCGGAAGAGCTCGCCGGATCGGCTGTCGCGTCTCGGCCTCGGCTACTACGGCCGGGTCCTTTCCGGCGCTGGTGGGGAAACCACCGCCCCGGATTTCCTTCGTCGTCAGACGGCGGTGCGTTGCCCGGTCAAATCGATCGGTTCCTTCAGCACGGCCGGGAACACCTCGGCGAGCAGGACCACCAGGGACCGGTGCAGGAGCGTGTGCACCTGGTCGCGATCGAGCGCGGCACGGAGCAACCATTCCCGCCCGGCTGCCTTGATCATTCCCGCGTAGGCCCGGAGCAACGCGTTGAGCTGGGACCGCTGGGAGTTGTCCGAGGGCACCCCGACCGCGTCGAGCACCCGGTCGGCCGATTTCCGCTCCGCGTCGTAGAGGATCTGTTCCACCTCGACGTCGCGGCCGATCCCCTCCGCGGTCGCCGTGATCCACATCTTTCCCTGGTTGACCACCATGTCCAGAAACCAGGACACCGCGGTCGCCGCGCGCTCCTCGAGCGGGCCCTCGGGAAAGACGTCGGGGTTCGGATTGGGCAGGGTCACGGCATTTCTGATGACGGCCAGATACAGTTCACGCTTGGTGCCGAAATAATGATTAATCAGCCCGCGGGCGACACCTGCCTCGGCGGCGATTTCCGAAGTGGACACTTCGGCATAAGGGCGCTCACTGAACAGACGTGCGGCGCAGCTGAATATCTGCTCTCTGCGCGCGTCGGGTTCCAGTCTTCGCCAGCGGGGCTCGGATACGGTCATGGCCGTCATCGTGGCACGGCTCGCGCCGGCAGGTATCGATTTCGTGTCAGGTCGGTCAAATGTCAGTCGTTTGGACGCATGCGCCATTGGCGCCGCCGGCCGGTGCGCGTGATACGCAAACACCCGCCGATGCGCCTCCGCATTCGTGTTTTCGCTGCTGAGCGCCCTGTTGTCGGCCGGCGACTTCTCGGCTTGCGCCCGCCGAGCGCGGGCGCGGCGGCCGTGCTGATTCGCACGATCCTCGCTTTCGAAAAGGAACGGGGATGAATTGTCGCACATCGACCGCTGCCGGTGTCGGTGGATGTCCCCCGAACGGCCGAATTGTTCAGCAGGCTGATGGACCCGGTGAACAACGCTTCGCGATCGCCGCCGGGAAGCCGGCGCCGCACGGGCGCCAATTCAGCCATTTGCCGCATTCGGCACGCTGCGTGCACCCCGGAGCTTCGGCGGCCGGATGTCAGCGGCGACGCCGCCGCGCGGTGGAGGCGCGAAGGACCACTTCGGCCGGAAGCCGCCGGACCCGGCTGCGGGTACCGCGCCCACCGGGGGCGGCCGGCGTCCCGGTGAGCGCCAGCTCCATCGCCTGCTCGCCCAGCCGCTCCAGCGGCAGCGCCACGGTCGTCAGCGCCGGGGACAGGTCGCGCACCAGCGGGATGTCGTCGAAACCGGCGAGCGATACGTCTTCGGGCACCCGGCGGCCCGCTTCGCGTAACGCCGAGAGCGCGCCGATGGCCATCAAGTCGGCGACGGCGAACACGCACGTTGCGCGGTGGCGTGCGGCGAGAAGATCGTTCGCCGCGGCGTACCCGCCGTCGCGGGTCAGGGGCGCCTCGAAGATGTCCCGTTCCGACAGCGTGATCCCGGCCCCGGCCAGCCTGTCGGTGAACCCGCCGATGCGCTCGACCACCGTCGTCATCGACCGAGGCCCGGTGAGGATCGCGTACCGCCGGTGGCCGAGTCGCAGCAGCGCCTCGGCGAGCGCGGAAGCCCCCGCCCGGTTGTCCGGCTGCACGGTGTCGACCTTGAGATTGCGGTGTCTGCTGACGGCCGCGACCTGACCGCCGCCTCTTCGGTAGGGCTCGAGTTCGGCGGCCAGCCCCCGCTCCCACGCGCGGTCCTCGAACGCGGAGCCGATGAGCAGGATCGCCGACGCCCGCTGCGCCCGCAGCATCGAGACGTACGCGATCTCCTTGTCCGGGTCGCGGAACGTGCTGCCCAGCATCACCAGCAACCCGTTGTCATCGGCCACGCGCAGTACACCGTGCGCGATCGCGGCGAAGTACGGGTCGGCGACGTCATGGCACACCACCCCGACCGTCCGGTGGGACGCGCCGGCCAGCGCCTGCGCGTGCGCGTTGGGCGTGTAGGCGAGGTCCGCGGCCGCCGAGAGGACGCGCTCACGAAGGTCCTCACGGACGTGCGTGGTGCCGTTCAGCACCCGTGAAGCCGTGGCCAGCGAGACGCTGGCCATCTGGGCCACGTCCTCCAGCGTCACATGGGCCCTGCCGTTCATTCCGACCTCCCTGCGTTTCTGAAATTCTAGGCGCGTGAGCGTGTTTTGCCTGGTCAACTCCACACCATCGGGGTTGCGAATGACGCACGGTAGCCGGGTTTACGGTGTCGGTGCCCGACGTTGAAAACGACGGGCAAACGACACGATCCCCGGAAGGAACACTTCATGCTGTTCGGCGATGAGCACGTCCGCCGCTACGAGGAGACCGACGGTGAGGAAGGCCACGACTGGGAGAAGGGCGCCCCGATCCTGATCCTGACCACCACCGGGCGCAAGACCGGTCAGGAACGCAAGTTCGCGCTGATCTACCAGGAGCACGAGGGTGACTGTGTGATCGTCGCCTCCAAGGGCGGCGCGCCGCAGCACCCCGGCTGGTACCTGAACCTGGAGGCGAACCCGCAGGTCAAGGTCCAGGTCAAGGCGGACAAGTTCACCGCGAACGCGCGCACCGCCACCGATGAGGAGCGCGCGGTGCTGTGGCCGATCATGGCCAAGGCGTGGCCGGACTACGACGAGTACCAGACCAAGACCGACCGCAAGATTCCCGTCGTGATCCTCGAACGGGTCTGACCCCCGTCCCGGCGTCCAGGCATAGGCTGCACGCATGAGCGCACATTTCGACGTTGTGGTGCTGGGCGCCGGGCCCGGCGGGTATGTCGCGGCGATCCGGGCGGCACAACTCGGGTTGACGGCGGCGGTGATCGAGGAGCGTTACTGGGGCGGGGTGTGCCTGAACGTCGGCTGCATCCCGTCGAAGGCGCTGCTGCGCAACGCCGAACTCGCGCATCTGGTCACCAAGGAGGCCAAGACCTTCGGCATCTCCGCCGACGGCGAGATCCGCTTCGACTACGGCGCGGCCTTCGACCGCAGCCGGTCGGTCGCCGACGGCCGGGTCAAGGGCGTGCACTTCCTGATGAAGAAGAACGACATCACCGAGTTCACCGGCCGCGGCACCTTCACCGACGCGCACACGATCCAGGTGACCGGTGACGGCGGGACCGAGACGATCACCTTCGGTCACTGCATCATCGCGGCGGGTGCGACGACGAAACTGCTTCCCGGCACCGCGCTCAGTGAGCGCGTGGTGACCTATGAGGAACAGATCCTGGACCGGAACCTGCCCGGCAGCATCATCATCGCCGGCGCGGGCGCGATCGGCGTCGAGTTCGCCTACGTGCTGCACAACTACGGCGTGCAGGTCACCATCGTCGAGTTCCTCGACCGGATGGTCCCGCTCGAGGACGCCGAGGTCTCCAAGGAGCTGGCCCGTCGCTACAAGCGGCTCGGCATCGAGGTGCTGACCTCGACCAAGGTCGAGGAAATCGACGACAGCGGTGATCGGGTCAAGGTCACCGTCGTCTCCGACGGCGACCGGCGGACGCTGGAGGCGGACAAGGTCCTGCAGGCCATCGGCTTCCAGCCCCGGGTCGAGGGCTACGGTCTGGAGAACACCGGTGTCGGGCTCACCGAACGCGGCGCGATCGCGGTCGACGGCCGGTGCCGCACCACCGTGCCGCACATCTTCGCGATCGGTGACGTGACCGCGAAGCTCATGCTCGCCCACGCGGCGGAGTCGATGGGCATCGTCGCCGCCGAGACGATCGCCGGCGCCGAAACGATGGAACTCGACTACCGGATGATCCCGCGCGCCACCTACTGCCAGCCGCAGGTCGCGAGTTTCGGGTGGACCGAGGAGCAGGCGCGCGAGCAGGGCTACGACGTCCAGGTGGCGAAGTTCCCGTTCACCGCCAACGGCAAGGCGCACGGGCTGGGCGAGCCGGGCGGGTTCGTGAAGATCCTCTCCGACGCCGAGCACGGCGAGCTGCTGGGCGCGCACCTGATCGGTCCCGACGTGACCGAGCTGCTGCCCGAGCTGACCCTGGCGCAACAGTGGGACCTGACCGTGCACGAGGTCGCGCGCAACGTGCACGCTCACCCGACCCTCGGCGAAGCGGTCAAGGAGGCCATCCACGGCCTGGCCGGGCATATGATCAACTTCTGAGGCCGGGCGGACCGGGATGGTCCGCGCGCCGTGATCCGCGGGGCGTGGGGGAGGCCTTCCCCACGCCCCGATGGCCGAGCAGGAGGAGCTTCCATGACAGGGGTGGCCGTGGTGACCGGCGCCGGCTCGGGCCTGGGCAGGGTGATCGCCCGATCGCTGCTCGAGGACGGGTACCGGGTCGCGCTCGCGGGCCGGCGGGCCGAGACGCTGCACGAGGCGGCCCAGGGCTACTCCGACACGCTGCTCGTGCCCACCGACGTGGGCGATCCCGCCCAGGTCGAGGCCCTGTTCGACGCCGTCAGGGAGCGGTGGGGACGGCTCGACCTGCTGGTGAACAACGCGGGCATGTTCGGCCCCGTCGGTGACGTCGGCGAGATCTCGGTCGAAGACTGGCGGCGGACCGTGGACACCAACCTGACCGGATCCTTCCTGTGCGCCCAGCAGGCCGTGCGCCTGATGAAGGAGCAGCGGCCGCAGGGCGGGCGGATCATCAACAACGGCTCGATCTCGGCCCACACCCCGCGCCCCGGCAGCGCGGCCTACACGGCGACCAAGCACGCCATCACCGGGCTGACCAAGACGATCTCCCTCGACGGGCGGCCCTACGACATCGCCTGTGGCCAGATCGACATCGGCAACGCGGCCACCGAGATGACCGCGGGCATCAGCCGCGGCGCCCGGCAGGCCGACGGCCGTCAACTGGCCGAACCCACCTTCGACGCGGCCCACGTCGCGAGCGCGGTACGGTACATGGCTGGGCTGCCGCTGGACACGAACGTGCAGTTCATGACCATCACGGCCACGAAGATGCCCTTTATCGGGCGAGGCTGAAACGATCGGCTGACATTGGACGATACGAGGATGGGCGTTGACTAAACTGCGGGCGTGTTCGTGGCCTGCAGCGGCCCTCGACGCTTGGCCCTCGTAGCTCAGCTGGATAGAGCAAGAGCCTTCTAATCTCTAGGTCGCAGGTTCGAGTCCTGCCGAGGGCACCAGGGTTGCGCCGGCGGTAGCGGTCACCCGCCGGGCGTGTCCCCTCTTCCCGTCGCCGAGTTCTCCCTTCCGGTCGCCGAGTTCTCTCGTGCGGTCGGTGAGATCGCTCTTGCGGAGAGTGAACGCTGCGCCGTGCTCAGCGAATCCGCGACACTCCGTTCACGTTGCGTGCCTGAAGCCGGTGATGCGGATCACCGACAGTCCTTGTCGAAGCCATGAGGGCGGCTCCGACCAGGGGCTGACGGCGAACCACCGACGGGGAAGAGGGCGAGCGATGCGGATTCGCGCACGTATGAGCATGAGTGCCGACGGTTATGTGACGACCCCGGGCGGGTGGCCGGCGGTGACCGCCGATCCGGCCTTCGTCTCCGGTCGGAGCCATGGCATCCGGGAATTCCTCGCCACCTGCGAGGCGGCGCTGATGGGCCGCACGACGTTCGAGCCCGCCCTGGCCAACGACCGGTGGCCGTGGCCGGAGCTGGACGTCTTCGTCCTCGGTTCCGGGCGCCCGCCCGGCACGCCCGATTCCGTGGTCACCGACAGTGATCCCGCGCGTTTGCTGCGGAAGGTGCGGGCGGCCAACCGCGGCGGCGATGTGCACCTGGTCGGCGGGCCGCGCACGATCGAGACCTTCCGTGCCCTGGGCGCGCTCGACAAGCTGGAGTTGGTCGTGCTGCCCGTCTTGTTCGGGTCCGGGATGAGGCTGACTTCCTCGCTCAGCTCGGCTGCCGAATTGACGTTCGAGCGTGCGCGATCGCTCCCGGGCGGTTCGGTCGAGATCGTTTATTCGGTGGGCCGGCGTGCTCAGGTGTTGCCGGGGCGTGATCGCGGCTGGGCTCCGGATTCGCAACGTGTGGAGCCGCGTTGAATGCGGTTTCCGGTTACGGTGAAAACATATCCGGAAATCTCGCCGACACGACGGTCGATGGGCGGAGGGGTCGTGCCGGAGCCAGGAAAGACACGGGTTTCCGGCGGCGACGGGTCCGTTCATCGCGCGGATTCGTGTTCCCTGCAACGGGATCGTCCTGATCCACCGGATCCGGTCGTTGCGATGGGGACTTCCGTGTCCGCGCGGCCCCGTTCCGCAAATGCGGATGCGTCCGAGGCTCGCTTTCTGCCAGGCTGGAGCCGTGAAGATACTGTTCGCCGCAGCCCCTGGTCACGGGCTGATGCTTCCGCTGGTGCCGCTGGTCTGGGCGGCCCGGGCCGCCGGGCACGAGGTGTTGCTGGCCACCGCCTCCGAGATGGCCGAGGTGGGTGCCCGAGCCGGGTTGCCCGTGGTGGACGTGTTCCCCGACCGGGATGTGTGGGGCGAGCTGCTGAGTAACTTCGGCAAGCCCGACTCCGCGGACGTGCCGCCGGAGTACCGGCGCGCCATCGCGGCCCGCCAACCGTTCGGCCTCTTCACGCTGACCATGACGGAAGGCACCATCGCCGCCGCCCGGGACTGGGCGCCGGACCTGGTGGTCTATACCTCTGACCATGACGCGGGGCAGCTCACCGCGGTCGCGCTCGGTGCGCCGGCGTTGGAGGTGGGCAACCGGGTCTCGTGGTCGATGCGCGACGTGTCCTTCCGCGAGCGCCATTCGCGCTTCCTCGACGACGAGAGCGTGAGCGCGCTGCGGTCGCGGCTGGGCATCCCGGAGGGCCGGCCGGACGTCATCGCCCGGATCGACCCGCGCCCACCGAGCATGGGCGGCCTCACCGCCGACGAGCCCGATCCCGGCGACGGGGTGCCCTGGTGGTCGATGCGGTACGTGCCGTACAACGGCGGCGCGGTGCTGCCCGAGTGGACTCGGCAGCGCCCCGACCGCCCGCGGGTCGGCGTCACACTGGGCACGGTGGTGCCGGTCATTGCCGGGACCACCAGTCTGACCGTCGTGATCGAGGCGCTTTCCACGCTGGACGTGGAGGTCGTGCTCGCCGCGGGCACGGCGGACCTTTCGGCGCTCGGCGAGCTGCCGGACAACGTGCGGTCGGTGGGTTACCTGCCGCTGTCGGGGTTCCTGCCGACCTGCTCCTTGCTCGTCCATCACGGTGGTTCCGGCACGACGGCCGCGCCGCTGCACTATGGCGTCCCGCAGTTGGTCCTGCCCTCGTTCGCGGACAATCCGATGTCCGCGCAGCGCGTGGCCGACCGCGGTGTGGGGTTGTCCCACGACCCGGCGACGATCGACGTCGCCACCGCGCGGGACCTGCTCGACACGCTGCTGACCGATGCCAAGTTCTCCGTGGCGGCGCGGGAGGTCGCGGCCGAGATGGCGACTCAGCCCAGCCCGGCCGCGATCATCGAGCGGATCACCGCGCGCTGACACCGGCAACGCGAGCAACTCACGCCGCGTCTGGCCGCGGCGAATGGTGTGGCCGGGGTTCGTCGGGAATCCCGGGCACACCCGTCGGTCGGGATCCGCGGGAGGCGTCGCGCGCCGAAGGGAGAACTCGGCGGCCGGAGGAGGGGACACGGCGGCCGGAAAGGGGGACACGGCGACCGGAGGAGGGGACACGGCGACCGGAGGAGGGGACACGGCGGCCGGAAGGG
>Ga0310811_10003388_pt1 | contig 20030 bp, 18 predicted proteins | sample YCmetagenome_FD_207642 | JGI IMG/M metagenome (GOLD analysis project Ga0310811, IMG submission 207642) | Soil microbial communities from experimental microcosm in Duke University, North Carolina, United States - YC | ecosystem: Engineered > Artificial ecosystem > Soil microcosm > Unclassified ...
CGCGCGACGCCGCCGTGGGTGAGGAAATTGCCGGCGAGGATGAAGAACGGGATCGCCATGATCTCGAAGCCCTCGATGCCCGTGAAGAGCTTCATCGAGACGGCTTCGATCGGCACGGCGGTCAGCGTGAACAGGAACGTCATCACGGTGAGGCCGAGCGCAATCGAAACGGGAATGCCCGTGAGCATCAGCGCGATCAGTAGCGCGAAGACCGTGGCCGCACGCATCCAGTGCGGCAGCACGATGAAGCCGGTCTTCTCGGCGAGGCAGAGCGCGAAGATCAGGATCGGCGCCATGATCAGGATCACGCCGAGCGGCGAGACCTTGCGCGAGGCGGCCCTGGTGGCGGCGCCGGCAGGCTGCGGATGAAGCGCCGGCGAGCCGTCGGCCTCGACGCCGTCGACATGGGTCTCGTCGTGATGCGGCAGCTCGCCGGTCCAGTAGTAGGACCAGGAGACCTGGAGGAAGCGGAAGCACATCAGGCCGGAGCCGAGCGGGATCGCCAGATAGACGAACCACATCGGCGCTTCCAGATCGTTGGATTGCTGGCCGGTCTTGAACATCTCGGTGACAAACGAGGCGCCGAAGGCGGCGATCATGCCGGTGAACAGCGCGCCGCACAGCATCGCGAACATGATGACATGCTTGCGGGAATGCTCGGGCAGCCGGTTGACGAGCAGGTCGACGCCGACATGGATGCCGGTGCGCACGCCATAGGCCGCGCCGAACTTCGCCATCCAGATGAACATGTAGATGCAGAGTTCCTGCGCCCAGGACAGGTCGAGCTCGGACATGAAGGTGAACACGGCCATCGAGGCCGATGCCAGCCAGGTCATCCCGTGCGCGGTGGCCCATCGCGCCAGATTGATCGATTCGCCCGCACCGTAACGGTGCACGACGGCGATGAAGATCAGTCCGGTTGCAGCCGCAATGAGCGTCGCGATCAACCATTCTTCGAGATGATTGAGCACCTGGTTGAGCACGCGCAGCAAATCAGAATCCCCCCAATCGATACGAAACGGCCGGGAGTGCACTCACTCCCGACCGTTGGTATTATTCTCCGGAAAAACGCGTCAGTTCATCTTGACGTCGAGTTCCTTGGAAACGAGATCGAGCACTTCCTGCCCGACACGGCCCTTGGCCCATTTATAAGTCGGCTGCATTGCTTCCTGCCATGCCTTGCGGTCGGCGTCCGTCAGATAATGCAGCGTGGTCTTGCCGGTCTTCTTGATCTCGGCCAGCGCGTCCTCGTTTTCCTGGTGCGCGATCTGGTTGGTGTAGTCGGTTGCATCCGCCATCGCCTTCTCGAGCTGGGTGCGGATGTCAGGCGGCAGGCCGGACCAGAATTTCGAATTGACGATGACCGCATATTGCAGATGCGCGTGATAGGACACGGTGATGTCCTTCTGCACCTCGTAGAACTTCTGCGTCAGATAGTTCGACGCGGTGTTCTCGCAGCCGTCGACCACGCCGGTCTGCAGCGCCTGGTAGACTTCCGAGAACGCCATGATCTGCGGGATCGAACCCATCAGGCGGAAATACTGGTCTGCGATCTTCGATCCGGAGATGCGGAACTTCAGGCCCTTGAAATCCTCCGGCTTCATCAGCGGACGGTTCGACGACACCATGTGGAAGCCGTTGTCCCAATAAGCGAGACCGGTGATTCCCTTGGTCTCCAGCTTCTGGAACAGCCACTTGCCGACCGTGCCCTTCATCGCCTTCGAATAGGTCGCTTCGTCCTTGAACAGCCAGGGCAGATCGAGCGCCTCGAATTCCTTGATGCCGAGCGGCGCGAATTTCGCGGTCGAGGGCGCGAGCATCTGCACCGAGCCGAGCTGGAGCGCCTCGATCTCCTCCTTGTCCTTATAGAGAGAGGAGTTCGGATAGACTTCGATCTTGACCTTGCCGTCGGTGTACTTCTCGGCAAGTTCCTTGAACTTCAGGGCGCCCTTGCCCTTCGGCGTATCGTTGGCCACGACATGGCTGAACTTGATGATGATCGGGCTCTGCGCCTCGGCAACCGCAGGAGCGAAAGCGAACGCGGCAGCGGCGACCGCAAAGAGAAATTTGCGCATGAAGGACCTCCCCAACAACCTCGGAAACCGGGTTCTTTTTTGTTTTACGGTTTCAGTAGTGGCAGCAATCCTCACCCCGAACAACTAGACCTAAGCCCAATTTGCCGCAGCGAGGCTATGCCGCAGGCAAGCTAGCTTGCTCGCGGTCGCATGTGCAACCCGTCGCCCGCCCCCGCCCACCGGGAGCGAGCGCTTATGTCGCATTGCCGAAGGGCAATTAACCCTTGCGCTGGGCAACCATGAACAGCCGACGGAAGGGGAACAGCGTCTGCCCCGCGCCATTCTTCGGGTAGGCCTTTGCGACCCGCTCCCCGTAGGCGGCTTCGAATGCGGCCTTCTCGTCGCCCTGCAACACGTCGAGGTACCGCGTCAGCCAGGTGCCCTTGGTCCATTCCTTCACGGGATTTTCGCCGTCGAGGACCTGGAGATATTCGGTCTCCCAGATGTCGATGTTTTGCGACAGGGGCGCGAGCACATCGTGATAGAAGGCCGGCCCTTCCACCGGCGGCGGCGTGACGAGGTGCTCGACCTTGGATCGCCAGGGCCCGTTCAGGGCGGTCTCGCCAATCAGCACATGCGATTGCGCCAGGAAGTTGCGCGGCATCTGCACTGCAAGCATGCCGCCGGGCGCCACCTTCTCCATCACCGAGGGGAAGAGTGCCGCGTGATTCGGCAACCAGTGCAGTGCGGCATTGGAATAGACCACGTCATATTGTTTCGCGGGACGCCAATGGCCAAGGTCCTCATGTGACCATTCCACGTCAGGCGCGGCCTTGCGCCCCGCGGCCACCATCTCGGCCGATCCCTCGACGCCTGTGACCGCGGCGGATGGCCAGCGCTCCTTGATCAGCCTGGTGACATTGCCGGCGCCGGCGCCGAGGTCAGCGACCGTGCGCGGGCCGACGTCGGGAATGCGCATCAACAGATCGACCGCGGGCCGGAGCCGGTGGCCGGAGAATTTCAGATATTGCTGCGGATCCCAGACCATTGGTCGAGCCTTTTCTTTTTGATGTTTCTTTCACGTTCGCTCTTGGTTACCACTGCTCATCCCGCTCAGGCAATTCGCAAAGCCTGCGGGACCCGCTGGAAACGAAAGCAAAAAGCAAGAACCGATCAAGAGAGCGTGTGACCATGGACCTTGGCCTCAAATCGAAAACCGCAATCGTCACCGGCGCGAGCATCGGCATCGGCCGCGCCATCGCCAAGGGCCTGGCGGCCGAAGGCGTGCGCATCGTCGGCGTGGCGCGCCGTACCGACCTGCTCGCCGAGTTGGTGAAGGAAGTCGGCGGCGGCCTGATCACCCCGTTCGAGCAGGACGTGATGGCCAAGGACGCCGCTGAGAAGATCTCGGCCTTCGCGCTGAAGGAACTCGGTCATGTCGACATTCTCATCAACAATGCCGGCGGCAGCCGCCCCCTGCCGGTCGATGCGCCCGACAGCAAATGGGACGAGGCGATCGCGCTCAACTTCACCAGCTACCGCCGAATCGCACATGCGCTGCTGCCGCAGATGATCGAGCGCAAATGGGGCCGCATCGTCAACATCACCGGCAAGTCCGAGCCGGAAGGCCTCAACGCCGCGTTCGCCGCCAAGGCCGCCGTACATGCCTGGGCCAAGGGCCTCTCGCGCGAGATCGGCGAGCACGGCATCACCATCAACTGCATTCCGCCCGGCCGCATCATGAGCGAGCAGATCCGCCGCAACTACGCGCCTGACTATCGCGAGCGCTTTGCCGAGGAGGAAATTCCGGTCGGCTATTGGGGCGAGCCCGAAGACCTCGCCGCACTCGCCGTGTTCCTGGCCTCCCCGGTGGCGCGGTACATCACGGGGACGGTGATCCCCGTGGATGGCGGCTTGCGGCGGTATCAGTTCTAGAGCTCCCAAGCGGCGTCTGCGCGCTCAGGCAAGACAAAGTGCATCGAGAAGGATGAAGTTCGGAAGCTGGTCGCGGCCGGCTTGCGCACCGCTGCCATGATGTCATCGTGCCGGTGTTTTGCCCGACGTGTCAACTTATCCGACGCGCCAGAGGTCGCCACGGAGCCGGCTGGAAAAAACCTTGTCTTTCAAAGTGCCCTCTACGGTGCATGGGGTTGTTTTCGCGCTTTTGGTTCGAGGTTGAAAGAAAAGCGCGCGGCGAAAGCTCACTCCGCCTGCAAAATCTCCGCGATCGCTGCGCCCGCGGCGATCGTGCCGAGCCTGCCGCCGACATCGCGCGTCGCCCTGCCCTCACGAAGCGCCGTCGCCACCGCCGCCTCGATCGCACGCCCGGCTTCCTCGTAGCGGACCGCGCCGCTTCTCTCGCCATGCCAGCCGAGGAGCAGCGCGGTCGAGAGGATCAGCGAGATCGGATTGGCGACGTCCTGGCCTGCGATGTCGGGCGCCGAGCCGTGCGCGGCCTGCGCCATGGCGTAGCTGTCACCGACATTGAGCGAGCCGCCGAGGCCGAGGCTGCCCGAGAGCTCCGCGGTGAGATCGGACAGGATGTCGCCGAACATGTTGGTCGAGACGATCACGTCGAAGCGATCGGGGTTGCGCACCACATGCGCCATCATGGCGTCGACCAGGATGTCGTCGACCGCAAGGCCGGGATAAGCGTTCGCCGCCTCGCGGCAGATGTCGAGAAACATGCCGTCGCCGATCTTCAGCACGTTGGCCTTGTGCACGATGGTGAGATGCTTGCGCCGCTTCATCGCCAGACGACAGGCGGCGTGCGCGATGCGCTCGCAGCAGAGCCGCGTGATCCGGCGCAACGAGATCACGACATCCGGCGTGACCAGCAGTTCGCCATTGCCCTGCTCCATGTTGCGATCGGCGTAAAAGCCTTCCGTATTCTCGCGCACGACGACGAGGTCGAAATCCCCACACCGACCGGACCGCCCGGCATAGGTGCGCGCCGGCCTGATGTTGGCGTAGAGGTCGAGGTTCTTGCGGAAATGCCTGGACGGATTGATCTCGCCATGCGCCTCGTCCTTGAAGTCGAAGGTCGCGGTCGGCCCGAGAATCAGGCCGTCGGCGGCGCGGACGATGTCGAGCAGTTCGGGGCGCACCGTCGTGCCTGATAGCTTCAGGCTCGCGTGCCCGACCGCATGCTCCTCCAGCCGCAGATTGAGCTGAAAGCGCTCGGACGCCGCACGCAGCACTCCTGATGTCGCGGCGGTGATCTCCGGTCCGATGCCGTCTCCCGGCAGAACGACGATGTGCATAATGATCCCCTGTGAGAGCGGTAACTGGCGTGAACATACGCCGCCGCCGTCGCATCGGCGCCTGATCGTCGCGCATACAATGCATGCAAGCATATGCCTGTGGAAGCAGCCTCAAGCGTAGTACATGCCGGAGATCATCGACGCCAGATCGCCGGAGCACAGCGCAAGGCAATGACAATCACGTTACCTGCCGCTGCGCGCGAGCCCGATCATGCCAAAGCCGACGGCCTGCCGGCGGAGCAGCGCCGCTGGGCGATCGCCGCGATCTTCACCGCACTGGCGATGGCCTCGCTCGACACCGCGATCGCCAACATCGCACTGCCCGCCATCGCCGCCGATCTGCATGTCAGCCCGGAGCAATCGGTCTGGGTGGTCAACGTCTACCAGATCGCGTTGGTGGCGACGCTGCTGCCGCTCGGCGCGCTGGGCGAGATCGTCGGGCACCAGCGCATCTATCTCGGCGGACTCGTGCTGTTCACGATCGCCTCGTTGTTCTGCGCGGTCGCCTGGTCGCTCGACAGTCTGCTGGTCGCACGCACGCTGCAAGGCCTGGGCGCCAGCGGCATCATGAGCGTCAACACTGCGCTGGTGCGCTTCGTCTATCCCGGCCGGATGCAGGGCCGTGGCTTCGGCCACAACGCACTGGTGGTGGCCACCGCCTTTACGTTCGGGCCCTCGATCGCTTCCGCCATCCTCGCGGTCGGCCCCTGGCCGTGGCTGTTCGCCGTCAACATCCCGTTCGGCCTCGTTGCGATCGGCATCGGCCTTGCAATGCTGCCGAAGACGCCGCGCGCCGATCACGGCTTCGATTTTCTCGGCGCGCTTCTCGCGGCCATCTGCCTCGGCCTGTTCATCACCGGCATCGGCAGTGCCGCGCATAATCTGTCGCCTGTCATCGTGGCCGTCGAACTGGTCACGGCGCTCGTGCTCGGCATCACCCTGACACGGCGTCACGCCGACCACCCCGCGCCGATGCTGCCGATCGACTTGTTCAGCCGGCCGATGTTCGCGCTGTCGGCAGCGACCGCGGTCTGTTCCTTCGCCGTTCAGGGCCTCGCCTTCGTCTCGCTACCGTTCTACTTCGAGGACGTGCTCGGGCGCTCGCAGGTCGAGACCGGCTTCTTCATGACGCCGTGGCCACTGGTGGTCGGCATCATGGCGCCGGTTGCCGGGCGCCTTTCCGATCGCCATCCGGTCGGCCTGCTGGGCGGCATCGGCCTCATCCTGCTCGGCCTCGGCATGGCTCTGCTCGCGCTACTCCCGGCGAACCCGAGCATCCCCGATATCGTCTGGCGGATCATGATCTGCGGCATGGGCTTCGGCTTTTTCCAGGCGCCGAACATGAAGGCGATCATGGGAAGCGCCCCGCCACACCGCGGCGGCAGCGCTTCCGGCATCGTCGCCACCGCACGCCTGATCGGACAGACAACCGGCGCGGCGCTTGCCGCGGCGTGTTTCGCCATGGCCGGTCACAACGGCGCGACCGTCGCACTGGCGTTGGGAACGGGCTTTGCCGCGCTCGGCAGCGTGATGAGCTTTTTGCGACTGGCGGTGAAGTAGGCCCTCAAGCCAGGTGGTGTGCCGCCGTCGCGTCGATAGCCGCGGGCATCACCGTCTCGTCGCCCAGCGCCGCGAGGCGCGCGTCGATGGCGTCGATGACCTTGCGTGAGAACGGCCCGAGATGGGCATAGGCCGCGATCATCTGCACGGCGATGCGTGCCGATGACGTGTCGCGCTTGGCGCAGTTCATGAAGGTCTGCCAGAGCGGGCGCCCGTCCGGAGTGGCAGACACCACGCGATGCACAGTCTCCATCGCCGCGACCCGCGAACGGATATCGCCTTCGGCGAGTTCGTGGCGCTGTCGCGACCGGTCGAGCAGCGTCATCAACCTGTCGACACGACGGGCATAGGCGGCGGGGCTATAGACCCGCTCGAGCACCGTCTTGTAGTCGATGAGGATGTCGCGCAGCGGCCGAACCGGATCAAAATTGATGCCGCCGGTGCACTGGTCGCCGCCGGTCGTCGACGCCAAGTCGTGGTCCGCATGCAGGCGGCCTTCCTTTGCAAGGCGCCGCGTGAGCTGCGTGTTCGGCAGCGCGTAGAGCAGACCGACCATGGCGACCGGAATGGCGGCTTCCTCGATGAAGTCCACCATCGCATCCGCCATCGAGACCTTCTCGTTATCGAAGCCGACGATGAAGCCGGCAGTGACGAGCATGCCGGCGCCGTAGATCTTGTGGATGCTCTCGGCGATGTTGCGCCTTGTGTTCTGCTTCTTCCGCATCGCCACCAGCGTTGCGGGATCAGGACTTTCGATGCCGACGAAGATTGCGAAGAAATTCGCCGCCCCCATCAGGTCCAGCAATTCAGGATCGTCAGCCAGATTGACCGAGGCTTCCGTGGACAATTCGAAAGGATAGCCGTGCGCGCGCTGCCATTCGGCGAGCTGAGGCAGGAACTGGCGCAACGACTTCTTGTTGCCGATAAAGTTGTCGTCGACGAAGTCGAGGTGGCCGCGATAACCCATCTGATAGAGCCGCTCGAGCTCGACGAACATTTGCTCGGTCGTCTTGGTGCGCGGCACACGGCCGTAGAGCTCGATGATGTCGCAGAACTCGCAAGTGAACGGACAGCCGCGCGAGTATTGGACACCGAGATAGAGATAGTCCTCGAACTTGAGCAGGTCGAAGCGCGGCACCGGCGTTTTGGTGACGTCGGCCTGGAATTTCGGCGCGGTGAAGATGCCCGAGCGCGCGCCACTGTCCCAGGCCGCGATGAACTCCTCGATGACGCCTTCCGCCTCGCCGAGCACCTGAAAATCCGCGCTGGCGTAGATGTGCGGGCTCGAGGTCGGATCGGGACCGCCGACTACGACCGGCTTGCCTGCTGCGCGGCACTTGTCGATCAGAAGCAACGTATCGGCCTGCTGCGGCAGCATGCCGCCGGTGAAGACCACGTCGGCCCAGGCCAGATCTTCAGCCCCGAAAGGCTCCGTGTTGCAGTCGATCAACTTGACCGTCCAGCTCTCCGGCAACATAGCCGCAACGGTGATCAGGCCCAGCGGCGCGGCAGGGCGCCGCACACCCATCAGCTTGCAAGACTCGCCAAAACTCCAGAACGATTCCGCCGTGAACAACGGATAGAGCATCAGCACGTTGCAGGGGCTCGGTACCTTCATGGAACTCCCAAGGAAATCTTGAATGCTTTGACTCAGTGTAGCAAAGCATCATGGTCTTGCACCCCGGCAAAAGGGACAATCCGTCGCGGACCATCGGACACGGCGTCGCCGCAGGCCGCGCCACTGGCGTTCAGGGAGATGACGCGGTGCGAGCCCGGCCAGACATTCTCGGGGCCCGCCCAACACCGCGCCATCCATAATCTTCCCCGAGATGCGAGAATCTTCGATAGCTGCCCCTCAGACTCTTGATTTGAAAGGTTCCAGTTTGCCCGACACATTGCGCGCCTGAGTCCATCGGTGGATGGGCCAATCAGGGGACTTGCGATGGCAAATCTAACAATCAATGGAAAAACCTTCACGCTCGACGTCGAGCCGGATACGCCGCTGCTTTGGGCGATTCGCGAGAATGCCGGGCTGACCGGCACCAAATATGGCTGCGGCATTGCACAATGCGGCGCCTGTACCGTTCACATGGACGGCGTCGCCACCCGCTCCTGCGGAATCTCGGTCGCCGAAGCCGAGGGCAAAAAAATCACGACGATCGAGGGGCTGGCCTCAGGAAGCACACTGCACAAGGTGCAGCAGGCCTGGATCGCCAAGGACGTCCCGCAATGCGGCTATTGCCAGAGCGGAATGATCATGGCCGTGGCGGCGCTGCTCACCGAAAAGCCGAAGCCGACCGATGCCGACATCGACGAGGCCATCACAAATATCTGCCGCTGCGGCACCTTCCAGCAGGTGCGCGAAGCGATCCACACGATCGCAAGCGCTTAAGGAGCCGGCACATGAACAAGCACGTTTCCCCCAAGATGAACCGCCGCGCCTTCGTCATCGGCACCGCCGCTGTCGGCGCAGGCCTTGCCATCGGCCTCGATCTCCCCTTCGGCGGGCCGGCCGTGGTGCGCGCCGCCGATGGCTCGCCCGAAGTCAACGCCTGGGTTGTGGTCAGGCCCGACGACACCGTGGTGATCCGCATCGCCCGCTCCGAGATGGGCCAGGGCTCGCTGACCGGCCTCGCCCAGCTCGTCGCCGAGGAGCTGGAGTGCGACTGGACCAAGGTCACGACCGAATATCCGACACCCGGCCAGAGCGTCGCCCGCAAACGCGTCTGGGGCGATTTCTCGACCGGTGGCAGCCGCGGCATCCGCGGCTCGCAGGATTACGTCCGCAAGGGCGGCGCTACCGCGCGCATGATGCTGATCCAGGCCGCCGCCGATGAATGGAAAGTGCCGGCCTCCGAATGCACCGTCGCCAAGGGCGTCATTACCCACAAGGCATCGGGCAAGACCACGACTTACGGCAAGGTCGCCGAGGCCGCCGCGAAGCTGACACCGCCGACCGAGGTGAAGCTCAAGGATCCGAAGGACTGGACCATCGCGGGCAAGGGCCTGCTGCGGCTCGACACCGCCGACAAGACCACCGGCACGATGACCTACGGCATCGACGTCAAGCTGCCGGGCATGCTGAACGCCGCGATCAAGGACTGCCCGGTGTTCGGTGGCAAGGTGAAGAGCTTCGACGAGGCCAAGATTGCTGGCATGAAAGGCGTCAAGAAGGTGGTGAGGGTCGGCGATACTGCGGTCGCGGTCGTTGCCGATACCTGGTGGCACGCCAAGACCGCGCTGGAAGCGCTGCCGATCGTCTGGGACGAGGGCGACAACGCCAAAGTCTCGAGCGAGACGATTGCGAAATGGCTGGCCGAAGGCCTCGACGACGGGCAGCCGGCCTATGTCGGCAACAAGAACGGCGACGTGAAGGCGGCGATTGCCGGCGCGGCCAAGAAGATCGAGGCCGTCTACAACTATCCCTACCAGAACCACGCCACGATGGAGCCGATGAATGCGACCGCGCTCTATACGGCGGACAAATGCGAGGTCTGGTGCGGTACCCAGAATGGCGAGGCGGCCTTCGCCGCGGTGCTGGAGGCTTCCGGCCTGCCTGCGGACAAGTGCGACGTGCACAAGGTGATGCCCGGCGGCGGCTTCGGCCGGCGCGGCCAGACCGACTATGTCCGTCAGGCCGTCATGATCGCCAAGCAGATGCCGGGCACACCGATCAAGCTGTTGTGGTCGCGCGAGGAGGACATGGCGCACGGTCGGTATCATCCGATCACCCAGTGCAAGATGACCGGCGCGTTCGATGCCAACAATAATCTGGTCGCGTTGCACTATCGCCTGTCCGGGCAGTCGATCCTGTTCTCGCTCCGCCCTGAAGCGCTGCAGAACGGCATGGATCCGGCGGCATTCCAGGGCGTCGCCCAATCCGGCGAGGCCGCGTTCGGCTACTCGGTACCGAACCTGCTGATCGAGCACTCGATGCGCAACCCGCACGTTCCGCCCGGCTTCTGGCGTGGCGTGAACGTCAATCACAACGCCATTTACATGGAATGCTTCATGGACGAGCTTGCCCATGCCGCAGGCCAGGACCCGCTCGAATTCCGCCGCAAGCTGATGAGCAATCACCCCAAGAATCTGGCGGTGCTCAATGCCGTGGCCGAGAAGATCGGCTGGACCACGCCGGCGCCGCAAGGCGTCTATCGCGGCATCGCGCAGGTGATGGGCTATGGCAGTTATGTCGCCGGAGCCGCCGAGATCTCTGTGACCGACGGCAGCAAGATCAAGGCGCATCGCATCGTCGCCTCCACCGATCCCGGCTACGTCGTCAATCCGGCGCAAGTGGAACGGCAGATCGCGGGCTCCTTCGTCTATGGCCTCTCCGCGCTGTTCTATGGTGGCTGCACCGTGAAGGATGGCAAGATCGAACAAACCAACTTCGACACCTACAACTCGATGCGCATCAACGAGATGCCGAAGGTGGAAGCGGTGATGGTTCCGAGCGGCGGATTCTGGGGCGGCGTCGGCGAACCCACCATCGGCGTTGCGGCGCCGGCGGTGCTCAACGCCTATTTCGCCGCGACCGGCAAGCGCATCCGCTCGGTGCCGTTGCGCGACCAGAATATCACTTTCGCTTAAAGAAACGCCGCGGCGGTCGTAACGGCCGCCGCGGCATTTGCCTGGATGACCTTGATGACCACGCGACCGATGACACGGCGAACTGCCGTGCTCGGCATCACCGCCGCGACCGCGACGTTGGCGCGGCCATCAGTCTTGCGCGCGCAATCGACTGGCCGCGTCGTCGTGGTCGGTGGCGGCTTCGGCGGAGCCGCCTGCGCCCGCGCGCTCAAGCACGCGCAGGGAGATTTGCAAGTCATCCTGATCGAACCCAATGCGCTCTTCACCTCCTGTCCCTTCAGCAACGAGGTGATCGCCGGCCTGCGCGAGATCGAAGCGCAGCAATTTAGCCATGACAAGCTCGTAGCCGAGGGCATCACCGTGATCGGCCAGACCGTGACCACCATCGCGCCACAGCAGCGCAGCGTCATGACCGCCGATGGTGTCGCACTGCCGTACGACCGTCTCGTGCTCTCACCCGGAATCGACTTCCACTTCGAGGCGCTGCCCGGCTATGACGATGCCGCATCCGAAAAGATGCCGCACGCCTGGAAGGCCGGCGCGCAGACGCTGCTGCTACGTAGACAGCTGGAGGCGATGGACGATGGCGGCACCGTCGCCATCGCGATCCCTGCCAATCCCTCGCGTTGCCCTCCCGCGCCCTACGAGCGCGCCAGCCTGATCGCGCATTATTTGAAGACAAGGAAGCCGCGTTCGAAAGTTCTGATCCTCGACGCCAAGGACAATTTCTCGCAGCAACGTTTGTTCGAGAAGGCGTGGAAGGAGCTCTACGGCGACATGATCGAGCGCATAGGCCTGTCGCAAGGCGGCCGGGTGACATCCGTGGATCCGTCGACCAGGACCATCGTCACCGAGTTCGGCAACTACACCCCTGATGTTGCCAATGTCATCCCGCCGCAGCGCGCCGGGCACATTGCCGCGATCGCCGGCGCAACTGACGCCACCGGCTGGTGCCCCATCGATCCCATCACCTTCGAGTCGAGACTCGTCAGGAACCTCCATGTCATCGGCGATGCCTGTCTCGGCGGCGGCATTCCGAAATCAGCATCGGCAGCGAGCGCGCAAGGCAAGGCTTGCGCCGCCGCCCTCGTCAATCTGCTAGCTGACCGCGCGCCGGAAGCGCCGCGCCTGACCGGCGTCTGCTACAACACCGTCGCGCCCGGCTACGGCTTTTCGCTCTCCGGCAATTACCAGCCCAAAGGCGACATCTTTGCCGAGGTCGAGGGCGGCGCGACAAGCCCGGTCGATGCACCGCGCGAACTGCGCGTCCACGAGGCGGCTGAGGCCGAGCGCTGGTTTCAAACCATCACGGCGGACACCTTTGGCTAGATCGATCGTCCACATCGCTGCGCTGATCACCGCTCTCGCACTGATCGCCAACGTACGCGCCGAGGGACTCGCGCCTTACGTGATCACCGGCGATGGCATCACGAAATCACTGACGGGTACCCTCGGTGATGCCGCGCGTGGCCGCGCGCTGGTGCTCGCACGCTCGACGACGTGTGTCCTCTGCCATTCAGGCCCTTTTCCGGAAACGCGGTTTCAGGGCGACCTCGCGCCTGATCTCTCCGGTGCGGGGAACCGCTGGACAACGAGCCAATTGCGCCTTCGGCTGGTTGACGCCTCGCGCTTCAACCCGGACACCATCATGCCGTCCTATTATCGTATGGACGGTTTCGTCCGCGTCGGACGCAATTTCACGGGCAAGCCGATATTGTCCGCTGCGGAGATCGAGGACATCGTGGCCTATCTTGCAACGCTTCGGGACTAGGACTGGTCATGCCAACGACGCGACGAGAATTCCTGGGCTTGGCTGGCAGCGTTACGGTGTTTCCCATCGTTACATTGCGGCCAGTCGAAGCAACGCCGACGATACTCAACGCCGCGATCCGCAACGTCGTTGGCGAAGCAGCCATTCGCACAGGCAAGGTCAAGCTCGACATTCCGCCACTGGTCGAGAACGGCAACACGGTGCCGATGACAGTGAGCGTCGCAAGCCCGATGACAGCGGACGATTACGTCAAGAGCATCCACGTCTTCAACGAGAAGAACCCGCAGCCGAACATCGGCAACTTTTATATGAATCCATCTTCCGGCCGCGCCCAGGTCTCGACGCGGATTCGGCTTGCCGACACCCAGAAGGTGGTCGCGATCGCCCGCCTCTCGGACGACTCGTTCTGGCAGGTCGCCGCCGACGTCGTTGTGACGCTGGCCGCTTGCACCGAGGAGATGAACTGATGGCCGCCCTCATCAACGTGCCCGCGAAGGCCAGGCGCGGCGACACCATCGAGATTCGCACCCTGACCTCGCACATCATGGAAACCGGCTTCCGCCACACCATGGATGGCGTGCTGGTGCCGCGCGATATCATCACGAGCTTCACCTGCCGTTACAACGGCACCGAGATCTTCCGCGCCGATCTGTTTCCGGCAATCGCGGCGAATCCTTATCTCTCCTTCTTTACGGTCGCCAAGGAGAGCGGCAAGTTCGAGTTCGAATGGATCGGCGACAACGGCTATTCGTCCACCGCATCGGCAACGATCACGGTCGAATGATTTTTTGGCGCGCCATAGTGCTGGCGGCGCTTGCCGCCACGGCGACGGCCCTGCTCGCCAGTGAAATCCCGCCCGATGCGCGCCGCTCGGGCTATTCCTTCATGGGCCCTGACACCCGCGCCATGCAGGATGATGACACATCCAATCCGGGCATGCTTTTCGTGCTCGACGGCGAGGCGCTGTGGTCGAAAAAAGCGGGCAGCGCCGACAAGGCGTGCGCGGACTGCCATGGCGATGCCAGGAGCAGCATGAAGGGCGTCGCGGCGCGCTATCCGGCCTTCGACAAGGCGCTCGCGCGCCCTGTCACGCTCGACCAGCGCATCAACCTTTGCCGCGCCAATCACCAGCAGGCGAGCCCGCTGCCTTACGAGAGCCGCGACATCCTCGCACTGTCTGCCTTCGTTGCCCACCAATCGCGCGGCATCGCGATCACCGCAGGCGACGATCCACAGCTAAGACCTTTCGTCGAACAGGGCCGCAATCTCTTCATGCAGCGCGAGGGACAGCTCAACCTGTCCTGCACAAATTGCCATGACGACAACTTTGAGAAGCGCCTTGCGGGCTCGCCGATCACGCAAGCGCAGCCGACCGGCTATCCACTTTATCGGCTGGAATGGCAGACGCTGGGATCGCTGGAGCGGCGCTTGCGCAGTTGCATGACTGGCGTGCGTGCTCAAGCTTATGAGTATGGCGCGCCCGAAATGGTCGCGCTCGAGCTCTATCTGATGGCGCGGGCCCGCGGAATGCCAATGGAAACGCCGGCGGTGCGACCGTAACGCCCAAATTAGGGCTAGGCAGGCGTGGAACGGTCGCTAGTATCCCCCCAAATTGAGTCACAGGGAGGAATTAAAGTGGCCAACCACAAAATCTCGCGCCGTACGCTTTTGACCGGCACTGCCGCAGCTGGCGCGCTCAGCCTGACCGGATTGCCGGCGCGCGCCGAGGTCAACTGGAAGAAATATGCCGGGACCAAGCTGGAGGTGATCCTCGCCAAGGGACCGCGCGGCGACAATCTGCAGAAATACGTCAAGGAATTCACCGAGCTCACGGGCATCCAGGTCGAATCCGAGCAAATTCCCGAGCAGCAGCAGCGCCAGAAGTGCGTTATCGAGCTCACCTCGGGCCGGCCGAGCTTCGACGTTGTCCATCTCAGCTATCACGTGCAGAAGCGGCAGTTCGAGAAGGCCGGCTGGCTCGCCGATCTCACGCCCTACATGAAGGATCCGGCCCTGACCGCGCCTGACCTCGTCGACAGCGATTTTTCGGCCGCCGGCCTGCAATACGCCAAGAACGACAAGGGCCAGATGCTGTCGCTGCCCTGGTCGGTCGATTATTTCATCCTGTACTACAACAAGGAGCTGTTCCAGAAAAAGGGCGTCGCCGTCCCCAAGACCCTCGACGAGATGGTCGCGGCTGCGGAAAAGCTCACCGACACCAAGGAAGGCACCTTCGGCTTCGTCGGGCGCGGCTTGCGCAACGCCAACATGACGTTGTGGACCAACTTCTTCCTCGACTACGGTGGCGAATTCCTCGATGCAAAGGGCAACATCCTGACCGATGGTCCCGAAGCGATCGCCGCGACAAAGCTCTATCAAACGCTGCTGACGAAGGTCGCTCCGCCCGGCGTGGCCGGCTTCAACTGGATGGAGTCGATGGCCTCGTTCACGCAAGGCAAATCGGCGATGTGGATCGATGGCGTCGGCTGGGCGCCGCCGCTGGAGGATCCGGCTGCCTCGCGCGTCGTCGGCAAGGTCGGCTACACCGTCGTTCCGGCCGGTCCGAAGGGACAATATTCGGCGACTTATGGCGACGGTATCGGTGTCGCCGCTGCGAGCAAGAACAAGGAAGCCGCCTACCTGCTGTGCCAGTGGGTGGTTTCAAAGACGCAAGGCGCCCGGCTGTTGCAGGCCGGCGGCGGCGTGCCGTTCCGCAACTCGATCCTGAACGATGCTGAAGTCCAGAAAGGCGTGAAGATGCCCAAGGAGTGGCTGCAGTCGGTGATTGACTCCGCCAAGATCAGCAAGCTCGGCCTGCCGGTGATCATCCCGGTCGCCGAATTCCGCGATCTCGTCGGCGCCGCTATCACATCGACCCTGGCCGGCTCCGATCCCGCGGCGGAGCTGAAGAAGGCGCACGACCAGTTCCGGCCGATTCTGGAGCGTAGCGAAAAGGCGTGAGTGCGTTGACACAATCGACTCCGCGCGCGGCACAGTCTGATGCCGCGCCGGAGAAGGAGTTGCGGCCGCCATCCTATTGGCCGTTCGTGGTGCCGGCGCTGGTCGTCGTGCTCGCGATCATTATCTTCCCGTGGGTGTTCACGATCTGGATGAGCCTGAACGAGTGGAAGGTCGGCTCGCCGACCGCCTTCGTCGGATTCGCCAACTATTTGCGCCTGACCAGCGATCCTCGCTTCATGGAAGCGGTCGGGCATACGCTGATCTACACCGTACTGTCCGTGGTGCTGCCGCTCGTGTTCGGCACGTTCGCGGCCGTGGTGTTTCACCAGAAATTTGCCGGACGCGGCTTTCTGCGTGGCATCTTCATCATGCCGATGATGGCGACGCCTGTGGCGATCGCGCTGGTCTGGACCATGATGTTTCACCCGCAGCTCGGCGTGCTCAACTATTTGCTGTCGCTCGTCGGAATCCCCCCGCAGCTCTGGGTGTTTCATCCGGCAACCGTTATTCCCTCGTTGGTGATGGTCGAGACCTGGCAATGGACGCCATTGGTCATGCTGATCGTGCTGGGTGGCCTCGCCGCGATTCCGACCGAGCCCTACGAGAGCGCACAGATCGATGGCGCCAGTCTCTGGCAGGTGTTTCGCTTCATCACCCTGCCGCTGATCATGCCGTTCCTGTTCATCGCCGGCATGATCCGCATGATCGATGCGGTGAAGAGCTTTGACGTCATCTTCGCGATTACGCAGGGCGGCCCCGGCTCGGCGTCGGAGACGATCAACATCTATCTCTACAGCGTCGCTTTCGTTTATTACGATCTCGGCTACGGCTCGGCGATCGCAGTGGTGTTCTTCCTGCTGATCATCCTGCTCGCGGCGGTCATGCTTTACGCTCGCCAGCGCATGCTGTGGACAGAAATCGCGAGCGACGCATGACCCCGAAGCAAATCCTCGGCAAGATCGGCCTGTGGTTCTCGGTGCTCGTCATCGTGTCGCCGGCCATCCTGTTCTTCCTCTGGATGCTGTCGCTCTCGCTCAAATTCGAGGTCGACAATGCCTCCTATCCGCCAGTGTTCATCCCGGAGCATTTCGCCTGGAAGAACTATGCCGACGTGCTCGCCTCCAACCGCTTCGTCACCTATTTCTTCAACAGCCTGATCGTGACAGGCGGCGCGACGGCGCTCGCGCTGATCGTCGGTGTCCCCGCCGGCTACGGCATCGCGCGCATGGCCGCGCACAAATCCGCGATCGTGATCCTGATCGCCCGCATCACGCCCGGCCTGTCCTATCTGATCCCGCTGTTCCTGCTGTTCCAGTGGCTGGGCCTGCTTGGCACGCTGGTGCCGCAGATCATCATCCATCTCGTGGTGACCGTGCCGATCGTGATCTGGATCATGATCGGCTATTTCGAGACGACGCCGATGGAGCTGGAAGAAGCCGCGCTGATCGACGGTGCGGACCGCTGGCAGGTATTCCGCCACGTCGCGTTGCCGATCGCCAAGCCCGGCATCGCGGTCGCTTTCATTCTCGCGGTGATCTTTTCCTGGAACAATTTTGTGTTCGGTATCGTGCTGGCAGGACGGGAGACGCGCACCCTGCCCGTCGCCGTCTACAACATGATCTCGTTCGACCAGTTGAGCTGGGGCCCGCTCGCCGCCGCCGCGCTGATTGTCACCCTTCCGGTATTGCTGCTGACGGTGTTCGCGCAGCGGCAGATCGTCGCCGGGCTCACGGCGGGAGCCGTCAAGGGTGGGTAGTCACGTCTCGTCTTGCGGTCTTCATCGCCTCGAGGACTGCGGCTGAGTCCGCGACCCAGCCGAAGATGCCGCCCTGGGCCTTGATCATCTTCAGGCCCATCTCGTGAAATTCGGGGAAGTAGGATGCGCAGCCATCCGAGATGACGACGCAGCGATAGCCGCGATCGTTGGCCTCGCGCACGGTGGTGTTGACGCACACTTCGGTCGTGACGCCGCACACCAGCAGATTCGCGATGCCGTGTTTCTCCAGCACGTCGGTGAGCACGGTGGCGTAGAACGCACCCTTGCCCGGTTTGTCGATCACCACCTCGCTGTCGAGCGGATAAAGCTCGGGAATGATGTCGTGGCCCGCCTCGCCGCGAATGAGAATGCGTCCCATCGGGCCAGGATCGCCGATGCGAAGGCTCGGTGCGCCGCGTTCGACCTTCGCAGGAGGCGCATCGGAGAGATCGGGCAGATGGCCCTCACGGGTGTGGACGACGAGCATGCCGGCATCGCGCGCGGCCTTCAGCACCGCACCGATCGGCTTCACCGCGTGCGCGAGCTGACTGACATCATTGCCGAGGGTCTCGCCAAAGCCGCCGGGCTCCATGAAGTCGCGCTGCATGTCGATGATCACGAGCGCGGTCGCCGACCAGTTGAGCTTGATCGGCCCGGGCTCGGCGCTGATGACACCCTGTCTCGGCTTGGTTGAGTTCGACATGACACAGGCCCCCGCGAGACATCCCTTTGCCAGAAGTTCTGCAAGCGCCGTGCCATTGTGTACAATTGCGAAGCGTACGCGCCGCAACGGGAATCGTCGCGTAATCAGAAGGTTACGCCAGAGGTCGACGTCTGCTAATTCCCTTGCGACGGCTTTACAACGTGCATTTGCTTAAAGGATGAGCGGCGAAGTTGACACTACCGTGCAGCCCCATACAGCTGCCGATGCTCATTCTCATAAGGCGCGTAGGAATCCTTGAGTGTCGCCATGTTGAGTAGCATCGTCGCGACCAACGCGCCCGCCTTGTCGAACACGCACGTCTTCGCCCACGCACTTTCCGTACGACGGCTGCCGGACAGAGCGACGACCTCGCGCTCGACCTCATACTCCTCGCCAACGAAGAGCGGTCCCTTCACCAGCCGGATTTCCTGATCGGCGAACAGGCCGACGGCCGGCCCCCTGGCCGGCAGCGGAGCGTCCTTCGATCGGTACTGGAACAGCACGCTGAGCATCTCCATCGGGATGATGGCCCGTCCCCAGGGATTGTCCTCGCAGGAATAGTACGTCGAGTTCTCGGTGATCACTGCGAGCTTCTGCCGCAGCGAGAACGGATAGAGGTCGCCCATGTTCTGGTCGATCGCCATCCGCACCGTCTGCCGCTTGCTGGTCTGCCCTACCTTCACGTCGCGCAGGATCACGGGATCTGCCAGCGGCTTCAGTTCGCCGAGGCGCGTCTCCAGCGCGGTCGCGGCTTGCGTATCGCCGACCGAGGCCGTCCCGCGTAGCACCTCGGTACCGTCACGCTTCACCATCTGGATCTGGCACTGGCTCGTCCCCGGCAGCGGCTTCGACAGGATCGCCTGCACCTCCTCGCCCTCGTAGCAGACGCTGCGATAATGCGCGGAGAGACAGCCGCTTTCGAACCACGCCTGCCCCCAGTGGCGCGCACCAAGCGGCGCGAACTGGCTGAAATGCGTCGGCCCCTCGATGGTACCGCCCTTGAAGCCGAGCTTCTGCGCGGTGGCATCGTCGTGGATGGAGGCGTGCGCGTCGTAAACCTGCGCATGCAGCATCTGGCGCGGCTGGCGCCATGGCCCGATCAGGGCCTCGGCCGTCTCGGTGATCTCGGTGTCGAATGCGTTGGCAGCCATGATGTTCTCCACAAGCAGCCATGACTAGCAGGAGCGCCACGGATGCGGCTAGCCGTATTGACTTCGCAGGCCCATGCCCTTGACTGTCACAATTCGCGACGCGCAGCCGCAAATCCTTCCCGCAGCGCAAACTCCGCCGAGTAAAAGACGAGGACTTCCGAAATGACGCTGTTGCAGGTCGAGCTGGACGACAAATACCGGCTCGAATCGAAGCGGATCTTCCTGTCCGGCACCCAGGCCCTGGTCCGCTTGCCCATGTT
>Ga0310811_10003390_pt1 | contig 20029 bp, 25 predicted proteins | sample YCmetagenome_FD_207642 | JGI IMG/M metagenome (GOLD analysis project Ga0310811, IMG submission 207642) | Soil microbial communities from experimental microcosm in Duke University, North Carolina, United States - YC | ecosystem: Engineered > Artificial ecosystem > Soil microcosm > Unclassified ...
TGGAGGCTTTATATGGTTTGGGATCGTAATTTGATCCTTCCTATCATCATGGTAAGATATCTTTCCACTACTTGTCGCACCTTTTACGAGCCGAGATCGCTAGCTAATTCTGGAAGCTGGACACTTTTGTGAGCTTGTTTACTTGAGTTGGCTGGTAGTTCAAGTACTAACATTACTTCCCTACGTAGCAACTGCCATCACGGCCTGGGCTATTGCCATACGGTTCGGTGTCATTACATCGAAATCCGTGACTGTGTTGAAAGCTTGTTTCACGTTCAACCTCGTTCTCACTATTTGTCTCACATTTGGGATCGCCTATCGTCTTTGGCGCGCGGGAAAAGATACGTTTGGTATGACTGGCTATAATGCTTATAAACCAGCCATATACACTATCATTCAGTGCGGTGGGATTTATACCGCCAGCATCGTGGTAGTGTACGCTCTGTTTTTCTCCAGGAGCAGCGCTGCTGTCATGGCAGAATATGTTGGCATTCAGTTTGCAGTCAGCACTTTATGTTTCTGCTTTCTACGTAATCTCACATCCTTCTAGACCTTGACACCTCTTCTTCTCATTGCCAATCTTAGCCTTGGCGCGACGCACGGAAAACGTGATGAGACACCAGACGTTGTGGAACCCACCTTTGTTCAACCAGTCCAGGTCAATATCCCCGAGGAGATCCATATCCACCCTGACGACGCCATGGATCCACTACCTACCCGGAGGAATCAGAGTTTTCTAAAATATAGTGATACTGTGAAAAAGGACATTAGCTAGGAGCATCTCCTTCTAATGAGAGAGAGGAAATGTGGATGTGTCAATAAGCATGGATTTTGCAGTGCTTGGTGTTGAGCAGAGGTTTGAAGCGCGAACTCGAGGAATGAATTGAAGGTGATCACTCCAGAAAAACCTGACAACGTTGGACGCACGCAACAGCTGTAACTAGTAGAGAAGGAACGCCTATCTTCATTCGATTACATAAGGGCTGCCTAGCCCAGCACAAACGAGTTGTAGGTGCCCTGTTACTGTTCCGAAGTAGATCGGCTCCCAAAAGCTTCCGAAAACAAGGTACGTGCAAGGTGACGTTACTTAGTCATCCATGGACCCCAGCAACTCCTAGTATGAGTGAATCTGTTTATACAACTCAGCTGTGGTCTTATGTTACATTATATCATCCTCCCTCATCATTACTCTTAACCAGCACTGATATATGCTAGGCAAGTTTCTCTTGAAGGTGAATGTTGACCACACAAACGTCAAGACTGATTAGGTTGCAAGTATTTTACTACATTTATAGTGCTATAACCTTGTCTAACAACCTTTCATCCAATAATTAAACAGATCCAGCACCACAGTGTCTTGTCAACTGCACCATCCAGTATCATGGTGCTGAAAGTGCTCCTGCCAGGGAGCTATATGTTGAGATGTACCATTTTGAGTCATCTACAATAATCAATGATGGAGATGGTGCACAGGTCAGTGAGTAGTCTATGATTCATGCATTTGGCTGTAATGCAAATGACAGGCTGTTGAACATGCTGATTTGTGATGACATCAGTGGTTGGTGAAGTGGGACTGATGGTGGCTCGTCAAGCATGTCATATAACAGTGTTGTGACGGTACATGTGGTGGCAGTGTGTCCAGTTGCTGATTGCATTGGCATCATGACATTGTGGACAGTGTTACAATCACCCTATTCCTTTCCCATGATACACTTCTCTTCCATTCCACTATGCTTGTATATCACTTTGTTTTTCTTTTGCCTACTTCTATTCCACACCGTTGTTTCCTCATGTTCCCCTTATCTCTGACTCACTCTGACTATGCTTTCCATGAACCTTCCTTTCTTGAACTATTACCCTTGGTCCGTGCTCACTTCCTTACCTATTTAAGATTGTAGTTACTGCTTGTATTTCCTTAACTTGAATCTACTTGGTTCTCTCTGATACTTGAACTCTAGCTCCTTGGGAAGGAGGCTAGCCTTTGACCTCAAATAACTCTAGATCCTGCGGGAGTCCATAGCCCAATGAATCATAGCTTCAGTCAGTCCAGATCTTGATCCAGCCTTTATTGGCATGACTCCATCCGAGTTCGTAACAAAATATTCAAGTTACCTTCAAAACCCCTCCATCTGTAGGGACTATCCTTTTGAACCCATGAAACTGATTGATTGCCAAAGTAGCACCGAACCCTCTCTTTACGAAAGGACTTAAGAAAGTCCCTAGCTTGAAGCACCAAGCCACCGCTACAGAAGCATATTGCCCTTACCCACAAACTTCTCCCAGAGGAACATCTTTGCAAGGGACCTTTGAACCCCCTCACACCCCTGTCCTCCCTGCACTTGCTGTTCCAGTCCCATCTTTCTCTCACAGCATCAGTGCTTCTTCTGAAGTACCCACACCAGCACCTGTAGAAGACAGAGATGAAGATATACCAGATGCACCACCACCTGACTCCAACTCAGACCCTGACTCAGAACCAGAATCTGAACCCTCTATTGTTGAGGACACATTTCCTAGATTTTCCCCACCAGAACCAGAACCCTCTAACAGTGAATCTGACGATTCTGACTCAGAAGACGACATGCCAAAACCCATTGAATGAAAAATCTGCACCCCACCTGACCTCAATGGTGACAGAGATGAAACCACAAAGTTCCTTCGACTCATTACCCTCTATCTCAATGTAAACTCCAAGATCTATGATACTGATACCCGAAAGATCACATTCACCCTTTCATTTATGAAAGGAGGTACCGCTGCAGCATGGATGGAAGACACCATTGCCCACGCACACGAACCAAACCCAACCTCTACCTCAGGATGCCTAAATGGCTATGGAACATGGGGACAGTTTGTCGCCCATTTTGAAGAAGCCTTTAACCCTATCAACTCCACTGGTACTGCACTCCACAAGTTGCATGCCCTTAAACAAGGCAATGACTTGAGTGAGTACATCGCCACTTTCAAACAGCTCTGTAACTGAGCTGAGATCTATAGCTTCAATGCTCAGAAAGATTACTTCCTCTGTGGATTAAAACCCGCTCTCCTATTGAAGCTCTGCAACTCCGGAGATATTCCCAGTGAAATGGAAGGAATGTGCAAGAAAGTAATTTCCATTGAGAATGCCTATCAGCTTCTCCTTTCCCACAGACCCCAGAACTCTGATTCCCGAAACCGATTCACCGATCACCGCCCCAAACCATGCTTCACTCCATGAAAGAACGACCCTGATGCCATGGACATAGACTGTCTATCTGAAGCAGACAAGCAAACCTATATGAAAGAAGGACACTGCTTCAAATGCGGCGAGAAAGGTCATAGAGCTAACGACCCTATTAAGCATCCGAAAACTGGAGATGATAGAAAGAGGAAAGGAAAGCAGACAGTAAGGTGTACAGCGTCTGATGATGAAAACACCAGCAAGATTGAAGAGCTCTCTGACGATGAAGAACTCAACGCCAGAAGAATGGATTTTTGAAACAGAGGCCTACCGCAATGTTAGCCACCTCTTCTCTAGATGTATGTATTGTCCAGAATGTAGGAAAGCCTAAAGAATTAAGGGTCCTGGCAACCATCTTTTCCTCCATACACCCTGACAAATCATTGCAAATCACTGCTGTTGTTGACTGCAGCGCAGCTGCCACATTCATCCATTGGATGTTTGTCCGAAAGCATGGCATCAAAACCCATTGCTTTACCACCCCTTTTCCCATCCGAACCGCCAATGGAAAGATCTCTGAAAATCCCATCACACACTACTGTCATCTTGTGATCAAGATTGATGGAAGACTTATGTTTGGGAAGTTCAATATCATGAACATGAGCGACTGAGACATGATCCTCCTCAGAAAACCCTGGCTGACTGCCATGAACCCCGATATCAATTGGGCTAGAGACACCCTTCAACTACCATCCACTCCTAGATCCCTTCAACTCGAAAGAGCCTTTGAAAAACTCTGGAGAGAAAACTCCACACCAAATCCCACTCCACCACCGAAACCTAGAAAGAAGTTTCGATTGAAGAAGACCCAGAGCAATTCACTCCCCTTCACTCTCCACTTCCCAAAGACAGGAAAAGAACCCTTGAACAACGAAAAGAAAAAAAGAAAAAAGAACCCTTTCCAGCTCTTATTCCTGACCCTGACGACGAACTACCCCAGTATGACACCATGGAAGATGTCTGGAATGACACTTCAGTATTTGCCAGAAAAGTAGAAGATCCAGTAACCTACCCCATCAACGATGAAGAGGTCTTGATTAAGTACGCTCAAGACAGATCCTCTGTAACCCTTCATGAGAATCTTTCTTTCGACTCTCCTCTCACATGCGATGGCACTTCTGCCTCCAAGATCCGATGAACCACCACCCTTAGACCCCTAAGGAACTCTTGGATCTATGCACAAAAGATTGAAGAAGACAAATACCTGAAAATGAGCAATAAGGCGCAGGAATTTGCCCTTAAAGACGCTCAGGAAAAGAAGAAGAAGACCTTTGAAGAACTAGTCCCTGACTACCTTCACGACTTCATCAACATTTTCGCCAAAGACAGCATAAACAAACTCCCACCATCTCGCCCTGGAGTAGATCACAGAATCGAAATGAAACCTGGATTCATTCCAAAGTCTGCAAAGACTTATCCCCTTTCCCCAAAAAAAAACTGATGCTGTAAAAGCATTCCTTAACAAGCATATCGCTAAAGATTTTATCCAACCATTGAAATCCCCGCAAGCCAGTAGATTCTTCTTCATAGGAAAGAAGGATGGCTCTCTCCAACCTTGCCAAGATTATCACTACATCAATGAGTGGACGATAAAGAATGCCTATCCCCTTCCTTTGATTCTGCCCCTGATTGCAAAGCTTAGCAATGCGAAGTACTTCACAAAGATGGATGTTCGATCGGGATATAACAACATCTTGATCCACCCCAATGACTGCTGGAAAGCGGCATTCACCACCTCCTTTGGACTCTTTGAACCAAAAGTCATGTTCTTCAGCTTATGCAACTCTCCCGCTACATTCCAAGCCTACATGAACCAGACTTTCCAGAAAGAAATCACTGAAGGATGGATGATTGTCTATATGGATGACATTCTTATATTCTTGAAAACCCTTGAAGAAAACCAGAAACAAACCTGCTGTGTCCTCGAAATTACTCAAAAAGAAACACTTTTCCTGAAACCTGAAAAAGCCACCTTCGATGCTCAGGAAGTCGACTATCTTGGTATGATCATCCGTCCTGGGCAAGTAGCCATGGACCCAGCCAAACTGTCTGGCATTAGCCAATGGCAGATCCCCTCATCTGTTAAAGAAGTCCGATCATTTCTTGGATTCTGCAATTTTTACTGTCACTTTATCTCCCATTACTCCGACCTCACATGACCTTTGATTGATCTTACAAAGAAAGACACCATCTTCGCATGGACACAAGCATGCACCAATTCCTTCGAGAAGTTGAAGCAATGCTTCCTCTCAGAACCTGTCCTCTGAAACCCTATTTCCTCATGACAATTCGCCCTCACCACTGACACATTGCTTGTTGCGACTGGTGCAGTCTTGCTCCAGACTGATGAGAATGGAGCATACCACCCTTGTGGATACCTATCTCAATCCTTTAATACCGCCAAACAAAATTACCAGATCTATGATCGTGAACTTCTCGCCATCATCCGAGCCCTGAAAGCATGGAGACATTACCTTGAAGGGAACCCTCACCCTGTCATCATATTCACAGATCATAAGAACCTCCTATACTTCTAATCCGCACAGAACCTCACATGCCGTCAAGCCAGATGGCAGTTAACTCTAAATGAATTCGACCTAGAGCTCCATCATGTCCCAGGAACCAAGCTTGCTGCTCCTGGTGCTCTCTCATGCCACCCTGACCATTCATCCAATCCTGCTGATAATGCAGATGTCACCCTTCTCCCCAACACACTCTTTGCCAGAGTCATTGACATCGACCTTGCTAATGCCTTGAAATCCACTGATCCCCTCTCTAATCCTGTAATCATTGCTGCACAGAAATCCCTCGATGGGCTAAATGCACCTCCTATGAAATCCGCCCTTTCCAATTGGCACCTTGATGATGGAACCTTATTCTATAAAAACCGAGCTCACATCCCAGCTCATCTCTGCCACCACATCCTCACCCTTCACCATGATCACCCCACCACCGGACATCCTGGATGGTTCAAAACAGAAGAACTAGTCAAGCGTGACTACTGGTGGCCCAGGATGGGCACATTCATTAGAAAATACGTTGAGGGTTGCACCCTTTGCCAGCAAATGAAATCTGACACTCACCCATCTACTCCCCCACTAACCCCTAACCCCTCTTCTGCAACATGCCCCTTTTTGCAAATCTCTGTAGATCTGATCACTGATTTACCTGAATCTGGAGGTTTTGACTCAGTCATGGTCATGGTAGACCATGGGCTTACAAAGGGGGTAATTCTCTCACCTCATCTCTGATAGAGGTCCCCAGTTCACCTCTAAATTCGCCAAAGAACTTGGAAGACTCCTCGACTATAAAGTCGCCCTCTCCACCACATATCACCCCCAGACTGATGGACAGACCAAATGTCTGAACCAAGAACTTGAAACTTACCTCCACACCTACTGCCACTCGGCACCTCTTGATTGGGTCAAGCATCTTCCCATGGCAGAATTCATCCATAATCATCGAAAACACAATTCCTGCAATGCCTCCCCATTCTTCCTTATGATGGGATATGAACCCTGAGGCATCCCTCACATTCTCTCGAACTCAGCTATCCCTGCCGCAGAAGATCGAATTAGATACTTCCAGAAGACTAGAGAAGAAGCCATCGCCTGTCACAATCTGGCAATGCAACACATGGCCGCTCAATCCTTTGGAAAGAAGTTTGAACCCTGGAAGATCAGTGAGAAAGTATGGCTATCAGCAAAGAACCTCATTTCTGCTCTCCCTTTGAAGAAGCTTGCCCCTAAGTGATATGGCCCTTTCACAGTTGAAGCCATCCTCTCCCCTATCACATTTAAGATCTGACTCCCTCCTTCCTGGAAATCACACCCCATCTTCCATGATTCTGAGCTATCATCCTATCAGGAAACAGAAATCCATGGTCTGAATAACACTGAACCTCCTCCTGACATCATCAACGGTCAAGAAGAATATGAAATCGAAGCCATTCTCACCCATAAGGGAAACAAAAAAGGAAAATGCCACTTCCTCGTGTCATGGAAGGGTTACCCCTCTTCTGATAACTCATGGATACCCAAAAAAGAAATGAGCAATGCCCAGGAAATTCTGAAAACCTATAAAAACTGCCTTCAAATCTCTCGACTCTTCACTAACTAAAGAACTCAAATCATGCCTTCCTCACAATCATCCCAATCTGCCCTTGAAACCCACTGCTCGCAGCTTGAACTTCATCATAAATGAGCTCTCATTGAATTGACCCTTCTTTCTCTCCCTAGCACTATTCCCCTAGACCATTTCTTTTCCGAAGACCCCACCACCCTTTCTCTCATCACAGCTTACCACAGCACAGACCTGGTGTCTGGCTATGCTCATACCATTGGTGCTCCTGAAGAAGAAGCCACTAAATGCTCCATTATCTATCATATGACCAAAATCAAGCTTACCCTCGCTGATCATCTCCTTGAACAAGGGTTTGAGCAAGCACTCACCCCAGCAATGATTTGTGATCCTGCGACCCCTTCGGACTGACCCCTTTGCAACCCATGCATTCCCCATCCTTAGACACCCCTAGATCCCCATTAGAAGCATCTGATGAGAGCACTCCAGTCCTGCCCCCATCATCTCAACTTGCTGTCTGCTCTTCTGGAGCTCCTCGCCATAGTCATGGAAAAAAGAGAAACACTGTCGCCTTTGGAGTAGGTCTATCCCGACCTTACACACCCTCTCCTGCCCCTCTCATTAAAGAGGAAGACTCTGAACCCTCTGTCGCATCCTCTTCTACCAACTCTCGTGCTCCTTCTGAAGAAACCTTTTATGACCAAAATGGAGTTGATTACTCTAGGATGACTTGTCATTACTGCAGAGGAGACGGTCATCGCCAAATCCATTGCCCCCGCTACTTCTGTCATATTTGCTATAACCATGCCCCTAAGCATCTCACTGCCTATTGTCCCCAACTCAAAGGAACGCATGTCATTGCAGCCAAACCTGGATCTTGGCTCTTCCTTACCCAATTGAAAGCCTATGAAGATCGCATGGATGCTGAGTACGAAGCAATTGAGAAGAGGACTCTCGCTGATGATGATGATACCTACTCTGCTGATGTTTACTTGAATTTAGATGACTAAAGTCAGAGACTTTAGACGTTGACAGGGGGGTAATGTTACAATCATCCTATTCCTTTCTCATGATACACTTCTCTTTCATTCCACTATGCTTGTATATCACTTTGTTTCCCTTTCACCTACTTCTATTCCACATCGTTGTTTCCTCATGTTCCCCTTATCTCTGACTCACTCTGACTATGCTTCCCATGAACCTTCCTTTCTTGAACTATTACCCTTGGTCCGTGCTCACTTCCCTTACCTATTTAAGATTGTAGTTACTGCTTGTATTTCCTTAACTTGAATCTACTTGGTTCTCTCTGATACTTGAACTCTAGCTCCTTGGGAAGGAGGCTAGCCTTTGACCTCAAATAACTCTAGATCCTGTGGGAGTCTAGATGATCAGATCCTGTGGGAGTCCATAGCCTGATAAAGCATAGCTTCAGTTGGTCAGATCTTGATCTAGCCTTTATTGGTGCGACTCCATCCGAGTTCATAACAGACAGTACAAAGTTGCAGAGGTTGTGGTGTGGCTATCATTTGTGAAGACTTGTAGTGTTTTTTGTGTGCCAAAGCTAAAGTAATGTTTAGTTAAATTCAATAATCAGGACAAAACTCATACTTTGCTGCACAATACACCTTGTTGCACAATAAACTTGAGTTGCCTCTTGGTCTCATGTTGATACTCCAAATGTAGCATGAACATTCATACTACTTGTTGCTCCTTGATCAAATTTCATGCCCTTCATGATCCCAGCTAACAGAGTCAAATGTACACCTTCACAGTAAGCATTATGGTGAGCTTGCTCATTCCCATTGGTCATAGAAGGCAATGCTTTCCATAATGTGAGGGGAATCAAGCTCATATGTTGGTACAGTGCTGGAAGTGCAAATTTTGTTCCATCAAGTTTGTCTTTCAACCATGCTAGTGAAAATGTCAGTGAAAATTAACTGTTCCTGTGATTGTGAATGATTACCTGCAGCCTTTGGCCCACCATGACAAATAGTATTCAATGTTCTCTGGATGTCTGGGTGTTCTTCACACATCACTAAACTAAGCATTGCTGAGTAAACTTCATCTGAAACACGCATGTGAAGAGCATGAATATTCCTCTTGTAGTGAGCTACACATAGCTGGTAATAACAATGAAGATGATCATATGGGCTCAAGTTGCACACATGTCGGTGGGGTTCATGTGCACATGGTGTCAAGATGGAATGTGAAAGCTGCATGCAGTACATTTCTAAGCCTATGCCCCATGCATCCGTGAATGCACGGATAAGGATAATCAAACATACCAAGTCCTTGGCCTTTATGGCTGTCAGTAATGACAATTTCACACCCAAAGCCATGAATGTGGTGGAATGAAAAAGATTGGCCAGCATCTGCAGATGCAATGTTAAAAATTCACTGAAAGAGAATGAAGTGTGCCTTTGCACTCTGTGACGTGGTGAAGGCATAAGCGCTGACAACAGCTGAAGAACCATTAATACCCAAGGGCATGAGTAGTGATTTACTTCACTCACAGCAACAATGTTCACTATCCCATGATTGTCACAACTCAACAAGCGAGTAAACGCGAAGAGCAGAGACTAGGACTTGAACACCAAGATAATCACAAGAAGGAGCAAGTACGCCTTGAGTCGATTCAAGTAATGAATACACAAGAGGTTTGAACTGAAGAACTACTGACTACAATCGACTAACTATATACACTAATTGAAACTGAGACCTAAGCTGAGTTCTAACTACTAGCCAATCATTAAATAGAATGAGAATTGTATGATGTACCTGAGACTAATAATAGTAATGATGTCATAGAATGTTCTGGATCATGTCACGTGACATTATCTTATCTTATCTTATCTTATTTAAAGACAATCATAGAATGTATCTTCATCTTCTGTTATCGGAGTAACCTGTGTGGTGGGCGCTAAAGGAATTGTAAAGGGAGATTTAGGAGATTTAGGAGGCATTTGTGACAATGATTCAATCTCAAATTCTTGCCAACCCTGTGCTCATTTGAATGAGGTGTCAATCAACAAGCATTTGGCTTGCACAAGATGTGATGACATTTGTGATGTCATACACACAACCAGTTTGAACTCCACACCATGCTCAATGCCATGTGTCTCTGTGCAGCAGATGTAGTGCTGCTCCAGAGGCAAGGATGCATGTTCATTTGCAAGATGACATGCACCTAGATAGAAAATAATAATAATCAGAGATTTTACTAGATATTTTATGAACATACCTTCAAATCTGGTTCCACTTGGATAATTCGTAGACCTTGTTATGTTAATAAGGTGATGCATGTGGTCAAGATTAGCGAGTGATGGATGGAGGTCTTGAAGCATTGCATCATGGTCATCAGGAAATTGCCAGTTGAGTGCTTGATGAAGACCCTCAACGAAGGCCATGTCCAGGTATATTCTGCATGGTGTTGCATCTGTGGGTTTCCACTTCATGAGGGAGACCAATCCATGAAATACATCAATGAGGGGAGGTGGAGTTTTGACAGGTAAAGGAGGGGGATGTGAATGAGGATTGGCAAAGGACAAGTATTTGAGGGCAGGAAAAAAGATCTTTGGGAACATATATGTTGAATGATGCTACACAGTTGTGCACCCATTTTCATTGAACACCTTGCTTCAATGTACTGTCAGTTTGGTGATGCCAATGTGCTGAAGCACAAAAATGTGATTGAAAGTAACAAGCTACAAAGCAGGAAGAACATATGGTACACTTGTTTTTGTGATGAGGAACCAGTAACAAAACTACATGGTATCAGGAGACCATACCTCCATGACTTTGCAAGTTGCTCACACTTCATAATCATGTGATGGTTATTGTCCAGTAATGCCTGTATGTAGCAGGTATCACTCTCCTGCAAATTTTGTATGAATAAGTGTGAGCATGCAGTGTGAGAATGCAGGCTGCATCTGTGATGCAGAATGTGAGATAAATGTGAATGCAGTAATAAAAAAACTTACCAAATGAATGGTTGATTATATGCATCAAAGTGCATAATGAGTCTTCCATTACATTTCTTTTTGAATGATCAATGACTCAATGGTACACAGCCAATATGGAAATCAGTATCGGAACTGGTAGAGATGCTGTCAAGATACTGGTCAGCTGTCAGACCCTCAAAATCATCATCAACATCTATGCTATTATCTCCTAATATATCAGTGTTAGCAGTGAAATCACCATTGTGTCCATCAGCAGGAGAATGAGGTGAGCAGCCATGAAGACATAAGGCAACAAAAAATGCAAGAGTTTTCTCGAAATGTAAGCCTTCTGGTGCACCAACTCTTTGTTCTGCTCACTAATAGGGAGGGCAAGATCAATTGTGGACTAACCTACATCTTTGAATATACTTTGAATGGTGTTTGGAATAGTTCTGAGCTTCTTCAGTTTGGTTTTCTGGCTTTCAACCACCCATGTGTTGGCTGAGTCCATCATCAATGATGATGAATGTGCCTCCACTCCCTGATTGAATGCATGCTGTGCTATATCTTTCAAATATGTCATATGCAGTACACTGGATTGTCAGGAAATAGAAGGGTAAGTAGAGGGACCCTGAGCTACATGTGGATTGATTAAGAACATCCAGTTGTCATATACTTAATCACTGTAAAAAGAAATATAAGCACTTGAATATTAGTAGAGAAATGAGGGGGTTACCTCAGAACTTGCTTCCAAAACAAACCCATTACCTTTTGACACCCACTCCATTGCAATAAACTTCCAATATGAGCTTGTCACACTTGGACTCTTCCCACTCAGGCGCTTCACCTCCAAAAGGCTGGTTCCAGTCTTCATTGTGATTGTCATCATAGCATAGTTCTTCATCATTGTCTGATTCAGCACTGTTGATGAAGGAGTCCATGGAGTATTTCTCCTTGGAGATTGTCTGGTTGGGGTTGTGCAAGTTGTGATCAACTGCAAAGGCCTTGAGTTAATTAAGTTGCTCCTCTGAAACACTGAATGCTTGCATGTCTTCCTCATAGGTTCCAACACCAAAGTTAAGGTCATCTTCAAGCTGGTTTGTGTGATGGTGGGTCATGAACCTTTCAAACATGTGAGCTTTGTTGGATGCTTCAACATATTCCTGAGCATTCTTCCACTGAAGTAAGCCAAGAAGTTTTTTATCACATTCAGCCTTCTCTATCTCCCATGCAGTCATAAGGAGACACAAGTGTGACTTTTCATGCATTGCTTGCTTTGCAGAAATGGCTTGTATGATAGTGGCAGCCTGTTCATTCTTATTAAATGCTGCACCATAAGATAGATAAACATTGAGCATACTGCTTTTGCATCAGCTAATGATATATTGGGATGATGATTTTTCAGTAATGATCTTCTTGTCCAGCACAGTTCTGGTGCACTTGGCCCAGCAGGCCATACATAAGGAGTAAATTTTGATTTTGCACAGCTTGTATACTGAGAGAGTCAGTGGACAATGCCATGGGCTGGAAGAGATGGAGTGTAATTGTGAATGATATGAGGGCTCACAAAACAGTCATTTAAATCAGTGGGGGTAAGTGGTCTGTCACTGGATGGAGGAGATAAGCTCTGAGGGGGAGATAAACTCTGGGGAGAGGGGGGGAGTGAACTCTGGAGGGGAGATGAATGGTGCTAATGAATATATAACATGATGTGTGCTGACAGTCAGCAGTCAAGCGGAAAGTGTTGGAGTTTGAAAGACTTGAAGGAATTTTGCATTTGACATTCCAATGCAGATCTGGAACACAACCACAATGGAAGATGAAATTCTAGCAGACAATATTCCTTGGCCTCAGCAAATTATTTTGTATAATGTGAGAGATCCCGCTGTGACCTGCCCAAACTTAGACTGCCAACAACATTTTCCATCCATCTATGATTTGCTTGCTCACCTGAATCATCCAACTGAGATATGCTAGTTGTTGAGATCTCAAGGACACATGGCCATACCTCCCATATTATGTGGAGCCCACAGATATCATGATGAGCTGTCTGGAGCAGATGACACCATGGGGAATGAATCTAATTGGACTGGTCAATACCATCCATTATTTGGTTATGTCTATGGTGATGGACAGAATATATTTCAGCAAATTCAGAATGATGAACATGAGCCAAAACAGGCAAAAATCTGTACTGGCCCTTTTGCAATTGTGGAGAGTGGTCACTCAGTAAATTTCTAGTCGAGACCATGACACAGACAGAGATTGAGAGTCTGCTTGGATAGGTAAATTTCGTTCACTTAACTTGAACTAAACCTGAGAAACTTTGCTTTGTCATGATTTGTAAGGACAAAGATGTCACGCTGGTCGATAATGATATCACACTCACTGCGCACCACTAACCATTGTCAATGCTATGAATCCTGACAATTCTACCTGTGATACTGACCAGCTAGACACACCTGACCCAATGGATGACATTACTGTCAAAGATCTGGGTGGTACCACTGTGGTTGACACGGATGAACTGGAAGAGTTTCAGCTGGAGCATATATTGAAGATGTTCTTTAGTGCCTCTCATGTGGCCATACAAGTTTCAGATGCTGCCTCATGTGCCTGTTAAAGACCATGCACACAGGTGCGTACAATCTCTCGGAGGGGTGAAAATGACTAACTCAGAAGGGCTTTGGCCTCAGCTTGTACACTGTGCCCCTCACCTGAGTACAGTGCCCTTAATTTTGGATAAAGTCCAATAAGGTCCTAACGAAGTCTGGAGGACTTCGGAGGCAGACAACTCTGGTGGAGCATCCAAAGGACTTCCGGATGAGCATGGGAACTGTCCAGATGAGTGCGAGAAACTTCCGGACAAGTATCAGAAACTTGGATGGAGTTCCGTCTACTTGATAGGAAGTGGGATAAACGCAAGTATCAATCCTTAGTGAAGACATAGGGTGGATATACTGCAAAGGACACAGTCCGAGGCAGGAATAGTGGTCCAGAGTTCCGGATAGGGGTTCCAGAGTGGACGTGGATGGATATAGACTACCCTTAGGTAGAGACGGAGTTGGATAAGGATTGGAAAGAGTGCAAGTATCGAAAAGGCAAGACTTTGACCTAAGGATACAATCCATTAGGCCTAAGGTAGGATCCGGAAATGGATGAAGTCCAGAAATGTGGAAGAGCAGAGCTCTGGCCTAGGGAGTCAATCCCTAGGCCCAAAGGATAGAGAAGGGATCCTTACAACACTAAGGTGCAAGGACAATAATGCTGCAAGACAATAATATTTGAACTGAGGATCTATGGAGATTTACAAGAGTTTATATACTAGGTAGCTAATGGAATAATCAGAGGCAGTGTCTGAGGCTATGTACATTAGCGCAGTCAAAGGATAATGGATCAGTAAGCATAATGGATAGGTAAACAACCGAGTACCGGTAATAGACAAGTAGCAAAGATATCGGGTAAGTATAGAACCGGTTATCCGAAAGGTAGAGAATTGTTAAACGACCGTGCACAGGGGTGCATTCAATCTCTAGGAGGGATGGATGAGTGACTCATATGGGGCTTTGGCCTCAGCTCATATGCTGTGCCCCTCTCCTGAGTACGGTGCCCCGAATTTCAGATGATGAAGTCCAGTAAGATCCAGTGAAGTCCAGAGGACTTCAAAGGCAGACAACTAATGGTAGAGATGTCCAGATGACTTCCGGAGGAGCGTGGGAACCATCCGGAGAAGTGCAGGAAACTTCCAGACGAATGTGGAGAACTTCTGGATAGGTACCAGGAAGTATGGTGGAGTTCTGTTTACTAGATGGGATGAGGTTTGACTGCACAAGGCAATCCTGGATGGGAACATATGATGGAGGAACTACCAGGGACAAAGTCTGAGGCAGGAAGAAGGATCTGGAGGTCTGGATAGGGGGTCCGGAGTTTTGGACACTAGGTCCAGAGAACAAGAGGACAGGAGGACAGAAGGTCCAGAAAGAGTGTAAGTGCCAGGAAGGCAAAACTCTGGCCTAAGGATTCAATCCTTTAGGCCTGAGGTAGGATCCTGAGATCAGACAAAGTCCAGAAACTTGGAAGAGCAGAACTCCAGCCTAGGGAATAAATCCCCAGGCCTGAGAGGGAGAAAGGGTCCTCACAACTTCTAGTGTAAGAGGACAATAATGTTGTGAGATGGTAATATTCAAACTGAGGAAATACAGGAGGTTCTACAAGACCTTATATATTATATACTGAAGGATATCCTAGAGGATAAGTAAGCTGGAAGGTAAAGCTATGAATGAGCATATGGAGGATTAGTAAGTACGGAGACAGATCATAAGTAAATGAACTTGGAGATGAACAGTTACAAAGATCAGTAAGCAGAAACGGGAATAGAGATGACCGGAGGGAGAAACATATGTAACAGACAAGTATACAACCGGATAGCCAGAAACAGGGGTGTGTCTAAATGGGGCTGAGCGCTGATTTCTGGATTGGGTGTGTTGTATGAATCTCGGATGGATGGAAGGCAGATGAGTGGAAGGCAGATGAGCGGAAGGCAGATGAGTGGAAGGCAGACGAGTCAGGAATGTGTATGGATGAGGTCCGGAGGTCCGGACATTATGTAAGCAGGTTTACTGCATGCATACAGAGGTGTAGGTGTACTGAGGTATGGATGTCTGAGGGCTGGATGTGGGAGGACATGAATGTCAGGAGAGAGGGCAGAGGTCTGGAGGTCTGGACATTATGTAAGCAGGCTGGCTACATACATCTGGAGTTATCAGGATAAGGACTGGAGTAGGATACGGAAACCAATCTAAGGATTAGTCTGGAAATGCAACTATAGGTAGGTCTGGCACAGCACATGACAAGAATACCGAATAAAGGAATAGGCTGTGTTAACGTTATATGGACAGGTAATGAATTAGAAAGCTTATCATATCAGATCTGGAGCGGATAGGCATATTGGATCGGACAGATGAGCGGTAGTTGGACAAGTGCGATAGTGGATGAGACTGGAAATGGTTATGGATGAAGTCTAGGAATCTAATCTAAGGATTAGTCCATAAATCCAACTATAGGATAGGTCTGGAATCTGGGATATGACAGTGCCATTCAAATGTATTCTGGATCTTACTATGATAAACAGCCATACCATACTTCCATTCTCACAGGATTAGGTTGGGTCAACGAGCTACTTACAGGATATGCAGATCATATATGATGTGAACTGGGCATCCAGCATCATGTATTCCATGTATTATTATCTCTACTTCATGATGCGGGGTGCCACGACTCCAAATTTATATCACTTGAGGAACAGTTAGCTATATCTTGTATGCTAGTGTAACACGGCTTTCTACTTGATATTTTGGTGAACAGTTTCAACATTCCAATGAAACAATATCAAAGAATGTTAATTCTAGCTTATTGTAGACAAACTTGCTGATTTTCAGAAGGTATTTCAAACATATACTCAATGCATTTGTGTCTGCCCCTATATATCAATCATATGTTTGGCTACCTAATGCAGATGACCTAACCCCTCTCAAAATCCTTCAAAACCCCAAATACTATCCATATTTTGCTGATGCCATTGGTGCCATCAACAGTACCCATATTCCTTGCCACCCTGATGGCAAAGAGTGCAATGCTGCTCGCAATCGCAAAGGTACCTTGACCCAGAACTGCCTTGTCGCCTGTATGTTTAATATGTCATTTCTCTATGTCTTGAGTGGTTGGGAGGGATCAGTGGCCGATGCTCGTGTGTACTACAATGCATGGATCAAAGATTTCAATATCCCCCCTGGAAATATTATCTCACAGATGCAGGATTCAGAGCCTGTGATGAGTTATTCATACCATATCGCAATGTGCGCTATCACCTAGCTGAATGGGGCAGGGGCCATCTCAAGTAAGAGCCCTTACAATTGTCTTATTTTTATGCTGACATTTCTAGGCCTCGTAATCACAGAGAGCTGTTTAATCTATGGCATTGTCATATCCCATATATTCGCACTTCTCATCCGAAGTTCCGGATATCAGATCCGATCAGATCCGTACTGGATCCGTTACGATAAGCTTCTTCATTCATATCCTGTTCATATAACGTTAAACACTGCTTATTTTCTCCATTTAGTATATCTTCCTTTCCAGTATATTGGTTATGCTTACTTCCAGCTATGTCTACTGATCCATTAACCTGTGATTAACTTCCAGCCTATGTTTGACTTGTAATAAGCATTGCTTATACATTGCGATACTTTGTGCATAGCCTTTCACTTAGTTCTATCATATATAAACTCTTGTATATGTCCTGTAGCACCCCAGTTTGAATATCATCTTAGATTGTCCTCATTCTGCTATCCAGACTCAAGTCTTATCAACTCTTGTCACCCTCCGAGACTTAAGGATTGTATCCAATAGTCTAACACATCTGCCTCTATCTTCAGATAGTCTACACTCCATTAGTTTCTAGTCTTAGACTTGTCTAGACTAGCCTTTGTACTTCTGTCCGATATCCGGACGCACCTTCAGATAAGTATATGATACTAATCCTTATCTTCAGATAGGAATACGATACTTATCCTTACCTTCGGATAGGTAAACGATACTTGTCCCTACATCTGGATATCATATGATAATTGTCTGGACCTTCGGATACGCTACGATAGCCATCCGGATCTTCGGATATGATACTTATAGTATTCTGAAATACTGGGCTATACTCGGGAAAGGGGCACAGTGTACGAGCTGAGGCTGAAGCCCTTCGGATCCAAACCTATTTGAGTACGACCTTAACAGTTGCCAGCTGGGATAGGTCCTTCAGCTGGCACAACAATGGGGTCCTCTAGGCTGGTAGACAGTCTGTCCCATTGGACAGGTGAATAGGAAAGTGAGGAAGGGGTGGACTCATCAGGATCAATAAGTGGGGAGAATGGACTGGGTTGGAATGACAGTGTGAGCGCATCATTGTGGATTGTGGTCATGAACCGGAAGTTGCCAGTGTTCTGGAAAAGGAAATCAGCCAGTTCTGCGCGAGTTTCATCGAATGCATGGTCCAGCATTGTCCGAATGTTTGTGGTCGTGGTTTCAATACCAAATAAGGAACTATTGTTTGTTTGTGGATGCCTCACACTGTTACTGGCAGATGCGAGGCCAAAAGACGTTGGGTGCAGGCTTAATTCGTTCACCTCCTTTATAGATTCTTGAATTTGTTTTGTTTTCACTATGTCTGAGTAAGTCAGAACATTGCTGACTAACTCGCTGTGTATATTTTGCTCAGCGTGGAGCACGTTTGCAATTGTTTGGGTCATGTGCTGGGAATTTCCGACTTTTGGACGGTTTTGACTGAAACTGTCCAAATTTGGTAAGTTATTGTCAAGTCCGCAATAGTAGGTGGACTCGCTCATATTACTGATCCATGTGGATGGTTCAAAGACCCAATTAGGATCGCTTCCGTCGGGGGTGCAAAGTAATTTGTATTGGGCTTCTAAATTTTGTGGATCTTTGAAAAGTAGCCATGTGCCGTCCTTTCATTCATCAATAGACACATAGTTACCGCGCTGCCATGAGCATCCTAGTAGTAAGCTAAATGGCACGTGATCACCAACAAACAGATTTGCTTGTGTGTTAATGCCACCACAATTTAGGGGCACGTTTTGAATTAATCCTCTGAGTTTGCTTTCACCACCATTAGCATCATTCAGAGATACACTTTTTGCTATATCTATGGGCCTGTGAATAATAGTCTTCCAGATATGTTTATTAACAATATTTAATTGAGATCCTGTATCAATTATCGTGTTAATAGCTTGACCATCACAGTGCATAGCTATTTTAATTAATAATCCGCATGTTTTGGTCCATACAGAATGTGCCTCAATTTTTGAGTTGATACTTAGGGATTTTGGCTTGATTGCATTAGCTAGAATTCCACTAAGTTCATGTGATGTTCCCAAGAGCTCTCCCACCTCCAAACAGACGGGTGTCTTGAGAACTGTATCCAATATTTTCTTGGGTTTATACTTGGATGCTAACTCGGATACATGTTGATGCATTGAGATTTTCCAGTCAGGAAACATGTTCAGTTTGACTGTGGTTTTATTGTCAATGTGAATATCATCCACATCATCCATGACCACATCTTCACTGTCCCAGTTCTTTCCTATTGACTGACTCCTTCCCTTAGCATTATTTTGTGCCCTATTTGTTGGTACTGTTGGTGTGGGCTCTACACTTTTGGACTTGGGCTTCAGAGGGTCTTTCTGGACTGGGACCTTAGGTGAGTGTTCCTTTCTTTTCTCTTTCTCATTTGTTTTCCTTAGGGTTTTACTCTGCCCTGGAGGAAATACTTCATTATATCGTTCTCATCTTCCCAGCATCAAGTTTCTTGTTGTCCTTTCAATGGGGAATGCATACAGCTCGTTGTCACTATCTTCAGATGTTTCATCAAAGTGAGTACTCTGGGTTGCTGGGGTTTGGGAATCAGTGTCTGAGCTGTTGTAATCTTTAAGGTATGTGGTTTTTGCTTGCCCTTTGAATTTATTTGGGCTAGGACTTGCCACCTCATCTGTGTGTACTTTAATAAAGTGCACCACTGGGACTTGGTCCTCTTGTTTGACAGCTTCGATAATGCTCTCTTCTGGCATTCATCTGATGGGTCTGCCATCTGCTTGATTAATTCGCCCTGAGTTTGCTTTGGCAAGTGTACCTTCGGTGATTAACTTGGAAATGTGTGGGCATCTAGGAATACCATGTCCTTTCTCACCACATCCAAAACAGATGTGTTCATCTATGGATGAGT
>Ga0310811_10003391_pt1 | contig 20028 bp, 20 predicted proteins | sample YCmetagenome_FD_207642 | JGI IMG/M metagenome (GOLD analysis project Ga0310811, IMG submission 207642) | Soil microbial communities from experimental microcosm in Duke University, North Carolina, United States - YC | ecosystem: Engineered > Artificial ecosystem > Soil microcosm > Unclassified ...
AATGGCCGGCGTTGCAGAATATGCGCTGGATGGGACCAAGCTAACCCGTTTGCGGCCGGGAACAAAGGCAGATGTGTGGTGGGGCGGCTCCCACCTCCCCTTGCGCAGGGTGCCGGGAGGAAACAAATCTCGCTTTTGTTAAGCTATTGGAAACCGTGGCAGGGCCTTCTGAAACCGGATGTTTGAGGGCGGATACATGCGTTGGCCGGCAGGCGCGATCACCAGGCGAACCGCCGCGATCGCGGTTGCGACGATGCTGCTGTGTTGCGGACAAGCGCTTGTTTGCGGCCCCGCTCTTGCCCAATCCTCCGGCGACAACGGCGTCTCGAATTTCTTCGGCAATATCTTCCCGGGACAAAAATCGGGCGGCGCGCCCCAGGCGCAGGCCGCGCCCGGCCCGGACGGCGCGCCACCACCCTGGAGCGGCGAGGACGGTGCGTCCGGCCATCCCCTGATGACCGCGGCCGCAATCCGGCAGGCGGCGGCGAATTTTGGAAATTGCGTCGCCGCCATGTGGCCCGATGCCGCACGGCGCAACGTCAGCCAGGCGAATTTCGAGCGCTTCACCGCGGGGCTGGAGCCCGATCTGCGCATCATGGACCTGATGGATTCGCAGCCCGAATTCACCAAGGCGATCTGGGACTATCTCGACATCCTCGTGAACGACAACCGGCTGGCCAAGGGCCGTGAGATCCTCGCCAAGTACAAGGCGCAATTCGACGCGGTGGAAAAATCATATGGCGTCGACCGCTATGCGATCGCAGCGATCTGGGGCATCGAGTCGAATTACTCGACGCAGATCGGCGATCGCAACGTGCTCAACTCCACCGCGACGCTTGCCTGCATCGGCCGCCGCCAGGCCTACTTCAAGGATGAGTTCCTCACCGCGCTGGAAATCCTCAACCGCGGCGATCTGCGCCCCGAGCAGATGCGCGGCTCCTGGGCCGGCGCGTTCGGGCCGACGCAGTTCATGCCGACCGCGTTCAAGCGCTACGCGGTCGATGGCGACGGCGACGGCCGCCGCGATGTCGTCGACAACCCGTCGGACCTGATTGCCTCGACTGCCAACAACCTCAAGAAGGATGGCTGGCAGAGCGGCCAGGCCTGGGGCTACGAGGTCGTGCTGCCGAAAGCCCTCAACTTCATGCTGGCGGACAAGGCCAGGGCGATGACGATCACGCAGTGGCAGCAGCAGGGCCTCACCCGCGCCGACGGCAAGCCGTTCCCTAACCCGACTGAAAAGGCCTATCTGCTTGCGCCCGCCGGCGCCGAGGGCCCGGGTTTCCTGATGCTGCAGAACTTCCGGGTGATCATGAAATACAACCCGGCCGAGGCCTATGCGCTGGCGATCGGGCATTTCGCCGACCGCCTGCGCGGCGGCCCGGCGTTCGTGCAGCCCTGGCCGCGGCAGGAACGGGTGCTGTCGCGGGCCGAGCGGCTGGAACTGCAGCAGCTGTTGGCCCAGCGCGGCTTCTACAAGGGCACCCCGGACGGCCAGTTCGGTGGCCAGACGAGGGAGGCGCTGCGCGGCTTCCAGGCCTCGATCGGGGCGCCTGCGGACGGATTTGCCTCTTCCGACGTGCTGGAGCGGCTAAGGGGCCGTTGAAACCAGCGGTTTCCCCGCAAAAGTAACCTTGAACCGCACATTTCGGCTTCACCCTTGACGGTGTCGGTCCGCCGCCGTTTATGGTCTTCGAAAACTGCCCGCTTGCGGCCTGATTCCGCTATTATAGCAGGGCAACGCCACGACCCATTGCGACCGAGCCGGATGCAAAAGCCAAAGTCTTTTTTCCGCGTCTTCACCGAAACCGGCCCGCTGGTCGCGCTGGCGGTGGCGATTGCACTGCTGACCGGAATCGCGGGCCCTGCTTCCGCGCAATTCTTCAATTTCGGCGGTTTCGGCGCTCCTCAGCGGCCAGCACCTGCGCCGGCGCCGCGCAGCAATGGCGGCGGCTGGTTCGGCGGCGACTTCTTTGCGCCATTCCAGCAGCAGCAACAGGCGCCGCAACGCCCGCGCGAGGATTTCTCCCGGGCGCCAGCGCCCGCCAAGCGCGATACCGTGCCGGAGCGTAACGTACTGGTGCTCGGCGATGCGATGGCCGACTGGCTCGCCTACGGCCTGGAAGACGTCTACGCCGAACAGCCGGACATGGGCGTGATCCGCAAGCACAAGGCCCTATCCGGCCTGATCAAGTATCAGCCGCGAGGCGAACCGGCCGATTGGGCCGCCGCCGCCAGGGGTATCCTCGCCACCGAGAAGCCGGACGCCATCGTCGTCATGCTCGGCCTCAACGACCGCGTGCCGATGCGCGAGCCGGCCGTCGACAAATCGGCCGACAGGAAGGGCGATAAGAAAGACGACAAAAAGGATGCACGCGCCAAGCCGGCTGACGCCAAACCCGGCGCAAAGCCGGATGGCTCACCGGACGCCGCCGCCAAGCCCGACGACAAGCCGGTCGACACCGAATTGTCGCCCGACGATGCCGCCGACAACAGCGATACGCCGCCGGCCATCGCGCCGGAAAAGAGCGCGCGCTCGCCGAACGGCGTCTATCAATTCCGCGAAGAACGCTGGGTCGAACTTTACAGCAAGAAGATCGAAGAGATGATCGGCGTGCTGAAATCCAAGGGCGTGCCGGTGGTGTGGGTCGGTCTCCCCGCGATCTACGGTCAGAAGGGAACGGCGGATATGCTGTTCCTGGATGCGCTGTATCGCGACGCGGCCGGCAAGGCCGGTATCACCTATGTCGATGTCTGGGATGGCTTTGTCGACGAAGCCGGCCGCTTCCTGTTGAAGGGTCCCGACTTCGAAGGCCAGATCCGCCCGCTGCGCTCCAGGGACGGCGTGTATTTCACCGAGCGCGGCGCGCGCAAGCTTGCACATTACGTCGAGCGCGAAGTCACGCGCCTGTTGGCCTCGCGTTCAGGGCCGATCGCGCTGCCGACCGAACCGGCAACCCCCGACGCCAATGCCGTGCCCGGCCAGCCCGCGCCACGGCCGCTGGCCGGACCGATATTGCCGCTGGTCGCCTCTTCCGTCGGCACCGACCAGTTGCTGGGCGGACCGGGCTCGCGTCCAGCCGCCGTCGATGCGCTCGCCGCGCGAACGCTGGTGAAGGGCGAGCCGCTGGCGGCACCCGCCGGCCGCGCCGATGATTTCGCCTGGCCGCGCCGCGAGATCGGCCGCGAGCAGGCCAAGGGCGAATCCCCGGTTGCCTCCACCACGCCGGATGGAACGGCGCCAGCAGCGGCGGCGCCCGCCGCGCCACCGAAGCCGAAAAAGCAATTCCGCCCCGCGCAGACCGTCCAGCCGTCCCAGCCTGGCTTGCGCGATTTCTTCGGCGGCTTCGGCACGCCGCCGCGCCAGATCGCGCCGCCGCCCCCGCGCGCCCCCGGCCCCGCCGCGCCCGGAGCGCCGCGACCGCCGGGCAATGTCGGGCGAGCGGCGGAAGCGCCGGCAGGCAACATCACGCGATAACATGAGTCATTCCGGGGCGATGCGAAAACATCGAACCCGGAATCTCAACCTCTGGATTGCGGATTCGCGCTTACAGCGGTGCCCTCAGGTGCGCAATAACGCACCGGGGAATGACGGATTAGCCGTAATAGCGCCAGCGCGGCGGGGTTCGGTGCGGCGGACGCGTCATCAACAGCGCCAGCGCAAATCCGATGCCACCTGCGACGAGCAGCGCTCCGAGCGGATTGTCCTGCACCGATTTCGCCACCGCCTTCTGGCCGCCACGGATGGTATCGCCGCTGTTGTCATAAGCTTCCTTGGCGTAGCTGACCGCGGCATCGGCGACGTCGCTTGCCGCATCCTTGGCCTGGCCGTACAGATTCTGCACCGTGCCGGCCGCTTCGCGCGCGCGGCCCTCGGTCTGCGTCTTGGCATCACCCGTCAGGCCGCCGACCGTGCTTTCCACCTTGCCGGCGAAATCCTTGGCCGAGCCTGCAATCCGATCCTTGTCCATCATTATTACTCCTGTTTCAGAGGAGGTAACCGATGAGGCGCTCGCTGGTTCCTATGATTAGAAGCCCGTGATTAGAGAATGAGCCCGCCGTCGACGACGATGGTTTGGCCGATAATGTAGGACGCCAGCGGCGAGGCCAGGAACAGCGCGGCGCCGGCCATGTCGGCGGGCGTGCCGAGACGCTTCAACGGGATCCGTTCCAGCGCGCCTTCGAGCCGCTTCGGATTGGCCGTCGTCGCCTTGGTCATCTTGGTGTCGACCAGGCCCGGCGCGATGCCGTTGACGCGGATGCCGCTCTCGGCCCACGCCTCGCCGAGCGTGCGCGTCAATCCCAGCGCGCCGGTCTTCGAGGCGTTGTAGGCGGGATTGCCCATGGTGGAATGATAGGCCGCTGTGGAACTCACGATGATGAGCGAGCCTTGGCTTGCCGAGAGCATCGCGTGGAATTTGGTCGCACACGCCATCAGGCTCATCAGGTTGACTTCCAGCACCTTGCGGAAGCCGTCCATTTCGAATTCGCCGCGCCGGTAGATCACCGCGCCTTGCGCCAGCACCAGGACGTCGAGCTTCTCGAACGAAGGGACAAATTGCGTGATCGCCTGCGCACTGGAGACATCGAGCTGCGAATATTCGAGGCCCTGGAGATCCGATCCTTCGCCGGCGAAATAATCGGCAGGATTTGCGCGGGTGCCGCAGACCGCGACGCGCGCGCCCTTGGCGCGGAACGCCTGCGCGATGCCGTTGCCGATACCGCTGGAGCCACCGACGACCAGCACCTGCTTGCCGCTGAAATCGAGTTCGTTCATCGCCTGCATCCTTCTGTGTTCTAACTCAAACCTTCCTCGAGGAACCTGACCATGAGAACGTCGTCATAATACTTGCCATCCTGCTTGAGCGCGCGCTTTTCATAACCATACTCGACAAAGCCCATGGCGCGATAAAGCCGGCGCGCCGCTTCATTTTCGCTCACCACGGTCAATTGCACCATCTCCACGCGTCCGCGCGCATGGTCGAGCACGGAAGCGACAAGCCTCTTTCCAACGCCTGCGCTGCGGGCCGTGGCGCGAACATACATGCCCCACAGCAGCGCCTTGTGCGCGCGCTTCGCACTCTCCTGCGGGGCAAATCCCGCCATTCCCGCCAGTGTTCCGTCAAGGAAGGCGCCGAAGATCGCGGCGCGGCCAAGGGAGGCTTCGAACCAGGACAGCGGCTGCGCGTTCTCAAACTCAAACGTGCTGCCGAAAGCCTCGGGGTTTCGTTGCAGCGCCTCCAGCCGGAGCGCCATGTAAATGGCGGCATCCGGCGTCGCCAGGTGCCTGATCTGCAGAGGGGGAATATTGGCCACCGTCGCACCTTCCGTTGCCGCGTGGTTTGACCTGTCTGCGGATCGGTGCCAGCCTTGTCAATCCTGCAACGCCCAGCATCATTTCCGCGAGCCATTCATGTCAGATTTCAAAGCGCTCAGCCGCTCCGTCGAGGGCCTGACCGTTCTCATCACCGGCGCGGCCAGCGGCATGGGCCGCGCCACCGCCCTGGTCTTTGCCGCCGAGGGCGCCAAGGTCGCCGTCACCGACATCAACGCCGAGGCGACACAGGCCGTAGCTTCCGAGATCGCGGCGAAAGGCGGCACGGCCAAAGCCTGGACGCTCGACGTCGCCAACCGTGACGCCATCACATCCGTCGTCGGCGACATCGCCGCGCATTTCGGCGGGCTCGACATCATCGTCAACAATGCCGGCATCTCGGTTCGTGTCGCGATCGACGATGAAGGTTACGAGGATGCGTGGGCGAAGGGACTGGCGGTGATGTTGACGGCGCATCCGCGCATCATCCGCGCCGCGCTGCCGCACTTGCGCAAATCGAAGAGCCCGCGGATCGTCAATATCGCCTCGACCGAGGCGCTCGGCGCTACCGCATTGCACAGTCCCTATTCCGCGGCCAAAGCCGGCGTCGCCGGCCTGACGCGCTCGCTCGCGGTCGAACTCGGCCGCGAAGGTATCACGGTGAACTGCATCTGCCCGGGCCCGATCCGCACCGCGATCACGGAACGGATTTCGGAGGAGCACAAGACCATCTATGCCAAGCGCCGCACCGCGCTCGGCCGCTACGGCGATCCCGAGGAAGTCGCCCACATGACGCTGAGCCTGTGCCTGCCGGCGGCCTCGTTCCTGACGGGGGCGGTTATCCCCGTGGATGGCGGCCTGATGGCCCGAAACGCGTAGCGGGCATGCAGCCAAAACGTTGACTTGGCCCCGTCAGGGAGTAGTTTTTTAGGCAAATCGAGCGGGACAACCGCCCGCCGCTTGAGGAGAACGCCATGACGGTCACGATCCGGCAGCTTCACCCGCATTTCTTCGGCGAGGTTTCGGGCGTCGATTTGCGCAAACCCCTGACGCCGCAGGAGGCGGCCGACATCGAAGCCGGCATGGACAAATATGCCGTGCTGCTGTTTCACGACCAGGACATCACCGACGAGCAGCAACTGGCGTTTGCACTGAATTTCGGCGAGCGCGAACATGCGCGCGGCGGCACCGTGACCAAGAAGGAAGACTACCGGCTGACATCCGGCCTCAACGACGTCTCCAACCTCGGCAAGGACGGCAAGCCGCTGCCGAAGGATCACCGCACCCATCTGTTCAACCTCGGCAACTGCCTGTGGCATTCCGACTCATCGTTCCGCCCCATCCCGGCGAAATTCTCGCTGTTGTCGGCGCGGGTGGTGAACCCCAAGGGCGGCAACACCGAGTTCGCCGACATGCGTGCGGCCTATGACGCGCTCGACGGCGAGACCAAAGCCGAGATCGAAGACATGATCTGCGAACATTCGCTGATGTATTCGCGCGGTTCGCTCGGCTTCCTCGATTACACCGACGAAGAAAAGCAGATGTTCAAGCCGGTGCTGCAGCGGCTGGTGCGCATCCATCCGGTGCACGGCCGCAAGTCGCTGTATCTGTCGTCGCATGCCGGCGCCATCAAGGGCATGAGCGTGCCCGAGGCGCGGCTGTTGCTGCGCGACCTCACCGAGCACGCCACAAAACCCGAGTTCGTTTACGTCCACAAATGGACGCTGCATGACCTCGTGATGTGGGACAACCGCCAGACCATGCACCGCGTGCGCCGCTACGACCAATCGCAACCGCGCGACATGCGCCGCGCCACGGTGGCCGGCACCGCGCCTACGGTGGCGCAGCAGGCGGCGGAGTAGATCAGGAGCATCGTAACTCGTCATACGCGGGCTTGACCCGCGTATCCATCAAGCTTGATTAAGGGTTTTTTTCGAAGCGGATGGATTGCCGGGTCAAGCCCGGCAACGACAGTTACGCGTGACCGGCTTCGTTCGACAACATGGCGAGATCGATGCCGATCTTGCGCAGGGCGCGCTGGTATTTTTCGTCGACGTCGTCGCCGAAGATCAGGTCGGGATCGGCGTCGCAATGCAGCCAGCCATTGTGCTGGATTTCGTTCTCGAGCTGCCCCGGCGCCCAGCCGGCATAGCCCAGCGCCAGGATTGCGTGCTTGGGCCCCGCGCCGTTTGCGATCGCCTTCAGGATATCGACGGTCGCGGTCAGGCAGATGTCGTCGTCGATATTGAGGGTGGCGTCCTTGATGAAGAAATCGCTGGAATGCAGCACGAAGCCGCGGCCGGTATCGACCGGGCCGCCCTTGAGTACCTTCATGCTCTCGGCGTTTTCGGGCAGCTTGATCTGGTCCGCGTTCTTGATGATATCGAGCTGCACCAGCAGGCCTGGAAAATCGATGCTGCCGGCCGGGCGGTTGACGATGATACCCATCGCACCCTCCGACGAATGCGCGCACATGTAGATGACCGAACGTTCGAACCGCGGATCGCCCATCACCGGCATCGCGATCAGCAGCTGGCCGTCCAGATAGCCGTCCTTGGACGAATTGTCGCCAACGCCGGCAGCTTTGCGGCGAACGGGCTTCGGTGTCTTGCCTTCAGGGCTCATCCGAAAAGGCCTCTCATGCTGATTCATATCCTGATATCGGGTGGCGCTTCTGTCAATCAAGCCGAAGGCCGTATTCGGGCACGGATCACAAGCAATTCAATGGTTTGCGCCGAGGCGAAGCTGTAAAGACGTCTCATGATCGTGATAGTTCCCATCCGCGCCGCACTCGGCATTGCCGCCACATTGTCCGTCGCATGTGCGGCGATCGAGGTTCGCGCCGAGGATTCCTCGCCCTGGCAGCGCGACACGCATTCCGCCATCCGTCTGCTGGCGGGATCGCGCAGCGGCGCGGTGCTGCTCGGCGGCATCGCGATACAGTTGCAGCCGGGATGGAAAACCTATTGGCGGACGCCCGGCGATTCCGGGGTTCCGCCGCGTTTCGACTTCTCCAAATCCGACAATGTCGAGGCGGTGACGGTATTGTGGCCGGCGCCGCAAAAATTCGACGATGGCGCGGGCGGCACCTCGCTCGGCTACAAGCACCAGATCGTGTTGCCGCTGCGCATCGTTGCGAAAAATGCCGACAAGCCGGTGACGCTGCGGGCCGACATCAATTACGCGGTTTGCGAAAAGCTCTGCATCCCCGTCGATGCCAAAGCCGAACTCGCTTTTGCCAGCGTGGCCAGCACCGAGGACGGCAATCTGTCCGAAGCGCTCAATACCGTGCCAAAACCCGCCAACGTCGGCGATCCCAATGCGCTCACCATCCGCGACGTCAAGCGCGACGGCAAGAGCAGCGTGCTGGTCGATGTTACCGCGCCCGAAGGGAAGGACGTCAGCCTGTTCGTCGAGGGCCCGACACCCGACTGGGCGTTGCCGGTTCCGAAGCCGGTCGCATCCAGCCCACCCGGCGTGAAGCGATTTGCCTTCGAACTCGACGGCCTGCCGCCGGGCACGAGCCCCGATGGCGCCGCGCTAAAGCTGACCCTGGTCGGCGGCGACAAGGCCTACGAGTTCAATGTGAATTTGAATTGAACTTGCGCTTTGGCGGACGGTCTGAAGCGCCAGGCGCAGGACAGACTACTCCGCGGTCCAGCCGCCGTCGATCGACAAATTGGCGCCGGTGATCTGGGCGGCATCGTCGCCGCACAGGAACAGGGCCAGCGCTGCGACCTGTTCGGAGGTCACGAATTCCTTGGTCGGCTGGGCCTCCAGCAGCACGTCGTGAATGACCTGCTCCTTGGTGAGGTTGCGCGCCTTCATGGTTTCGGGGATCTGATGCTCGACCAGCGGCGTCCAGACATAGCCGGGCGAGATGCAGTTGCAGGTGATCTTGAAGGTCGCAAGCTCCAGCGCCACGGTCTTTGTGAGGCCGGCGATGCCGTGCTTGGCGGATACGTAGGCCGACTTGAACGGCGAAGCGACCAGCGAATGCGCCGACGCGGTATTGATGATGCGGCCCCAGCCGCGCTTCTTCATGCCGGGCACGGCGGCGCGGATGCCGTAAAACGCCGATGACAGATTGATGCCGATGATGGCTTCCCACTTCTCGGGCGGAAATTCCTCGATCGGCGAGACGAACTGGATGCCGGCATTGTTGACCAGGATATCGACCGAACCGAAGGTCTTTTCGCCGAGCGCGATCATGTCGGCGATCTCGGCCGGCTTGGTCATGTCGGCGGGCGAATGCACGGCGCGGACCTTGAAGTCGGTCTCGATGCCGGAACGCTCCTTCTCGATGTCGGCCGGCGCGCCCATGCCGTTGAGCACGATGTTGGCGCCGGCGCCGGCGAAGGCGCGCGCGTACGCCAGTCCGATGCCGCTGGTCGAGCCGGTCACCACGGCGGTCTTGCCTGTCAAACTACCCATTTGATTCACTCCTGCTTCCTGCTTGCGGGGGTTTTGGATTCGTCCCCCGTGAGATCGTAGGTCACCATGGTCTCGCCGGACTGCGGCCGTTCCAGCCAATCCTTGTGACGCATCGACAGATGCACGTCGCGTGCGCCCGCGTTCCAGTGCTCGACGACGCCGACATGCGAAAAGTCGTAATCCTTCGACGAGGATTCGTAGTTCTTGCTGCGGTAGATCAGGTGCACCACGGTGACGGTGTTTTCCCTGGAAGCCTTGCGCAGCAGTTCGACGGAGGGATCGTTCTTGAGATAGTCCGGCAGCTTTCCGATCAGGTCGCGCACCGCCATGCGGGCGTTGTGGATCTCTTTGTTCTTGTCGGTGTTCATGCGGGTGCGGCTGGAATAGCGGATGTCCTTTTCGCGCTCGGCGGCCTCCAGCAGCGACATCGGCAGTTCGCCGCGTGCGCTGAACAGGTCGACCTGGAAGATCAAGAGATCGCGGTCGACCCCCTCATCCAGCACGAAATCGAGCGGCGTGTTGGAAGCGATGCCGCCGTCCCAATAGTGCTCGCCCTCGATGACAACGGAGGGGAAACCCGGCGGCAACGCGCCGGACGCCATGATGTGTTCCGGGCCGATTTTCTTGCCGAGCTTTTTGAACTCGAAATTGTCGAAATATTTGAAATTTCCGGAGGTGACGCCGACCGCGCCGACCGACAGCCGCGTCTTCAGATCGTTGATGCGATCGAAGTCGACCAAATTTTCCAGCGTCTTCTTCAAGGGCGCGGTGTCGTAATAACTCTGCGATTGCGGGCTGCCCGGCGGCCACAGCGGCGCCGGCGGAATTCGCGGCGTGAAGAAACCCGGCACGCCGAAGGTCGCGATCAACGCGGCGCTGGTCTCGTTGAACAGCGAACGCGCGCGTTCACCCTTGGCAATCGGATTCCAGGACACCGGCGACGACACCATGTTCCAGAATTCCTTCAGGCGGCCGACGCGCTTCTCCGGTGCGTTGCCGGCGATGATCGCGGCATTGATGGCGCCGATCGAGATGCCCGCCACCCATTCAGGCTCGAAGCCCGAAGCGCACAGCGCCTGAAAGGCGCCGGCCTGGTAGGAGCCGAGCGCGCCACCACCTTGCAGGACCAGCACGCGCTGCGCATCGGCGGGTTTCGTTGCGGGCGCGGAATCGGAGCTATCCATCGGGACCGTCAACTCGAGGGCATTAACAGTGGTACCGTGGCCGCAGTTCGCGACGGCGTCAATCCGCGAGATAACAGGTTAGTTCACGCGGAGTTTATCAGGTTCAGGTTGATGCAAGAATGAGGGTCCAGAACACCTTGTACTTGGTGTTTGGAGCATAAATCGCCGCTATGCCCAATTTTGTGACACCGTTCTTGAGCATATTGGCCTTGTGGGGCGGCGAGTCGCGCCAGCCCGAAAATGCTTCCGCCAGCGTATGATAGCCGGCGGAGACGTTTTCTACCGCGAGCTTGGCGGGATAGCCGGACGCGCCCAGCCGCTTTTCCAGCGGGCCCTTGACGTCGTGGTCGAGCTTGTTGCGGCCAGCCATCGCCTGCGACTGCGCTTCGGCAAGCTTCATCAAATCAGGATCGACCGCCACCGCGCCGAGGCCGTTGTTCTGCCGGTACAGCGAGATCATCGAGGCGGCGGCCTGCGGATCGAGTGTGGCGCCGCCATTAGCCATGCTGAGATACATCGTCGGCTGTTCCGGCGCCTCGGTATCGCCCATGCAGCCGCCCAGCAACAAAAGTCCAATGATGGCAACGGCCGCCCGCATGATTCCCCCGGATCAGAGCGTTTTCAAGCGAAGTGGATAAGGGTTCGCGTGAAGAAAACGCGTCAAAACAAAAAGATAGAGCCCCGCTCCGATTCAATCGGAACGGAAAAGGTTCTAGTCTGCCGTTGTTGCATACCAACCGTGGCTGAATGGTGAACGAGACCGATTTTAGCGGTTATTCCTGGGTGGCGAAAATCAGGTAGCGGCGGGGCTGCAGGCCCACGATCTCGCCGGCTTGAAGTTCCCGGTCCCGCGGCGCATCGATCTCGATAACTGTGTTGCCCTCGCCGCCGGACAGCGTGACTTCGGCCCGCTGGATCGGGCCGAACGAACGGACATGGCGCACCGCGCCCTGCAGCGAACCAGACCCGGCCGGCCCGATCGCCATGTCATGGCGGCGGACGAACAGTTTCGAGGCGCCGGCGGCGGCGCCATTGGCGGCGATATTGAGCGGCCGGCCGCCGAGCCGCACCGCGCCGCCGCTGACATCGACCGGCAGCACGATGGATTCGCCGATGAAGCCGTGGACGAACGCGGTCGCAGGGCTGTCATAGACTTCGCCGGGCGTGCCGATCTGCTCGATGCGGCCCTTGTCCATCACCACGACACGGTTGGCGACTTCGAGCGCCTCTTCCTGGTCGTGGGTGACGAAGATCGAGGTGACATGGATTTCGGAATGCAGCGTGCGCAGCCATTGGCGCAGCTCTTTGCGCACCTTGGCGTCGAGCGCACCGAAGGGTTCGTCGAGCAGCAGGATACGCGGCTCGATCGCAAGCGCGCGGGCGAGTGCGATGCGCTGTCGCTGGCCGCCGGACAGTTGGCTGGGGTAGCGGTTGGCCAGCCAGTCGAGTTGCACCAGGTCGAGCAATTCCTTGACGCGGGCGCGGATCGTCGCCTCGTCCTTGCGGATGGTGCGCGGCTGCACCCGCAAGCCAAAGGCGACGTTTTCGAACACCGTCATGTGGCGGAACAGCGCGTAATGCTGGAACACGAATCCGACATGGCGCTCGCTGGCGCCACGCGCCAGCGCGTTCTCGCCGTCGAACGACACTTCGCCCGCATCCGGCCAGTCGAGACCGGCAATGATGCGCAGCAGCGTGGTCTTGCCCGAGCCCGACGGGCCGAGCAGCGCCAGCAATTCGCCCTTGTCGACTTTCAGGTCGACATTGTCGAGCGCGGCGAAGGCGCCGAACTTCTTGACGATGTTCTTGACTTCAATGGTCACGTGGTTCTTGTCCTTCGTCCAGGCGGCGCTCGAGAACTGTTTTCACGACCAGCGTGATCAACGCCAGCATTGCCAGCAGCGAGGCAATCGCGAACGACGCCACGAATTGATATTCATTGTAGAGAATCTCGACCAGGAGCGGCATGGTATTGGTCTCGCCGCGAATATGGCCCGATACCACCGACACCGCGCCGAACTCGCCCATGGCGCGCGCATTGCACAGCAATACGCCATACAGCAGGCCCCATTTGATATTGGGCAGGGTGACGCGGAAAAACGTCTGCAGGCCGGACGCGCCGAGCGAGATCGCCGCCTCTTCCTCCTGCGTGCCCTGCTCCTGCATCAACGGGATCAGCGCCCGCGCCACGAACGGAAACGTCACGAAGATGGTCGCAAGCGCAATGCCGGGCACCGCGAACAGCACGTGGATGTCATGCGCCTGCAGCCACGGCCCCCAATAGCCCTGCGCGCCGAACAGCAGCACGAAAACAAGGCCCGAGATCACCGGGCTGACCGAGAAAGGCAGATCGATCAGCGTGATCAGAAAGGTCTTGCCGGTGAAATCGAATTTCGCGATCGCCCAGGCCGCGATCACGCCGAACATCAGATTGAGACTGACGGATATCGCCGCGACCAACAGCGTCAGCTTGATCGCAGATAGCGCCTCCGGCTCGGCGAGCGCGGAAAAATAGGCGCCAGCACCCTTCGAGAAGGCTTGTGCGAACACCACGACCAGCGGCAGCACGACAAAGACCGAAAGGAACGTGATGGTGAGCGCAATGATGATGAAGCGAACCAGACCCGGCTCGGTGCGGAGATTTTCCGACGAGGTCCCAACCTGCGGCCGGGCACGCTCCGCGCGCAAAGGCAGCGGGGAAATCGTGAGATCCGCCGCCGGGGCATAGGCCCGCAACCCGGTCGCAGCGCCCGCTACATTCGATTGCATCGACATCGTCCGTCCTCAATGCGCGGGAATACGGGTTTGCGCCCAGCGCTGCAGGCGATTGACCGCAAAGATGATCAGGAACGACGCCAGCAGCATCACGACCGCGATCGCGGTGGCGTCGGCGTAGCGGAACTCGGAGAGCCGGATCACGATCAAGAGCGGCGCGATTTCCGAGATGTTCGGCAAATTGCCGGCGATGAAGATGACGGAACCGTATTCGCCGACCGCGCGCGCGAACGCCAGTGCAAATCCCGTCAACAGCGCCGGGATCAAACTCGGCAGGATCACCCGGAACACGGTGTGCCAGCGGTTGGCGCCGAGGCTCGCCGCCGCCTCCTCGATCTCGACGTCGAGATCGAGCAGCACCGGCTGCACCGTGCGCACTACGAAGGGAATGCCGATGAAGACCATCGCGATGAAAATGCCGATCGGCGTGAAGGCGACCTTGATGCCGAGTTCGGCGAGTGGCGCGCCGAGCCAGCCTTTTTGCGCGAATAGTTGCGTCAGTGCGACGCCCGCGACTGCGGTCGGCAAGGCGAAGGGAATATCGACGATGGCATCGAACAACCGCCGGCCAGGAAAGCGATAGCGCACCAGCGCCCAGACGATGATGGTTCCCATCACCAGATTGACGAGGGCTGCAGCAAACGAGAGCCCGAACGAGATTTTCAGCGCATTGAGCGTGCGGCGGCTGGTGACGATGCCCCAGAACTGGTCAACGCTGAGTTCGAACGTCTTGAGAAACAGCCCGGCCAGCGGCAGCAGGATGATAATGGAGAGCCAGGTCAGGGTCAGTCCCATGGTGAGACCAAACCCCGGCAACGTGCTGCGCCTTGCAACCGCGATGCTCACAAATCCCCCTGTTTCGCCGGCAAATCGTGTGTCGAATCAGATCTTGCAGATCAGTTCTTGTAGATCTGGTCGAAAATACCGCCTTCGCCGAAGTGTTCCTTCTGCGCCCTGGTCCAACCACCGAAAACGTCGTCGATGGTGAAAAGTTCGACCTTGGTAAAAGATTTTTCGTACTCCTTCGCGATTTCCGTGTCGCGCGGACGATAGGAATTGCGCGCGGCAATTTCCTGACCCTCTTTGGTATACCAATACTTCAGGTAAGCTTCGGCGATGGCACGGGTGCCTTTTTTATCGGCAACCCTGTCGACGACGGCCAAAGGCGGCTCGGCGAGTATCGATAGCGGCGGAGAGACGATCTCGAACTTGTCCTTGCCGAATTCGCGTTGCGCCAGAAATGCTTCGTTCTCCCACGCCAGCAACACGTCGCCGACACCGCGCTCGACGAAGGTCACCGTCGAACCGCGCGCGCCGGTATCCAGCACCGGCACGTTCTTGTAGAGATCGCCGACGAATTGTCGGGCCTTGTCGACCGAGCCGAATTTTTTCTCGGCATAGCCCCAGGCGGCGAGATAATTCCAGCGCGCACCGCCTGATGTTTTCGGGTTTGGCGTGATGACGCTCACGCCGGGTTTAATCAAATCGTCCCAATCCTTGATCGCCTTGGGATTACCCTTGCGCACCAGGAACACGATCGTGGACGTATAAGGCGAGGCATTGAGCGGCAGGCGCTTTTGCCAGTCCGGCGCTGCGAGCCCCTTGGCGGCGATGGCGTCGATGTCGTAGGCCAGCGCCAGGGTGACGACATCGGCCTGCAGGCCGTCGATCACCGCGCGCGCCTGCGACCCGGACCCGCCGTGCGACTGCTTGATCTCGACGCTCTTGCCGGTGTCCTTCTGCCAGGCTGCGGCGAATGCCTTGTTGAAATCGGCATAGAGTTCGCGCGTCGGATCGTAGGACACGTTGAGCAGGGTGGTGTCGGCGGCGAACGCCGAACTCGCCCACAGCAGTCCTGCGATCAGCGGCAGAATACGACGGACCATTTCGATCTCCATTCGGCCCCGACGACTGGTGTCGTCGGCACTCGCTGGACATAAGTCGCGATGAAGGGGCGTTTAGTCAACGAAACCGCATTTCATTGTTTGCGGTGACGCAGCTTCATTGTGCTACGAAGTCTTGCTCGTATGGATGCCGCATTCTGTCTTGGGGCGCCCGCGCCAGCGGCCGGCACGTGTATCTTCATCGGGCGCGGTCCGGCTACTGCACGGCATGCATCCGACCGAGAGATAACCCGACGCCACCAGCGGATGCTGCGGCAGATTGGCGCGCCGGTAGATCGCCTCGATTTCCTCGCGCGTGACATTGGCGAACGGATTGAATTTCAGTTTCGCGCCGTCGTCCTCGACGACGGCGAGTTCCGCGCGCAGGCCGCCCTGGAAGCGCTTGCGGCCGTTGATCCATGCGGAAAACGGCGCCAGCGCCCGGGCCAGCGGTTCCACCTTGCGGATACGGCAGCAGGCATCGGGATCGGAGAACCATAATTCGCGCGCCGGATCCTCGCGCGACAGCGTCGCTTCGAGCGGCTTGATCGAGCGGACGTCGCGCAGGCCGAGCGTTGCGATCAGCGTATCGCGATAGGCCAGCGTCTCCTCGAACAGCCAGCCGGTGTCGAGGAAGACCACGGGAATCGCCGGGTCGACATCCGCCATCACCTTGAGCAGCGCCGCCGATTCAGTTCCAAACGACGAAACCAGCGCCAGTTTGTCGCGGCCGACGGTCTTCAGCGCCGTTTCGATGATTTCGGCAGGCCGAGCATTACGCAGCGCGCGGTCTAGCGCCTGCGCCGGCGACAGGTCCGCCGCCTTCTCCGCCAATGCCTGCTGGACGTGCGCGTTCACTGGCCGGCACTCTCCGAATGACGCTGCTGCATCCGCCGATGCAGCGCGGTGACGCGGCCATCGCCGGTCGGCTGGTAGAACACCGAGTAACGTTTGGCGGTTGTGGCAAACGCCTCCGCGTCGCTGTCCTTCCTCACCTCGAAGGCGTCGAAGCCGGCGCGCAGCATGAACACGAACTGGTCGCGCAGCACCTGCCCGGTGGCGCGCAGTTCGCCGTCAAAACCGTGGCGTTCGCGCAGCAGCCGCGCCTGGCTATAGGCCCGGCCGTCGCGGAACGACGGAAACACCAGTGCCACCGCGGCCAGCCGTTCGAGATACGGCACGAGATCGTCGAGGTCGCGATTGTTCGGCCAGATCACGCCAACCTTGGCGGCGCGACGCAGGATCGCTTCGGGATCCTCGAGGAACCGCGCCGCTGAAACCAGGATCGCGCCATTGCCCGGCAATTCGGCGCCATCAGGCACATGGACGAACAGGTCGTTGGTAATTTTAGCGTTCTTAACGAGTGGCATAGACCCGCTCCCTGAAAGGCTCGACGCCGAGCCGCTTGACCGTATCGACGAACAGCTCGTCAGGGCGTGCGCGCAGCGCGAGATAAGCTTCGACAATGTCTTCGATCACGTCGGCGACTTCCCCATAGGGCACCGCGGGGCCGATGAGCGTGCCCATCTGGGCATCCTCGTCGGCGCGGCCGCCGATGGTGATCTGATAGAACTCCTCGCCGTTCTTCTCGACGCCGAGAATGCCGATGTGGCCGACATGATGATGGCCGCAGGCGTTGATGCAGCCGGAAATATTGATGTGCAGCCGGCCGATCAGATTGGCGGTGTCGTGGTTGGCAAAGCGCCGCGTCAGTTCCTGCGCGATCGGGATCGAGCGGGCATTGGCCAGCGAGCAATAATCCAGCCCCGGACAGGCGATGATATCGGAGACCAGGTTGATGTTCGGGGTCGCAACCCCGATCTTGTCGAGCGCCTTCCACAATACCGGCAGGTCGCGCCTGGCAACGTGCGGCAGCACGAGATTCTGTTCGTGGCCGACGCGGATCTCGCCGAACGAATATTTGTCGGCGAGATCGGCGATTGCGTCCATCTGCTCGGCGGTGGCGTCGCCGGGCGGTCCGCCGACCGGCTTCAGCGACAATGTGACGATCGAATAGCCCTGTACCTTGTGCGTGAACACCGAATTGCGGCGCCATGCCTCGAATTTCGGATCGTGCGCCGCCTTCTTCAATTCGTCCGGCATATGCGCCAGTCTTTCGTAGGCCGGGTAGGAGAAGCGCGAACGGATTTCCTCGATCACGGAATCATCCAGCGTCAGCGCGCTGTCGCGCATCTGCTGCCATTCCTCCTCGACTTCATGAGCGAACTTCTCGATGCCGAGTTCGTGCACCAGGATCTTGATCCGCGCCTTGTAGATGTTGTCGCGGCGGCCGTACTGGTTGTAGACGCGCAGGATTGCCTCGACGTAGCTGAGAATGTCGCGGCCATGCACGAACGGCTTGATGGTTTTTCCGATGAACGGCGTGCGGCCCAGCCCGCCGCCGACCAGCACCTCAAACCCGGTCGCGCCTTCGGCATTCTTGTAGAGCCGCAAGCCGATATCGTGGATCTTGATCGCCGCGCGATCATGGTCGGACGCCGTGATAGCGAATTTGAACTTGCGCGGCAGGAACGAGAATTCCGGATGCAGCGTGGTGTATTGCCGCAGCAGTTCCGACCAGATGCGGGGATCCTCGACCTCGCCGGGCGCTACCCCAGCCCATTGGTCGGAGGTGACGTTGCGGGTGTTATTGCCCGATGTCTGCATGGCGTGGATGCCGACTTCGGCGAGATCGGCCAGCGCGTCCGGCAGTTCGGCGAGCTTGATCCAGTTGAACTGGATGTTCTGCCGCGTGGTGAAGTGGCCGTAGCCGCGGTCGTATTTGCGCGCGACATGCGCCAGCGCCCGCAACTGCTTCGACGACAGCGTGCCGTAGGGTATGGCGACGCGGAACATGTAGGCGTGCAGTTGCAGATAGACGCCGTTCTGCAGCCGCAGCATCTTGAACTCGTCCTCGGTGAGTTCGCCCGAGAGACGGCGCTTCACCTGGTCGCGGAATTCGGAGACGCGCTCGTTGATCAGCGTGCGGTCCAGTTCGTCATATGCGTACATGATGGATCAGCCTTACGCCGGAAGCGCGATGGTGAGGCCTTCCGACCGGATATGTTCGCGGAGATTGCCGGGCCTGACCGCGCCACCATCCTCGACCTCGACCGGCGCGATATAGGCGCCGATCGCGCCGACGTCATCGGCGGTGGCTTCACCAAGCAGTGTTCGCGCTTCATCTGATGTGCGCACGATCGCCGCATCCGATAGGTTTGCCGACCAGCCCTGCTGCGCGGTGCGATAGATCACGACGCCATCCCAGGTGCGGTTGGCGGTCACCATCGACGGCCCGGCGAGTTTTATTTTCTTCTGTTCGAGCGGAGAGGTCATTCGGCAGCATCCAGCAGTTGGGAGAACACTTGGTTGAGATCGGACCCGCGCCACGGCGCGGAATGCGCCACCACGTCGCCGATGATGAGGATGGCGGGACCGCCATCGATTTTTTCGACCAGCGCCGGCAGTTGTTCGAGCGTGCCGACCACGGCCTGCGCGTCGGGCCGCGTCACGCGCGCGAACACGCCGACCGGCGTTTGCGGCGACCGCCCGGCAGCGAGCAGGCCGGCACGGACCGACGGCGCCACCGTCATGCCCATGTAGACGACAATGGTCATTTTCCTGTCCGTCAGCACCGACCAGTCGACGGTTTCGGCGTCCTTCGCCTTGTGCGCGGTGAGGAAGGTGATGCGCAGCGCTTCGTGCCGGTAGGTCAGCGGCGCTTCGAACTGCGCCGCCGCGCCCAGGCCTGCGGTGATGCCGGGCACCACCGAATAGCCGACACCGGCTGCGCGCAACGCTTCGATTTCCTCGCCGCCGCGGCCGAAGATGAAGGGATCGCCGCCCTTGAGCCGCACCGCGCGCTGGCCGGACCTCGCCGCATCGATCAATAGCTTGTTGATGGTATCCTGGCCGATGCCCGGTTTGCCGACGCGGCGGCCGACCGGAATCCGCGCGGCATCGCGGCGCACGCGATCGAGAATTTCGGATGATACCAGCTCGTCGTAGAACACGACGTCGGCGTCCTGCAACGCGCGCAGCGCCTTGATGGTGAGCAAATCCGGATCGCCCGGTCCGGCGCCGACCAGCGTCACCCGGCCCTCGGCCTTGCCCTGCTCGTTGGCGCCTGCGAATGCGGAAGGGTCTGCGATCGCCTGCAGCGCCCTGGCGGCTTCGTCCTTGCGCCCGGCGAGAACCAGTGCACCGATCGGACCGTCGATCACGCGCTCCCAGAAGCGGCGGCGCAGCGAAAATTCGGGAATGCGCGCATGCATCGCCTTGCGAAAGCCGCCGATGAAGCCGGCGAGATCGCCGATCCGCGCAGGAAGCATCGCCTCGATGCGCTCGCGCACGCGGCGGGCGACCACCGGTGACGTTCCACCGGTCCCGACTGCGACCACGACATCGCCGCGATCGATGATGGCGGGAAAGATGAAAG
>Ga0310811_10003392_pt1 | contig 20026 bp, 15 predicted proteins | sample YCmetagenome_FD_207642 | JGI IMG/M metagenome (GOLD analysis project Ga0310811, IMG submission 207642) | Soil microbial communities from experimental microcosm in Duke University, North Carolina, United States - YC | ecosystem: Engineered > Artificial ecosystem > Soil microcosm > Unclassified ...
TTCAGGCTGTACAGTGGGACCCCCGCCCTCCTAGCTCAGTTGGTAGAGCACTTCCATGGTAAGGAAGGGGTCATCGGTTCGAGTCCGATGGAGGGCTCTCCCCGAACTGGCTGCAAATCCAGGCCATTTGGGACTGCATCGCCGGTCGCGTCGCGTCTGTCCGCAGAAAGACTCAGAAAGATCGCGTCCTATCGGTCGATCGTGCGCGCCCGCCGTTGGCCGATTACGCCCACCCCAAATCGAGTAGCGACGGTGGCGCGGCGACGCGTCGAGAGCCCAAACACAGAAGGGGAACCGCGGCGACCGAGGAGTTGGCTGTGGGCCGCGCTGGCGCCAACCCCGACGGACTCGGCCAAGCGCGCGCAACGGTTCGGACGCGGGACGCCGGCCGGTTCAGTGCGGCGCTCGTGGAGCTTCTCGTGGGTCGGGGCTCGGCGCCTCTCCCCAGGCTCGACGCAGTGCGACCGGTGGAGTCGATGAGCCCCGGAACTGAGCCCGACGGCCGTATCGCGCGTCCCGGACGCGGAGGTCGTCGGCCAGCCATCCCGCGGGGGTTTGAGAGCGATGCTACGCGCGGGCTGCGAGAGCGACTTGGAGAGGCAGTCGTGGACTCGACGCGACATGCCCTCTTCATGCACTGGGAGCTTGATCGCACCGGCGATGGGGTTATCTCATCGCGCCTGTCGTCCGCCGACGTTGCGAAGGGGGAGACCGCGCTTGGTCAGGTCCGCACGATCCTTGACTTCTGCGAGCGTCAGGGTCTCCGTCCGCGATGGGTGACCGTGAGCATCCGGACGACGGGCAGCCTGGACTACGAAGACCGCGCGGATATCGCGTTCACGCGGGCGTGCATCTACCAGGGGACGATCCGATGGGCTGCCTGGCGCGATGTCGACCGCCTATCGCGCCAAACACTGAGCGCGCAGCAGTACTACCGGCTGCTGCAAGACCATGGCATCGATCTGTACTTCGTGACCCACGGCGGCAAGGTGAACTGGACGGATCCGAGCGACCAGTTGATGCTCACGACGCTCGGAGCGATCAGCGAGTACGAGCGCGCGGCGATCAAGCGCCGAACGCACGACGGGATCAGACGGCGATTTCTGGAGGAAGGGCGCGGCTGGCCGAACACGCAGGGTGCCGGCTTTCGCCGCGATTCACAGAAGTTCGTCGAGGTCGATCCCGTGCAATGGCCGTTCATCAAACGCATTCACGAGGATTACCTGCGACTTGATCCCAGCGGCAATGCCGGGCTGCGGCCGCTCGCGAAGCACATGGCGAAACTCGGGTTTCCGTTGGGACGGCAGCGGCTGGGCGACATCCTGCGCGATGAGGTGTATGTCACGGGGGAGTGGTCGGTCACGACGAAAGAGGGCGTGGTCTACCCGTGTCGGAGGATCGAGATCCCGGACCCTATTGCGCGGGAGCTGTTTGATCGAAACCAACTCGTGCTCAACTCCAATCGCAGCAAGGCACGCGTCAACGGGCCAGGCCACTATCTCCTGAACACCGTGCCTGTGTACCACGCGGCATGCCGGGGCAAGAGCTTGCCAAACGGCAAGGCCGTGATGTTGAAAGCCCGCCAAGGCAAGTACCGGCACACAGGCATCGTCCACGCGGGGTGTAAAGGCATGACGATCGACGCCGCGACGCTCGACACGCTCGTCATCGAGGAGCTGGTGCGCCTCGTCGAGTCGCCCCAACTACAGGCGGAGTACCGCAAGCGGGCCGCCCCGACACCCCGACAGAACGCCCGACAGCAACTCGCGCATCTTGATCACCGCGTGCGGCTGATCGATGGCCAGCGCGGCGAGCTCAAACGCAGGTGGCTTGAGGACGGGCTCGCCGGCGGCGATCTGGATCCCCGCTACCTCGCCGAGGCAGTCGGAACACTCGATCAGGAACTGGTCTCGCTCAACCGCCGCCGGAAGATCCTTCAACACGACGCCAGCAGCCGTTCGACGACGCACCCGGACCCCAACCTTCTCGCCGCAGCTCGGGAAGTGCTCACGGCGGCTCCTCCCGCCGATCCCGACCTGCGTCAGCGTCGCCTCGCGTTCGTCCAGGCCGCGATCAGCGAGATCGTCATCCGCACGCATGACGATGGCACCTTCGATCTCGAAATCGTCGGTGCGCTCGCGGCACCGGAAGACGTATCCGAGCTGGATCTTCTGCAGTCTCATCGCTGCGAACTGTCCGGTTCGGTAAGGCGAAGCGGACAGTTCGCAGGCCGACATGAGCGAGGGGACTGCGTCGAGACTTGGCGGTCGGGTTGGATCGAGCGGCGCGGCTGCGTCACCGAGCCAGGGATCAAGCACGGGCCGCGGTACTCCCTCGAGGAGGTGTACGACTGGTTCAGGCGCATCTCGGCGATATCCCCGCCGGGTCGGATCTACGGGTCTCGGGTTGAGGAGCTGATGCGGTCGATCGGGGTCGAGACAACCTATGGCCGTCTTCTGTATGCCCTGACGCAGCGCGGTCTGCTCTGGGGCGACGGCTGGCGGACCGCACTCGGTCAGGCGGACGCATTGCGACTCGGGCGGGTGGGCTGTCGCAGCATCGAGGACTGGCGGATCGTCGCCGGCTGGGCCATCGGCGCCGGCGTGTCCTTCGACCACCACTACCAGCGCGGATGGGACGTTTGGCGCGAGCAGTTCCCGTTCATTGCGGACCATGTCGCGCTGAAGCATCACGAGCGCTCGTTGGGGTTCTCGATGCGCGCGTTGGCGAAGCAGATCCAGGCTGAGCGCGATATCGAAGACCCCGGCTGGAGCGGGACGCGCGATCAGTGCCGTAGGGCATTCCTCGCGGCGGATCGAGCGCTCCCGTTAGGCCGGATCACGTACGCCGCCTACGACGAGTGGGCTCGAGGAACTCGCAACCAGCCCAGGTTGCTCCAGCTCACGTGGGCCCTCAAGAGACAAGACCTCCAGTTCTCGGCAGGGTTTCGTCTTGCCCTCGGTCAGCAGGCGGTCACCCACGGCCGCGTCCGGCCGGAGACTCGAGAAGAGTGGATCAGCGTCGTCGCCGTGGCCCGCGACAACGGATTCACCGTGTCCGGCAGCGCCTGGGTCGAGGACTGGCGCGCCGTGCGCCGGCGGGCACTTCCCTGGTTGCTGCATCACGACAACGTGAGCGCGTCGCTGCGGCCGCACGGTGGGATGCGCGGAATCTGGATGGCGCTCGAAGAGCAGAGCTCGACGGCGACACCGCCCCGCATCGGCTGACTTTATGACCCGCACGGACGCGTCGGGCCTTGGCAGATGTGGTTTCGTGAGTGTCTGGCCCCCGGTTGTTCGGTCCAGTCGGACTGTTAGCCCTCGTCCGCGAGGCATCCGCCGGTCATGCAGCACGATCGAAGGGCCATCAGCCGCGCTCGTGCAGGCGCGCACCGACGGCCTCCTCGCCGATCTGTCCGCGTCTGAACGCGATCTCGTGCTGCGGGGCGCTGCCAAGCGCGAGCCTCAGAGCCGCCGTACGCGGGTGGTGAAACACCTCACACGACGAGGTACCGCATCCGCTCGTCGGGGACGACTGCTGCGAGCAACTCGTAGATCAGCTTGCCGTACCCTGCGGCACGGACGAGTTTCTCGCGACGAACATCCTCGCTGGCAAACTCATCGATCAGGGTGTCCTCCGGGCGCTGCACGTCGTGCAGGAAGTCCTCGTAGGCTTGCTCGAGTCGCGCGACGATCTCACTCGCGTGATCATCACGGTCGCTGAGGCGTGCCAAACGCTCATTTGGGGTCATTCGACACAACTCGAGAACGGTGTCGGCGGTAACGGGGCGCGGCTCCGAGCTCAGGTTGGCGATCATCGAGTAGCACGTCGCCATCCGGCTGACCTTCAGCTTGTAATTCTTCAGCGCGCTTGATGCCTTCTTCACGCGAAGCTCCTCGCCGACCAGGTCTTGAAGTTGGCGCCGGTGGTGCTCGTAGTTGAGCGTTAGGGTCCGCCAGAACCGCAGGATGTCGTTGACCAGGAAGCCCGGGACGAAGTCTTCGGCGTGGTCGTCGAAGTCGCGGTAGTAGAAGCCGACGATGCGCTCGAGCAGGGAGGCGTAGAGACCGGCGTCATAAACGGGCTGGCTCTCGAGAAGCAGCACCATTCGCGCGGTGAAGGAGTTCGTGGAGTCGTCGTCTGGGCTGCCGAGCACCTCCTCCATCTCGCGGACGTAGAGCACCTCCAGATATCTGCCGTCGCCCGAGAAGGGCGGGAACCCCATCTCTTCGGTTGCGTCGACCAAGCACGCCGCGAGCCGTGTGAAGGTGATCCACGGGAAGCGGTCGGCGGCGTCGTCGCCGTCATACAGGAAGAACAGATCGACGTCGGATCCGCTCCATCCCTCCAGCCGCCCGTAGGAGCCGGTCGCGTACACACAGATCGGCTTGCCCTCGAGCAGTGGACGCACGGGATTGAGGCGCTCACCGAGCGTGGCAAGACGGTCCAGCGAGTACGCTCGTCTGGTCGCCATCACGCGACCAGCATACGGTCGGGACCGGAGGCCGAAGGAACATGGTGTCGTCCGACGAGCAGCAGAACATGGCAACGATGAGCGCCACGCAACCGGACCTTTACATCTCCGCGGACGTCGAGACAGACGGTCCGATTCCGGGGCCGTATTCGATGCTCTCGTTCGGTTTGGCCGTGGTTGGCTCCTACGACGGGCATCGCTTTGACCGACGTCCGCCCGGTGGCGAGACGTTCTATCGCGAGTTGCGTCCGATCTCCGAGCGATTTCAGGAGGAGGCCCTCGCCGTCAACGGTCTTGACCGCTCCGAGCTTGTCGAGCGCGGCATGGCGCCCGAGCAGGCGATGGAGGAGGCGGCGCAGTGGGTTGGCCAACAGGCCGGCGAACACAAGGCAGTGCTCGTGGCCTACCCCGTCGCCTTCGACTGGTCCTTTCTCTACTGGTACTTCGAGCGCTACGCCGCCAGCGGATCGCCGTTCGGCTTCTCGTCCTGCCTTGACATCCGCACGCTTTACCAGGCGGCGGCCGGCACCGTTCACGCTGAGTCCGGCCAGAGCGCGATGCCCGCGTCGCTTCTGCCTGCCTCGCCGCACACCCACAACGCACTCGACGACGCCATCGAGCAAGGCGAACTGTTCGCCAACGTCTTCGAGTGGGTCGCGCGTCGACGGCACGCCGCAGTGCACGCTCCACGGAACGTCGCCTCGCAAGCCCCGGCCTGGCTGGCAAGCCGCGTCGGTAGCGCACGCTGAACCGAGACCTTCGGCCCGGATCAGCGGCGATCGACGGGGTCGCCGCCGATGCGCCGACGGACGTACCAGCGACGGTCGTGGGCTCTGAGCGCAGCGGTCGAGCGCCGTCCGGAGGCCACGAACCGACGTAGGCTGGCGTCTATGGCAGGCGCCCGGAATATCCCTCGCGAGAAGGCGACGGCCGCGCTCTCGGCGTTGCTGCAGACGATCAGCGACGGCGGCCGATACGCCGACTGCGTCACCGCAGTGCACGTGTTCGGCTCCTACGCTCGCGGCGCGCTGGCCGTTGGCGACGTCGACGTAAACATCGAGTACGACGCCAAGCTGGACGCGGTCGTCGAGCGCGAGGTTCTCGACATGCTCGTGTCCGGCCGCGACTGGAACACGCCGTTCCGGAAGGCACTGAAGCCCGCCCGCGCGCTGCAGGTCATGTTCAACAGACGAGGAATGCTCGCCGAGGCGGTGGCCGTCTACGAGCGCGGCGATGACCTCAACGCGGCGCTCGCCCGCGTCTCCGCAATCAAACCCGACCCCGACGCTGGCCGTGCGCAGCGCGACCCCGTCCACCCAGCGATCGAGTCGGTCGCCGAGGACCTAACCCGGCCGACCCGGATTCTGCTCACCGAGCTGATCACCGCGGGCTTGCTCACCGTCGAGTTCATCGAACTCGCCGACGCGCAAGCGGATGACCTCGCCGATCGCCGCTTCCGGGCTGAGATTCGCCTGCGCTGGAGCAGCGCCACAAGCCCGCTGGCCCGGGCGGCGCGCGCCGCCGGCGCGTACCTGCAGTCCGCGAACGTCGACCTCGACACGGTCGCGCTGATGCCGCGCGGGGTACGCGCACCACAGGACCCCCGCTGGGCGGTGGACTGCCGCGAAACGCACGTGCGCGCCTTCGTCGTATACCTCGGCTACAACGCCATCAGCGACGGCCTGTTCGTCCTACATCCCGAACGCAAGCGCCCGCTACGCGCAATGCGCCTGATCGCGCCGGATCCGACCGCGCTGCCGGCGGACGACATCGACGGATGGCTGTCCAAGCGCGCCCCGCAGATCAACCGGATCGGATAGACGGCCACGGCGACGGGAGTCGGCCATTACGTGCCACTCGAGCACCTGTTCCTCTTCGCTTTCTAGCCGACGGAACCGTCGTCGAGATAGCGACATCGACCGCGCGCTGAACTCGGTCGCCAGGACGATCAACATCGCGCGACCTGCCTCGACGTCGCCCACCACGAGCTCGTCGGGCAACGGTGGCACCCGAGCGTTGGTCTTGCCGGTGAGGAGCCCGTGGGCCGCGACCACGTGCGCTCCGCGACGGAGCGCGATGTCCGACGCGGAGCGATCGCGCTCCGCATTCGGGGGTGCCGCGCGACCACCCGGGGCGGGTATCAGACGATGCGGTGCGCGGACTCCGGTTGCCAGCGGGGGCCGACTAGCTCTACGCGGGCCGCGGCAGCGCACACGCGGGCGACAGGTTGTGCGTTCGCATCGGCAGCCAGGATTAGGGCTTCGCAAACGGCGCGCCACCTCGCGGACCTCGGGTTGAAGTCGCCCATAGCGTCCGACAAGTTGCTACCCACGCCGATAGGGCCCCGGTGATCAGCGCGTCTTTGCAGCGGACGGCTGCGAGAGCATGCGTGACGTGGCCCAGCAGCAGGTGGTCACGGCTCGTCGCTCGCTTTCGGTCGATTTCTTTCACCGTTGCCGATGTGTCACACAATGCGATCGCGACTGTGTGCGCGTCGACGAGTACGTTGGGCCCCCCACCGAGCCCAACCCCTCCAGAGACGACGACGGCCCCCAACGGAGACTGGTGGTTGGCCGAGAAGTGGCACACGACGAAACTCTTGACGACGTCGATGTCTATTCGGCGATCAGCGAATAGGCGCCTGGCGGGGCTCACGCCTCTTATTCGGTCCGGGAGGTTCGGCAAGGCAGCCCGAGCCGTCTCGCATGATCGCGAGTCGTTCGCAGACAGGAACGTAGTCTCGCGCTCGCGATCTGCGTCGGCCCAGTGGCCGTCTGCGACGCCGATGCAGGTGGCCATGATGACGACAAAGTCGAGACCACGGTAGGCGGCGTGTGCTGTGTCCGCGTCAACGATGTGCGCTCCAGCCGCGATCGGCGCGCCAGGTCCAGACTCGGCTCCTTGCGTGGGCTGCCGGCTGGTCATCGCGGAGAGCCCGAGACCGCCGTCGTTGTCGAGCAAGCGTGTAAGGAGGCGCTCATAGCTTGCGAGCCTCCGACGCTTGGCGACATCGTGTGGCCTGGCACGCTCAACATGAGGTTGTCTGCACCAGGCGGGCAGCGCGGAAGAGGTCCTCGCCTCGCCAGGCTCGTTGAGGCATTCGTCCGGCTCGTCGTCTGGCAGAGCGTCGCATTCCTGCTTCAGCTCAATGAGCAGCATCTGCTGGATCGCGCTTCTGGTCCGCCGGTGCATCAGCGCTCCGTGTCTCACCTCGGCGTCCGACGCGTGATCCGGGTGTTGGGACGCTGCGACGAGCGCGTAGAGCTCGAGCGCGTCCGCGTTGTGGCCAGCCTCCTCGCGTAGCCCGCCGAGCGTCAGCGCCGCCTGCGGGGCAAGGTCGGGGTGATCAGTGGCAATTGCCTGCGCGTATAGCCGTTCGGCATCATCGCGGCGGCCGCAGCTGCGAAGACCGCCAGCGAGCTCGACCAGCACGTGTGGACGCAGGTTCTCGTCCGCGCCCAGCAGTGCGCGCTCCCAGAGCGTGATGGCCTCACCGCGCTCCCCGCGCTCGATGAGGATATGGGCGAGCCTGAAGGCGGCGACGGCGCCGAGAGCCGATTCATCGCCGAGTGCCGCGAGAAGACCGCGATAGCGTCGTTCGGCATTCGCGGACCCCCCTATCGCAGCGGCGCGGGCGGCGAGCCCGAGTTCGACGTCGGGTGTTCGGTCCGGATCCGACATGGACTCGGCCTCGGCTGCCGCCCTCTCCGCGTCGGTCACGCGCCCTGCCCGCATCAGCTCATCGTGGTTGCGCATGAGTGAGCGCGCCGCAGCGCGGGCGACGTCGACCCGCGCAGATGTGCGCAGCGACTCAAGCGACTTCGCGAGCGCGGCGCCGTCGGTGACCTCGGATTCGAGCCCCGGGTTGCCACAGTCGCGGCCGCTGCACCGCTGATCATCGAGGAACAGCTCGCCGGTCATGAGCCCGCGCCTACAACCAGCTGGCCCGCGCGCATCGCCTCGAAGCAGGATGCGAGCAGCGCCTGGCGCCGGACACCTTGCGGGGTTGGGTGGTGGAAGTCACTGACACGCAGCCGGCGAGCGGCGTGCGAATCGCCAATCGACGCCGCGAGGCCGGCGAGGGCGGTGGCGCGGTCGTCCGGCAGGCGGGCGAGAAGGGCGCCCGGCGGAAGCGCGACGTAGGGGCGAGCGATTGCGTAGAAAGCCTCGGGTCCGCGTCGTGCGCCTGCAACGTACTCACGGCCGTCCCGGGTCGGCGAGCCGTCCAAGATCTCGCGGCTGGCCGCGGGCCCCGTCTCCGGTAGCGGATCGAAGAGGTCGTGGACACGGCGGGTGAGGTCGACAGTCTCATACGGATGAACTCGCACAGCGTTCCGGAGGACATCCTCGCCGCGGATCGCGACCACGTACTCGGGGACTATTTCGGCGAGCGCCGCCCGGAGGCGGTGGTCGGTCCCGAACCACGGGTCGAGAATCACGACTGGCCGCGCACCGAGTGTGGCGAGCGCCCCAGGCTCGCGCGTCTCGTAGTCACTGCGGGCCTCGCTCACGAGGCCGACGATCGCGCGTGCGTCCAGCGCAGTGAGCGAGGGATCGGCCTCGGCGGGTGGCGGGGGTGAGTCAACGATCGCCCAGCCGATCGGCGTCATCGCTCCCGCGCTCACCGCGCCGAGGCAGAAGATGTGTCGCCCATGTCCGTCGCGCTCGCCCGCGGCGATGTCGACCCAGACATTCTCGACCACGAACGCCTCTAGCCGACCGGCTGGCACCGTAGCGACGAGGGCGAGCCGCAGCGCGGCTTCGTCTAGCTCCTCCTTGTCGAGGAGTCGTCGCAGCGCCTGGGGGGTCGTCCGCGAGGCTCCCGCGATCTGCGGCATTCGGATGATGCCGGGCGCGGCGCCGATGACGCCGGCAGCGAGCGCAGCGAGATTCCCGGCACGCGTCGTGTAGCCGCCGAGAATGTGGTTCAGGACCCGAGCGAACTCATCGGCCTCGGCGCGCAAGACCGGTGATAGATCGCGCGCCGATGTCGAGGTTCGGGCGGTTGACCGCATCGGACTCGAAGCTACTCTCGCGCCCCGACGTAACTGGGAAAGTTCGAACTTCGCGGTGGGATCGCGATCGCCGGGATACCGTTCGGGCGTGAATTCGGAGGGCGCGCAGGACGGGGAGTCGATCCCGATGGCCGTGTGCCTGTCGGGCGGCGGCTTCCGCGCGGCGATCTATGGGCTCGGCGTCGTGCGCTACCTCGCCGAGGCCAAGCTGCTGGCCCGAGTCGACGTGATCTGCGGCGTCTCGGGCGGGTCGGTCGCGGCAGCGGCGATCTGCGCGGGGGTTGTCCGCGCCGGGCCACCGGCGCTGTCGGACGACGGGTTTGAGCGCGAGGTGTTCGAGCCATTCCTGGCGGCCGTCGGCGCCGCGAACCTGCGCAACGTCGCGCTGCGGCGCTGGCTGGGAGGCCGGCTGCGGTTTGGCGGGCGTCCACGCAACCTGGTGCTCGCGGAGGTTCTGGCAGACGCTCTCTTTGACGACGCGCGCGAGCTCGCGCGGCTGCCCGAGCGCCCGCAGCTCGTGGTAACGGCAACGGAGCTCGCGGTGGGACGGGCGTTCCGGTTCGCGCCGCGATTCGTGGGTTCCTACGACTTCGGCTACGCAGAGCCTCCGGCAGCCTTGACCGTGGCGACAGCGGTGGCGGCATCGGCGGCCGCGCCGCCGTTCATACCGCCGTTGCAGCTGAACACCGAGGGGCTGGGTTTGCGTGATGCGCCGCCGAGCTTGTCGATGACTGACGGCGGGGTCTACGACAATCTGGGGATCGAGTGGTTCCAGGGCTGGGCGCCGCATCGGCGGCCTGCAGGCGCTGCGCGTGCCGACGACCTGATCGTTGTGAACGCATCAGGGCCGCTCGTTAGCGATGGACGTGCCTACCGAGGCTTTAGCGCACTCAACCGGATGCGCAAGATCCAGTACGCGCAGACGCAGGCGACGCGGGTGCGCTGGTTCGTGGCCGAGCTCGAGGCCGAGCGCCAGCGCGGGGCCTACTTGGGGATCACGGGCGATCCGAGGACGTACCGGCTGCCGGCACCCTCGCGGGCGCCGATAGACGCGGCTCTGTACGAGGACGCGCTGCCGAGCCGGCTCGTCGCGCCGCTCGCTGAGCTGCGCACCGACTTCAACCGCTTCTCGCGCGCCGAGGCGCGCCTGCTGGCCTATCACGGCTACCGCAGCGCCCATGCGCGCTTCGGGTCGCTCCGTCCCGGGCACGCGGTGGTTGCGCCGCGCTGGCGAGAGTTCGCCGGCATGAGCGATGCCGACGCCGATCGTCTCGCTATCGAGTTGCGCGGTCGCCGTCACCGCGTCGGACTCGGCGAACAGCTTCGCTAGCCACCCACGCGAGGCGACAGCACTTCGCTGCCGCGCAGGCGGCCGCCCGGCACCTCGACGAGCGGGCAGTACCGCTCTTCGAGTTCGACCGCGACCAGTTCGCAAGGAAGAAGCCACACATCATGGCGCGACCAGCGCCACGCGCGTGCATCGGCGAGTTCCACGCGATCCTCATGGCGTCGGGTCGATTGGATGAGGACGACCGGTTGCGCGAGGCCGACGTGCGGCTCGGTCGCGACGGCTTCCGTCGTCTTCACGTCGGTCCCGCTCGGGCGCGGGATACCGCCGGGATGGCTGTGCCACGAGCCGACGTACCGGTAACGGGCTTCGCTCTCGGTCCAGATTGCGTCGATCAAGCTCTGGGTTGTCGCCGGGTGCGGTTCGAACGTGGTGCGCCGGTGCCTGGCGCGCGGACCGGGGCCGTAGGCGCATGCGATGACGACGTCGTGATCGGTCGTGTAGCCGAACAACGCGCCGCCGGTCTCGACGCGCGAACGCTTGAGTGTCTCTTCCTCGATCAGCGCCTGCGCCGCGACGTCGATCCAGACGACGGTACTTAGTGAGCGAGTGGACACTCAGGATGCACCTGGAGGTTGCCCTGACGCCAGGGATTGGGGCCTCGGAAATTGACGATGATGTAGTCAGACTCGAGGCTGGGATAGCTCGTACGGCCACAGGCTTGCACGACGGTTCGCGCTGCAAGCGCAGCCAAGGCTGTGGCGTCGAATCCGGCCCCCGAGAAGGCCGGCGTCGAGCAGCCAACCGGTGTCGTGTTGCTGCGCGGGCCCTCGGCCGGGCTCGGTACGCTGCCATCGCGCTGTCCGAGAACGAAGCACCAGAAGCAAGGTCCGTCGGGGCGGAAGACCGCGACCTCCCCGCCGTAGCTGCCGGCGGTGAGAGAGGCGAGCACGAGCGTCTTGCCATGGTCGCGGCAACGGCGCTGGAGTACGCGCGCGGCTGAGTGCGAGCCGGTCGCATCGACCACAAGGTCGACCTCGGGGAGAATGAGACCGAGGCGGCTCTGGTCATCTTGGCCTCCCCCCACATGAATGTGGCGTGCCGCGACCTTGACGAACGGGTTGAGCGTCTCGGTCTCGATCGCGACCGCGATCTCCTTCTCTACTCCGGCCCAGCGTGGCCCGATGAGGTGACGAACACAGTTGTTGACGTCGAAGCGGTCATAGTCGAGGAGATCGGTGTGTCCGACGCCGGCCTTGACGAGCTCGCTTGTGATCGGCGCGCCGAGCGACCCGGCGCCGACCACCGCGACGCGGGCCTCTGCGAGCCCTACGAGCTCCGGAACGCGTCGCGCACGCTCCGCCGGGGTTAGGGCCTGCGCCCGCAGCGCCCGAAGCACGCTGCGCTCGCCCTTGCGGTCGAGCTCGACGTCAAGGAATATCCAGCCCCGACGCGTGTCGCCGCGCCGAGGGCCCTCTTCGAGAAAAGTCACGCCGACGAAACCGGACACGGACGCCCGCTTTCGCTCACGCTTCAACGTCTCGCGCAGTTTGCCCAGAAGTTCGGGCCACGCGGCAAGCCCGATGTCAAGGAGCTCGACGTGGCTCGGCCACAGCGGTAGCGCGCCGACGCCCAATGCCACCCAGAGCGCTGCATGACGGGCTTTCTTCGCGTTCGTGACCACGTCCAGCGCAGCTGCTTCTCCGTGTCCGATGCCGTCTGCTTCGGTGACGACGAGGCTGTTGCTCAGGAAAGCCTCGGCCAGGACAAGCCTGCCGTGGCCAGCGTCCAGTTCAATCGCCCAGAACGGATCCGGCACGACGACCACGACCGAGTGGTCGACCGCGATGTGTTGCGATAGCGGTTCGGGCATGTCAGCCTCGCCGCCAGCGACGGCTGTCGCGCCGGCGGCCGAGTCCTCGAGCAGCCAGCGAAGATCCTCATCGACCAAGCCCGCCGCCGACATCGTGGGCCACCAATCCAGCCGGGGATCCTCGATCAGGCAGAAATTCCCAACCACCCGCGTTTGATGACGGCCGACGAGGCCGGGAGGCCCGTAAACCGTGGGCTCCACGTCCGGATATTCGAAGGGGAAGATCACGAGGATCTCGACTGGCTCACCGTCGAATGGCAGCGAGGTCGTGATGCGCATGCGCCCAGTGCTCGCGACCTCGGCTTGAGCCGGCAGTCCGCGCGCGGCGAACTCGGCCAGCTCCCACTCGAGACGCTGGGGCGACGTCTGGTACCACTCTTGCGGTTCAGACGCCGGCGTAACGCTCACGGCGTGGGGCGCGCTGCGGCGTCTTCTGGAACCCAGGCGGCGGCGTCCGCGGCAGGCGACGCTCGCGCTGCCCGCCACCGGGAGGGCCGGATCCGCACGAAGCCTTGCTGTCCCCTTCGTCGTCGTCCCAGCCAAACCGTTCGGCGAAGCTCTCGTCAGCCGCGATCTCGTAGGTGTCCTCGCCAGTAACAGTGAGCACCAGTGTTCCGCTCTCCTGGGTCTGCAGGATGTGGTCGGCGCCGACTTGGTCCTCGTAGATCTTGACCATGTCGTCGTGAGGGTGCTCGTGGCGATTGTCGGCGCCGACCGAGATCACAACCTCGGTGGGGTCAATCGCTTCCAGCGCGTCGAGCCAAGGCGTGTCGTCCATCGGGTCCTTCACGAAGGTGCGCGAGCCATGGTGAGAAGCGTGGAGGATCTGGCTGGCGAGCACCGACAGGCCTTGGTCAGCTTGGGTGTGCTCGGAGTAGTAGCCCGTGATGCGCTGCCAAGCTGGCAAGTTCGAGTCGCCGCTCAGCACGAGGCTGACGCCCTGCGTCGTCAGCCGGTAAACGCCGCAGTTCTCATGGACGACCCGCCGCGCCTCGGCCTCGTCGAGCGTGTCCTCGACCTTGACGTAGCCGGGCGGTGAGAAGCAGCGGACGGACACCGAACCGTCTGCCAGCTCAGCGACCGGAGTCCGCGAGCCCTTCTGCCAGACCTTGCGTTCATCGGGCTGGGCGTCGACCACGCGTTCGAACGCCTCGTAGTTGTCGGACAGCTTCTTCTTCGTGCCGTACTGCGGCACCCACATCTCGCCGATCTCGAACTCGTCGGCGAGATCGCCGATGCCCCAGATGTGATCATCGTGCGCGTGCGTGATGACGAGGTAATCGAGCTTCTGCTTGCCGCCGTCGGCCGCGGGCAGGAAGTCCCGGAGCACCTTGAACGCGTCGACCGAGCCCTGTCGCGGGCAGCGATAGACGTCAACGAGCATGTACTCACCGGTGGGGAACGCGATCAGCGTGCAGTCGCCTTGACCCACGTCGAGGAAGAACGTCTGAAAGTCGTTGGTAGCCATCAGCGTCGAGGCTACGAACCGTGACCGCGCTGCCGCGAAAAGTTGCAAATGTCTTTGGCGGCGTCGCGGGCGCGCTTGGCGGCCGTGCGCCGGCCTTCAGGGCCGCTGTGATCTGGTCGGCGGCGATCGTGTCGGCGGCGGCGTGACCGACGATCATCGTCGTCCAGCCGAGCTGCGGGTGTGCGCCGCCTGCAGCGTGCGGGCCTGCTCGACGGCGTCGAGATCGATACGTGAGTGAGTACCAGCGCGTCCCACCGTTGTGCGGCGAGCTTCCCAACGGCCGCCTCATGCTTGTCCTCTGAGCGGCCGTGACTGAGCCGGGCTGGGTTCCGCGGAGACTCCGCATTTCCCGGGGTAGATCAAGGTCTCCGTGAAACAGCCTGCCTCAGACCTTGGGGTCAAGGCCGAGGTAGCCGACCAGACAGCGGGCGCTACGGAAGCGACGGATGTCGCCGATCGCGGCCACGAACGTGCTGGCGGTGTGATGACGCTGACGCCGCGCACGGTCATCAGCCGCAGCACGTCCGCGTTCTGCAGTGCGTGCGTCGCGATCGCGCGGTCAAGGGCCGCGACCTCGGCGTCGAGGAAGTCGACGTGACGCAGGCAGGCCGTGACGGTGTCCGCGCTCGTCTTCGCGCAGCTCGAGCTCGGCCAGCCAGCGACGGCCGCGAGCGCCGAAGACTTCGCTGACCGGCGGGCGACCCTTCAGCCTGCGGATCAGCACGGCGTGGATCTCGTTCTTCGCGCGGGTGCGCGAGCGCACCAGCTGGCTGCGCTGCGACAGTCGCCGGCGCATCGCACGGTGTCGCCTCGTCGGGCATCCAGACCGCGTCCAGCTCGCCGGCGGCCAGCAGCTTGGCGAGCGTCCGCGCGTCGAGGCGGTCGGTCTTCGCTCGCGCGCGGCTGATGCTAATCGGCAGGGCCCGGTCGGGCGTCGAGTGGGTGTTGGCACGAGACAGCGGCGTGGTCGAGCATTCGGCCTGGGTCGCGGGCGGCGGCGCGTGTTCCTGAACGGGCCCCTGCGCAACGGGCACGCGGGGCTGCCGGAAGCCCACCGATACCGACCTACATCATTCCGAGCTGCGCACAGATACCGTTAGAGGCAGCCGTGAACATCGATGTGCCCGCAAATATGATGGTTCGACGTTCAACATGTCCAAGCCGGCCAACCATCTGTATTTGTCACGGACAGGGGGATCATTTACGTCGATTGCAGCGCACCGCGCGTCAATCTTCAGCCCAAAGCGACGAACCCGAACCCCCGCCGTCGCCGTGGCGCGCGATCGTCGTGGGACGGTTTCCCCGTCTCGTTGAGTCGTCGATTTCTGGATCACTGACGCACGAAGAATTGACTATGGCCCTGAATCGGGACTATTGGAGTTCGTGACCAGCGTGTGAACCACGCCTTGAGCGGACGATCCTGAGGTCGCGCGCGCGATCTCGAAGGGACGCGACTACCTCAACGTGGAGCACCCGTGATGGTTGATCGCGTTATACCCGAACTAACCAGTGACCTCGATCACTGGGAGGTCGTTCTTGCGGACGGATCGATGCTTCGCCTTCTGGCCCACTCCTACGGCGAGGATCGTGACGCGTTCGTGTTCTACGCGCTCATGAAGGGCACGCCAGCGTACGAGTACGAGTTGCTTAGGATCCCCAAGGACGCCGTTCGGGACATTGAGGGAGGGTGGGCCACCCCGCGATCACGTGGCGCCCGCTGACCATTGGGCTTCATCGCTTTCAGCCGCAAGAGGTGAGAGGCCCGGAAGCTCTACCGAGAGGCTTTCGGCGATCCGCCCGACGAAACCTGGACTTCGACGGACGCGAGTTCGCGCTGCCGTCGAGCCTGCGCCCCCATGAAGTGAAAATAGCTCGCGTCCAGCGAGCACTGGCTCCGCACCAACCTCTAGCCGCTGACCCGGTAGCGCCCGAAACACACACGGACTACGCGAGAGGTTTCCGATCGAGCTACCCACCGAAAGTAAAACCGGTGGCCGTTGACAGCCATTTGCCAAGTGCTGCACTAGCCGCCTGAAGACTATTTGGCGCCGGCCCCCGCCGCCACCGCAGCGCACGCGGCTTCGGTGAGCACGCCCGGCCTGGGCTCGCGGTCCAGATGCGCCCGTACAGCGTCCCGAACGTCCTCTGCGTTCTTGCCGGCGGCGCCCAAAGGCTTGATCAGCTTCTGACGTGACCACTGCGAGACGCGCGACGCGCCGCCGTGACGTGCGCCCGCAAGCAGCACCCCCTCCGCATGACGAACGAGATCGGTCCGCAGTCCAATGGTCTGGAACTCCGCGATGCGCAGCGCGAACTCGTCAGGGCGATGCTCGGCGACGACGCTGGCAACCCATTCGTAGAGCTCGGAGAGCTGTCCCGCCTCATCACGATCGGCCGGAGCCGGAAACGTAACCTCGGCAACCACGAGTCCGCTCTCGATGACCGCAACACCGGCGAGGTAGCGGCCATCCTCGATCTTCACGTTGGACCCGACCGCTCTCATCCATAGGAAAGGTACCTCCATGGCTACCGGTCGTGTGCAGTGAATTCAGGGCGATGCTCACTAGAGTCGGAGGCTTGCCGAGCGTTGGGAGTTCGGAGTCCACGCATCACAGCGCGCCGCGCCCGGGCACTCCCGGCGAGACCTCCGCCATGACGGCCTTGACGAGCGCGATCTGCAAGGCGAGGCCGTCGATGAGCTTGGACTTGTCGCGCCCGTTGATCACAACGGTGGCCTCCGCGAGGCTCAGAACCGATCGATCGGTTGATCGGGCTAAGGTCGCGAGATGGCCCTTCTATACGCGGACATCCTGGGGATGAAGGCGCGCTGGCGAGCCCAAACGGGCGTCCAACGTGCCTATCGGCGGCTCGAAGCGCTAGTTGCAGAGGCATTGACAACGTTGCCCGCGGGCACACTCGTTGGTGGCGGAGTGCAGACGGACGCCGTAGCACTCTTGCTCGAGGATCCGCTCGACGCGGTCCGCGTAGGCCAGGCTCTGTTCCAAGCCGCCTTTGACTACGGCAACGACAACAACCGATTCTGGCTGCGGGGCGTCATCATGGAGGGCGGTCATCCCAACGCTCGCCTTGCATTTGACCGGCCGCTTCCCGGAGCGCCCGTATCCCTATCCGTGCGCCGCTATTCGACGCGTCTTCTCAACGCCATCAACATCGAGGGATCTGGCTACAAAGGGCATCGGCTACTCGTTGAGTCATCTGCGGTGCCCACGCCGCCCGTGATCTCTAGGGCAGACGGCAAAGAGCTTCGGCTCGTCTGGCGCCTTAAGCGAAGCTTGTACCCATCCCCTGCCTGCGATGGCTTCTCGGATGTGCTTTGGATGGTCCCTAACGACTTGAGGAGCTGGGAACCACAGCGGATCAAGATGCTGGATCGCCTGAGATGGTCATCGGAGAGCCCTGAGGAGAGTCTTCAGGCTGCCGCGACAATGCTTGTGTTCGCCGAGGTCGAAGCGATGATCCACAGCCTCGACCATCCGCGCGAGACCCCGGCTTGGCTCCTGTCAAAGCAGAGGCGTCATTGACCTGCTCGGCGGTAGTCGGCTACGCGATCTCGACATCGATTGATCGCGCCGTGGACGTAGCGTGCGTGGGCACCGGATACGGGCTTCGCCTCCGCGCCGCACACCGCGACCGCCCAGGGCGGTGCATTTTCAACCGGCGCAGTGCGTGACCGAGTTTTCGAGCGGCGCTACCGGCCTACTTTTCGACCGGCTGTGTAGTTTGAAATTGCCGTCGGGCGTGGCCGAGCTCGCCAAGCCGGCGGCCGCGGAGCGGAGCCCGTGTGCGGGTTACCCCAGGACGCAACATCCGTCCGGTGCCACGAGCGGGTGGTCGGGCAGGCGGCTCGCGGCCGGAGGCTGGGCGGTGAGTGCCTATGCGCCAGCTTCAGGGTGCTGTTCACGTTTGGGCTGCGGTGTGCCGATGGGGGGCGGGTAGGTCCCCGCCCCTTAGGAAGGGCGGTCAACCAAGATCGTCTCCGAAGTGTGCTTGCTCGGCTTGCGCGTGGACTCGTTGACGACCAACGCCGGAAGGTGGCTGGTCCATGCTCGGTCGTGTCCGCGTGCCCACGCTGGTCGGGGTTCTGTCGTCGCTCGGCCGCCGTAGGCACAGTGAAGCCGGGCGGGGTCGCGTTCGTTGCGCGCTGGTGTTGCTGACGGCGATGGCGGCGGTCGCGGGCTGCGGCGGCGGACAGTCCGGAGCCGGCGAGACGGCGCATGTGTCGCCGGTCGTGACGTCGACGGGCGGGTTCGTCGTAGCTCCGCACGTGGCGGTCGCGGCTCGTGCGCGTGTTCGTCGGGCGGCTGCGCGGCGGGCGTCTGCGCCGCAGCGCGCACGTCGTGTGCGATCGCGCACCGCGTATCGCGGGATGTCGGCGCCGGCGGCGCAGCGACTGGCGCGTCACGTGCTCGGTGTCGGGCGTCGGGTGTGGCGTCGCCCGGCGGGCGTGGTTCGGCGGCTGGATGCGCAGACGGCGGTGGTCCAGTTGCCCGACGGTCAGCGGGCGGTGGCGCGCAGCACGGTGCCGCTGTGGACGCAACGGGCCGGCGAGTCGACGCCCGTGGACTTGACGCTGCATCGGACCCGGTCGGTCATCGCACCGGCGGCATCGCTCGTGCCGGTGACGATCGCTGCGACGGTCGAGGGCGGCGTCTCCTGGGGCGCGCTGGGGTTTTCCGACGATGCCGCCAACCCGGACGCGTCGGCGTCGACGTTCGCCGACAAGGCATTCTTTGCCAACTCCGACGAGGACACCGATTTCATGGTCGCCGTCGCGCCGCGCGGCGTCGAGGCGCAGTGGGCGCTGCGTTCGGCCGCCAGCCCCGAGGACCTGGCGCTGAAGGTCCGGATGCCGGCCGGCGCGGCGTTGAGCGCCGATCCCGCCGTGCCGGGCGGCGCGCGCGTGACGCGCGACGGGCAGGTGCTCGCGACGGTCGCGCCGCCCAGCGCCGTGGACGCCGACGGCGTCGCGGTGCCGGCCGGCTACACGGTGTCTGGCGCGACGCTCGAGGTGCACGTCGCGCATCGCGATCGCGACGTGCACTACCCGCTGCTCGTCGACCCGTACTGGGCGACGACCTGGGGCAACGGCCCCAACGGCAACACGAACACGTTCGCTGGCTGGACCTCCGCGACCAGCTGCACGCAGAACGTGTTCGGTGCGGCCGGGTCGGTACCGCTGTTCGTCGGCGCCTACGGCGGCGTGCCGTGGCCGGCGAACTGCAAGGGCTCCTGGGGCTTCACGGCCCCGGGCAACTCGTGGATCTTTGAGGCTGATCTGGCCAACGTCAACCACACCGTCTACGGCGGCTTTACGAACTTCGTCTCGATCGGCATCCTCAACAAGGACGGGACCGGGCCCGGTGGATGGGCCTATGCGGACGCCAACTCCGGACCGATCTCGCTGCAGCCGACCGCCGAGTACGCGGCGATGTCAAACGCGGCGCGGCGCGTCTGCACGACGCAAACGTTCACCAACGGGCAGGTCTGCCCGGCGACACCGCGCTCGACCGCGGGCTACGTCGCGACCGCCGCCGATGGCGGCAACGTCGCGTTCTTCGGGCTGCAGAACAGCGTGGGGGGCACCTATCCGAGCGATCAGCGCGCCTACGTCTACGGCGTCACGCTGCTATTCGGCGACGCCGTCAAGCCGACAGTCCCGATTATGAGCGGCGTCCCGGTCGGCTGGGTGCGTACCGCATCCGCCAGCCTGACACTGTCGAGCAGCGAGAACGGGCTTGGCATCGCTGGCTATGACGTCGCGATCTCGGCCAGCAGCTACTCGAACTTCTTTGGTGTCGCCTGCACGTACGCCTACACCGCGCCGTTCGCGCCGTGCAAATGGAGCCCGCCGCCGACAACGGCGGCCGTGAGCACGACCATCGCCGAC
>Ga0310811_10003393_pt1 | contig 20019 bp, 18 predicted proteins | sample YCmetagenome_FD_207642 | JGI IMG/M metagenome (GOLD analysis project Ga0310811, IMG submission 207642) | Soil microbial communities from experimental microcosm in Duke University, North Carolina, United States - YC | ecosystem: Engineered > Artificial ecosystem > Soil microcosm > Unclassified ...
GGCTTGCCCGGGCATCCACGCTGCCCACGTCCACGCTGCCGGTATCCGCCGCACCGGCATTCAGGGTCGGCGCCCGCCCGCGCCTGGCGGCATCGGCCCGTAGCGAATCGGCCGTGAGATCACCGCCCGACATAAGGCGGGCCCGGCGCATTCGGGGGCGGACCCAGCATCCGCAGCGGCTCCACATCCGGCACGAATTCCGGCGCCGCCTGCACCTCGGCGCGATCGAGATGCAGCAGCACCGGCGCGTCCTGATTCTCCGGCCGGAAATGCACCAGGCGCCAGTCGATTGCGATCTTCCGGCTGCCGACCCCGAGGAAGCCGCCGAAATCGATGACCAGCGCCCGCGGCCGGCCGCTGCGGTCGACCACGATATCGACGACGGGGCCCAGATCCTCGCCCGCGAGATCCTGGGCCTTGCTGCCCAGCAGCGGCATCACCTGCCGGACCGGCAGCTCCTTCGAATTGTCGGGCGGCGGCTTGGGCAGGGCCGGCTGTGCCGGCGGCGTCGGCATGCGCTGCTGCTGCTCTGCCGATGGCTTCGGGACGATGGGCGTGGCCGGCGCCTGAGCCGTCAGGTTCGCGGAGGGGCTGCTATCCGCGGCACCAGCGGCAAAGGCATGGCCCATGCCAAGACAGAGACCGGCGAGCAAGAGCAGCACCACCGGCAGGCTTCGCCCCGCCCCGGCGCGGGGCAGGATCATGCCTGGGTCGCCGCCGCCAGCTGCCCGGCATACATCCGGCAATAGGCGCCCTTGCGGCGAAGGAGATCGGCGGGATCATGACCATGATCCGGTCGAAGGCATTGAGGGTCGAGAGACGGTGGGCGATGGCGATGACGGTCCTGCCCTTGAGCAAGCGGGCCAGCGCTTCCTGGATCGATTGCTCCGATTCCGTGTCGAGGGCCGAGGTCGCCTCGTCGAGGAGAATGATGGGCGCATCGCGCAGAAAGGCCCTGGCGATGGCCAGGCGCTGGCGCTGCCCGCCGGAGAGCTTCAGCCCGCGCTCGCCGACGATGGTGGCGAATCCCGCCGGCAAGGCTTCGATGAATTCCGTGCAGCAGGCGGCCTCGGCGGCGGCATAGACCTCCGCGTCGCTGGCCTCGGGTCGGCCGTAGCGCAGATTCTCCAGCACCGAGCGGTGAAACAGGGAGATGTCCTGCTGCACCACGGCGATGGAGCGGCGCAGGCTCTCCTGCGTCACCTTGGCGATGTCCTGCTCGTCGATCAGCACATGGCCGCGATCGGGATCGTAGAGCCGCTGCAGCAGGGCCAGCACCGTCGATTTGCCTGCGCCCGAGCGCCCGACCAGGCCGAGCTTCTCGCCGGCCCGGACATGGAAGCCGAAATCCTGCAGCACCCGCTCGCCATTGGGATAGCTGAAGCCGACATTGACGAAGGTGACCGCCCCACCCAAGCTGACGAGGGGCTGGGCACCCGGCGCATCCTGCATCTCATGGGCCACGCCCAGCACCCGGACGGCCTCGCCCAGCTTGGCGAAATGGCGCAGCAGCTCCATCACCGCCATGGCGAGATCGCGCGAGGCATGCAGCACGGTGAAGCCGAGGGTCGTGGTCAGCACCACATCCCCGGTGGTGACGCGGCCCGCCCGCCAGAGCATGACCGACCAGGCGAGCACGCCGCCCGTCACGACGAAGACCGAGACCGCGTGGAACAGCCGCAGCCGCTCGATGGACTGGAGGCTCTCGCGCTGGGCGGCCATCTCATGGGCGATCTTGCCGGAGAGGCGCGCCCGCTCGCGCTTGGCGGCGCCGAAGGCGCGCACCAGGCCCATATTGCTCACGACATCGGCGAGATCGCCGCCCACCGCCGCGGCATTGCCGGCATAGCGCTCATGCAGATGCTGGCCCCGGCGCGCAAGCCCGGCGATGACGATCGCCAGGCAGATGACGATGGCGAACAGCACCAGGGCCATCGGCCAATCGATGAAGCCGAGGACGGCGATGCTGCTGAGAACCGCCGCGGCCGGCGGAATCGCTGTCCAGGTGAGGGAATTCTCGATGATCCAGGCGGAGTCGGCCGCGGTCGTGATGCGGGCGGCGAGTGCCCCCGGGAACTGGTCGGTGAAGTATCGGGCGCCATGGCCGGCCAGATGATCGAAGAGCTCGAGGCGAAGCGAGCCGCCCGTGGCGACGAAGGCATAGCTCGCGATCCACCCGGCCAGCCGCCACATCAGATGATCGCCGGCAACCAGGCCGAGCAGCAATGCCACCGCCCCCCAGAGCTGCCGCGAGGAGGGATGATGCAGGTCCAGCACGTCGACCAGATTCTTGACGCCATATTGCGAGGCGATGGCGCAGCCGACCGCCAGCAGCACGGCGACCAGGACCACCAGATGGCCCAGCAGCTGCCGCCGTACATGGTGCAGCAGAAAGCTCATCGGACCGCCGGCGGCATAACGCGGAAGCGACATATCGTTCTTCTCCTTCGCCCTCCCGCCCAGGGCCAATGACTCTCAGCTCGTGACTACGACCTCGACGGATCCGTCGCGGCGCAGCACGGTGAGCCCGACATCCTCGCGGCTGCGCCGCAGCTGCAGGTCGACGGAGGCGTCACCCAGGCGAAGGTTGGAGATCTCCAGGACCTCCAGCCAGGGCGGCAAGGTGGGACGGATGAAGCGGATCTGGCGCTCCTGCGGGGCGAAGGCGACGCCGAGCAGGGCGCCCAGCACCGCGAAGGGCGCGCCCGCCGCCCAGGCCTGGGGCGAGCAGGCCACGGGATAGGATGTCGGCCCCATGGCGCTGCGGCGGGAAAAACCGCAGAAGAGCTCCGGCAGCCGGCTGCGCTCCATGAATTGCGCGGCATCGAACAAGCCGGAGAGCAGCGTCAGGATCGGCGCGCGCAGGCGATAGCGGCCTAGGCCCATGGCGATCATGGCGTTGTCATGGGGCCAGATGGAGCCGTTGTGATAGGAGATCGGATTGTAGCGCGCCTCTCCGGCCGCCAGGGTGCGGATGCCCCAGCCTGAAAAGCAGTCGCCCGTCATCAGCCCATCGGCGACCCGCGCTGCACGATCGTAGGAAGCGAGCCCGCCCAGCAGCACATGGCCGGCATTGGAGCTGCGCACCCGGCAGGGCCGCTTGGCCCCGTCCAGCGCCAAAGCATAGGTCCCGAGATCCTCGAGCCAGAAGGCGGCTTCGAAGCGCCGCTTCAATTGCCGGGCCAATTCCTCGAGCTCGCCGGCTTCCGCCGGCCGGCTGAGCGCCGCTGCCATGGTGCTGGCGCCGAGATAAGCGGCATAGGCATAGGCCTGCACCTCGGCCAGGGCGATGGGCGCTTCGGCCAGGCTGCCGTCTTCATGCATGATGGCATCGGCGCTGTCTTTCCAACCCTGGTTGATGAGACCGTTGAGCGACTTGCGGTCATATTCGAGAAGGCCGTCGCCATCGGCATCGCCGAGGCGCCGCATCCAGCCGAGGGCTGCCTGGATATGGGGCCAGATCCGCCGGATCAGTTTGAGGTCGCCGGTCCGCTCGTAATAGCGCGCGGCCAGCAGCACGAAGAGGGGCGTGGAATCGACGCTGCCGTAGTATTGCGCGAAGGGGACCTCGCCCAGGGCCGCCATCTCCCCGCCCCGCGTCTCATGCAGGATCTTGCCCGGCTCGGCATCGGCCGTCGGGTCAGGCGCGATCGCCTGATGGGCGGCGAGATAGCGCAAGGTCCCGGCGGCGAGGTCGGGATCGAGCCACAGGCATTCCAAGGCGGTGATCAGCCCGTCCCGCCCGAAGACCGTGCAGAACCAGGGAATGCCGGCATAGGCATAGGGGCCTTCCGGCGTCTCGGTGATCAGCATGTCGAGATCGGCCCGCGAGCGCTGCAGCCAGCCGTTGAAGCTCTCATTGCCGCTGGTGAGCCCGGCCGCCCGGCCGCGGCGCTCGGCGATATGCCGCTCGGTCGCCGCGAGACTGCCGGCCCGTGTGGCCGTTCCCCGACCGAGCCGTTGGCCGCCGAATCGTTGACCGACGGATCGTTGTCCACCTTGGCGCTCGCATTGCACATCGAGCTGCAGCCGCTGCGTCGCGCCCGCGGCCAGATCGATCAGCCAGCTCATGCGATTGTCGCTCGCCGGATCGGGCGGGGGGTCGAAGGCCAGGCTCGTCCGGCGGACGATCCCGTCCAGGCCGCGATAGCCATAGCGCGGCCCTTCCGGGCGCCACTCCACCGGCAGGAACAGGCCGCGGCGGGGACGCACCGCGCCGCGCACCTCGAAGATATCGGCGAAATCCGCATCGACATGGAAATCGAGGCGGAAGCTCGCGGGAACCCCGCCGTAGTTCCTGAGATCCAGGGTCAGGAATAGGGCGCCATCGCCGAGCGCGATGCCAAGCTCGATATGCACCAGGGCGCCGGGAAGCCTGAGCTTGCCGCCGGCGCTGAGATCGGGATTGGCGATATCGACGGCGAGCAGGGCGTTGTCCTGGGTCATCCGGGAGGACAGCAGCAAGGGGCGCTGATCGTCGATGGTGGGATGGAGCTGGGAAAGATAGCGGGTGTCCTCGAAGAAGAGGCCCTCCGGCCCCGGCCCCGTGGCTTGCGCGCTGCCGAATTCGTCGAGCAGCGCGAAGCAGCCGCCATGCTTCAGCACCCGCCGGCCCTGGATCGAGACCGGGGCCGTCGCCGGGATGTAGAAGGGGGAGACCCGGGGCTCTTTGACCGCGGGACGGCCGCGCAGCGCCGTCACTCAGACGGCCTCCTGCAACGGCCGGTGCCGCGCGATAAGGCCGCGGTAGAGCTTGAGATAGTCCTCGGCCATGCGCCGGGCCGTGAAGCGCTCCTCGAACTGACGGCGGATACGGGCGCGGTCGAGGCTCTGCAATCGGCGCGCCGCCGCCGCGGCCTGATCCTCGCTCTCGACCATGAAGCCGGTGACCCCCTCCTCGATCACCTCCGGCACAGATCCGCTGGGGAAGGCGATCACCGGGGTGCCGCAGGCCATGGCCTCGATCATCACCAGCCCGAAGGGCTCCCGCCAGGCGATGGGAAAGAGCAGCCCCGCGGCATTGCCCAGGAACTCCGCCTTCCGGTCCTCGCCGATCTCGCCCAGGAATTCGACATGCGGCTGGCTCAGCAACGGCTCGATCTGCTGGGCGAAATAGGCCTGGTCGACCTTGTCGACCTTGGCCGCGATCTTCAGCTTCATGCCGGCAGCGGCGGCGATTCGGATCGCCGCATCGGGGGCCTTTTCCGGCGAGATCCGGCCAAGGAAGGCGAGATAGCCGCCGGCCCCGAAGCCGGGCAGCAGCAGCCGCTCCGGCAGGCCGTGATGGACGGTGGCGATGTAATTCGCCTCCGGCAGCGGCTCGCGCTGGGAATCAGAGATCGAGACCACGGGCGCGTCGTCGAAGAGGCGAAACAACGGCTGCAGCTCCGGCAGGTCGAGCCGCCCGTGCAGGGTCGTCACATAGGGCAGGTCGAGGCGCCGCAGCAGGCCGAAACCCATGTAGTCGACATGCAGATGGACGACGTCGAAATCGTCGCTGCGCCGCGCCAGCTGCTCCAGCATGAGGATATGCGGGGCCAGGTAATCCCGCATCCCCTCGTCCAGGCGAAGCGCTTTGGGCCAGGCGGCATGCAGCCTGGCCTTCGTCGTACTGTCGCCGCTGGCGAACAGCGTTACCTCATGGCCAAGGGCCACCATCTCGTCGCAGAGATAGGCGACAATGCGCTCGGTGCCACCATAAAGCTTGGGCGGAACCGCCTCCATCAAAGGCGAAATTTGGGCAATCTTCATGGACTCCCTGTCCCGGGGCAGAGTTGCCCCGCCTGTCAGACATGCGGCATCGGCGCAGGTTTGCGCCGATTGCTGCCTGAACGCCGGGCCCGGAACAGGGGTTGCAGGGGGTCGCCTTAACTCTTGGTAAGGCGATATTTCGTCACAAGAGGGGAAATCCGCGGACGGTGGAGACCGCCCGCGGCATCGGATCGGGACTCAGGGCAAGTCAGCCTCAGGCGGTTTTCGGCTGCTGCTCCTGATTTTCCTGCTTCTCGCTGGCAGGGAGACGGGCGAGGAGCGTGGCCATGTCCTCGGCATGCTCCTCTTCCTTCTCTAGGATCTGCTCGATCATGCGGCGGGTGGTGGGGTCGTCCTCGCCCAGCCAGCGCGCGATATCCATATAGGTCTCGATGGCGATCCGCTCCGCAATCAGATTCTCCTTGATCATGGAGACCGCATCCGTACCCTCGGCATATTGCGAATGGCTACGGGTGGCGAGATTGGCTGGCTGGAAGTCCGGTTTGCCGTTCAGCTGCACGATCCGGTTGGCGACCATGTCGACATGCTCCTGCTCCTCATTGGCATGCTCGAGGAACTCGGCCTTGATCGAATCCGAGAAGAGGCCGTCGACGGTGTAATAGTGCCGCTTGTAGCGCAGCACGCAGACGATCTCGGTCGCCAGCACTTCGTTCAACACCTTGATCACCTTCTCGCGGTCGGCGGCGTAGCTCGCCGTCACGGCGCCATCGGTGATGTGCTGCCGGGCGCGCTCCTGAATTTTCTTCATGTCGGAAATGAACGGCTTCATGGGGACCCTTCCTATCTCGCAAAGCGGCGCGCCTCGGCGGTGGGCACGCCAGCGACAGGCCCAGCGCGAGGACGCTACTTGGTCTAATGAGATATCCGGGGATCGGTTCCCCTTCTCCGCTCCGTATGGGAGTCCGGGTTCCCCCGCTAGCCCAGCCGGTAGAGATCCTTGCAGCTCTCGCGCAACAGGTTCTTCTGCACCTTGCCCATGGCGTTACGCGGCAGGTCGGTCACGAAGATCACCCGCTTGGGCAGCTTGTAGCCGGCGAGACGCGCCTTGAGCCGCCGCTGGATTTCGACTTCGTCGATCGCACCGGTGCCGGTGCAGACCACGACGGCGGTCACCCCCTCGCCGAGATCGGGATGGGCGACGCCGATGACAGCGCTTTCGACGACCCCGGGCAGGCTGTCGATCTCGCTCTCCACTTCCTTGGGATAGACGTTGAAGCCGCCGCTGATGATTAGGTCCTTGCCGCGGCCCAGGATCTGGACATAGCCGCGGGCATCGATCATGCCGAGATCGCCGGTGATGAAGAATCCGTCCGGACGGAACTCGGCCCGGGTCTTCTCCGGATTGCGCCAATAGCCCGCGAAGACATTGGGACCCCTGACCTCGATCATGCCGGTCTCGCCGAGCGGAAGCTCCGCCCCGCTCTCCGGATCGGCGATCCTGAGATCCACCCCCGGCAAGGGAAATCCGACGGTGCCGGGGATTCGGTCGCCATCATAGGGGTTGGAGGTATTCATGTTGGTCTCGGTCATGCCGTAGCGCTCGAGGATCGCGTGACCCGTGCGCGCCGACCAGGCGCGGTGGGTCTCGGCCAGCAGCGGGGCCGAGCCGGAGACGAAGAGGCGGATATGCCGCGTCGCCGCCGCGCTCAGCTCCGGCTGCTGCAACAGCCGCACATAGAAGGTCGGCACGCCCATGAGCGAGGTGGCCCGCGGCAACAGGGCCATGACCTGAGCCGCGTCGAATTTGGGCAGAAAGATCATCGAGGCGCCGGCGGCGAGCACCACATTGGTCGCCACGAACAAGCCATGGGTATGGAAGATGGGCAGCGCATGCAGCAGCACATCATCCGCCGTGAAGCGCCAATATCCCGTCAGAACCTGGGCATTGGACAGGAGGTTCTCCTGGGTCAGCATGGCGCCCTTGGAGCGTCCGGTGGTACCCGAGGTGTAGAGCAAGGCCGCGAGATCGTCGGGGCCTCGCGCGGCATCGGCGAATTCCGTCTTCTGGCCGCGGGTGCGCTCGATGAAGCTGCCGCCGCCGCCCGCGTCCAGCGTTTCCACCGCGGCGCCCCGCTCGCGCGCAATGGAGTCGATCGCCGCGCGACGGGCGGGATCGACGATCACCAGGCCGGGCTCGGCATCGCCGATGAAATAATCGAGCTCGGCGACGGTATAGGCCGTGTTGAGCGGCAGGAAGACGACGCCCGCCCGTGCGGCGGCCAGATAGAGAATGATCGCCTCGGGGCTCTTCTCGACCTGTACGGCCAGCCGGTCGCCGGGCTTCAGACCCAGGGCGGCGAGGGCATGGGCATAGCGGGCGGTCTCCGCCAGCAAGCCGCCATAGGTAAGGCTGCGGCCATCGGCGGTTTCCAGGAAGGTCTTGCGGGGATCGGCGATGCCGCCGAGGAGGCCATGGAAGAGATGGGCGGGCATGAGGGGGTGCGCTCTCCGGTCAGGTGGCGGCGCCGCGCCGGCGCGCCGGCTGCGGCGCCAGCAGCAGCTTGCGCACGCCGGGGGCGGCGGTGAAGCGGCCCTCGGCGGCGAAGGCCTCGTGGTTCTTCTCGATCTGATCGAGATCGTAGAGATAGTTGGTCATCAGCCCATGGGCCTGATCCAGCCCGCGGCGCGAAAGATCGGCCATGAAATTGATCCGCTCCAGCCGCGCCCCGTTGCGCAGATGGAAGCGGGCCACCGGATCGGCCGGCAGGCCGCTGGAGAGCTTCGCTTTCAGAAAATAATGCGCCGCGGCGGCAAGCAGCGGCCGGCGGAGCGCTTCCGCCTTGGCAGGATCCTCGGGCCAGGCCGGATCGTCGAGACCGGCCAGCGCGGCCACGGCCGCCTCGTCCAGGAATTCGGATTCACTGCCGCCCGCCCGTTGCAGGGTCAGCCAGGCCGCGAAGCCCGGCACGGGCGAGAGGGTCACGAAGGTCTTAAGGTTGGGCAGGCTGCGCTGTAGATCCTCGACCACCTGCTTGATCAGGAAATCGCCGAAGGAGACTCCGGCCAGGCCGCGCTGGGTATTGGAGATGGAATAGAAGACCGCGGTCGTCGTCTCCTCGGCCGGGACGGGCGTACGCTCGGCGGCGAGCAAGGGGGCGATGGCGTCCGGGATCTCCCGGGTCAGCGCCACCTCCACGAAGATCAGCGGCTCGTCGACGAGCTGGGGATGGAAGAAGGCGAAGCAGCGCCGATCCGAGGGCTCCAGCCGGCGGCGCAGATCCTCCCAGCCGCCGATCCGGTGCACCGCCTCATAGCGGATGATCCGCTCGAGGATATTGGCCGGCGTCGTCCAATCGATGGGTCGCAGCACCAGGAAGCCGCGGTTGAACCAGGAGGCGAACAAATGCGTGAAATCCTCATCCACGGGTTGGAGGGCGGGCTCGGCGGCGATATGCCCTAGCAGTTCCTCGCGAATCCGCACCAGCGCCGCCGTGCCGCCGGGCGCCAGATTGAGCCGGCGCATGAGCTCCTGGCGCGGCGGCTCGGCCGCCAGATGCAGGGCCTGCATGGCCGCCTGGCTGGGCGAGCGCTGAAAGCCGGCGATGGCGGCCTCCACCTTGGCGGGATCGGCCCCGAACTTCTCTCCCAGCGCGGTCAGGAAGGCCAGGCGCACCTTGGGGTCGGCTTCCGCATAGCCCTCCAGCAGCAGCCTCGCCAGCGCCACCCCGGAAGCCTCGCCGCGGCCGGAGAGGAGCTGCTCGCCCAGGGCGATCAGATTTTCCGCAGGGGGCGCGCCGCGGGAGCGGCCCAGCAGGCCGCGGCCGCGCTCGCTCAAGGTCTGCAGCAGCTCGTTCAGAAAGGAATTGGCCATGTCGAGTCCGATCGCGGGGTCGGGGGATAGAGCCGGTCATGCGGACCGCATTCTGCCACGTCCGGCAGACCAGGCAGTAGCGGCGTCAGGGCATGGCTCCGCGGATTTTGCGCCATATCGACCTTGCCCGGGCGGGCGGCTTCGGGAATTCTCCACCGACAGTCGCGAGAGCCAATGCCCCGCCATCCCCCTATCTTCCAGTCCGACACAATGGCCTCCCTCGCTGTCGCGCTTTCGGGGGCCTTCTGGGGTCTGTTCTGGATTCCGCTGCGCCTGCTCGAGCGCCACGGTTTCGCGGGCAATTGGGCGAATGTCGCGCTCTACAGCACGGCGGGGCTGGTGCTGTTGCCCTTCCTCTATCTGCGCCGCCGGCCTCGGCGTCGCGATCTGGCGCGGCTCTGCGTCATCGGCATCCTGTCGGGCCTGGGCTTTGCCCTCTGGAACAATTCGCTGATCTACGGCGCCGTCGTCCGGGTGACCTTGCTGTTCTATCTGACGCCGGTCTGGTCGACGATCTTCGGGGCGCTGTTCCTGCGGGATTCCATCGGTCCGATGCGCCTGCTATCGATCCTGCTCGGCATCGCCGGCGCCTCCATGGTGCTGAAATTCGAGGGCATCTTTCCCGTGCCGCGCGATGCCGCCGAGTGGTGCGCGCTGGCCTCGGGGGTCTGCTTCGCCTTGGCCACCGTCTATATCCGCAAATCCCACGACGTCGGCGCGCTGGAGAAGACCTTCGCCAATCAGCTCTTCGCCGTCCCCTTCGCCTTGCTGCTCCTGCTCATCCTGCCGGCCCCGGCACCGACAGCCGCGGATCTGCTGGGCGCGCTGCCGCTGATCCTGCTCGGCTGCATCTGGCTGGTGCCGGTCATGTTCCTGATCGTCTGGAGCTCCGGCCGGCTCGATCCCGGGCGCGTGGCGATCCTGCTGCTGTTCGAGGTGCTGGCCTCCGCCGTGAGCGCGGCACTGCTGACGGACGAGCCTTTCGGCTGGCGCGAGGTGACGGGCTGCGTGCTGATCCTCGGCGCCGGGCTGATCGAGGGGCTGGACCAGCTTCGCGATTCCGCGCGCAAGCGCGCGGCGGCGGCGACGCTTTAGGTCTTCTTGCCTCCCCTCGCTCCTTTTGGGGAGCGAGGGGAGGACTGAAGAGAGCGCGTCCTAATATCGGTAGTGGTCGCTCTTGAACGGGCCGGCGGAAGCGATGCCCAGGTAGTCGGACTGCTTCTGGCTGAGCTTCGTCAGCTTGGCGCCGACCTTGCTGAGATGCAGTGCTGCGACCTTCTCGTCGAGATGCTTGGGCAGGACGTAGACCTTGCGCTCGTATTTGCCCTGGTTTTGCCAGAGCTCCATCTGGCCCAGCACCTGATTGGTGAAGGAGGCGCTCATGACGAAGCTCGGATGGCCGGTGGCGCAGCCGAGATTCACCAGCCGGCCTTCGGCCAGCACGATCAGACGCTTGCCGTCGGGGAAGACGATCTCGTCGACCTGCGGCTTGACGTTCTCCCATTTGTAATTGCGGAGCGCGCCGATCTGAATCTCGCTGTCGAAATGGCCGATGTTGCAGACGATGGCCCGGTCCTTCATCGCCCGCATATGGTCGAGGGTGATGACGTCGACATTGCCGGTCGCGGTCACGAAGATGTCGGCGTTGGGGGCCGCATCCTCCATGGTGACGACCTGATAGCCTTCCATGGCAGCCTGGAGGGCGCAGATCGGATCGATCTCCGTCACCATGACGCGCGCACCGGCATTGCGCAGCGACGCCGCACTGCCCTTGCCCACATCGCCATAGCCACAGACCACCGCGACCTTGCCCGCCATCATCACATCGGTGGCCCGGCGGATGCCGTCCACCAGGCTCTCGCGGGTGCCGTAGAGATTGTCGAACTTCGACTTGGTCACGGAGTCGTTGACGTTGATGGCGGGGAACAGGAGCTGGCCCTGCTTGGCCATGTCGTAGAGGCGATGCACGCCGGTCGTCGTCTCCTCGGTCACGCCGCGGATCGACTGGCCGACCTTGGCATACCAGCCCGGCTCCTTCTTCAACCGCTCGGCCAGTGCCGCGTAGAGGACTTCCTCTTCTTCGTTCGTCGGCTTGGCGATGGCGCTCGGATCCTTGGCCGCCTTGATGCCGAGATGCACCATCAGCGTGGCGTCGCCGCCGTCGTCCAGGATCATGTTCGGGGCGCCGCCGTCGGCCCATTCGAAGATGCGATGGGTGAAGTCCCAGTATTCCTTCAGGCTCTCGCCCTTATAGGCGAAGACGGGGATGCCGGCCGCGGCGATGGCGGCGGCGGCATGGTCCTGGGTCGAATAGATGTTGCACGATGCCCAGCGGATATCCGCGCCCAGATGCTTCAGGGTCTCGATCAGCACCGCGGTCTGAATGGTCATATGCAGGGAGCCGGCGATCCGGGCGCCCTTGAGCGGTTTGGAGGCGCCGTATTCGGCGCGCAGCGCCATCAGCCCCGGCATCTCGGTCTCGGCGATATTCATCTCGCGCCGGCCCCAGTCCGCCAGGGACATGTCGGCGACGTGATAGTCCTTGCCGGCGCTGGGGTCTTTGGTCGCGCTTTGAGTCTTGCTGGCGCTCATGGGGATGGTCTCCTGATTCTCGGCCGCGGCTGCGGGACCGCGGGTTCTACCAATGCCGGACCGCCCTAGGCAAGGGCGTTGAAATCCTCGAGCAGGGCCGAGATGCGGCCCATATCCGACTGATCCATGATCAGCCGGGCACAACGGGCCGCCGAGAGGAAGTCGAGGCTGCGGATGCGCTGCTTGACCCGGGGCAGCGAAGGCGCGGCCATGGAGAGCTCGCGGATGCCCAGCCCCAGCAGCAGCGGCGTGAAATGCGGGTCGCCGGCGATCTCGCCGCAGATGGAAACGGGGATGCGGGCGCGCAGCGCGGCTTCTGTGGCAAATTGTATCAGGCGCAGCACCGCGGGATGCAGCGGATTGTAGAGATGGGCCACCTGCTCCTCGCCGCGATCGATGGCGAGGGTGTACATGGTGAGGTCGTTGCTGCCGATGGCGAAGAAATCGACCTCCTGGGCCAGCGCATCGGCGGCCAGCGCGGCGCCGGGAACCTCGATCATCACCCCCAGCGGCGGCAAGGGATCAGGCACGGCTTGGCCGCGACGCTTCAGCCGGCGGACCAGGATCTGAATCGCCTCGCGCACCTGACGCACTTCGCCGAGCGAGGAGATCATCGGCAGCAGAATGCGCAAGGGGCCATGCACGGCGGCCCGCAGCATGGCGGCGAGCTGGGCATCGAGCAGAGAGCGCTCCTTGAGGGAAAGCCGGATGGCGCGCAGACCCAAGGCCGGATTGGCGCTGGTGCTATGATGGCCGGCGAGGGCCTGCGCCAGCTTGTCGCCGCCCACATCCAGCGTGCGCGCGGTCATCGGCTTGCCGTCGAGCCCTTCGATCAGCTTGCGCAGCGCGCGATACTGCTCCTCCTCGTCGGGCAGGGTGTCGCGGTTCATGAACATGAACTCGGTGCGCAGCAGCCCGATGCCCTGGGCGCCCGCCTCCATCGCGACGCCGAGCTCGCGCGGCAGCTCGAGATTGGCATAGAGCGCGATCTCGGTGCCGTCGCGGGTCACGGCGGGCAGGCGGCGCAGCCGCGACAGCGAGCGCAGGTCGCGCTGATGGACGCCTTGGCGGCGATGGTATTCGGCCAAAGTCTCCGCCGTGGGGCGAACGACGACGCGGCCCTCGTCGCCGTCGATGATCAGCGTGTCGCCGCTCTTGATCACGCCCATCAGCCCGGCGACGCCGAGCACCGCCGGCAGGCCGAGGGAGCGGGCCATGATCGCGGTATGGCTCTCCGCACCACCGAGGAAAGTGGTGAAGCCGGCGATGGTGGCCGGATCCATCAGCGCGGTATCGGCCGGCGTCAGATCCTCTGCGACGATGATCGTGCCTTCCGGCAGATGGGAGAAGGCGGCGAAAGGCGTCTTGGTCAGGTTGCGGATCAGCCGATCCCCGACCTCGCGGACATCGTCGGCGCGGGCCGCGATATAGGCATCGTCGAGGGCGGCGAATTCCTGGGCGACGGCGGAGATCTCCGCCTGGACGGCGGCCTCGGCGTTGATGCGGTCGCGGGCGATGCGATTCTCCACCCCCCGCAGCACGCGGCTGCCCGAGAGCATCTGCAGATGCGCCTCGAGCAGAATGCCGATCTCCTCGGCCGCCGCGCCATGCAGCCCCGCGGCCTTGGCTTCGAGCTTGCGGATCTGCTTCTGCGCCGAGGCCACGGCCTTGACGAAGCGGGCCTGCTCGGCCTCGACCTGGTCGGCTTCGATCTCGAACTCGGGCACATGGACCGCGCCGGATTCGACGAGATGGGCCTCGCCGATTGCGATGCCGGAGGAGACGCCGACGCCTTCGAAGATCCGTTCCTTGCCGGGACGGGTGCGGCGCTCAGTCTTCATCGAATTTGCGCCCAATCAGATCGAGGACGGCGGCCAGCGCGGCCTCAGCCTGAGGTCCGGCCGCACTCACCTCGACATCGTTGCCGACGCCGGCGGAGAGCATCATCAGCCCCATGATCGAGCGGCCGTTGGCGGTCAGATCGCCGCGCCGAACCTCGACCTCGGCGTCGAACTGGGTGGCAAGCTTGACGAATTTCGCCGCGGCGCGGGCGTGCAGCCCGCGCTGATTGAGGATGGTTGCGACGCGGCTAAGGCTCGGCCGGGCGTCCAAGACCTCAGCCTCCGGCGTCGGCCAGCAGTTGCGAGGCGACGTTGATGTATTTGCGCCCGGCCTCCTGGGCCTGGGTCACCGCCACCGGCAGCTTGGAGGTGCTGCGCACGCTGGCGAGCTTGATGAGCATGGGAAGGTTGACCCCGGCGATGACCTCGACATTGGCACGGTCGAGGACGGAGATGGCGAGATTGGACGGCGTGCCGCCGAACATGTCGGTGAGCAGGACGACCCCATCGCCCTCCTCCACCTTGGCCACGCTGTCCAATATGTCGCGCCGGCGCTGCTCCATATCGTCATCGGCCCCGATGCAGACGGCGGCGATCCGTTGCTGCGGCCCCACGACATGCTCCAAAGCGGCGATGAACTCCGCCGCCAGGCGGCCGTGCGTGACAAGTACCATGCCGATCATAGGAGCATCCCCAGCGGTTTCACCTTGGGCCATCCCGCCACGGCGGGATCGCTCGTTTGCTGTCTAGGCTAAGCATCGCCGGCACGCGCGGCGTCGCGATGACGCAGATCAACCCGCCGGCCGTGCTGGGCGAGCCATTCGGCCAGGCGCTCGGCAACGAAGACCGAACGATGCCGGCCGCCGGTGCAGCCCACGGCCAGGGTCAGATAGCTCTTCCCCTCCCGCTCATAGCCCGGCAGCAGCGGCAGGAGCAGATGCGTCAGATTGTCGAAGAAGGGGCGAAAGGCCGGATCGGCCTCGATATAGGCGCCCACCGGCGCGTCGCGGCCCGTCAGCGGGCGCAGCTCGTCGCGGTAATGCGGATTGGCGAGGAAACGCACATCGAAGACCAGATCGGCTTCCCGCGGCAGGCCGTAGCGATAAGAAAAAGACATGACCGCAATGGCCAGACCGGGGCGGCGGTCCAGCGCGAAATGCCCCTGCATCAGCCGCTTCAGATCGCCGATAGCGAGATCGGTGCTGTCGATCACCAGATCGGCGGCATCGGCCAGATCCTCCAGCAGCAGCCTCTCCTGGCGGATGCCATCGGCGATGGGCCGGTCGAGGGCCAGGGGATGGCGCCGGCGCGTCTCGGTGAAGCGGCGCTGCAGCACCTCGTCGGAGCAGGTGAGGAAGACCAGATTGACGGTCTGGCCCGGCTCGGCCCTCAGGCGCTTGATGCGTTCCAGCAGCGCCGCGGCGCTGAAGCCCCTGGTGCGGCTGTCGATACCGAGCGCCACGGGACGGTCGAAGCTCGCGGGGGCGTTGAGCAGAGCCAGGGGCAGATTGTCCACCGCCTCATAGCCAAGATCCTCCAGGGCCCTGAGCGCGGTGCTGTGGCCAGCACCCGACAGCCCCGTCACCAGGATGACGCGGAGTGGCGTGCCACCCTGCTCGATTCCGCTCAAGGATTCCGTCGCCGGGGCGGAGATGGGCGCCGACGCGGTTGTCGTTGCTTGGCTCATGGAGCGCGCATTATAGCCCCGACCCCCACCTTGGCCAGTAGCCGCAATTTCGCGGCGGCCGAAGCCTGGAATGGATCGAGAACGATCAGCGGCAGGGCGACACCGAGATAGAGGACCTCGCGACCCATTTGCTCCCCATCCCCGGAGGTTTCGGGCTCCAGATCGGCGACCAGGGCAAGGGGTGTCGGCCCGGCATAGGGCAAGGTGAGGAAGCCGATGCCGCGCAGCGCGATCCGGCCGCGAAAGGCGGGATCTACCGCTGCCGGCAGATCGGCCAGCAGCTGGCTGCCCGCCCGCCGGATTTCGCAGAGGTCATCGGCCACCAGAGCGCCCCCGCCATCCACCAGCCGCAAGGCGAGATCCGACTTGCCGGCACCGGGCCGGCCGCGCAGCAAGACGCCCGCACCCGAGAGAGCGACGCAGCTGGCATGGATCTGGACCCTGCTACGCTCGTCCATATCTCAGCGCCGCGCCGTTCTTCCCCTCTCCCGCGCTTTGAAGCGGGAGAGAGGGAAAAGATTGCCTGCCCTCGGGCAGGCTCATGCCGCGGGCAGCAGGAGCGTGAAGCGCGCGCCGCGGATGCTGCCGTCGGGATCGGTCAGGTTCTCGGCGAAGAGCCGCCCGCCATGGGCTTCGACGATCTGGCGGGAGATGGAGAGGCCGAGGCCGGAATGGGTGCCGAATTTCTCCCCCGCCGGGCGTTCGGTATAGAAGCGGTCGAAGATCGCCTCCAGCTTGTCCGGCGGAATCCCGGGACCCTGATCGGAGACGCTCAACCGGATCCGGCGGCCCTCCCGCCGAGCGATAAGGGTGATGCTGCCGCGCGGCGGGCTGAAGGACATGGCGTTGGCCAGCAGGTTGCGCAGCACCTGGACGAGGCGGCCTTCATTGGCGGCGACCATGAGGGCGCGGCCGCCCGGCGCATCGACGACGAGGCGCGGGCCCTCGGGCTTGGCCGTCTGTTCGTCGATCTCCGCCAGGGTCCGCAGCATGCGGGTGATGTCCACCGGCTCCTTTTCCATGCGCGACATCTCGGCATCGACGCGGCTCGCATCGGAAATGTCGGTGATCAGCCGGTCGAGGCGCTGCACGTCGTCGAGGATGATCGCCATCAGCCGGCGTTGGCGCTCCGGGTCCTCGATCCGCGCCACGGTCTCCACGGCGCTGCGCAGCGAGGAGAGCGGGTTCTTGATCTCATGGGCGACATCGGCGGCGAAATGCTCGATGGCGTCCATGCGCGTCCACAGCGCCTCGGTCATCTCGCGCAGCGCGCCCGAGAGATCGCCGATCTCGTCGCCCCGCCGGGTGAAATCCGGAATCTCGGTCTGGCGACCCTGGCCGCGCCGCACGCGGTCCGCCGCCTCGGCGAGGCGATGCAAAGGCCGGGCGATGGTGCCTGCCAGATAGAGGGAGAGCAGCACGGTGATGGCGAAGGCGACGCCGAACACCTTCAGGATGTTGAGACGAACATCGCGCACGGCGACATCGATGGAGTCCCCGCCCACGGAAAGCATCAGCGTGCCCAGGACCTGGCGGTAGCGCTGCACCGGCACGGCGACGCTCAGCATCAGATCGCCGCTGCGGTCGACCCTGAGTGCGCTCGCCGGCTCGCCGTCCAACGCCTGCAGGGCCTCGGGATAATCCGCGGCGCGCTGCTGCGCCCGCTCCTGATAGAGGGGTAGCGGCTTGCCGCGGGGGATCAGGGAGACGACGCTGTCATAGAGCCGGGTGACCAAGGAGACCAGGAGGGTGTCGTTCGCCGGCGGCGGCAGCATCTCGATCTCGACCTGGCCGCCGGGGCCGATGAGGCGCGAGCTGTCGGCGATCAGCGTGCCGTCCTGATCGAAGAGGCGGGCCCGGGTCTTCGAGACGTCGACCAGCCGGCGGACCGTGCTCCGGGTGGTCTCGGGTAGGAGACGCTCATCGCCGGCCGGGCCAGTCACCACGCCGCTCGCGGCCAGCGCGCCGGAGAAGAGCTCGGCCTCCGTCGCCATCAGATCGAGCTGCTGCTGCACCAGGCTGTTGCGGTACTGGTCGAGATAGAGCAGTCCGGCGACCGGGATCGCCAGGGCCAGCAGATTGAGGGTCAGGATGCGCCGGGTAAGAGAGGACCGCCGGCGGCGGCGAGGCAGAGCAGGCCCGGCGGAGGCTGCCGTCGCGGGGGCGGCGGGCTCGTCGGGAAAGATGGTCTCGGGCGTTGGCGCCGAAGCCGCACGGGGCTCAGCTGCTGCCTGCCTGGCCGCGGCAGCAGATTTGGGGGTCACCGCGGCGGTGGAGGGAGGCGAACCACTGATGGAATCCGCGCGCGTCAGGCCGCCCAGCTGATTGCGGTCGGCCGCCACCGTCATGCGGGTGCTCGCCCCAGGTCAGCGCTCCCGATAGCGGTAGCCGACGCCGTAGAGAGTCTCGATCTCGTTGAACTCGACATCGACCTGTTTGAATTTCTTGCGCAGGCGCTTGATGTGGCTGTCGATGGTCCGGTCATCGACATAGATGTTCTCGCCATAGGCGGAGTCCATCAACTGGTCCCGGTTCTTCACATGACCGGGACGATGGGCCAGGGCCTTCAGCAGCAGGAACTCGGTTACCGTCAAATCGACCGTCCGGCCCTTCCAGTTGCAGAGATGGCGCGCGGGGTCAAGCAGCAGATCGCCGCGCTGGATGACCTCCCCCACCGGACCGGTCGCGCCCGCGTCACGCTTGCCCAGGCTCTGGCGCCGCAGCAGGGCCCGGATGCGCTCGATGAGCAGGCGCTGGGAAAAGGGTTTCTTGATGTAGTCGTCGGCGCCCATGCGCAGGCCCATGAGCTCGTCGACCTCGTCATCCTTGGAGGTCAGGAAGATGACGGGCAGATCGCCCTGCTTGCGCAGCCGGTCGAGAAGCTCGAGGCCGTCCATGCGCGGCATCTTGATGTCGAGGATCGCCAGATCGACGGGCTGGGCGGTCAGGCCCTTCAAGGCCTCCGCCCCGTCCGAGAAAACCCGCACGACAAAGCCCTCGGCCTCCAATGTCATGGCGACCGAGGTCAGGATGTTGCGATCGTCATCGACAAGCGCGATGGTTTGCGGCATGTACCCTCCCCCTCCGACGGGATGGGTCGGAAAATGTTGAGGCAATATGGCTCAATTAGGGCGCTGTCGCGACAGAATCCAAACCCCTGAGGGGGTTGCCGCCTGATGGGTAGCGAAGGCAGGCAGGTCCGGGACCTGCTCCGTGGGGCCGACCGGGGGGCGCTGGCGACCGCGCTGGCGGATGGCGCGCCCTATGCCTCCCTGGTCCTGACCGCCCTGGCGCCGGACGCCACCCCCCTCCTCCTCCTCTCCGACCTGGCTGAGCACAGCCGCAATATCGCCCGGGATCCCAAGGTTTCCCTGCTCATCGACGGCACGGCCGGGCTGGCCGACCCCCTGACCGGGGCCCGGGCGAGCCTGGTCGGCCGGGCCGTGGCCAGCGAAGACAAGGCCCTGCTGGCCCGCTATATCGCCCGCCATCCCTCGGCCGAGGGTTATGCCGCCTTCGCCGATTTCAAGCTCTACCGGGTCGAGATCGAGCGGGCCCATCTGGTGGCGGGCTTCGGCAAGATCCGCTGGGTCGAGGGGAGCGCCATCCGACTCGACGGGGATCTGGCGACCCTGGCCGCCGCCGAACCGGCCATCCTCGGCCATATGAACGAAGACCATGCCGCCGCGATCGAGCATATGGTCGGCCGCGGCCCCGGCTGGCGGATGACGGGCATCGATCCCGAAGGCGCCGATTTCCGCCGCGAGGGCGATATCGCCCGGGTCGAATTCGCCGGCGAGGTCAGGGATGCGGGCCAGGCGCGGGCGGAGCTGGTACGGCTGGCGAGATAGCGCGGCAAGGGAGAAGAGGCGAAGACCTCGCCTACTTCCAGACATTCGCCTCGGTGGCGAATTCCGAGCGCTTGATATACACGACGCAGAAGCGCTGCCCCGTCGGCGCCTCCATCACCCACCAGCTCTGGAGCTTCGCGACGCGCTTGGCCCCGAGCTTTTCCAGGCGCTCGACCTCGGCCTCGATATCGTCGGTCTCGATGTCGAGATGCACGCGGCTGGGATGATCAACCTTCTGCACCGCAATATCGAGCTCGTTGGGCGCCCTCTCGAAGTCGACATAGTTCTCGGGATTGGCCGAGGGCTGCGTCTTGAGCCCGAGCGCCTCGCCCCAGAAGCGCGCGGCGGCGTCGAGGTCTTCCGTCTTGCAGTCGATGATGAATCCGCCCAGCCGGCTGCGATGCATGACTTTGCTTCTCCCTCAGTGAGCCAAGTTTCTCGATGCGCCCGCGGTTCTCAATGCGC